>Ga0213882_10000334_pt1 | contig 17435 bp, 23 predicted proteins | sample BarmaccoBMER_R09_FD_160106 | JGI IMG/M metagenome (GOLD analysis project Ga0213882, IMG submission 160106) | Barbacenia macrantha exposed rock microbial communities from rupestrian grasslands, the National Park of Serra do Cipo, Brazil - ER_R09 ...
CGGAACGCCTCGTTGAATTGATTGAAGATCCGGTAACCGATCCGGTTCAAGGTGTGGTGTTGACGAAAGGAGCTTGATGTGTGGGGAATTATTCCTGCCGCGGGAATGGGGAGCCGTATTCAACCCTTAGCCTTTTCGAAGGAACTCCTGCCCGTCGGCAGTTTCGCAGAAGGAGCGGGCGAACGGCCCCGAGCGGTCAGCGAATACCTCATAGAGCGAATGACCGCCGGCGGAGCCCGAAGGATCTGCTTCGTCATCTCTCCAGGTAAATCGGACATCCTGAATTACTTTGGCGGCCAGGCCCTTTCCGCTGAAATCTTCTACGCGGTTCAGCCAAAACCTGCGGGACTCTGTGACGCGATCTTCCGAGCGCTGCCGTTGATTCCACCAGACGAGCAGGTCTCCATTGGCTTGCCTGACACGATCTGGTTTCCCGAGAATGCGCTCGCTTTTCTGCCCGATGGAGTTCTCTCGCTTCTTCTGTTTCCGGTAGCGCATCCCGAAAGGTTCGACGCGGTTATAACGAACGAGCAAGATGAAGTGCTGGAAGTACAGGTGAAGAAGGAATCGCCCTCAACACACTGGGTCTGGGGAGCTCTCAAAATGCCTGGTCAGGTGTTGACTGAATTGCATGACCTTTGGGTAGCGCGCCAGGACGAGTATTTAGGGACGTTGATTAACGAATACCTAAGTCGCGGCGGGCGTGCGTACGGTTTCAAAACAGGGGAGTGCTACGTAGATGTGGGCACGCTGAACGGATATCGCGAGGCTCTCCGGGTACTGGACGCGAACTGCGCTGAGTTGAATCAAGCTTGACTTCTCCCGCGCTCAGTCCGAATCTGACACTGGAGATCATTGGCGATTTCCCAACCCTTCTGAAGCTTGAACACGAATGGCGGCAACTGGCTGAGACGAGCGAGTTTCTAGCGCCTTCGCAGTCGCCGCAATGGCTCCTGCCATGGTGGAACCATTTCGGTAGCGGAGAATTGAGGGTCTTCGTACTCCGCTTGAATGGAAATCTTGCCGGTGTCGTACCCTGCTTTCTACATCTCTGGGAGGGGAGGCGCCAACTTACTCTCATTGGATCCGGAGTTTCCGACTATCTCGAGCCGCCGATCGCAACAGACATTGTTCCGCACGCCATGAAGGCTCTAGGGCAAGCTCTCGAGATCAGAGATGATTGGGACGTTTGTAACTGGCAGGACTTGAATTCCGAAACGCCTTTAACCCGGATTCTCGGAGACGGCCTTTGCATCACCGTTCAAGGCGATATCGAATGCACGGCAATTCCAGTAACCGGAGACTTCCAACAATACTGGACCGAACGGCCTCGCGGCTTACGGCGAAATGTCAAGCGTTATCTGGGGAAGGCGAAATCCATCGCACAGCCGGAGTTTTTGGTTTCCTTAAAACCGGAACCGGAGATCATGAACGCTCTCATTGGGCTTCATGGAGCTCGATGGCGAAGGAGCGGCTCGCCTGGCATGATCGCTGAAAACCGTTTGGTTCCGTTTCTCCGCGAAATGGCTTCGGTATTCGCGGATGCCGGAGCATTGCGATTGTTCAGCTTACGGTTCGAGAACAGGATCGTGTCTGTGATTCTCTCATTTGTTTTCCGAGACACGCTGTTCTCGTATTTGAGCGCGTTCGACCCTGAGTACGAGTCTCTTGGATTCGGAAGAACTTTGCTGTACGATTCCGTCCGCTATGCATTTGAGGAAGGATATCGTTCATGGGATTTTCTTCGAGGTAATGAGGCTTACAAGTTTGACTGGGGAGCGAAGAGGATTCCGAAGCGGCGAGTTCTCATCGTGCGCAAATAGTGGCTGTCGAGCGCTTTAGTATCTGCTGATAGAGCTCCAGATATTCATCGACCATCCGACGGAGGGAAAACCGCTCCCGGGCAGTTGTGCGGCATACATCTGGAGAGATGAACTTGACTTCCCCGACCGCCTCGGCCATCTCTTCTTCCGAATCAACAATGAAGCCGGTCCGGCCATGCTCAACGATCTCCGGTAGGGCCCCCTGGCGAAATGCCACAACCGGCGTGCCGGATGCGATTGCTTCCATCGCCACAAGAGAGCTCGTTTCCGGTGCAGAACTCGGGATCAGCAGGCAACGAGCGTCCGCTAGCAGATCCCATTTGGTTGCTGGCCCGATAGGCCCGATATAGCGGCGGCTTTGATCAAGCAAAGGCTCGATTTCGCTTTGAAAATAGGCGCGATGATAGGCGAATGGATGAACCGGACCTGCGATCTGAAGGTCCATATTGAGTCTTCGTGCTACGCGAAGAGCCACATGGGCGCCTTTCTCCGGGCAGATACGCCCAATCCAAAGCAAGTAGCTCTGCTTGTGGCGCTCCCTGGATGGGATCGCGTCGATGCCGTTTTGAATGACTGGTAGGTGCTCATGCGATCCGGCCGATTTCGCTTGTGAATTGGAAACGAAGTTCAATTGGAGATCCTGGTCGTTAAAGATTTGCGGAGGGTACCAGGTGACCGGTAGATGAAGCGTCGCCAGTTGAGGTATGGTCCCGCCAGGCCGATACGTCCAAAAATCGAGGCTGTGGAAGTGAATGAGATCGATAGGTTCGTCCTTAATTACGCGCTTGATAGTTTCGGCGTGGATAAGTTGCGCTTCTGCGCGCAGCTGATCGGTAATCTCGACAGGAGGGGCGGGCGTTCGAACCAGTTCTCCGCTGACCTTCGATCCGGCTGCCGCTATCACCAAAGAGCGATGACCAGCGGCCGCCAGTTCACGCTCGAGCAGAAACAGAATCTGCTCCGCGCCACCACCCGCTCCCGAAAACACCGGCAGCATGGGATAAGCAACGCCGAGGACGGTGAGTTGGCCCTCATGCGATCTGTTCGCCCTCAAGCCTTCCGATTCCACTCTGGTTGGAGGCTAGGATGACCAATTTCGCTACAATGGTCGGAGTTGCGGTCGCTTCACCCCGCTGAATGAGCTTCGTATGTGGGAGCGTTCAAGCCGCAGCGGTACATAAATGCTTGAACTTGTGCGGGATACATACCGCTATCGAGAACTGATCTGGGCCCTTGCCTTAAAGGAACTCAAAATCCGGTACAAACGATCTGTGCTCGGGTTTTTATGGGCGTTATTGAATCCCATGCTCCTGATGGTCGTGCTGACGCTCGTTTTTTCGACCGTGATGCCGATCAAAATCCCGCAGGGACACTACGCGATATTTCTTCTTAGCGTTCTGCTGCCATATACATTCTTCTCGCAATCGTTGACCTATGCGGCCGAATCGATCGTAGGAAACGGTAATTTGATCAAGAAAGTGGCTGTCCCCAAGCTTGTCTTTCCGATGGCCGCGCTGGTCTCGAATTTGATCAATTTTCTTCTCTCACTAATCCCGCTTGCACTAATCACTGTCGCTATAGGCCATCCCTTCCATTGGACTTGGGTTTACCTGCCAGTCCCGCTTTTGGCGCTGACTGTTTTCACACTGGGCGCCACATTCTTTTTCGCCGTCGCCAACGTCTATTACCGCGATGTTGCTCACATTCTGCAAATCCTTCTGCAGATTCTTTTCTATGTATCGCCCATCATCTATTCACTGGATCAGATTCCAATGAAGTATCACTGGATATTCAAACTGAATCCGTTGATTTACTTCTTGAACGGATTTCGCTTGAGTGTTTACTACGGGCTACTGCCGGCAGCGCCTTCGATTTTGGCCTCTTTCGTTTGTGCTCTTTTGGCGCTGATAGTCGGATTCTGGATCTTCCGAAGACACCAGCAGGAGTTTGTGTTTTACGTCTGACGAAGTCAAATGAAGGACTCAAGCATAGTCGTAAGCGTGGAGAATGTGACCCAACGATTTCGGGTCATTCACGAGCGTCCGGATTCGGTGCGTGAACTGTTTGCCAGGTTCTTCCGCAACCAGATCAGTTATTCCGATTTTGAAGCGGTGAGCAATGTTTCCTTTTCTGTGAGAGCCGGAGAGATGATTGGCATCATCGGACGTAACGGATCGGGAAAGAGCACGCTCTTGAAGGCCATTGCAGGTATCTATAAACCTACCGCCGGACGAGTCAAACTGCGTGGTACTATTGCTCCCCTGATTGAGCTCGGCGCAGGCATGCACAGTGAACTGACGGGCCGCGAAAATATCCTTCTGAACGGGCTGCTCATGGGCTATTCGAAGCAGCAGATGCTCAGGCGGGAGCAGAAGATAATCGAGTTCGCGGACATCGGCGATTTTATCGACGTGCCGATCAAGCAATACTCGTCAGGCATGTATATGCGGCTCGCGTTCTCCGTTGCAACGGAAGTAGATCCCGATATTCTCGTCATTGATGAGATTCTGGCGGTTGGCGATACGGCATTTCAGCAAAAGTGCTTCGAGCGGCTACGGCAGTTCCGTTATTCGGGCAAAACGATCCTGTTCGTTTCGCACACGATGAGTCAAGTTGCAGAGCATTGCGACCGAGCCCTTCTATTAGAAAACGGACGACTGATTCTCGATGATCTTCCCGAACCCGTCATCGACGTGTATAGGAGTAAATCCGCTGCCGAGCTTTCAGCAGCCACCGAGAAAAGGGCGGACATGGTCAGCGTAGACTCCGAACCATAAACGCTTATTCTGTGTCGCATCGTAAACAGGTAAGGCCAGGTTATCGCCAAGCCTTGCCGTCGGGGTAGCGATAAGTCTGTAGCGATTCCTGTTTCATTTCGATGCTATATCCGGGGCGTGAAGGCGGGATATAGCGGCCATTGTGCATGTGCACAGGATCGAGAAAGTGCTCATGTAGGTGGTCAACATACTCGAGGAAACGATTTTCAAGCGACCCCGTCACGCAAATATAATCGAACAGAGAAAGGTGCTGGACATATTCGCATAATCCGACGCCGCCCGCATGCGGGCAAACCGGGGTTCCGAACTTAGCCGCCATCAGCAGCACGGCGAGAATCTCATTCACACCGCCGAGTCGGCAGCTATCGATCTGGCAGACATCGATCGCTTCCGCCTGAAAGAACTGTTTAAACATGACGCGGTTCTGGCAATGCTCACCGGTGGCGACACGAATCGGGGCAATCGCCTTGCGAATCGCGGCATGTCCGATCACGTCGTCCGGACTCGTAGGTTCTTCAATCCACCAGGGATCGAATCGCGCCAACGCCCGCATCCGCAGGATCGCTTCATTGATATCCCAGCGCTGGTTCGCATCCATCATTAACTGCCGTGAGCCAATTTCTTCCCGAATGATGACGCACCGGCGCTCATCGTCTTGCGGATCGGCTCCCACTTTGATCTTGAACTGTGTCCATCCCTGTGCGATCGCTTCACGGCAGAGCATTCTCAATTGGAGATCCGTGAAGCCTAGCCATCCTGCCGACGTTGTGTAGGCAGGATATCCGAGAGCCCGCATCTCATTCTCCCGGGTCCTCCGGGTGGATTGATTGCGGCGAAGAATCACCAACGCTTCATCTCGAGTGAGCGCGTCGGTTATGTAACGGAAATCGATGCAGGAGACGAGCTGCTCGGGCCCCATATTGACCAGGAGTTGCCACAGCGGCTTCTTCTCGGCCTTCGCCCACAGGTCCCAAACTGCGTTGACAACGGCGGCGGTTGCCAGGTGTATCATGCCTTTCTCCGGCCCTACCCATCGCAACTGGCTATCCCCGGTGATTAACCGCCAGAACGCCCCCATGTTCTCCGTAAGCAGTTCAAGCGTTTTGCCCAAAACTAAAGGCGCCAAGGCTTCAATGGCGGCGACGCACAGCTCATTACCGCGACCAATAGTGAATGTAAGTCCGTGGCCCTCGAGTTGGCTACCCGTGTGGAGAATGCAGTATGCAGCCGAGTAATCCGGATCGGCATTCATAGCATCGGAGCCAATATGCTGCCGGGACGTGGGAAAGCGGATATCGAGCGCTTCAACTCGGGTTATGCGGATCGGCATCAGATCGCCGGTGAGCCTAGCGTACTACAGAGATTGAGCTGCCGCGAGCACGTAGTAATCACGCTATTGACATCGGCTTCGGTCGGCGATGGTTGACGATGCAGGCGCGCAGACAGAATTTACCGCGCAGCGTCGCATTCGAAAGAAAGACACGCCCACGCTTTATAATGCGCTTGAGAATTCCACTGTTTTGATGATTGCGTTCTTCCTCGCTTATGGCAGCGCCGTTAGTGACTCGCTTGGTGATCGCTCGGTGCAGTTTCTGGTGCGGAGAGAAGGCGTTGAGCCCCCGATCGAGGTGCCAATGGATACCCGCGTTTATCTTAGATCGCAGCAGAAGTGATCTGTGTTAAAACCCGAGAAGATAGGAAAGCAAATGTCACTGAAAGCGGAACGATGGAAAGCTTTGCAACCGCGCTACGCAGAGGAGCGACCGCACCGCATGCTCGCGTTTGACGGCGGAGGGATCCGCGGCCTTATCGCGCTGGGAATTTTGGAGAAACTGGAGACGCTGATTATCAACAAGACAGGGAAGCAACTCTGCGAATATTTCGACTACATCGCTGGAACTAGCACGGGAGCGATTATCGCCGCCGGCTTGGCACGCGGTATGACAACAGCAAGTCTAATCGACTTCTATCGTTCGAATGGCAGCCAAATGTTCGAGCACTCCTGCCTCGTCGAGCGCATCAAGTATTTCTATACGGCCGATCCTCTCAAAGCCAAACTACAGGAAGTATTTGGGCCGGATACCAATCTGGAACCACAAAACCTGAAGTGTCTCCTGCTAGTAGTAACGAAGAATGTGACAACCGACTCACCTTGGCCGATTAGCAGTAACCCGGATGCTAAATATAACGATCCCACGCGTAAAGATTGCAATCTGAAGATTCCACTCTGGCAATTGGTGCGGGCTAGCACCGCAGCGCCCATATATTTTCCTCCGGAGATCCTGCAATGGGACAGCAGTGATTCCTCAAGGACATTCGTGTTTGTTGATGGAGGGGTTACGCCGTATAACAATCCCGCCTTCCTTCTCTACCGCATGGCAACGGAGCCGGCATATCGGCTGAACTGGAAGGCCGATGAGAGGAACCTCCTGTTAGTTTCCGTCGGCACAGGAGCAGCGGAGTCACTGGGCGCGACTGCGGCTTCACCAAACAAGAACATTGTCTCCACGATCGCCGGCCTACCGGGAGAATTGATGTACGGAATCCAGGTAGATCAGGACGTCAACTGCCGCACCGTGGGCCGCTGTACCTGGGGAGCGCCGCTGGATCGCGAAATCTTAGACCTGGTGCCCCGAACGATTCTTGACGGTGCGACGCTAGAAGAGCAATACGCGGCACCTACAATTCCACTCTCCACGGATCTTGGGCGGCGATTTCTCTACACTCGGTACAATGCGGACCTAAGCAGTCAGGGGCTTCATCGGCTCGGTTTTCCGAAGTTGGAGCCGGCAAGCATTCAAAAAATGGACGCGGTCGAGAATATCGACTCACTTCTCGAAATAGGAAGGGCTGCAGGTGGGGTTGTGGACCCGCTTCACTTTGGGCCCTTCATTTAGCAGAACGGCCCATTCATTCCTGAGCATGTGTTCGAGAGGCGAGTGGGCGAGCAATTTACTGAGTTTAACTAGCTGGTCCTGCCTAGTTTGCTTTATCCATGAGAAGGGTGCTGTTGCGTCAGCTTGTGCTTGCGCCTGCTCGTATTTGATGTGTCCAGATCTAAAACCCGTCCGTTTGCGGGGTCTGGTTTTTGGCCGAAACCCATAATGACAAAGCACGTTATTTCGGGCATCCTGGATCCTTCCAGTCTGAGTTTCGGAGCGCTATGATAACACGGAGAAACGAACGAAAGTTTGCCAATCGCTAGCTTCGATCGGTTGGCAACGAGTGATAAATGATTGTGGCATTGGCCGGAAGGCGAATCGACTCACCCGAAGCAACCCCCCCTAGGTTCCCGCTGAGCAATGTGGAACGCGTACGCGACAGGGTTACGACGCTGCTTCAAGCAAACGATGTCACAGCTATCGTTAGCAGCAGTGCTTGCGGTGCTGACTTGGTGGCTCTTCAGGCTGCTGATGCACTGGGTATTCGGCGGCGTGTCGTGCTCCCCTTTTCCGCTGAACGTTTTCGAGTGAGTTCTGTGATCGATCGTCCCGGCGAATGGGGATCGATTTACGATAACGTGATTGATTCTGTTGCGGCCAGGGGGGATCTTGTCGAACTACAATCCAATCGCGAGGACGGGAAGGCTTACGCAGCTGCGAACTTGGTTATTCTTAACGAGGCTGAAGCTCTAGCGCGAGAGTCGCGCCAGGACGCAGCGGCTGTCTTGGTGTGGGATGGCGCGTCACGCGGTGAAGGCGATCTCACGGTGGAGTTCGGACAGACAGCGCGGGCTCGCGGGTTGAAGATACTCGAAGTAAAGACGGTCTAGCGATTAGTGCTTCGCTGCCGTCTAATTCGGCAAGTTCAAGTGGACGACAAGCTCGTATGACTCCTTCAATTGATATGATTCAAACTCTCTGAAAGAGTTTGGGCAATGTTCACTTTCGATGATCATAAACTGTTCTCGGCTTACGTCACAGCGTTCCCCGGCCCGCCACCCAAGCCGGAACAGGTCGCCCGAGCGGGAACCTTAATGGGCTTTCTCAGCACTGATTCCGACATTTCGGATATCCGCTGGGCCGCTTATATGCTCGCGACAGTCAAGCACGAGTGTGCGGACACGTGGACCCCGATTGCAGAACGAGGGTCACCGGAGTATTTTCGCCGCTATGATGCGGACACTGTTTTAGGTCACCGACTCGGCAATACGGAGGATGGTGACGGGTTTCGATTCCGAGGGCGCGGTTACGTTCAGATCACGGGGCGAGCAAATTACGGTCACTTAGGACAATTGCTCGGTATGGGCGATCAACTGACAGAAAATCCCGATCTTGCGCTTGATCCTAATGTCGCGTATAGGATCATGTCGATCGCTATGCGTACGGGATCTTTCACGGGAAAAAAGCTTGGCGATTTCATCAGCCAGAATTCGTGCGATTTCATGAACGCCCGCCGCATCATCAATGGGACTGACCAAGCTGAGAAGATTGCCGGTTACGCAACAAAGATCCAGCAGGTGCTGACATCCGCGATCATCGAATAAAAAGGTTTGGGATTAGCACTCGTAGCGTGGTAATTAAGGTTGGTGCGGAGAGGGGGACTTGAACCCCCACGGTGTTACCCGCTAGCACCTCAAACTAATCATCCCGTCCGAAGGTACGCCGTTCCAATGACTTAGGGCGACAGATCGTGTGGAAGCGGGTGGGGTCGATAGGCCCGAATGGCACATTAGTGGCACAAACAAGGGATCGCGCCCGCGATTCGTGTCTTCACAAACCTTGCTCAGATAGATCGACGATTGCACGGTTTCGAGTCGGCAAAGTCCATCGCTCGGAGCCTGCCCGGCGACCTGCTGGTTTTTAAACGGAAACTTCGGTAGGCAGAAGCAATCCAGCTCGTGCGAATCAATCGCGAGAACCGCGCTCAGAACCTGGGCTTTGCCTCGCGACCTTTTGTCTTGTGTGGTCTGCCGATCAAGCGTCCCGCTAAGGGCGTGCTGCTGCAGGAGCGGCGAAACGGGCAGTTTTTGTTGCAGGTCACTGGCCATCCCCGGTACGGAGTGCCCTGGGGCCAGGACCGCCTCATTCCTATTTTCGTGGCGACCCTAGCGGTACGAAACAGAAACAGACCATTACCTTCCGCAGCGCGGCTGAAATGCTGGACGTATTCGGGATGCAGCAGGGTGGCTCTCAGTATCGTCGCCTCGTTACAGCGTTCCGGCGGTGTTCGGAGCGACGATATTCTTCGGCACCGATACGCAGCACGAGAAAGCGACGGTGATGCAGCAGGCGCGATTTAATTTCATGCGGGAGGCGAGGATCTGGTATTCGCGCGATCCGAATCAAACCGTTTTGCCGGGCGGCTTCGAGAATGAGATCGTCCTCAGTGACGAATTTTTCGGGAGGTAACCACACACTCGATTCCGACCGATCTCGAGGCGGCGAAGGCGCTCTCGTCGGCTCCAGCGGCGCTCGATCTGTTCATGTGGTGTCATACCGCTGTTTTACGGCGATGGGCTCTGAGAGCGTACCCCTCTTTGGCGATTTCGGCCTCGCCGGTCAACTCGGAAGTGTCGATTATGCCCGGCCTCGCAAATTCAGGGAACGGCTGGAACGCTGGCTCGGTCTAGTCCGAACATTATGGCCGAGTTGCCCAGCTCATATCACCTCCGATGGCGACTACATGCTGATTCAGCCGGCACTGGCACTGGCGGCAAAGGGGGCATAGATGGCATCACCCTCCTTTGTGCCTGATTCGGTTTCGCATCGCCGGATTTCACTTGCGGAGATTGACGCGGCTGTGTCGGCACGCTTGGGTCCCACCCGCGGATTAGGGAATTCACAGCCGGCCTGTTTCAATCGCCAGGTTGCGATGTACTTGGCCAAGCATGTCGGGCCGTGGAGCACAACCGTCATCGGCCGCTTCTACAACGGTCGCGATCACTCAACTGTTTGCCACGGTATTCAGAGGATCGGGGCGCTTCGCGATAGCAACCCTGACCTCGATCTATTGTGTTATCGGATCTGAAACACCAGCTAACCGGGGTTGGTGCAGCCCTGGACGAAAGCGAAGCAGAACCAAGCGATGGCCAGGTGAGTCTGAGTCGAGACGATCTCGAACAGCTGGCCGAACTGATTGCAGAGCGCGTATATGAGCATTTGAGGAAGATGATCCCTCGGTAGCAGGCCAGGCGATGCTGCAGCAGGACTAAGACAGATGAATCTCACCTGACCAAAGGCCAGGAACAAAACCAGAAATTAACGACTATGCCAACGTTGAGTATTTTTTTCGGAATCGTCATTCGCATGTACTTCGACGACCATCCGCCGCCGCACTTCCACGCCATCTACGGTGAAGACGAGGTGAAAATAGCTATCGAAACCTTGAAGGTAATTGAAGGAGGACTCCCACGGCGAGCTCTTGCGCTTGTTCTGGATTGGGCCGAACTGCACAGACAAGAATTGCGCGACAATTGGGTGAGAGCGCAGGAGCACGAACCGCTGAGGCCCATCCAGCCACTGGAGTAACGAAATGCATCGGATCGTTCGCGTAAGCGCTGGCGAGGGGTACACACTCAATGTGGCATTCAGTGATGGTACGAGTGGAAAAGTCGATCTGTCTTCAAGACTCTTTGGGCCGATGTTTGAACCGCTCCGAGATTCGGCGCTGTTTTCGCAAGTTCAGGTTGATGAGTTTGGAGCCGTCTGCTGGCCTAATGGAGCAGATCTAGCTCCGGATGCTGTCTATCGAACGATCTCGTCCGGAGCTGACCAGCAAAGTGAATTAGCTTCTTAATTAACTCACTGGACGGCAGCCCCGTCCTCTTTGATTACTTCGCGTGTACTGGTTAGCACAGTCCATACTGGGCGATTTAATCCGACCGTGATTTCCCAGAAGCCGGTCTGTCCAATCTCGCCGTAGGCGACTACACGTCCAGGTGGCGGTGTGCAGTTTCCGAGAACCGTTATCGGCCACCGTACATGAATGAGCGATTAGCTCCAAGTGGCCGTCCATAGCGGCATTCCGGCAATATTTGTTTTCGGTGGAAATACAAGTGTCGGCGCCTCGTGAGTTTGTCATTCGGTACCATTTAGCTGTTCCTTTGCTCTGGCTATGACACGCGTCCGTTTTGCGCCATCCCCCACCGGTTACCTTCACATAGGCGGGGCGCGAACCTTTATCTTTAACTGGCTTTACGCCCGGCACAATCGTGGCACGATGATTCTTCGCATCGATGATACCGACGTCGAGCGGAACAGTGAGGTGTCGCTCGAGTCGATCCATCAAGGTCTCGAATGGCTAGAACTCGGGTGGGACGAATTCTACCGTCAGTCCGAGCGCGTCGCTCTGCATCGACAGGCCGCCTGGGCCATTTTTGAGAAAGGCCTTGCGTATCGGGACTTCACGTCGGCCTCACTAGCGCTAGAAAATTCAAGCGAAGGATGGGTTTCGAATCCAGGAATGCGGGAGCTATCTCGAGAGGAAAGCGATCGCCGGGCCCATTCTGGCGAAGCTTTCGTACTGCGCTTCCGCGTGCCACGCGAATCGCGAAACGAGATTGTTGTACGCGATCTTGTGTACGGGACGGTGACGAAGGCTACAAGCGACGTGGAGGACTTCGCGCTGCTCCGCTCGACAGGCGTGCCGACCTATCACATGGCATCCTGTGCGGACGACGCAGATCTGCGCATTACCGACATTCTCCGCGGCCAGGAACACTTGGCGAATACCTTCAAACACGTGCTGATCTTCGAAGCTCTTGGCGTCGACACGCCGAACACTGCTCATTTGCCACTCCTGATGGCGCCCGACGGTGCGAAGCTGTCAAAGCGCAAGCATGGTCCCGTCGTGAGCGTCACGACATACCGTAATGCCGGTTTCCTGCCACATGCGTTTGTCAACTTTCTTTGCCTGCTCGGATGGTCGCCGAAAAATGACATCGAGAAAATGTCACGAGAGGAACTCATTGAGCTGTTTTCGCTCGAAGGCATCCACCGCGCGAACGCCATCATTAACTTTACAGAGAAAGACCCTTTCGATCCAAAGGCCATATGGCTGAATGCGGAACACCTCCGCACGCTCAGCTTCGACCAACTCGCAAGACGCTTGATGCCTTATGCGCAACAGGCAGGCTTCCGGAACGTCACGGTAGAGAAGCTTCGTGCGATTACTCCGCTCATCCGTGAACGGATCCGGTTGTTAAGCGAGGTGGCTATGGTCGCGGATTTCTTCTTCGGGGAACCGGGACCCTACGATCCCACAGAACTGATTCCTCAGAAGGGGGATGCCAACATGGCTACGCTGGCGTTGTCCAAGGCCAAAAAAGTTTTGGCTGCCGTGCCTGTCTTCGACCATGGAACCATCGAGGCAGCCCTACGAGGCGCTGCGGATGAACTCAAACTCAAAGCAGGACAGACGTTCCAGCCTATTCGCGTCGCGGTTTGCGGACGCAAGAATGCACCGCCTCTCTTCGAGACGCTCGAAGTGCTCGGGCGGGAGACTGTGCTGACTCGTATCGACTCCGCGCTAGATATTGTCAATGCACGACAACAACTTGCCTCTCTCTAACTTTATAAGGGATATCATTCTCAAGGATCATGTGAGTGGAAAGTATGGCGGGCGCGTCCGCACGCGCTTTCCACCGGAGCCGAATGGCTACCTGCACGTCGGGCATGCCAAGAGCATCGTATTGAATTTCGGCCTCGCCAAGGAGTTCAGGGGCGAGTGCAACCTGCGATTCGACGATACAAATCCTATCAAAGAAGAGACCGAATACGTTCAATCGATTATCGAAGACATCAAATGGCTGGGCGGCGATTTCGGTGATCGGATCTTTTATGCATCAGACTACTTTTCGCAGTTGTATCTTTGGGCCATCGAGCTCATAAACAAAGACAAAGCCTACGTCTGCGATTTGAGCAGCGACCAGGTGCGCGAGACCCGCGGCACTCCTACGCAACCCGGTCACGACAGCCCCTTTCGTGACAGGAGCGTGGAAGAGAATCTCGGTCTTTTCGAGCGCATGAAGAACGGAGAGTTTCCCGATGGCGCACGGACATTACGCGCGAAAATCGACATGAGGTCGCCGAATCTCAATTTGCGGGATCCCGTGATATACCGGATTTTGCATGCTGAGCATCATCGAACCGGCAACCAGTGGTGTATCTATCCGATGTACGACTGGGCGCACGGCGAATCCGATTCCATCGAAGGCATCACTCATTCCATTTGTACGCTCGAGTTTGAAGACCATCGTCCGTTATATGACTGGTTTCTGGAGCAGCTTGGGATTTTCCACCCGCAGCAGATCGAATTCGATCGATTGAACCTAACGTACACGGTGCTGAGCAAGCGCAAGCTGCTACGGCTAGTCGAGCAAGGTATCGTAGAAGGCTGGGATGACCCGCGCATGCCCACGATTAGCGGGATGCGGCGCCGCGGTTACTCCCCGGAAGGGCTGCGGAATTTCGCACGGAGCCTCGGCGTATCGAAGACCAACGGCATCACGGAATTTGAAAAGCTCGAGTATTATATTCGCGAGGATTTGAACAAGGCGGCGAAACGCGTGATGGCAGTATTGCGCCCCTTGAAACTCGTGCTGACAAACTATCCCGAAGGCCAGGTGGAGTTCGTCGAGGCTATTAACAATCCTGAGGACGCAAGTGCGGGGACGCGGCCGCTACCCTTCTCCCGTGAGCTTTGGATCGAGCAGGAGGACTTTCTCGACGTGCCTCCCAAAGGGTACCACCGCTTGTATCCGGGCAATGAGGTCCGGCTACGCTATGGCTATATCATCAAATGCCAGAACGTGGTGAAAGATCCGGCGACCGGCGAGATTCTGGAGATTCAGTGCACATATGATCCAGACACACGCAGCGGCCAACGGACGCGGAAAGTGAAGGCGACGATTCATTGGGTATCGGCGGTGCACGCGATTCCCGTGGAGGTTCGGCTTTATGACAAGCTGTTCACTACAGAGAACCCAAACAATGTACCAGGGGACGGGGACTTCACAATGTATTTGAATCCCAAATCGCTCGAGGTGGTGCAGGCGAGGGCCGAAGCGTCGTTGGCAAGCGCTAGGCCTTGTGACCGCTACCAATTCGAGCGCCTCGGGTATTTCTGCGCTGATAGGTGCAGCGCGGCGGGGCGACTGGTTTTTAATCGCACTGTCGAGTTACGAGACACCTGGGCGAAGCTTCAGAAGAAGATCTAGTGCTGGGGCTTTGAAAGCTGCCCGCCGGCTCTCTTCCAAAAGGAATAGAATAGTGCTGAAGTGCCCATTCGAGAGTACAAACCGGACCAGTTCTTTCGGGCATCCATTGACACAATGGATGATACAGAAGATTGCAAGACCTACGTTGCCGAGTACTTCTCATGGAAGGTTCCGCGGCACGGCGAGGCAGTTTTTACAGAGCTGCAGGAGGCAGAGAAGTTTTTGCTCGCAGTATACGCAGAAGACACGCCCGATATTCCCGTATTGGAGCGGCAGTTCAGAATGACTCCTTACCTTGAATCACAGCCGAAAAGCGCGCAAACATCGGCATAAACTGCACCGCACCGCTTCCGGCCACTAATGCTGATCCATGGCTGGGACAAAGCCGCGCGGAGCCGGATGATTTGACGATATTTGAATAACTGAAGTGGCTCACGAGCGCGAAGGCTCCGGGGTTGTGGAAAGGTCTGTTTACTGACATCCCACAAAACACGTTCCGTGCCCCTCCGTGAGAAATCGACCCGACCTGCTATTGCTTTTCAGACCATTCTCCAGCTGGCGACTTCCCGTCAACTTGGGTGAGCGGATGCTAGGGGCGTTTTTCAGGAGTAATCGGCAAACGCCTTATAACGGCAAATCTCGGACTTATGAAGCCAAATACACTGGCAATCTACTTGAAACTTTTTGCAACAGGCACAGAAGACTGAGCAGATGCGCGGTAGACCGGCGACTCAGAATCTCAGCCCTGGAACTCAACTGTTACTCATGCGCCTACTCGGCGCGTAGCGCTTCAATCGGGTTTACTGATGCGGCTCTTTTCGCGGGCACGAAGCTGGCAAGTAACGATGCAAAGCCGAGCAGAACAGCTATAGCGATCAGGCTCTCAGGATCCCATGAGTTGACGCCGAACAGGATCTGGCGAGCTAAAGTAGCGCCGCCGATTGCAGCTATCGCGCCGATCGCAATACCCAGAACGGCGAGTGTGCCAGCCTCACGTATGATCAATCGATACACGGACCGATGCTCTGCGCCGAGGGCCATTCGCACGCCGATCTCGCGCGTTCTTTGGCTGACCGAGTATGCGATAACACCGTAAAGCCCGACTATTCCTAACAGCAACGCGGCGGCACCAAAACCTGCCACGAGCATCGCTGAAGAGCGGTGCAGAGACGCTGTTTCGGAGTTCTTAATGAACGCTTCCATCGTCGCCTCGTTCCGCACGCCAATATCAGTGTGCAGTTGCTCAATTGTCCGTCTCAGACCCGGAAGTATTGCTTGCGGCTCCTGCGATGTGCGGGCAATCACGAAGAAGTAGTCGCTTGGGTCCTGGTTGAAGGGATGATATTCCGCCGGCCAGATATCCGAATCGAGTTCGCCTTCGCGGATATCACCTACGACACCGATGATGGTCTTGATAGATTTCGGCGATAACCGGGTGTCGCCAATTTGTTGTCCGATCGGGTTCTCACCGGGAAAGTATTTCCGGGCAAGAGTGTTATTGATGATGACTACTTCCGGCTTCGACTTGTCCTCAGCATCGCTGAAGTAGCGGCCGCGCAAAAGCGTCGCTCCGATGGTTCTGAAAAATTCTCCACTGACATCTCGCTCGTTCACTTCGATGTGCTTACCGTCATACGGCCTGCCGACGAAACGAATCCAGTCCGTGTCGCCGTTGGAACCCGCTGGCCGCAGCGTGGTTTAACGCGGCCGACTGCACTCCCGGAATCGTTTCCACCTGGGTGAGGACGTCGCGCCCCAGCGCGATGCTCTGTTCGTCTTTGCCGTACTTAGTATCGGGCGCTCCGACCTGTAAGGTCGCCAGATGATAAGGGCGAAAGCCGAGTTCCACGTGCATCAATTGATACAAGCTCTTGCCGAAAAGTGAGGCCCCGACGAGCAAGACCATGGCGGTTGCCAGTTCCACAACTACCAACCGTGAACCAACTCTGCGCCAGGCTTTTCCAGCCGAGCCTCGGCTCCCTTCCGCCAAACTGTTGCCCATATCAGAGAACGAAAAATGGAACAGTGTAGTAGCGGTAAATACCACCACGGCCATCGCCGCCAGCGCTAATACGAAGGTAACAACCCGCCCATTTACACATACACTCAGCATGAACGGCATTCCGGGGAGCATGTCAGCCGGAATGAGCGTCTTCAGCGCCTGCGTGCCCCACTTGGTGAAAACGAGCGCGGCGACGCTCGATGCCGTGACAATGGCAAACGCCTCTGTCGCGAATTGCATTGTCAACCGGGACCTTGATGCCCCGAGTGCTCCTCGCACCGCGATTTCTCGACGCCGCCCCTCCGAGCGCACCAGGATGAGGCCGGCGACGTTCACATAGGCTATGAGCAGAAGAAGAGCTGCACCGCTCATTAATACAAGGAGTATGGGACGAATTTTGCCTACGATCGCCTCCGAGAGGGGAATGAGGGAAACGCCGCGGCCCCGATTCGAATCAGGGAATAGTCGCTCGAGGTGCCTGGCGATAGCGGAGAGATTGGCCAGAGCGCGCTCAGGGGACACGCCGTCTTTCAGACGCCCAACGGCGAACAGATCGTGGCAGCTGCGACGCTGCTCACACAAACTGTCCTTGGGATTGATTGTCGTCCAGAAATCGCTGGAATCGAGAGGGGCGAAATGAAAACTGGGCGGCAGCACGCCGATCACGGTATACG
>Ga0213882_10000335_pt1 | contig 17417 bp, 17 predicted proteins | sample BarmaccoBMER_R09_FD_160106 | JGI IMG/M metagenome (GOLD analysis project Ga0213882, IMG submission 160106) | Barbacenia macrantha exposed rock microbial communities from rupestrian grasslands, the National Park of Serra do Cipo, Brazil - ER_R09 ...
ATTAGTGTCATTCTTTAGGAGGACAATTCCTTCCCGCCCGGCCCTCAACACGAGCTCCTGATTTACCCTGGAGTGTACCGTTTCGACGGCGTGCTCCACCTCAACGTAGGGCTTCTCGAAGAGGCCCAGCCGAAACTTTAAGTCCAAAACTCTTCCGACCGCGCGGTCGACGAGCGAGATTGGAACACGTCCTTCCTCAAGGTTCTCAATGAGTGGCCCCATGTAAGCGGGTTCATAGGTGATGTCCACATCGACGCCTGCTTTCAATGCCAAAGCGCCCGCTTCTTTCTGTGTGCGGACTAGGTTTTCGTAAACCAAGGTTCCGAACCCGCCTCCTTCACTGACCACTACTCCTCGAAAGCCGAGTTCCTGGCGCAGAACATCATTGGTCCACTTCTCTGATGCATGAGCCGGAACGTCCTCGATATCGGGATATCCCGCCATAACTCCCAATGCGCCGGCTTTGCTGATTCCAGCCATCCACGGAAGCAAATAATTTTCACGTAACGAGCGTTCAGATACTCGCACCCCACCTCGCTCCAGTCCACTTTCCGGCTCGCTCTGCGTCGGAAAGTCAGTCAGCAGGGCCACGGCTTTATCGGGTGCCGCGATATCGGTTCCCTGCACGGCGTGAACGATATCCTCTATGATCCGGGAATAAAGATAGGGGTCTTCCGTGTACGCTTCTTCGTTCCTGCCCATCCGGGGATCCCGGTCCAGTTCCGATACTAGAGTCGAGAGCACATGGATGCCGACGGCTCGGGCCTCCGCCGCGGCCGCCGAGTACAGGGCTCGCACCAATTCGCGATCAAAGCTGCTGCCGATTGCGAGGCCTTCGGGAAAGACAGTAGCTCCCGAGAACATCGCACCATGCGTGCCTTCTTCATCTTCAAGAAGAGGGATTTTCAAACGCGTCTGCGTCAAGGCAATCTTTTGCAGTTCGTTGAAGTATTCTGCCTGCTGGCGCGGACCTTCGTGCAGGATTTCGTTCGCAAGCGTAAAGAATCCGCAGCCCGGACCGATCTCCTGGGTGTAGGTTCCCGCTGCGAATCTGCGGCAGGCCGCGAGTTTAGACGGAATGTCCTTTCCCAACTCGCTCACGTACACACATGGCAGGTTCAACTGGCCCACCTTCTCTTTCAGAGTCATGCGGCTCATCAAATCATCGATCCGCACCTCGATTGGTAGTTTCGGATCCTGGTATGGCAGCGTCTTGTTTCCGTTCTTGCCAAGCAGTAAGGTCGAAACAAGCAGTGCGACAGCGAGCAAAGGCAGGGGGACTCTTATGTGAACGAAAGCAGCGCATTTTCTGTTTAAGGTCAAGGATTGGAATCGCTTTCAGAAGGATTTGAACACGAAGATCGTATCAAGCGTTTGTGTAAATGCAAAACAACGGGCTTCGTTGAATCACGGTCGTCCACGAGTTGTGCTCGTTCCGATCGCCAGGTCCGTTACGTCTCCAGAAAATTGGCAAATAATTAGCGAATTTGTGGTGGCCGGAAGCTCAATGCGAACGGACTTCCTGCGAAATCTTCGAGTAGGGCGACGCGGCGTCTTGCCGGTCATGATGAAATGCAAGTAAGCCTAGCAGGCTGATCGACGTTTATCTGACCAGGGGAGTTTTGCCGTCCGTGTCCTCCAAGAAGGTTAAGAACCGCTATCAGCTCAAAGAGAGGCTCGGTACGGGCGGGATGGGCATCGTATACCGTGCGCGCGATGTTGTCATCAATGCGGATGTCGCGCTGAAAACATTGACAGATATTACTGATCCAGTCGCCTTGCGCATGTTTCGGGAGGAATGCGACAAACTGGCGAAGATCGTTCACCCCAATGTAGTGGAAATCCGCGACGTCGGCGAGATCGAGGAAGGCGGCGCACGAAAGCCTTACCTGGTGATGCCTTTTCTTCGCGGCAAAACGCTCGACAGCCTCATCGTAGATTCCCCCGGCGGGCTCCCTCTGGAGCGTGCCCTCGAAATCTTGATTCAAGCCTCGCGAGGACTCCAGGCTACTCACGAGGCAGGTCTCATTCACCGCGATATTAAGCCCAGCAACATCTTTGTTCTCGAAGACGATTCCGTCAAACTGATCGACTTCGGCGTGGCTCACTATGCCGAAGGCCTGTTGACCGCTACCCGCAAAGGCACGCTGATGTACATGGCCCCTGAGCAGGTGATGATGCGCGGCACCTCCCCGCTATCGGATATTTTTTCCTTGGGCGTGGTCGGTTATGAGACCCTCACCGGCCGCAGGCCTTTCAAAGCGAGAACGGAAAAGGAACTGATTGACGGCATCGTCCATCGCAATCCCCCTCCCGCCTCCCGCTTCAATTCGCAGCTCAATTCTGCCGTCGACCAGACTCTTCAGAAGGCGCTCGCTAAGCTTCCGGAGCACCGCTTTCGATCGGCGCGCGAGTTTGGCGACACGCTTCGTAAGGCGGCCCTCAACCAGCCGATCGGTATTTTCGATCCAGCTCGAATCGACGCGCGTATTGAGCAGGCGCGCGGCGCCATTGCACGCGGCGATCTGGAGCTAGCAGGTGACATTCTCAATCAGCTCGAATTACAGGGCTGGCTGGATGAGCGGATTTCAGAGGTCAAGCAGAGTTTTGAGCGTCTCCGCGACCAACGAACGCTTTCTTCATTGTTGGCCAGCGCACGACTACGAATTGAGGCACAGGAATACACACTTGCCGCTAAGAAAGTCGAAGAAGCCTTGCGATTGGACCCGCAAAACGCCGAAGCGGAAGCGCTGCGCCAGGAAATCGATCACTACCGCGCCGAATGCGATGTCGCAGAGCGCCTGGCAACAGCGCGACGGTTCGCCGGGAATCGCGAGTTTTGCGATGCAAAGGAAGCAGTTGAGCAAGCGCTGGAAATTTGGCCGAACGAGCCTGCCGCGCTTGAGCTCCGCTCCAGTATCCAGCGAGGCGAGCAGGAGTACAGCGCGGTTCTGAGTGAAAAGCAGCGCGCGGTGCGGCGGGCCGAGCAGGCGATGAATGATTGCGATCCGGCAAGAGCATGGGAAGCGATTCAGCACGCCCTCGACCTGGACCGCCAAGCGCCCGAACCAGGTAATGCTACGTCGGATCTGCTAAACCTTTCCAATCGGATTCTTGCTGCCTCGCAAGATGCGCAGCGGTCCCTCGAACGCGCTCGCGAATTGTGTCGAGTAGGCGAGTTGAATGGCGCTTTAACTTGCTGTGACGAGGCCTTAGCCCGTTTACCGGAACACGCTGATCTCCGTGCGTTGAAGCTTGATATCCAGGAGGCACAGCAGGAGCATGTTGCCCATCTGATCGCTGCAACCGAGAGGGAGATCGAGGCGCAACCAAATCTGGATCGCCGTATCGACCTTCTTAAAGCGGCATCCGAGCGTTTTCCTCAGGTTGAACATTTCGCCTCCAGTTATCGTGCGGCGTGCGAAAAGCGCGATTTTGCCGAATCTCTTGCTATTAAGGCGCGCACTGCGGAACGGGAACACTGCCTGGCCGATGCGCTCGAGGAATGGAACCGTGTTCGCTCGGTTCATCCTGATTATCCAGGTCTCGACGCTGAGATAGGGCGACTTAGACAGAGTAAGAAACTTCAAGCCGATTATGAAGGCCACGAGGATCTCCTGTGCCAGATTAGAACTGCAATTGCCGCGTGTGAATTTGCTGGCGCGCTTCATCTCATTCAAGCCGCAGCGCCCGGATTCGAAGGCGATTCGGAACTCGCGGAGTTACGTGCGGCAGCCGACGATGGCATCGAATGTGAGAGGCGCACGGGACATCTTCTGGAAAGTGCAGCGCAATTGGCGAAGGATGGCTGCTATGACGAGGCGTTGAGCAATCTCGATGAAGCATGCGCCCAAAATGTTCGCGCGAGGGAGATTGCTGCAGCGCGCCATCACGTCCTGGTGGAACAGGCCCGTTCTCTTTTCGACACAGACTGGCGCGGCGCTGAAGCGCTCTTGAAGCGGGCGCTCGAGCTCGCACCTGGAAGGGACACTGTCTACAAACTGCTCGAAATGGTTGAGGATCGAAGCCGCCGCGAGCGCATCACTGAAGCTACGGATCGCATACGCCAGCTCGAGACAACTCACGATTTTGATGGCGCTCTGCGCGCCGCTGAGCAAGCTCTGGCGGAAAACCCCGGGGATCCTGAGCTTGCGCAGACAGCGGCACGTTTAAGACAGCGTGGAGATCGACTTCAACAAGCGGGCCAACCGTCTCCTACGCCAGACACCAGCCCCGGCCGCGTATTTCTGCACGCCGCCTGGGAAAAAGCATCGGCTATGGCGCACCGCTCTTGGGGCAACTCCGGTGCTGCTCGCCAACGACTGATGGCTTCCTCCCCCACACGGGATGAAAGCACTGGCGGCGGTATCGCCTTCGCCGAAAAGACGACTTCCAACGCAGGCACGCCTTCGACGCCGCATCCGGAAATCCGGCCCTCATTCTTCGGCCTCGCGCGGCCGCCTCGCATAAAAGGCGTTCTCCTCGCTTTCATCGGAGGTACTGTTGGGCTCGCCATCCTCCTCGCTTTGATGCTTCCGCGCCGCAATTCTCATGTCGCTATTGCGCCCCATAAGCCAGCGATTGCGCCACACACGCCCGTCCTTGCCCCGCAATCTCCGGTCCTCACCACCAAGCTGGCTCTTCGGCTAGCTCCTGTTGATGCGCAGGTAACCGTTGACGGATCTTCCGCATCGCTTCGCGATGGAATGCTTACCGTTTCACCCGGGACACACCTCATCGAGGCCCGTTCTCCTGGTTATAAGCCGTTCAGTCGATCTGTCAACATCGCTGCGCGTGATAACGCCCCTCTGGATGTCGCGCTGGTGCCGGTTCCTCTGCCTCCCGCACTTCATATCGAAACCGATCTTCAGTCGGGATCCGTGTTGATTGATGGCAAGCGCGCGGGAGGGTTGGAAGGTGGCCAGTTCTCACAACACGCGCCGGACGGATCACATACGTTCGCCGTTCTGGCGCCAAGTGGCGGCCGCTACTCGTTCGCATTCACACTTGGCCAGGATCCCGTTTGGAGCTTGGACGTACCCAAATCATCGGCGTACGGAACACCTGCCTTGGCCGCACTCGCCGGCACTGGCGCTCGCATCGTCTGCGGCCGCCCGGGGCTCGCTTTTGAGTTGGACGGCGGTCGGCCGTCCCCTTGCACCGCCGCAGGCAAGAATCTTCCACCGCTCTCTAACGGGCACCACACGTTGACGCTTCTGGACGGGTCGCGCAAGGTCGCGGTTCATACTCTCGATTATCAAGGCACTCCCATACTGACTGCTCTCATTACCACGGGAGCGCAATTCGGCGGCTTGGCTATCCAGGGGACCGAGGACACCTTCGACGTCTCCGTCAACGGCTACACGTCCAAACGGCCCGCGAAAGAAGGCCATTGGCGCCGGCTGCTGAGGCCCGGAGATTACAGTATCGCGATCAGCAAACCTGGTTTCCAAGCCAATCCTTCCACGCTCAATATCTCTGTAGCGCCAGGTGTCGATACACTCGAACAGGTCGCTTTCACACCTGTACCGGTGCGGGCGCGCCTGCGTCTTCAATCGCAGCCCGGAACGGAGGTGAGCCTAAATGGTAAGTCCGCCGGTACGGTACCGGAAAGTGGAACCCTCGAACTTCCTCAGCTTCCTGTTGGATCCGCGGAGCTACATTTGCATCACAAAGGCTTCGCCGACGCGCAACAGACAATTACTCTCGAGAAAGGCGAGAATCAGCGCACCATCCTTTTGCATGAACTTAAGGCTAAGCTAACCTGGAGCCTTGATCCTCCAAACGCCCAAGCCAGTTATTCTACGCCAGGGAGCTCCGTCCGTCATTCGCTGACGGGCGATGCAATAGAAGTTCCACCCGGAACTTACAATTTCGAAGCATCGGCGCCGGGCCGTGTGCCCGCCAGCTCTACTGTCACCGTAGCTGCGGGCGAAACGAAAAACGTCCCGCTACGGCTCGATGCAGCATCCCCCACCTTCAGAACTGTGGATGTCTGGCCTGGTTGGGAGTCGCAAAGCGGCTGGTTGGTGCGCGAGAAACCCGGCCCCATTTTCCACACCCTCCCCGAACATGCCTCGCGCGTCGCTTTCTCCACACAATGGGAGCGCCAGAAGACACTCGTGCACTGGTTTGGCGGGTCGCTCAATCTCGTGTTCCGTACCTCTGATGCCGCCCGCTCCATAAGCTTCCGGATCACGGAACACGGTATCTCCTGGAACGCAAGGGTCCACGGTGAACACCAGGAGGGCAAGATTCCCCTAAATCTCGCCAAGAACTCCGAACGTATTCAGGCCGATATCCGCCCCTCCGGAGTTGCGCTCACGATAAATGGCACTGCCCTGGCGGCCATTGGTCCCAATCTCTATTCGGAATCCAACCCTGTTCAGTTCGGGTTTATCATCGAACAGGATCAGGTAGTCCGGTTGACCGGCATTCGCATTGCAACGCAAACAGCGGCTCCGAATTAGCACCCGGTCGGGTCAGCGCGTAAAGTAATAGATGATCAATCCGAAGCTTGCAATCGCCGCCGCGATCACAATCAGTTCCCAAAAAGTGAATAATTCGCTCAATCGGAAGACGCCTTTTCTGGGCAAAACCGCAAGGTGCCGGCGCTGGTGGGCTGGCGCCGTGGCAAGCCGCGTTCCCAGTTGGATCTCATACCCGGGGACGGAGATTACATCGCCTTCACTGAGCTTTTGCGGTTTCATTTGCGCCACGGGCTTGCCGTTTACAATTGTGCCGTTGCTGCTCAAGTCTTGGACGCAGATTTCGCCATGGCGAGAAAAAAGAGCAAAGTGCTCACGCGAGATCTCCGAACCAGTGAGATTAACAGGACTGAACATAGTACGGCCAAAAACCAACCGTTCAGCCAAATCGCAGGTAATTGTGTAAGAGTTAGGATCGTTTTCTTTTCGAATGATCAGGTCTATTCGCACCTACACCGACTCGCCATAAATCAGAATAGAGCAGGAGTCTCGCAGAAAGACCCGAAGTCATCAATGGTAAAGGCGACTGGTTGTTGCGAGTGAATACTAGTTGGCCACCGACATGAGGCCCTGCAATAGGGCAGAGCGCATCATCGGATCGCTCCGCAGCCAGGCGGCCACGTGTTCGCGATCTGCTGTACACATGCCGCCAAACTCTCTTTCCATCATCTCCTGAACGGCTCGATCAATCGCGGCATTGGCCTTGACGGGATCAGTCAGATCGTGCTTGCTAATTCCCTGAACAGCGGCAGCGAGCGCCTGCGCGTTGGATGTAGCAACGTTCGGCTGACTCTTAGAAGCTAGCGTCTCGTAAAACGCCTTCCCGGTCTTCGACGGGGTTGTCGCAGAGTCTATTTGTCGCTGAAAATCTGGGGAATCGGGATTGATTTTCATAGTTGCCGGTGCTGTCCTGTTAGTTCACGGGTTGGCAGAAATTCCAATAATCTCAGCAACTGTTGAGCCAGTCGCCCGTAGGGGCCCTTCGGGTCTATTTCGCACGCGCGCCGGAGACTTACGCGAGCCCCGGAAAACTCAGCTTGAAAGATTTGAGATTCGCCAAGCAGCGCATAAGCGTACGCATTGCACGGGTTCAACTTCAAAGCTTGACGGTAGTGGCCGATAGCAGCTTCGAACCGTCCTTCCGAAAAATAGGTAGACCCAAGGCCGATCTCAGCGTGCGGTTCCGTTGGACAGAGAGCGCGAATGGCGGAGAAAATATCACGCGCCTCTTTGAATCGACCCGTGTCCCGGTGAGTCATTGCGGCTTTCATAAGAGTGGCCAAATCCTCTTTGACCGGAGCGCGTGGTGCAGCGGCGCTCGTGAGTCTGGATGCAGCGGACGTCATGAGCCTTATTGCTATCTTCTTTAGTGAGCGATGTTGCGAAGCGAATCCATCGCAGCATCGTGTTTTGCTTTTAGCACGGACGAAACTGCTTCGTAAGCGCGGGATTCTGCTTGAATCCGTTGTTGCAAGCGCAAATATTGCACGGGATCGGATCCCATAGCGCCTACGCCCATGCCACGTAGCATGTCCGCGAAAATCCCGCCGGCGCCGGGAAGAAAGACATTACTCGCGATGCCCGCGACTTTGCCTAGAGCACCCACGAACCTGTTCGGCTGCTTCGACTGAGAATCCGGCGGAGGAATCTGCATGCTATCGCTTAGGTTAATTTGATCAATCGCGCTTGTTGTTGCCATATCCAGTTATCGTGCCGGTGGAGAAAGTGTTGCTAGGCCTGTTTGTGCAGCGTTCCACGGTGCAGCTTGGCCGATTTGAGCCGCAGCAGCCTCACCGATGTTGCCGAGCAGTTGCACGTTCATTTCGGGCGCCAACTCTTCATAGCTGAGTACCTGCACATCGGGGAAGTCGCGAGAGAGCACACGTTTCACGAAACGCCGAATTTCTTTGTCCGTTACGACAGCCGGGCGCTGGGCAGTTGGTGGCAGCTTGCAAAATTCCGTTTGGGCAGCCTTTACAACAAGATCGATGCTGTCCGGGTCCATCGATATGTATGAGCCATTGGCGTTCTGGCGGATGCAATTGCGGAACAAATCCTCTAAGCTCTGATCGAGTTGGTAAAGAAAGAGCAGCGGCTTGCCATCGGTGAGAGTGAAGCAAATCTTGCGCCGCAGAACGACGCGCACCCGCTCCGCCAGTTGGTTGGAGTCGCGCGTGGCCTGGCCATGCTCCCCGAGGCATTGAAGGATCGCCTTCATGTCACGTATAGACACTTCGGATTCGGCCAAAAGCTTGAGAACCTCGGTCAGTTGCTGGAGAGAAATCGGTTTCGGCACCACTTCGTCCACCAGCGCGGGATAGTGTTTCTTTATCGCGGCGAGCGTCCACTGCACCTCTTGCAAGCCAATGAACTCGTGGGCGTGACTACGGAGGAAACTGGCAAAGTGAAGAGTGAGAACCTCGTGCGTATCCCAAACCTGAAAACCAGCGGCTTGCGTCTTTGCGCGCTCGTCGCGCGGAATCCAGCAAGCAGGCTTGCCCGTTGCCGGATTGGTGGTTTCTTCACCACTGATGCCGCAGGCTCGCAGTTTTTCAACATCGCTGTTCACCAGAACGCTATCCGTCCGCACCCGGCCTCTAGCTACTGGGACTTCGTTCAGCCAGATAACGAAATTTTGATCTGCGGCGCGTGGCTGATTCGCGGCAATTTGAATCGGCGGAAAGATAATGCCCAATTGGACGTATAGCGTGTTCCTTAGTTCGGTGAGTCTTCGATAAAAAGCTTGACCGGTAGGAGTTTGAAGATCGACGTAAGGCGCAAGATCGTGTCCGACCTGAATGAATATGGGCAGCGTAATGGTGATTTGGGGCTCTGCGCCGAGCGCAGCGGGCGTCTCGCGTTCTCTCGTCTCCGCTTTTTTCGCGGCGCGGAAAAGACCATAGGATATAAGGCCGGTGACCGCGGAGAGGATGAGGAACGGAATCGTTGGGAGGCCCGGGATCAACGCCATGACGAAGAGCACGGCAGAGGCGACGCCGATAGCTTTCGGTTGGCTCAATATTTGTGCGGCGATATCCTGGCCGAGATTGGTCTCACCATCTTCGGAAGCGACGCGCGTGACAACCATGCCCGCGGAAATAGAAATCAGAAGCGCGGGAATCTGGGCAACTAAGCCGCTGCCAATCGTGAGGATGGAGTAAGTTTCAAGCGCATCGGTAGCGGACATACCGTTCATGCCGATGCCGATAATCAACCCTCCGGCGATATTGATAGCAGTGATGATGATGCCTGCAATCGCATCGCCTTTGACAAACTTCATGGCGCCATCCATAGCGCCATAGAATTGTGATTCGCGAGCCAAAGCATACCGGCGCCGGCGGCCCTCTTGGGAATCTATGAGCCCGGAGCGCATATCGGCGTCTATACTCATTTGTTTGCCGGGCAGTGCATCGAGGGTGAAGCGCGCTGCCACTTCCGCCACTCGTTCAGATCCCTTCGTGATGACGATGAATTGAACCAACGTAATGATCAGAAAAATGACAGCACCCACGACAAAGTTGCCACCCACGACAAACCTGCCGAATGACCGGATGACTTCGCCGGCATCGGCGTGCAACAGGATGAGACGAGTAGCGGAAATATCTAGCGAGAGCCGGTAAAGAGTGGTGATGAGAAGTAAGGTGGGGAACGACGCAATGCTAACGGCGTTGGAGATATAGATGGAGAGCATCAACACCGTAACCGCGATGGTGATGTTGACCGTGAGAAAAATGTCCAGCAGAAAGGTCGGCAGAGGCACAATCATCAGGCCGACCATAAGCGCGACGCACGAGACTAAAATGAGGTCGCTGGCACGCGTGAGTGTCGCATTCAAGTTGCTCGAGAGAAGCGCTTTTTTGATCTGTTGAAATCGCGCTACTGTATCGGCAGCCATGGTTGTACAGCCATCTGTCTAAAGTATCCGCCATGCCCGGGGCTCATCTGCTATGGCACAACAGAGTTGGCTTGAGCAACGCCGGGAATTGGGGTTGCGCTTGTTCACCGGGCGCAGCGGGTTACCGCCTGGAACAAGCGCAACATTCGTTTATCCTGAATCACGCGGATGGGCCCAGTAGTTGGATCAATACATTCATTTCCTGCCCGAGCAGTTGGTTATTGTTTGGATCCTGGCCGTTCTGCAGGCGGTTCGTGACGTCCCGTTCCAAGATGTTGTCGAGCTTCGATTCCGCCTTGTTGAGGCCGCCGTTGTTAGTAGGGCCGGCATTGTTAGTAGGGCGGGAGTCGTTTGCGGAGGTGTCGCTATTGGTTCTTTGGCTGGAATCGTTTTCACTGCTGTTCGACTGATTTAACAGTTCGGTTAGGAGTTGCATTTCTTGCTGCACGTTCCCGCCGTTCACACTCTGACCTCCTTGCATATCTTGTCCGATATTCTGCATTAGCGCGTTTTCCAGATTCGAAACGACACTGTCCGGACTGAGGCTCGTAACGGACATGGGATTCGAGATCGTCGCAGTGGGGCTCATATTCGATCTTCCTTCCTTCTCTGAGACTGCCTAGGATGCAATGGCCCGGATAATGGCCATCATCGTGTCGTGTCGAGATTGCATCATCGCCGACTGGGTTTCGAGCTGCTCTTGCTGCGCATACGCCTGCTCCTGCTCCCCCAATGCCTGTTGCTCCGAGGTTGCAAACGAAGTTTGCTGCGCGGAAAACGAATCAGTGTTGGTCACGCTGGGTGTCGCTGCCATTGGTACTCTCCGTTTCTTTCGCTGAGATTGGATCCTTTCTTTGCGATCCACCCAAGTTATCGGGCAAGTTCTCGCGAAGTTGCGTCAGCCAATAAATTAGACGAAAATTCTTCGGCGTTGGCGATTCGCATGGTGAGTCGCGCCACATGGGTTTTGGCTCTCAATTGGTTCATTAATTCCAGGTCCTGGCGCGCCTCCAGAAACCGATTCAGCAGGATATTTGCTTCGCAGCGGCAGGCGAGCGCCTCCACTTCATCGGGCGAAAACGCCAGGGTGCGATTTGCGTACTCGATAGCATTCTCCGCTGACCCTAGCTTCAAGCTCAGCGCGGCTAGTGCTTCCAGGCAATATACGTTGCGCGGATCAATGGCGAGAAGCCCTTCGAAGATAATGGCGGCATCCAAATGCTTACCTTGCAGATGTAGTTGATAAGCCCGCTCCGCGACGAGGTGGATTTCTGCATTGGTCCAGGATGCGGACACAGCTCTTACCGCTGCGCCTCGGATACGCCGAGCGAGAACACACGGTCGGATTCTCGTTGATAGCGTTCCAGCAACTCCAGCATGCGCCGGACGGGCTCGGGCGAGTTCTGGAACTCTTCGGCTTCGCCGTGCCGGCTCAATAAATCTCGCCATTGCTGCCGTAACGCGGCCGCATCGGCGGCTCCGCGGGGTGCCGGTTGTGGCTGCGCGACTTGCGACGAATCAGGCGCCATCAGATCAAGGCCTAGCAGTTCCTTCCACCCCACTGGCTGCTGCTGCTCGAATGCTTGCATCCGGTTCTTGAAAGGCGAATCGAACGACTCAACAAGGTCCTTAGCAACATCTGTTTCGGGCCGGTATCCGGGTAGTGTGTAGTTGATTCTCAAAGCGAGTCTCTTTGTGTAAGATCGTAAACCCAAGTCAAAATTTCTGCAACCGCGTCGTAGAGCTCCTCGGGTATCTGCGTATCGACGTCGAGCCTGAAAAGACTGTGCGCGAGCGGGGCATTGCGAACTATGGGCACGCCATGCTCGTTGGCAAGTCTAATCATTTTCTCGGCGAGTTGCTCCTGCCCTTTGGCGGTCACTTCCGGCGCTTCCATGGTCTTTTCGTCATAGCGAATCGCAACGGCCAAGTGAGTTGGATTTACTACAAGGGCAGTAGCTTGAGGTACTCTCTCCACGACATTCTGGGTGAGAATCTCGCGGTGGATTTGCCGGCGCCGGGCCCGAATCTGCGGATCGCCTTCTTCCCGCTTATGCTCGCGCTTGATTTCATCCTTGCTCATCATCATTTTCTTCATGTAAAGCTTGCGTTGCAGGAAATAATCGGCCCCGCCAAGCAACAGGAACGTTCCACCGATAGAGAACAACAGAATGAAAGCTGCGTGTGAACCGAGAGAGCCGATCTGACTGAGCTGTAGCCGGCCGCTTCGCATAATTCCAGGGAACATGCCGCGCAACACCAGATAAGCCAGCCACAGAATCACGATCAGCTTCACTAACGTTTTCGCGAATTCAATGTAAGCGCGCGATTCGAAAAACATCTTGCGAAAACCCGTGGCCGGGTTCATGCGTTCAAATTTCAGCGCCAATACTTCAGTGGCGAACAAAGCACGTACCTGCAGAAAATTTACTGCCAGCGCTATTAAGACCAGAACGCCCAGAAGAGGCATGATGAGAGCGAAGAACTTCATCAAGTAAAGGCCGGTTCGGTGGAGCAGCGGGCCGTTCTCCAATGGCGCGGCGATCGTCCGAAAGCTGAAAGAATCAACGGCAAAAGTCTTCCATTGATCTATGAACATGGCCCCGCCCAAGGCGAGAACCGCTGAGGTGCCAAGGAAGAGGAAAGCATGGGTGAGATCCGCGCTCTTGAACACCTCTCCTCTTTTCCGGGCATCACGCAGTCTCTTTTCGGTCGGTTGTTCTGTCTTGTTCTCCGCCATTCAGAACCCCCTTATAACGTTATCGAGTCTCACCGGAAGTTTGTTTACAAGCGCGGAAAAACCCGATTAGACTCGCCCGCGGCCGCGCAACTTCGGCACTCAAGCAGTCGATAACTTAGTTGAAGCACGGAGTTCAGCCGATGCTAATCCACAACAGCTAGTAGCTCACTCAACGCACTGCTTCGATGAACCGATCGAGATCTCGAGCCATAGCGGCAAAAGCGGGCTTCAGTTGATTTAGAAACACTGCGTTAGCTAGGCAGATGAAGCCTAAGCCGACCAGGGCCTTTGCGGTGAATGATTCGGGGCTAATACGGATTTGCGATGCGACACGGCCGGCGCTGGCGAACGCTATATCAACCAAGAAAATGGCAAGAATCACGGGCGCAGCAATCTGACATCCAATCAATAATGCATCGGCGCTGGTCCGAGCCGCTTGTTCTGCGAGCGGCAGCATACCTCGCGCCATCTGCGGGATTGTCCAAACAGGAAGTTGCCGGAAGCTGTTCATCAATGCACCGATGAACATCAGGTGACCTCGCAAAACGAAGAAGATGACCAGCGCGGCCTGAAATTGTAAAGCTCCCAGAGCAGAGGGATGACCCTCGAGCTCCGGCGCAAGGAACGTGATTTGGTTCAGCCCACGTTGTGTATCCACGATAGTGCCTGCCATCTGCACGCCGTAGAAGACGAGTTGCGCCAAGAAGCCGATCGTCGACCCCACTACGGCTTCCTTGACCAGCAGCGCGACAAACAGCAGTCCTGAAGAGGGCAAATTCGCCGTGCTGCTCGTTAGGGCAGGCAGCATAGCAGCGCTGAGGATCAATCCAATGCCGGCTTTGATGCGGCCCGGCACCGATTGACCACCCAAGAATGGCGCGAAGACGACGGCTGCGGTCACGCGCGCGAATACCAACGCGAACAGGGCTAGCGAAAGGCGGACGTCGTAGTGCAGACCTACTCCGTCCAGCAACAACTGCACCCCCGATAGGAACAGCATTATTGCGTTAGGGCGATGCTGTCAAACAAGGTCTGGGCGAAACGCACCGTTTGCGTGATCATCCACGGCCCAAGAATCGCAATTGTAATCAATACGCCCACAATTTTGGGAACGTAGCTGAGCGTCTGTTCTTGCAGTTGGGTAACCGCCTGGAACATGCTGATCGTGAGGCCGACGACTAAGCTCGCCAGCATAGGCGCTGCGGACAACAGCAAAACAAGAAACAGCCCTTCTCGCAAGAGTGTGATGATGGCGTTCGCATCCATAGTTTTCCTCTAGGAGTAGCTGAGCACCAGACCGCGCACCACGAGAAACCAGCCGTCCACCAGAACGAACAGCAAAATCTTAAAAGGCAGCGAAATCACGCTGGGCGAAAGCATGTTCATTCCCATGGCCAGCAGCACGTTTGCCACCACCATGTCTATTACGATGAATGGCAGAAAGATCAGGAATCCTGCTTCAAATGCTTCTTTCAATTGACTGGTGACAAAGGCGGGAATCAGCACTTGAAAATAGTCCTGGCCGGGTCGCGGCAGATTTGCCGTCGGGGTCGCGGGGCCCTTGTTGCCCTGTTCCAAGCGCGCTCCCAAATTCATAAACAACAACCGGTCTTGCGGGTGCGCGTGCTTTGCCAAAAAGCGCCGTAATGGTTCCTTTCCTCTGTTCACCGCGTCGAAGAGGTTCTTAACGCTGGCCTCCGAAAAGATGTCGCGCGTATTGCCTATGGCGCCCGCCTCCTGGTACATGTTGCGCGCCACCGGCGTCATGATGAATAGGCTGAGAATGAACGCCAGGCCGGTGATGATTTGGTTCGGCGGGACCGACTGCGTTCCCAGAGCATTCCGAAGAATCGACAGAACAACAGAAATTTTCACGAACGACGTCAGCATGATAAGCACGAACGGTGCTAACGCAAGGCCGCCCAAGATGATCACCAGCACCACTGGATTCGGCATGCCAGATGAGGCGGGCGCATTGGAATTTTGCGCCATTGCGCCGCGCGGCGCCACCGTTAAAAGCAGAATTAGCGCCAGGCGTCGCATCACAATTTCGCGGCTTGGGCCGTGTCGCTTTTTTGGTTCCAAGTCGACCACTCGTCTGCGTTCAACGCTGCGAGATGCTGCACGCCTGCTTCCGAAGTCGCAAGCAGCATATAAGAATTGGCGGCCTTGACGATATAAAGAGTCCTTCGTGGCTCAAGCGGAAAACGGGCGCAGACCTCAATCGGTCCAGTAGCCGATTTGTTCCACATGGAAATCTTGGGGAGCCAGAAGCGGATCGCGACCACCGCGAGCGCAAGAATGCCGCAAAGCACCAGCATCAGCCGGGCATAATCGCCCCAGCCTATCGGAGCAGAGGTCATTGCGAATTCCAGTTTGAGATGCGGACGCCCAGGCGGCCTTCGATTTCTACCAGCTCTCCGGTGCCTGCAATCTTGCCGTTAACGGCGAGTTGCACAGACTCCGATTTCTCGCGATCAAGTTCCACGATGCTTCCGGGCCTCAGCTTGTTCAGTTCCGCGAACGTCATTTCAAGCTGGCTAAGTACGATGTGTACGCGAACTGGCAACCCCGCAAGGTTGAGCTTCTGGAAGTCGCTTGGCCCGGGCGTTGCCGCTTGGCTTTCCATCGTGAGTTCACTCCTTTCAAAATGATCTTCAATCCTCAGGTGCCGTCCATCTGATTGCAGCAATACAAATCGCCATCCGCGCTCGCTTCCTTGAGCTGTCGGAGGCAGTAGCAAACCATGGGCAGAAGCGATCAGCAGAATATCGCCCACCTCGAGCTCTGCCAACTGTTGCAGGCTCAAATCAGAGTAGCCGGCGGTTGCCATTAGGGGCCAGCAGACCGGGATCGCGGGCGGTTGGCTCTCGCCCCGAAACTGGCGAATTTTTCTCAGCAAGCTGGCCGGCAGGAATATCTCGATCTCGCCGGTTACGCCAGTCAAACCGATCACGCATTCGATTGAAATTCCCGTGTCATCGTTCGGCGGAGCTTCAAACGGAACGAGCGAAAAGTGGAAAGGAAATTCCAGTTGATGGTTAGCGCGTTCCAGCACGGACAGCAGCAAAAACTCGAACAGACCCGCATCGGCTGGTGCCAGGCGCGCGATCTCGGCATGGCTGATTCGATGCACCAGAGCTTTGAGAAACTCTTGCGATACTCGCACGACAGCCGATCCAATGTCAGGCGCCACCTTCACGGTGAAAAGATGCATTCCGCCAAACTCGCGTGATCGCGACTCGCTCCACGTGGTAACCCGTGGAGTGCCGCTTGTAACCTGAATCGGCTTTTGCCGGCTCCAAACTTCTCGATTCGAAAACGTGAACTGATGAGGAAAGATCAGGAACTGCGCGCCGTCATGCAATGGAACGGGTTTATGCGGCTCAAGTTTCGCTTCGTTCAGGTAAGTTCCGTTCGCGCTGCCGAGGTCTTCGAGAAAATAGCGCCCGTCTTGTTTTTTGATTTGGGCATGATGCCGGCCGACTCCCGCCAGTGGAACCACTACGTCATTGTCCGGTTCGCGGCCGATGCCTATTTCGTCTTTTTGAAAACTCAGCTTCTGAGTGTCGCCCGGCTCAACCTGGTTCGTCCATTCCAGCAGGACGCCAGGGTCGCCGGCCACCTCGAGCAATGCGCCTAGCCCTTCTTGGACCCAGAGCTGCCAATCGGCATCTGGGCGGAACAGATCTCCACAAAGGTTAATTAGCTCTACATCCGCCCGCGAATAGGACTCCAATCCTTCGAAGATACCGAGGCCCGTCTGGAACTCAAGCAAACTCATCCAGTCCACCTGCTGACCGCGAGTTGCGCCACTCGGATCCCTTTACTTTCGAGCGCTGAACGAAGACTGCCCAGGTTTCTCTGCACCAAACCCGCGACGCGCGACACAGGACTCAGAAAACTTACCGTAATGGACCCTTGCAGGGTTTGCACGCTTACCCGTAAGCCTTCGAGCGTTTGAGAGTTGAACTGAATTTCCACCGAGCGCGCGCCACCGGCTTCATGAGAAGAGATGTTGTCCACGATTTCCGAAGCTAGGCGCTCAATATCCGTCGAAGCTGGGGCGCTTGAGATGCTTTCGGGCTGGCGGATTGTGGGAGGCAACTCAGAGCCTTGGCCTTCACCGGGCAAGTTGAATTGCGGCATCGATTCCTTACGCCGCTCATCGAGGATCTTCGAGAAACGGTCGTTCTTATCCGCGTTGCCTTTGGCATTTGTAATCTCTTGACGGCCTTCCGGACTTGCCTTCTGTATTCTCATACTTCGGCCCTCCGGTTAAGATACGTCGTCG
>Ga0213882_10000336_pt1 | contig 17371 bp, 10 predicted proteins | sample BarmaccoBMER_R09_FD_160106 | JGI IMG/M metagenome (GOLD analysis project Ga0213882, IMG submission 160106) | Barbacenia macrantha exposed rock microbial communities from rupestrian grasslands, the National Park of Serra do Cipo, Brazil - ER_R09 ...
TTGCCCCTGCCTTTGGGTGTTGTTCTGGCTATTAATTACCTTCCCGAAATTTGGGTCGTTAAAGTTCAGATTGGGACTGCCGAAGACCACGCGATTAAGCACGTTGAAATACTCCATCTCGAGTTTGAGCTTGACTCTTTCGCCGAACGAGAAGTATTTGGCCAGAGCGATATTTTCGTTGTAATTAAAGGGATTTCGCATGGGGAGAAGCACGCGCGGCGCGTTACCTAGCACCCAAAGCCCGGGATCGCTGAAATCGGCTGCATTAATCACCGGGAGGCCCTTGTACACATTTTTGTACGAAAACATCATGTTGGTGTAAGAAACAACGTTCGCGCGGTTGCACGGAGCGCACTGATTGCCGAGGGGATCACCGGCTACGTACACAGATCCGCCCGTACCGGAAAACAATGGCGTTCCAGTCGCGTAAGTTAAAAGCGGGCTGATCTGCCAACCGCCGACAATCGCATTCACGACTCCACCCTTGTTCAAAAACCGCTTGCCCTTTCCGAACGGCAGCTCGTACGTGGCGGCAATGTTGATAACGTCGGTCTGGTCGTTATTATCGACGGTCCATTCGGCTGCCTGATTGTTCTTGTTCAGCGACGCGTTGGCAAATGATGAGAATCCAGAAGTGGTATTGGACATCATGCGCGACAGGCTATAAGACACCAGGAAGCTCAGGCCGTTGGTATAACGCTTCTCGAGCTGAATCTGCATGGCGTTATACAAAGAGGAACCGCTGTTATCGAAGTTATCAAAGATCCCACCTTGATAACTTGAACTCCCCGTGAATTGCGGATAAGGCCGCAACGCCTGCAGCACTGTCGCGCCCGGTTCGATAGTCGTTCCGAAACCTGGGAAAGGCAACGGTATTCCGAGACGCGCGCCAACGGCGGAATACGGTAGCCCCAGCAGGCTGCCGTATTGGCTAAGAAACTGCGGTGGAAGCTGGTTAATGATGTTCAACGCGGCGGGCAGGAAATTGCCGCGATTGCCGGTATAGGACGCCGATAGGAACATCTGGTACGGAAGCTCGCGCTGAATGCCCATGCTCCAAACGATGTTATAAGGGGCACGGCCATCAGTCTTTGGATTGAAGCCGTCGATAGAGGTCCCTACGCCCAGCGAGGGGCTGAACGGAGTCAGCGCCGGGGATGGCGCAAAATTGGTGTCCCAGGAACCGAAGCCAGGAATAATCGAGCCGGTGGAAGCTGCCGAATAGGAACCCAGAAGGAGATTGCCGTAGTTGACCGCCACTTTGCTGGTGCCGTATTCGTAGGCGCCACCATCGAGGAAGTTCCAAGAGAAACCGCCCTGAACAACGGTCTTGTCATTCACCTCGTATGAAAAACCGGTTCGCGGACTGACGTGGCCCCAGTGGATGGCGGCGCGAGTGATGTCTGCGCAACCTGCGCAATTACCGAATTTAGTCGCTGCACCTAGCCGGCCACCAGCGCCGGGATTCGGAATCGTGGAATCAAAGTAGACGATATTGTTATTAACCTCGGTGAACGGCACCATGATGTCCCAACGCACACCGATGTTAAAGGTCAGCCTTGGGCTCCATTTGATGTCATCCTGCACATACATGGAGAAGTCTTTGTTACGGAGCCTCAACTCCTGCGAGCCGATACGGGATGCATTGTCCACAGTGCCAAGCAGGAAACTGGCGAAGGCATTTCCCGTGTTGCTGAGGTTACCGGGAACGGCCGTCTCGTTGTTACTGAAGCCGAAAGTCCCGGCACAGTGCTGGCATTCGTTGTCGTCCTGGTAAGTTCTTCGGACCTCACCTCCGATGTTGAAGGTGTGTTTGCCCTTGATCCAGAGCCAGTTGTTATCGATGACCCAGCCCAGCTTGCGGTTTATCGATTCAATCCAAGGAGACCCAAAATCCGTCGGGTTCAGAGGGCCGGCGAAGGTGATCTGAGAAAGCTGCGGGGCGCCCGGCGCCGGAGGAAAGTTGATCTGCGTTGTCCGCTGGCTGATCTGATCGTTCAGTTCGCCGAGCCAGCTTGCTCCTGTCGTCAGGACCAGGTGCGGTGAAATGGCGTACGCATAATTCAGGATGAACACCGTGCCGAGATCCGGCTGGTAGATATTGCTGGTGAGGGGGTTACTCGTCGGGAACTTAGCGCTCGTTTCCGTGCCGTAGGAGCTCCAGTTGTTGCGCCACTGCGTCCAATGAATCGACTGCCTGTCGGTGATGTTGTGATCGATGGTCAATCCCCACGGATTCTCACGCGTAGGAAAAACACCGCGCAATGACTGCTGGTTGTTTAGAAAACCCGGCAGGCTGGGAGCCGGAATGTACTGCAAAAGACTGGCGGAGACGGGGCTGAAGCACACCTTCGGAATGATATTTCCTTTGAACGCACTATTTGGTGTGTTCCCGTTGGCATTGCAATGACTGTTAAGGGGGTTCCAGATAGTATTGGGAAGTGCACTGAAATCGCCCTGTACCTCCGCGGCGGTCGGTAGTGACATGAAACTCGTATCGGTCTGGTTTCGGCGATACCATTCGAAGCTCACGTGGAAAAAGGTTCGGTTTTTGCCGTTGTAAACTTTGGGAATCCAAATGGGGCCGCCGAGGCTGAAACCGTAGTTGTTTTCACGGTCGATAGGGACCGTTGGATTGTAAGCGCCGCGGGCGTCGAAGAAATTATTGCGAATGATCTCGAAACCATCGCCGTGGAAGCTGTTAGTTCCTGACGCAGTGTTGTAGGTGACGACACCTTGCGCCAGACCATATTGGGCGGAGAACGAGGAGCGCAGAACGTTAAACTGATTCACCTGCTCAAATGGCGGATTCCAGATGGTCTGAAAGCCTTGTGTTTCAGACTGAGCCATAGGTATGCCGTTGAAGACGACTTCACTCTGGAAGTTGACGCCGCCATTGATCCGCTTGCTGAAATTGCTTCCGGTGACCCCGGGGGCCAAAAATACGAAACTATCAATCTGGCGACCGCGGCTATCACCGGCATCTAGCTGAAGGGGCAGTTCCTGCACGACCTTGTTTTCAATGGTCGTTCCCAGATCGGGTTGAGTGGTGTCGAGCGTGACGACGTTTTCGGTCACGTTGACAGTCTGTTCTGTCTTGCCCGGCTGGAGAACTCCGTCCACAGTGGAAACTTTGCCCACATCGACAGTAACGCCGTTGTGAACGGAACTCTGGAATCCGGGCGATTCCATTTTCACGGTGTAGCTGCCTGGAATCAGATCTGTGAATTGATAGGTGCCCGCGGAGGTTGTGGTGGCTGTCTTAGTGACAGCCGTCGCATCGTTCGTGGCGGTTACGGTTGCATTTGGAACAATGCCGCCCGTTGCGTCAGTAACTGTACCAGTGATGCCCTGCAGAGCCTGCGCGCTCACGCGCGGGGTCGAGATGCCGATTAATAACAGGATCGCGATACATGGAAGGAACCAGGTCGGAAAAGTCGCTCGCATACAGGTACGCGAGGACACAGCTTGCTCATTCATTTGCTTTGCCCCTCACAGACGTAATGCTGCACTAACAACCGGGCTATTACCCGCTTTGACAGAAGTATATGCCGTTAGAGTTCGGGAAACAAGGAAAATCGTTTCAGGTTTCAGTGCGAGATCCCGCGAATCAGCGCTTGCGGTTCAGTTCTGTTACGCTCTCATTTGCGGTTCGGATTGGCCCTTTCCAGTCTCGTGGTTCCGGCGCAGCCGGAGGGCACGTTCGAGCACGCTTTTTCTGGAACTCGATTTTCGATTCGCGACACAGCCGCCGGCGTCTGGCAAACAGTAGAGAGGCCGCGCGAATCGCAGACTCTACCGGTTAGCTATGTGATCGGCTCGGGCAGTCATGCGTTCGGCTATCTAGCGCAGGCAGGCGATCATCTCTTCCAGTCACCGATTTCGTATTACACAAACCGCCACGCATGGGACGTTGCGCCCGGCTATGAGGAGAGTAAGAAGCCGGACTTCTCGCGGCCGGTAACGCTGGAATGCCTCGCCTGCCATTCCGACAAACCACTGCCCGTTGCAGGTACTTTGAACAGGTATCAATCTCCCGCGTTCGCCGGAGAGGCAATAGGATGCGATCGCTGTCATGGATTGACAGAAGCTCACCTGAAAACCCCGGTGCCGGGGACCATTATCAATCCAGAAAAATTATCAGGTGCCGCGCGCGATAGTGTGTGCGAACAGTGTCACCTGGCGGGCGAAGTGCGGATTCCGAATCCCGGTAAGAGCTTCCTGGGTTTCCACGCGGGCCAGCGGCTCGAGGATGTTTTCACGGTGTACGTCGTTGCTCAGATTCCGGGAAAGACCATTAAGGTCATCAGTCAGGCGGAGCAGCTAGCGCTCAGCCTTTGCGCCCGGAGCAGCGAAGGCAGGTTGTGGTGCGGGACCTGTCACAATCCGCACGAGACACCTGCGCGTCCCGCCGAATATTTCCGCCAGCGATGCCTTACGTGTCACGGCGCCACCGTGGCTGCGGCTCACGGCGCGCCCAGTTACGATTGCATTAACTGTCACATGCCGAAGCGCCCGGCTAAAGATGGCGGACACACGGCCTTCACAGATCACAGGATCACGCGACGGCCGGAAATTGAGTCAGCAGAGGAGTTAACTCCGCCTGCTGAGCTGAAGGCCTGGCGCGAGCCGGAGGAGTCTCTGCGGCAGCGAAATCTCGCGCTTGCTCTCGTCACGGCGGGCACTGAAAACCACAATTCCGACCAGGTGATTCGCGGGTTTCGGATGCTCAACCGGCTGGACACCGTATTCTCAAACGATCCCGCAGTTTTGACCGCTTTGGGAACAATCCTACTGCGTGGCAAGGAACCGGTGGAGGCGGAAAGGCGTTTCGAGAGAGTCTTGCAACAGCATCCGGATTATGCGCCGTATCAGGTGAATGCGGCGAGCGCGCTGCTGGAGGAAGGGAAGATCGCGGAAGCGACCCAGCATTTGGAACGAGCTGTTCAGCTCGATTCGCTGCTCGAACAGGCCGTCGAACTCTTAAGCTACGTCTATCGCACGCAAGGCGAGCAAAGCAAAAGCGAGGAAATCATGGCTCGCTATCGCCGCGCCATGGGAATCACGCTGCGATGATCATTCGATTCACCATCGTTCTGTATCTCGCAAGCGCTTGCCTCGCCTTCGAGTCTCTTCATGGGCGTTACGCGGGCGCTCAGAACTGCGCAAGCTGCCATAAAACCATCGCCACGTCGCAGGCAACAACGGCGATGGCAAATACCTGGCACGGAAGCGTACCGTCCACTTTTCCACCACAGTTCGATATCAAGAAGCAGGAGGGGACCAGCGATGCCGTGCTGTACAGGGTGCGGCGCGCCCCCCAGTTGGAATATGCGGTCAAGATGCCGAACGGCACGAGCGTCTCGGCTCCTGTAGAGACCGTCATCGGAGGCAAGCGGCACGGCCTCAGCTTTCTCGCCCGAATCGATCAGATCGATGGCATGCCGCTCGACCGGCCAGCTCTAGCGGAAGCGCGATACGCGTATAACGGACCGCATAGCGGACTTGTACTTTCGCCCGGATTTGATACGGAACAACCGCGGAACCTGGAGGACGCGCTCGGGAGAGTGCTGAGCCCGTCGTTCGAGCAGCGATGCTTGAGGTGTCACGGAGAGCCCAATACTCTTGGAGCGGGAACGCTCGGGGGCGTCCGTTGCGAAAGCTGCCACGGGCCAGCAGCCGATCATCTCGCATCAGTAACCGGCCGCGATCCTCAGAAGAAATTGATCATTCCGGAGAAATTGACGGGCGCTCGGACTCTCGAGGTTTGCGCGCAGTGCCATACGGGACTGTCCAATCAGACCGATCCGATGCCCGACGATCTGCTAGTGTCCAGCCAGGTGCCGGCGCTGCGAAACTCGGAGTGCTTTGTGCAAAGCGGCGAAGGGTTCGGCTGTACGGATTGCCACAACCCGCATGAGGATTCTCCGCGTGTGGTGGAGACATCGGTCCAGACCTGTCTTCGATGCCATTCGGCGGGGAATGCGAAGCATGCGGCAATTTGCCCCATCAACGGGACTGGCGAGTGCATTCAGTGCCACATGCCGCCGATCCAAAAAGGGGCGTTCCTAATGACCGATCACTGGATCCGAGTTCACCCTGAGCAAGGCCTCCGGGCTGCGACGCATGGCGACAAGCTGAGATCGCGCGTAGAACCGAAACGCGAATTTCTTCGGATTATCGTGACGGAGGATCGTACAAAGGCGGATGCGGCCGCCCAGCGGCTGTCGAGCGGAGATTCCTTCTCCAAAGTGGCCCACGACATGTCCATTGATCCCACCGCACCTGGAGGAGGGTTCATCGGCGATATGGATCTTTCTCAAATGGATGCCAAACTGGCCGCGGCCGCTGCGCAATTGCTGTATGGCGAGACCAGTCCGGTCATCGATCTTCGTAACCGGTGCATCATCCTGCACCGGCTGAGCCGCGATTTTAAATGGGAAGCAAACCGGCTGTTTGAAGATGCCACGTCGCTGAAATCCCATGGCGACGTGAAGGGCGCGATAGCGAAAGATCAGCAGGCCCTCGATGTATACCCCTACTTTCTGCGAGCGCTGGTTTTCATGGGAACCAGTTTGGGAGAGACGGGAAACGCGGATCGCGCGTCACAGATTTTGCAGTTCGCTGTCCAGTTCTATCCCAAGGATGCGTCGGCGGAATTCGATCTGGGACTGACGCTGCAGGGTCGACCCGCCGAACAGATCGAGGCGTTCCGGCGCGCCATCGAACTAGATCCTGATATGACTAGCGCCTACGAGAGTTTGGGGGCCGCGCTGTATTCGGCCGGGCAGCCGCAGATTGCAATCGAGACGTTTCGGAAGGGTTTGCAAGTGGACCCGCTCTCCGCCAAGCTGAATTACGACCTCGGTTTAGCGCTGAGCCAGCAGGGCGAGGCGGAGAGCGCTGCGCGAGCGATCGCGCTGGCGAAAGAACTGGACCCGGCGATTGCTCCCAAAGACGCGAAGTGATCGTTGCGACTCACGCCGCTTTCCTTGCCAAGCCGTGAGGATCGAGCACAAATTTCTTCGCGGCGCCCCGGTCGAAGTCTTTGTAGCCTTCCGGCGCTTTTTCTAACGGAATTACCGTCACATTCGTGGCCTTCGCAGGCTGCGTTTTGTCATGAAGGATCGCCATCATGAGTTGCCGGTTGTAGCGCATCACGGGACATTGGCCGGTGGTGAAGTGATGCGACCTGGCCCAACCGAGTCCGATGCGAATGCCCAGGACACCACTTCTCGCCTTCTCGTCGGCGCTACCCGGATCATCCGTCACATAGAGCCCGGGAATGCCGAGCGCGCCTCCAGCACGAGCGACGGTCATTAAAGAATTCAGTACAGTTGCGGGCGCCTCTTCACCCTTTTCTCCGTGAGCCCTCGCTTCGAAGCCGACGCAATCGACCGCGCAATCGACCTCAGGGACGCCCAGAATCTGGGCGATGTGGTCAGGTAACGCAGCGTCTTTGCCGAGGTCGATTGTTTCGCAACCGAAACTCTGCGCCTGTGCTAAGCGCTCGGTGTTCATGTCACCGACGATGATGACTGCCGCGCCGAGGAGGCGGCAGGCTTCGGCACAAGCGAGCCCGACCGGGCCGGCGCCCGCGACGTAAACGGTGGATCCGGTAGTCACGCCGGCAGTAACGGCCCCATGATATCCGGTCGGGAAAATATCGGAGAGCAGGGTTAGGTCCCTGATCTTCGACATGGCTTGTTCTTTGTCTGGGAATTTGAGCAAGTTGAAATCGGCATAGGGGCACATAACGTAATCGGCCTGGCCGCCGATCCAGCCACCCATATCGACGTATCCATAAGCGGCCCCGGGCCTTGACGGATTGACATTCAGGCAAATGCCCGTCTTTCCTTCCTTGCAGTTCCGGCAGCGGCCGCAAGCGATGTTGAAGGGCGCGGAAACGAGATCGCCGACGTTCAGGAATTCGACGTCTCTTCCCTTCTCGATGATTTCTCCGGTGATCTCATGCCCGAGGATCATTCCCGAGGGTGCCGTCGTGCGGCCCCGCACCATGTGCTGATCGCTTCCACAGATATTGGTCGCGACCACCCTGAGAATGACCCCGTGCTCACATTTCCTATCGCCCAACACCAGCTTGGGGTAGTCAATGTTATGTATTTCGACCTTGCCCCGGCCCTCATAGGCGACACCGCGATTCCCTGCCATCTCGCACTCTCCTTCCGGGTAGGAGACTCAGCAGTTGGAAAGACGTTACTATGCCCTGCTATTCTTGCCAATCGAGTTTTCGGAGGCCCGGGAAGTCGGAAAGTTGTTTAATCGCCTCCGCGGTGTGGTCTTGACCGGCGCGGCCGCGCCAGTAGAGTTCATACGTGAGTTCGCGTTCCCCTACGGATTTCAGCAGAGTCACTCCAACGGACCGAATTTTCAGGCTCGAGGTGGTGAGAATGCCCTCGATCTGCTGCTCGGTGATGCCCTCCTCGGTTATCAGGAGTTTGAGCGTGCCCTGACGGTCCTGACCCGTACGATCCTCGACCCATTTCAGACACCAAAGCACAGCCACGCCCAAAGCGAGCGCAGCCAAGCCAATTGAGATCTGGCCACCGCCAAAGCAAAGCCCCATGACAGTAACAAACCAGAGGGTCGCGGCGGTCGTGACACCGACCACGAGATTTTCGCGCCGGAGAATGGCACCCGCGCCGATGAATCCGACGCCGGTTAAGATCCCGAGCGGAAGGCGCATAATGTCGAAATTTACAAACGAGTCCGGCGCCTTGCCAACTGTGTTCAGCAATGCGTTTGCCTGCAACATGGCGATCGTGGCCGCCAGGCAGACCAGGACCGTGGTTCGCATGCCCGCGGGACGGCCTTTTTGACCGCGATTGAGACCGATTATCAAACCGCCTAAAAAACTCAAAGACAAACGCAATGCAATATCAGATGCGTGAAGGGTTACCGACACGATTCAAGGCCTCCAGTAACGGGCTGCGGGTCAAGACGCCGCTCCACCGAGTAGCGTACACTCGCTATAAAGAAGATTTGAAGACGTGTCTGACGGTTCCTCCCGTGCGAGGTGGCCTAACAATTGCCTCTCGGATCGCCTGCGCCGTAGCCATTGTGTGTCCAGTTGCGTTTGGGCTTGATCCGGCGCAGCACGTCGCCCAGTACGGACATCAGACGTGGCGGACAGAAACCGGTCTTCCGCAGAACTCGGTTCACGCGATCGTCCAGAGCCAGGATGGATTCATCTGGTTGGGGACGGAAGGGGGTCTGGTCCGGTTCGATGGCACTCACTTCCTTGTTTACGATCTGCACAATACACCTCAACTGGGAAGCAACAGCATTCGCAGCATTGTTGAAGATGCGGACAAGGCATTATGGGTAGGCACCGCAAACGGCCTTGCGCGATTTCAGAACGGCGAGGTCACCCGCTTCAGCACCAAAGATGGACTCCCGAGCAATGACATCTGGGGCCTTCTGAAAGATACTTCGCAGCGCCTGTGGGCGCTCAGCCCGGATGGAGTCGCGTTATACAACCGCGGCCGCTTTGATTCCTACCTGATTCCGTCTGAATACGGGCCGTTAACGGGAGCGATCGCACCCAAGCGCGGCGGGGCCCTCTGGCTTTCGGCGCGTGCTGGTTTGATGGCGTTTAACAACTCCTCTTATACGCCCGCACAGGCGGACATCCCCTCAACAGATCAGCTCGACTCCATTCTGCTTGATCACGCCGGACATCTTTGGATAGGCTCAACAGCCGGTCTCTTCGAAATGAGCGAAACCGGGACACGCCGTTTCACCGCGAAAGATGGATTGCCCGGGAAACACATCGCTGTGATCCACGAAGACAGGAACGGCACGATATGGGTTGGAACTGACCAAGGGCTCGGACGCATGCGCGACGGCGCGATCGAGCAGTTTCCAGCGAACTCTCCCGTGTCGGCAAGCGCAGTGCTCTCGATTGCGGATGACCGGGAAGGCAATCTCTGGGTGGGAACCGAGCTGGATGGAGTGACGATGCTGCGAGACCAGGCCTTCACTGCATATACCGGCCGGGACGGCTTGCCCGGCGATGCAACCCGCTGCCTCCTGGTGGACTCGCGCGGCACGTTGTGGATCGGGACGGACGGGCGAGCGCTGGCACGCATGGAAAACGGGAACTTTCAAACGATTGCCATGCAGAATGGGCTTTCGAGCAACGTCATCCTCTCTTTGGCAGAAGGCGCCGACGGCAGTATCCTGGCCGGCACGCCTGATGGGCTAAACAAAATTCAGGGCGACAGAATTTCCGTGATCACGTCGGCCGACGGTCTGCCCGATGACTTCATCCGGTCGATTTACCGGGACCAGGATGGTTCGTTATGGATTGGCACGCGTCGGGGTTTGTGCCATCTCGAAGCCGGGCGGTTTATCAGTTATGGACAAAGCAACGGATTGGGCAGCGATCTGATCGGCAGCATGGCGCGGGACCAGCAGGGTAATCTCTGGATCGCCACTCTTCATGGCCTTTCGCTGATGCGCGATGGGAAGTTCTCGACCTTTACGACGAAAAATGGATTGTCGAGCGATATTATTACGGCCCTGATTACCGATCCGAACGGAACTCTTTGGATCGGGACGCAGGATGGCGGCCTGAATGAATTTCGGAACGGTGCTTTCTTTTCGTTCGGAAGCTCGTCGGGCTTGCCGGAGGCGATCTATGGACTGTCAACTGATAGCTCGCAGGGCCTGTGGATTGCATCCAATTCCGGAATTTACCGCGCGAGCACCGCGCAACTCGAGAGCGTCGCTTCTCATAGAACGGATCACGTCAACGTGTCAGTTTATGGCACGGGCGATGGATTGCCCATCAGTGAATGTCCCAGCGGCGGTCATCCTACAATCTCGCGTGGGGCAGACGGCCGCATGTGGTTCGCAACTCTTAAGGGCATAGCTGCCGCAAACCCCGGGTACGAGCGCATGAATACGGTGCCCCCGCTGGTTGCGCTCGAACGTGTCTTGCTTGATGACCGGGCATTCAGGCCATCTTCGATAAGAGACATCGCTCCGGGACATTCCAGAGTCTCGTTCGAATATGCCGGGTTGAGCTTTTCATCTCCGTACAAGGTGCGTTACCGCTACAAACTCGACGGCTTTGATCGTGACTGGATCGACGCAGGAACGCGAACCACGGCGTACTATACGAATCTCCCACCCCGCGATTATGTGTTCCGAGTGACCGCCGGCACTTCTGACGGATTCTGGAACGGCAATGAGGCGACTCTGCCGATTCGAGTGGAGCCGCACTATTATCAGGAAATCTGGTTCAAGGCCGCAGTCGTAGCGGCGCTAGGCTTGCTCGTCTATGCAATCTACCTGTGGCGATTGCGAGAAGCCGAGGCTAGATTCAACGCGGTCCTCCAGGAGCGCAGCCGGATCGCCCGGGAGATCCACGATACGCTTGCACAGGGATTCATCGGTGTATCCGTCCAACTCGAGCTTGTTTCACGGCTGCTGTCCTCGTCTTTGGATGCCGCGCGTGAGCACCTCGACCAGGCTCGTATCCAAGTGCGCGAGAGTATCGGCGAAGCGCGGCGGGCCATCTGGCAATTGCGCTCGCAGCCTTCTGAAAGAATGGATTTACCTGCCCGGCTTTCGAAACTGGCGGCGAATGCGGCCGCGGATTCGAGCATTCGGGCCGATGTCGAAGTGCGTGGAATCTATAGGTCTCTTCCAGCGGACGTGGAAGACGAACTTCTGCGCATCGCCCAGGAAGCGGTTACCAACGCGATTCGGCATGGAGAACCCGGAACGATTCATATTGACCTCGCCTACGAAAGCCGGAGGGTGCGGATGACGATCACCGATGACGGTCACGGTTTCACGGTGAGTCCGGACGTGCCGGCAGCTATCGGGCACTACGGGTTGAAAGGAATGCGCGAGAGAGCGGAACAGATCGACGCCAAGCTAACGGTCAGTAGTACGCCGGGAAGCGGCACGGTAGTGTCGGTGGAAGCGCTGGTGAGCTGATGCAGCAGATCCGAATCCTGATCGTCGAAGACCATCACGTAGTGCGCCAGGGCTTGGTGGCTCTCCTCAAAACGGTGCCGGACATGACGGTCTTGGCAGAGGCACGAGACGGGAAAGAAGGCGTCCGTTTGTTTAACGAGCACAAGCCGGATGTTACGGTCATGGATCTTCGCTTGCCTGTGATGAGCGGCGTAGAGGCCATTACTCAGATCCGGGCGGAAAATCCGTCGGCGCGCATTATCGTGCTCACAACTTTCGACGGAGATGAAGATATTTACCGGGCACTGCAGGCAGGCGCTCGCGGTTATCTGCTTAAAGACATGTTCGGCGAAGAGCTGATGGATGCGATTCGCGCCGTCCATGCGGGCAGGACGCGCATTCCGCCCGCGATCGCGGAACGGCTAGCGGAACGTATGGGAGGTCCGAGCCTGACCAGCCGTGAACTGGAAGTGCTCCGCTCCATAGTCTCGGGAAGGAGCAACAAGGAAATCGGCTCAGACCTTGGAATCTCGGAAGCTACCGTCAAAACGCACATTAACAGCATTCTGAGCAAACTGGGGGTGACGGATCGAACTCAAGCGGCAACAACAGCGCTACAACGCGGTATCGTTCACCTTCCCTAAACAAGATGCTTTCTTATCTAGCGGCACTGCTCGTCTTACTCTCTCCGGCAGCGCATCCTCGATCGCAAACAACCGATACGTCCGGCTGGCGGGCGGCGAAGGAGAACGAACTCAAGGACGTGATTCCGGATAGAGCTCCGGTTGTAAAGGAGCGGATCGAAACCGAATTCCGGACCGCCTCGGGAATTACGAACGGCAAGGGGAAATATGTGGCGGGTGTGGTGTTGATTACCGCCGGGTATTCAGCCGACGGCAAGTACTCTCACTTTTTGCTCACGGGCGTGCCGATCACGGTAGGAGAACTCTCCCTCAAACCTGGCGATTATGTATTCGGCTGGCAACGCGGCGAGGATTCTCTGAAGGTGCTGTTTTATGACGCGCAAACCGGCAAATTCCTGGGCACCGTCGATGCGCCGAGAATAAACAAAATTGGGCGTATCGAATCTTTCCGGATTTATCCGCCGAGTGAGAAGGCTCTCATTCAGATCGGGCGGTTTGGCTTCAATTATCGGTTGAATGAATAGCGCAAGCACGTTTCTCAACCTTATGGTTGAGAAACAATTCCGCCGCTCGATTCAAGACAAAGGATGGTCGAAGGCTTTATTCTGCGATTAACCCCTCAGACGCAACACAACACATGAGGCGAAACGCTAACGCGCTTCGCCTCGCCCCACACCTGAACCGGTCAAAATCTTAAAACAAATTCCAGAGGAACTGGTTATAGACTTCGTGGTGGTACTGGACCTCCGGCGGTTTGACGAAGGTGCCCAGCAAGCGGGGGCAGCGGTCCGCTGAGGTCTGCTTCAGATCGGCGTAACGAGTCTTTACGTCTTCTCCTAAGAGCTTGGTGGTCCAGCTCGCGTTGCGGAAATTGTCGAGCGAGTCGTAGATGTTGTCGGGAAGATAGCGGTCGGCCGCACGCAAATTGTGGGTGTCGGCGATATCGCCCTCGATGCCCGTGCGGAACACAGATAACAGAACCATGTACGGGTTCGCATCGGGGGCAACCGAACGCACCTCGACGCGCGCGCTGCGCTCGTTACCGATGGGGATGCGAATCATGGAGCCGCGGTCCACAGCGGACGCTTTGATCTGGTTCGGCGCCTCAAAATGCGGATCCAGCCGGCGATACGCGTTGACGCTGGCATTCAACAGAAGGCAAATATCGTTGCCATGCGTAAGGACGCGATCGAGAAAGTCCCAGGCGAACTTGCTCAGCTTCTCTTCGCCTTTCGGATCCCAGAAGAGGTTCTTTCCGTTGTTGTTCACCGAAACGTTGGTATGCATGCCATTGCCGTTCACGCCCACAACAGGCTTCGGCAAAAAGCTAGCGGTCAGGCCCATTTTCGTCGCGACTTGGCGGCAGATGAGCTTATAAAGCTGGATCTGATCCGCGGCCGTCACCACATCGGCATAACCGTAGTTAATTTCGAACTGGGACGGCGCGACTTCCGGATGGTCCTTCTCGTTCTGAAAGCCCATCGCGCGCTGCACTTCAGCCGAAGCATCGATGAAGAGCCGCAACGGATCGCCGGGCAATGAGTGATAGTAGCCGCCGGTATTGACGTATTCAAAGCGGGCGGTCTCGTGATACCGGCGCTCTGCATCAGCGCCTTGAAACAAAAATCCTTCGATCTCGTTAGCTGCGTTGAGGGTGTAATTGTGTTTCTCGAACAGGCGGTTCGCGTACGCATGCAAAACGCCACGCACGTCTGCCGAGTACGGAGTTCCGTCCTTGTCGATGACTTCGCCGAAGACCAACACTTTGCCACTTCCGAAGATGTCCGAAGGAGCCCAGTAGAACGCCCTCCAATCCATGCCGAGGCGCAGATCGCTTTCACGCTGCGCGGTGAAGCCACGGATAGAGGAGCCGTCGAAGGTCAGATTGTCATAGCTCTTGACCAGAAACTGCTTGTCGTAGTCGAGCATGTGCAAGCGGCCTTCGAGATCGCTGAAGAGAACCGTGACCGCTTTGATCCGCTTTTCATCGGTCAAATACTTCAGGCGTTCCTCTTGAATTTTGCCGATGGGAACACGATTTTTTCGCTGCTCTTTGGCGTGAAGATTCAATTCCTCTAATTCCGAGTACGAGAGGGTGAGGCGATCTTGTAGTTCTTGGGGCATTGGTGCTTTGTAAGCTAACAGGGTACTCTGCGATCGGTACTACCCTCAATCGAACTTTTCGATTCGGTGGATAAGAACTTTTCGCGGCTCGCGGGCGACGTCTCTTTTATGCTAGGGAAAAGCTTACGTTGACCTCGTCGATCGATTTATCGCGCCAAGCACCGGGAGTACGCGCGTGAGGTTGGCGGGGCTCGCGCTGTTAGTTGCGGGATGGCTGCTTGTTCTAGCGGCGCTGATCCTGTTGCCGCCCACGCTCGCCCCTCGAATGGGATTTGTCTTAGCCGGAATTTGCGTTCAAATTTTGGGTTTTGTTCTGTTCGCGCGAACGCACTTGCCTCCCGGAGCACGAAGGAATGATGCCTGAGTCGGCAGCAGGAAGCGCGTTTGCGCCGGTCTTCTTATCTGTTCTCCTTATTCCGTTTGCGATTGCCGGACTGGCTCTGATCAATACCGGTCTAAACCGTTCGCGCAGCGCCGCGCACGCGATTCTCACCTGCTTGACGGCTGCCGCAGCCGCGATGCTGGTCTACTTCGCCGTGGGCTTCGCGGTACAAGGCGGCAGCGGCCCTGGACACGTTTTTCATTTTGCAGGCAAGTCTTGGGCGTGGATTGGCGACGGCCCGCTGTTTCTCCGCGGGTTCGATCTCAGCACATCTGGCGCATCTTTAAGCTTCCTGTTCCAGATGTTCGCGGTAGCCCTCGCTGCCGTAATCCCCGCAGCGAGCGGGGCAGAACGGTGGCGATTCGCGGCCTGTTGCGTCTCTACCCTCGTGCTGGCGAGTTGGACCTATCCGCTCTTTTCGCACTGGGTTTTGAGCGGATGGCTAGCGCAACTCGGAAATAGCTTTGGCCTTCCGCATGGTTTCGCTGATCCGGCGGGTTCAGGCTGGATTCAGAGTGTGGGTGGTTTGACGGCGCTGTCGGTCTCCTGGATTCTTGGCGCCCGGCGCGGCAAATTCACCTCGCAAGGCATGCCGACCGCGATGCCCGGACACAATGCCGTCATCGTAATGTTTGGCGGAATGCTCACTCTGCTCGGCTGGTTCGGACTGAACACAGCGGGCGCTCTCTTGTTCGCCAACGCGCAAGTGGCAGATCTTGTGCTGGTTGCGGCGAACACGACACTCGCTGCCATATCCGGCTTGATTGCGTCTTTAGCTGTTACGCGTTTTCGCTTTGGCCGGCCGGACGCGTCGCTCGCAGCGAACGGCTGGGTGGCGGGCCTTGCCGCCAGCAGCGCAACGAGCCTGTACGCCAAGCCCGCCGAAGCCGTTTTGGTTGGCCTTGTCGCGGGGGCTCTCGTGATGTTCTCCATTGAGTTCGTCGAGCTTCGGATGAAAGTGGACGATCCAGGCGGCGCGATTTCCGTTCATGCAGCCGGAGGAATTTGGGGCCTCCTCGCTGCCGGAATTTTCGGCCGGCTAGCAGGTGACGGCTCGCAGTTCCTGGCGCAACTCACCGGCATCGCCACCTTGCTGGGGTTCGTTCTTCCTCTCACGTATTCGCTGAACTGGCTGATCAACAGGCTGCTTCCGCAGCGAGTGGCGCCGGAGGGCGAACGCCAGGGCATGGATCTCTTTGAACTCGGCGCCGGGGCCTACCCGGATTTCGTCACGCACCGGGAGGACTTCATCCATCGTTAGCTGTGGCGCGCGACGTAAAGCAATAATCCAAAGACCACGACAGGAATCGCGGCCAGCATCAAATAGAACAGTATCTTGCGATGCCACGGCGAACGGCGATGTTTCCAATCCCCGAGCTCCGGCCGATCGGAGACTCCGACCTGATCCTGATGCCTCAGATCCCAACCCATTTCGCGCGCAGTCGAATATCTGTTCTTCGGATCCCGTTCGATGGCGCGGTAGATAATCTCCTGTAGCTGTGGCGAGATGGTTGGGTCAAGTTCGCGCGGTGGAACGGGATTATTCAGCAGACGATCATTCATGATCGCGAACGCGTTCGGACCACGAAAGGGCACTTGGCCGGTGAGCATTTCGTAGAGCATGACACCCAGCGCATAAACATCACTGCGTGCATCGCCGCGTTTCCCTTTGACCTGTTCGGGCGAAATGTAGTCCGGCGTGCCCATAAGCTGCGACAGCTTGGCGAAGGTAAGGCGTCTCGCTCCCTCCTGGCCTGCGATACCGAAGTCGATGAGCTTAATTCGGTCGTTTTCCCCGACCATGATGTTTTCGGGTTTCAAGTCGCGATGGATCACGCCATTTGAGTGGATGTAATCCAGTGCGTCGCAAATGCCGAGGGCGATTTCGACAGCGCGCTCGTGCGGCAGTTTTCCCTCCTCGCGCAAGATTTGGCGGAGCAGGCGGCCGTCCACCCACTCCATAGCCATATAGACCTGGCTGCGGCCGTCATCTGCAAGCACTTTCATTACGCCTGGATGATCCAGTTTCGTGCCGATGTCCTGCTCGCGATGGAAACGGTCATAGAACACCGGATCGCTTTCGACTTCCGGATGCGGAATCTTGAGAGCTACAGACTTGCCCGACCGCAGATCTGTGGCTCGAAAAATGGAGGCCATACCGCTGCGAGCCACCAAGCCTTCAATGCGATAGTGATCGAGCTGGTCGCCCGTATGCAATGCCGTCATGCGTCACTGAATTTTGTAGTGTCTCCCACGGTAGATACCAACT
>Ga0213882_10000337_pt1 | contig 17344 bp, 16 predicted proteins | sample BarmaccoBMER_R09_FD_160106 | JGI IMG/M metagenome (GOLD analysis project Ga0213882, IMG submission 160106) | Barbacenia macrantha exposed rock microbial communities from rupestrian grasslands, the National Park of Serra do Cipo, Brazil - ER_R09 ...
CACTCGGGCGGCGACTCGCCCCACGACCGGACCCTCTCGGGCCGACCAGTTGGTTCCCCCGCTCCCCGCCGTCTGGACGGCGGAGACTCGGCTGGCTTTGTCGATTGCGCGCGCAAGGGTAGCGATGCCTCAGGCGGAACGTCGGCCGGCCGAGCCCAGGGCGTGATCCCGGGCAGAGATCTTGCGGGCGGTAGCCTGCACCCCGTGGAGCGCTGGACTCGCGGAATCGTGCGCCACCGCCGGAAGGTCCTGATCGCCTGGATCGTTCTGCTGATCGTCGGCGGAATGGGCGCGGGCGACCTCTCCCACCTCCTGAGCAACCGGTTCAGCGTGCCCGGCTCGGAGGCGGAGCACGGCCGCCAGATCCTCTCCAAGTACATGGGCGAGAAGGGCGACGGCGACTTCACGCTCGTGGTCCAGGCCCGGGGTGGCGCGGCGGCCGCGCGATCGCCAGGCTTCCTCGCGTCCGCGGCCGCGGCGGGGCGGCGGGCCGCGGCCAACGTCAAGGGTGGGCGCACCGGACCGATCCAGCAGGCCGGGCGAGGCGTCGTGTTCCTCCAGATTCCGACCCCCCTCGAGGCCACCGACGCCAGCAACCGGACGGCCGCGATGAGGCGCGCGATCGGCACCGTGCCGGGCGCACGGACCTATCTGACCGGCTTCCCAGCCCTGCTGGACGACACGCGATCCATCAACAACCAGGACCTCGCCCGTGGCGAGTCGATCGCGATCTTCGTCGCGCTCGCGGTGATGGGGTTCATGTTCGGGACGGTTGGGAGCATGGCCGTCCCGATCGCGTTCGCCCTGGCCACGATCCCCACGTCGCTCGGGATCGTCTGGATCTTCGCCCACACGATGACGATGGCGACCTATGTGACCCAGATCGTTGCGCTCATCGGCCTGGCGATCGCGATTGACTACTCGATGCTCGTGGTCTTCCGCTTCCGGGAGGAGCTCGCCAGGCAGGAGGACACCGACGACGCGCTGGTGCGCACGATGGCGACAGCCGGCAGGGCCACCCTCTTCTCCGGCATGACGGTGGCGCTCGGGTTGGCGCTGCTGGTGCTCATGCCCCTGCCGTTCATGCGGTCGATGGGCATGGGCGGCCTGATGATCCCGCTCGTCTCGATTGCGGCCTCCGCCACGCTGCTCCCCGCACTCCTCGCCACGATGGGCCGGCGGGTGAACCGCCTGCGATTCATCCCCCGGTCGGTGATGGACCGCCGGGCGCGCGGCACCGGCGGGTTCTGGCACCGGCTGGCCAACGCGATCATGCGCCGGCCGGTGCCGTTCCTGGTGGGAATAACGGCGGCGCTGGTCGCGCTCGCGCTGATTGCGACCGGGATGCACGTGACCGGCGGCGACAACCGAGGCGTGCCGAAGACGAAGGAGTCCACCAAGGGACTCGCGCTACTCGAGAAGACGATCGGCCCCGGCGCGCTGGCGCCGAACCAGATCGTGATCGACACCCGCCGCGCCGGAGGGGCGTACGCGCCGGCCACCCGCGCCGCCGAGCGACGGCTCGTTGGAAGCCTCCGCACCGACCGCGAGGTGAAGCCCGGCACGATCCTGGCCCCGAGCGTGATCTACCCGGCGCTCGGCGAGCCGCCGGCCCCGGTCAGGCAGCGACTGACGCAGGCGGCGCTCGTTGACCGGAGCGGGCGCGTCCTGCAGGTCCGAGCCGCCGCGTTCCACGACAGCGGCACCAACCAGGCCATCGACCTCGTGAAGCGGATCCGCAACGACTACGTGCCGTCCGCCGGCTTTCGCAGCGCCGCCGTCTACGTCAGCGGCGCGCCCGCCTTCGGCGTGGACGTGACCTCCAAGGCGTGGTCCTCGTTCCCCTGGCTCGTGCTCGGCGTGCTGGTCCTGAGCTACCTCCTGCTCCTGCGGGCCTTCCGCTCGGTCTTCCTGCCGCTCAAGGCGGTCGTCATGAACCTCCTCTCGGTCGGCGCGACATACGGGATCCTCGTGCTGGTCTTCCAGCACGGCGCCGGTAAGGCGATCGGCCTGCAGAGCACCTCCCAGATCGACTTCTGGATCCCGATCTTCCTGTTCGCAATGGTCTTCGGACTCTCGATGGACTACGAGGTCTTCCTGCTGTCGCGCATGCGCGAGGAGTGGGACAACCGGCACCGCAACGAGGAGGCGGTTGCGTTCGGCCTCGAGCACACCGGGCCGATCATCACGGCCTGCGCGATCATCATGGTGGCCGCTTTCGCCGGCTTTCTGGCCAGCAGCTTCGTCGGGCTGCAGGAGTTCGGCGTGGGGCTGGCGGTGGCGATCCTGATCGACGCGACGATCGTCCGGGCCCTGCTCGTGCCGGCGTTCATGAAGATCATGGGCGACTGGAACTGGTACCTGCCGGAGCGCGTCCGCCGAGCGCTCCGGCTGCGGCCGGGGGCAGCCGCCGCCCCGGTCGTCTCGCCCGCCCCGGGCGACGGCGGATCGTGAAAGTGTCAATGCCCCGGAAGCCGCTCGTTTCGAGCGGCGCGAGGCCGGTAACAGGAGCCGCATGAATCCGACTGCACTCATCACCCTCCCGATTCGCCTCGGTCTTGCGGCCGCGCGCCGCACGGTCGAGCTCGCCAGCGCCGCCGGGAGCCTTCTGGGCCTGGGCGGGACCGACTCGGCGGTCGCCGACGAGCAACCGCCGCCTGCGCCCCGCCGCACGCGCGCGCCGGGCGCACGCACCTCCGCGTCCGCGCGCGGAGCCGGGAGGAGGTCGGCCGGGCGGTCATCCCGACCCGGCTCGACCCGGTCGGGCTCGACCCGGTCCGGATCGACCGCGCGCAGGTCGGGAGGCGGATCCGCGCGGTCAAAGCAGTCGGGCGGCGCGGGCCCTCGCAAGGCGGCCGGCGGCTCCCGGCGCTCCACGGGGCGCAGGGCGCAGGGCGGCCCGGCTGCCGCGCGGGCGTCGGCTGCCGGGGCGCCGACCGAGCCTTCGGGCACTGAGCCGGCCCCGATCGAGCCTGCGGGCGGCCCACCCTCCGCCATGGCCGAGCCTCCCGCGGTCGAGCCGGTCGCCACTCACCCGGCTGCCGAGCCTCCCGCCGCCCCCGAGCGGCCGGGGCCGGAGGCGGAGAGGGCCCCAGGCGTGCCCGGCCCGGCGGGACCGGAGCCCGTGGCGCCGGCGCCGGCGAGCGAGGCGCCGGGGTCGCCGCAGACCGCGCCCGGGATGTCGCCGGAGCTCAGCCGGATCGACGCCGAGACGCCGCGCCCGCAGAGCGGCCCCACTGCGCCCGCGAGTGCGCACGACGCCGACGCCGCGGACGGTCCAGGGCAGACCGGCGAAGAGGAGCGGCCGGCCGCCGAGCGCCGCTTCGCGCCGAGCGAGCCCGCGGAGGCCGAGCCGTCGCCCTCTGAGCTCGCCGAACGCGGCGCGGGCCGACCACCGGCCCCGTTGGGCGCCAGCGAGCCCGGTCGCGAGCCCGACGAGGGCGGCAGCCGGCGCTAGACGCGTCCCCGGGCCGCCCGGACGAGGTCGACGCGGGCCCAACGCGCCCCGGCGGGCGTCGCCGGCGCCGCGCGTATCCTCGGCGCCGTGGACCGCGGTGACCCGATCTCTTACATGGTGCTCCGGCAGGGCGTGCCCGTCGAGTCCTCAGACGGCGGAACGGTGGGAGAGGTGAAGCGCGTCCTCCAGGTGCCGGAGAAGGACGTCTTCGACGGGATCATCCTGAGCACACCGAACGGCGACCGCTTCGCGGACGCGGACGACGTCGGCGAGATCTACGAGAACCTCGTCGTGCTGCGCGTCGGCGACGAGGCGGCGGCCCTCCTGCCGCGGCCGGACGAGAACCCCAGCGCGCTAAGCGTGAGCCCGGAGGACGCCTCGGAGTCGGGCCTTCGGCACGCCGCGCGCAAGGCGTGGAACCGGCTCTCGGGCAACTACTGAATCGACGTATCTCGCGGCTACCCGGTCACGTGACCGTGAAGCGGTCCTGCCCGCGGAAGCGGTGGCTCCGCTCGCGGTTGCCCGCGGCGTCGATCCCGCGCACGCGAAGGCGGTAGCGCCCGGGTGGCAGCGGGCTCTTCGGCTCGAACGTCCACGACGCCTTCGAGCCCCCCGCGTGACGACGGAGCTTCGCCCTCAGCCAGATGCGCTTAGAGCAAGTCCGCGGCGCGGTCAGGTCCCCGCCGGCCCTAAGGAACTCGCACTGGGTCCCGGCCTCCCTCCAGATCGAGACCTCGACACGACTCAGATCGCCCGCGCGCGAGCGGTGGAGGGAGTCCCCACGGCAGCCGAGGTCGGTCGTGCGCCCCTTGAAAACGGGGCGGCGGTCGTGGGTGGCGCCGCTGACCGAGCTGCGGCTGATCGTGGTGTGCGGCGCCCTGCGGTCGCGGCAGACCGCCTTCGCGACGGGACTCGAGGTCCGCGAGCAGCCGAGCTTCTCGAAGGCTGTCTTGTCGGCGTAGTACTGCGACACCGGGAAGTAGGCCTTCATCACCTGCGCCTCCTTGCCCTGCTCGGGCACGCGCTGGATCGCGTACGGGAAGGCCGGGTCGGGGAGCATGTTGCGGAAGATCAGGACTCCGCCCGGCTGCGGCCCCCACGGCAGCCACGTGTACCCGCACTCGGGCCGCGCATTGGACGGGCGCTCGTCGGGCGTGCTCACGACGTAGTTGGCGTACCGGCCCGGCGTCAGGGTGGTCTCGTCGTCGGTCGCGCAGGCGATGAAGCGCTGGCTCTGCGACTCGTTCTGGCAGAAGGAGAAGTAGCGGAGCTGGCCACCCGGCATGATCGACGGCGCGGGTCGGGTGTTCGGGAACGTGGGGACCTTCATGCGGGTGACGAGGACCTGGCCGTTGTCCTTCGCGATCGGCGCGTACAGGTACGCGTTGTGGATGTTCGAGAGGAAGCCGCCGCTGCCCCCAAGGTCGTAGAGCGCCGAGGATTCGTAGGCCCGCCTCGCCGGGTCGCCGTACGGGTTGTCCAGCACCGTCTCCGCGAACGAGCGCGGGAGGTTGATGAACTTGCGCCAGTGCGGCGGGCTGGTCCCGGGCGCCGGCGCCGCGACCGGCAGCCCGTTCTGCGCGGCGACCGTCCCGTTGACCCCGTTCACCGACGGCCGCGAGAAGTTGTTGCACACCGAGGCCGGCGGCTTCCCGCCGCTGGCGGTCTCGAGGGTCACGGTCGGCACCCCGGTCCCGCCGAGCTCGTCGAGGCCCTTGTCCGGGATGTAGACGCGGTAGATGAAGGTCCCGTTGAAGTTCGGCGTCCCGCCCTGGCCTGTGCCCGTGTAGAGCGTGTTCCGAGCGCGCGTCGCGGGGAACGGGCCGAAGTCGATGAACGCGGTGTAGTCGCGTTGGGTAGCGCGCCGGTTCGCGCCCTCGATGAAGGGGTTCGTGCCGCCGGGGTTGGGAGCGATCTGCACGTCCGCCAGCGCGTCGAGCGGCCGCTGGGCGTCGTCGTAGACGTTGAACGACATGTAACGGGCGTGCGGGTAGCGACCGTCGATCCGGATGCGCATCCCGGGCGCGGCCTGGTAGGTCCCGCTGTAGTACGTGGCGGCCTGATCCGGATAGGCCACGTTCACCACCGCCGGGTCGAACTTGGTCAGCGACAGCTCACAGGTCTGGTCGACCTGCGCGGCCGCGCCGGAGGCCGTCGCCAGCCCGGCGATCGCCAGGACGCAGAGGATTCCGACCACCCGCGCTCCCACTGGCTTGCAGGGTACGCCCATGCGGCGCCGCGGAACGCCGCACGCTGCGCTACGCGTGGTCGGGCGCTGCGGGCGGCGTCACGCTCCCGCCCCGTTCCTCGAGCGCGTAGTAGACGGCGACCGCGGCGTGCAGGATGAGGCACGCGGCGGCGCTGAGGAATGCGACGCCGATGGCGATGAGGTACAGCGGGAGACCGGCCGTGAATCCAAGCGTTATCCGGCGCAGCTCGGCGTCGCTGAAGCCCGGGACGAGCAGGCGCCTGCCACGGGAGGCGTACAGCCAGATCGCGCTGAACCCGATGGACATCAGCAGGAAGCTCAGGCTGTAGACGGCCGCGGCGACGTGTGAGGGTCCGCCGCCCTCCTGCAGGTAGCGCGCCATCAGCGCCGTGGAGAACGGGATGAGGACGATCGCCATGAGCAGGCCCACGTTGAGCAGCGCGAGCTGCCTGTTCACCCGAGCGATCACCTCGAGCAGCGAGTGGTGGTTCGCCCAGATGATCCCGATCACCAGGAAGCTCACCGCATAGCTCGCGTAGTTGGGCCAGCGGGCCCCGAGCGCGTGCCAGAGGCCGCTCGCCGAGCTCGCCTCGGGCACCTTGATGTCCAGCACGAGCAGCGTGATCGCCACCGCGATCACCCCGTCGCTGAAGGCCTCGAGGCGGCGGGCCGTGACCATGACCGGGGCATTCGGCACGCGCGCCCCGCGACCTCCCTCGATCGGCGCCGCGTGCGGGCGGCGGCGCGCTCAGCCTCCCAGGCCGAGCTCCCGCCCCACGACCGCCAGGTCGCGGGCAAACGCGGCGCGCTCGGCCTGCCGCGCATCGTCGTCCGGTGCGCGCAGGATCGCGGACGGGTGGATCGTGGCGAGCACGAGAGGGGCGAGCTCCGAATCGAGTGGGCGCCCTCGCTCCCTCGTGACCCGGAAGCTCGACCCCAGGATGCCCTTCGCCGCGGTCGCGCCGAGCAGTACGAGCGCCTCCGGCCCGACCAGGCGGATCTCCTCGTCCAGCCACGGGCGGCATGCGTCGATCTCGAAGCGCTTGGGCGTCTTGTGCAGCCGCCTCTTGCCGCGCTCCTCGAACTTGAAGTGCTTCACGACGTTCGTCACGTATGCGTCCCGGCGATCGATCCTCACGTCCTCCAGGGCGCGGTCGAGCTCGCGGCCGGCGGGGCCCACGAAGGGGCGCCCGTCCCTGTCCTCGCGGTCGCCGGGCTGCTCGCCCACGAGCATCACCCGCGCCCGCCGGCGGCCCTCGCCGAACACCGTTTGCGTCGCATGCCGCCAGAGGTGGCACCCCCGGCATGCCACCGCCGCCTCGCGGAGCGCCGCGAGCCCCGAGCCCGACGGCAGGAAGGGGGTCGCGTCGTTGGGCTCGGCGTCGAGCATCTGTCAGGCGCTACCCGAAACCCCGGCGGGCCCAACGCGGTGAGATCCCCGTCGCGGCCTACGGCGCCCGCGACCGTGATCACCGGCTGGCGCATTCCAGAGCCGAACCGTGTCTCCGCGTCCCGTGCCGGGTATCTTCCGAAGCGGTGACGCCGCCCGATCCGCTTGTGGAGCCGCGCCTGCGCCAGCTCGTCGAGGAGGGCGAGGAGCGCGGGTGCATCAACCTCTCCGAGCTCTCGGACGTCGTGAAGGAGCTGGATCTCGGCGACGAGCAGGCCCAGGAGCTGCACGACCGGATCGAGGCGAGCGGCGTGGACGTGAGCGATGACTGCGGCCGGTCCGGCGTGGCGAGCACGCGCTACGTGAACGACGACATGGCCCAGACGACCACCGACGCCCTCCAGCTCTTCCTCAACGAGGTGAGCCGGCACGAGCTCTTGACCGCAGACCAGGAGATCGAGCTGGCGAAGCGGATCGAGCGCGGCGACCTGGCGGCCAAGGAGCGGATGATCAACTCCAACCTGCGCCTCGTGGTGTCGATCGCGAAGAAGTACCAGGGGCACGAGCTCCCCCTGCTCGACCTGATCCAGGAGGGCATCCTCGGCCTGATCCGCGCGACCGAGAAGTTCGACTGGCGTCGCGGCTACAAGTTCTCCACGTACGCGACGTTCTGGATCCGGGAGTCGATCCAGCGCGGGCTCGCGAACCGCGGGCGCACGATTCGGCTGCCGGTCCACATCGGGCAGCGCGAGCGCAAGGTCGCTCGCGTCCAGCGCGAGCTCGCCGCGAAGCTCGGCCGTGACCCCACCGAGGAGGAGGTGGCCGACGCCGGGGACCTCTCGCTCGAGGAGGTGCGGGAGCTCCAGGACGCCGCGCGTACCGTGACGAGCCTCGACCGTCCGGTGGGCGAGGACGACGACGGCGCGTCGCTCGGCGATCTAATGGAGGGCGCCGCACCGCGCCCGGACGAGGAGGTCGAGATCTCCCTGGAGGAGGAGGCGCTCCGGCGCGCGCTCGACAACCTGCCCGACCAGGAACGCGAGGTCGTGAAGCTCCGCTACGGCATGGGCGGCGACGAGCCGACTCCGCTCCGCGAGGCCGGCCGCCGGCTGGGGCTCTCCGCCGAAGGCGTGCGCAAGATCGAGTCGAAGGCGCTGGCCCACCTGGCCACGGCGCGCGAGCTCGAGGGCCTGCGCGAAGCGGCCTGAGCGACGCCCGGCCCGCGCCCCCTGCCGACCGTTCGGCGGCGACGAGCGCCTTCACGGCGGTCGTTTGCACTCGTAACAGGCCCGATCACCTGGGCCGCGCGATCGGCTCGCTGCGGGCGAGCGGCGCCGCGTTCCCGATCGTCGTGGTCGACCAGAGCGACGGGCCCGACCCGCAGCTCGAGCGCGCGGCGGCGGAATCGTCCCGGATCGACGTCGTCCGCGAGGCCGGCCGCGGCCTCTCGCGGGCGCGCAATGCCGGCCTGGAGCGGGCGGCCACCGAATGGGTCGTCTTCGTGGACGACGACTGCGTCGTCGAGGCCGATTGGGCAGATCGGCTGGCCGAGGCGCTGGCCAAGCACCCCGACGTAGACCTCGTCGCCGGCCACGCGTCGGAGGGCGCCGTGCCCGCCCGCGACTACGTCGCGGCGTCCTCGCTGGCGGTCGAGCGGGAGCGGGTCCTGCGGGGACGGTTCACCCACCCCGGGATCGTCGCGTTCGGGACCTCCTTCGCCGTCCGACGCTCAGCCGCTCAGCGCCTGGGCGGGTGGGACGAGCGGCTCGGGCCGGGCATCGCGGATTTCCCCGCGGCCGACGACATGGACTTCAACTACCGGCTGCTGGCGGCCGGTGGCAGGGCCTTCCAGACCCCGTCGGTGCGCGTGCGGCACGAGCAGTGGCGACCGCCGGCCGAGCTGCCGTCGCTCTACCGCGGCTACCTCAAGGCGTGGTCGGGGTTCGCGGCGAAGACGCTGAAGGGAGGCGATGTCCTGGGCGCGGTATGGCTCTGGTCCATCGCCGTCGTCGACGTGCTCGACATGGCGGCAAGCGCGGTCACCATGCGCTCCACCCTGCGCGCGAGCATCGCCGCTGCGAAGGCTCTCGGGCTCGTGGAAGGCACGATCCGCGGCCTGCGACGGCGCTGGTAGGCGGGCGGCCGTACGGCGGCGCCGGGCGGTGGCGGAGCGCCGCTCGGCCGGCTCACCTGCGGACCAGCACGTCGTAGTGGTATAGCCGCACCAGCGGCCGGTAGCGGCGAAGGAGATAGCGGTCGAGCAGGTGCACTCCGCTCGAGTGACCGCTCAAATTGGGCTCCCGGCGCGAGGACAGCGGATCGGTCCAGCGAACGACGACGCGGGGACGCGCGCGCTCGAGCGCTGCGATGGCCTCCCGCTGCTCGCCGGCGCGGCTCAGCAGGCCGAAGTCGCGCCGCGTCGGGTTGTCGCGGTCGACCAGCACGTACACGAGCGCGTCGTTGAAGCGAACGAGGTCGGCCCGTCGCGGAGCGACATAGATCGGCGCCCCCGGTCGCGTCAGCCGGTCGACGATTCGCACCAGCCGGTCGATCGACTGGGCCTCGCGGCGCGGCGCCTGGACGCCGTCGGCCGCGCGGGCGTGGACCGGCGCGAGGTCCGGCCGCTGGAAGGCGGCGACGCCGCGGTTCGCCACGCCGTGTGCGAGAAGAAGCGCGAACACGGCGGTGGCCGCAACCCGCAGCCAGCGCGGCCGCGCGGCCAGAGCGGCCGCCGGGAGCAGGACCGCGAGGACGACGAGAAGCGGCTGGGTGTGGAACTCGTCCGTGCGCGAGCGCAGGTAGAGGACGAACCCGAGCCCGAGCACGAGCAGTCCGGCCCAGGACGGCGGAAGGGCGAGCCGCCGGGTGAGCCTCCGCCCGCTCGCCGGCCACCCCCGAAGCGTCCGGTGCCCGGCGACCGCCAGCGTGACGACCAGGCCGGCGACGAGCAACAGCGGCACGTAGTAGTCGACGACGTGCTTTGCGTCCTTGAGGAAGGCCTGAGGCGGCCAGGCCGACAGCGGCCCGTGGTAGGCGATCGGGAAGGGCAGCGTCCACCAGCCGGCCTCGCGCAAGGACGTGCCGACGAGGGCCTGGTACAGGCTCGGGATCCCGTCGGCCAGCGCGAACGGCAGGTAGAGAAGCGCGGCGAGGAGCGCCGATCCGGCGACGTACGCGCTCGCTGCACGCAGACCGTCGCCCGCCCAGAACGTGAAGGCCCCGGCGGCTGCCGCGTAGATGCCGAAGTCGAGGCGGAACGCGGCGGCCACCGCGGTCAGGAGCGCGGCTGCCGCCGTCCTGCGGCGCGCGGGGCCCTCGCCGCTCGCCACGAGCACCGTTGCCAGTGTGCAGACGAGGGCGAGGGCGAACGGGTTGGCGCTGCGGGGCTGGGCGATCGCCGTGGCCGCGGCCAGCCAGCCGGCGAGCGCGATCCGCGTGCCCGCCTCCCGGCGGAGCAGGACGAAAACGACCAGGGCCACGCCGGCGTCTGCGAGGACGCGCAGGATGCGCCACTGGAGCAGCGACGCCCCGAACAGCTTCGAGAGCCCCGCGAGTAGGTACACCTGGGCCGGCCCGTACGCCCAGAGGAAGTCGCGGTAAGGGACCTGCCCGTGGGCCACCCGGCGCGCGGCTTGCAGGACGAGCCCCTCGTCGAAGGGATCGACGCCGCGCAGGATCGTGAAGCCGGAAATCGCGGCGGCGGCGATGAACAGCACGGCCCCGACCGCGAAGGGGAACGCCCTCGGGTGGCGGTCGCGCCCCGGTTCGACCCGACCCGACCGGGGAACGGCGCCTAGCCGGCGGGGAAGCGCTCGAGCACCCACTCGGGACCGAGCACGGGCCGCCGGTACGAGCGGCCCGACCGGCGAACGTAGTCCCCGGTGCGCGGATCCATGGGGAGCCGCGTCTCCACCGGATACCACTCGTTGTGCTGGCGGATCAGGTCGTTCAGCTCCTCGAACCGCCAGCGCGCGGCCTGGGCGCGCCAGCGGCGCGCGAAGAGCTCCGCATCTCCTGCGCACGCCGCCTGCAGCCGGCGGTAGGCGCGCTCGATCCGGCGCGCGTGGACCGCGATGGCGGCATCGATCTCCCTAAGCCGCTCCATGTAGCGCGGGACGCCCCCGGCCCCGAGGTACGCCTCGACGGTCCGCTTCGTCTGGCGGGCGCGCCGCGAGAGCGGGCGGCCCGCTCCGCCGTCGTCCTCGAAGCTGCGCGCTATGCGCTGCTCGAGCGGCGAGCTCAACTCCTCCGCCGCCCGGGTTCGTGCTTCGTTCGCTGAGGCGCTCACGGCCGAAACGATAGGGCGCGAGGCCGGCATATCCTGCGCCGCGCGCATGGCGGGCAAGCGGCAGATAGCGCTGCTGCGGGCGGTGAACCTCGGGCCGACGAACAAGGTGCCGATGCAGCAGCTCCGCGAGGTTCTGACCGGGCTCGGTTACGGCGATGTGCGGACGCTGGCGACCAGTGGCAACGTCGTGCTTACGAGCCCGATGCAGGGCGCGCGACTCGAGCGGGAGCTCGAGGAGGTGCTCGCCGTCCGGCTCGGCGTCGAGACCCGGGTCCTCGTGCGGACGCGCAGGGAGCTCGCCGAGGTGGTCGACCGCAACCCTCTGGTCGAGCAGGCGGCGCGGGGCAAGGGCCTGCACGTGACCTTCCTGACAGACGCCCTGCGCGCGGAGCTCACGCGCGAGCTGAACGCCGCCGACGTCGAGCCCGAGCGGATCGCTGTCCGCGGTCGTGAGATCTACCTCTGGCTGCCCGAGGGCCAGCAGCGGTCCCAGGCCGTGAGGCTCACGGCCGATCGCAACCTAGAGGTGACCTCGACGAGGCGGACATGGAACGTGGTCACCAAACTCCTTGCGCTGGCCGATGGTTAGCGCCGGCGTCCACAGCCGAAGTGTTAAGCGTGTCACCTCGGCCGCACCACAAGAGGCACCCGAGGGTTAAGACGACCGAAGTCAACCGACTGCAAGGAGGCACCGATGAGGTCGCTTAGCCAACGGGCGCGGATGTGCGCGCTCCTGGTCGCAATGTGCAGTGCTGTTGTGTTCCCGGTCGCAGCCCAGGCGCGCAAGCACCCGAGCCCGAACGGCAAGCACAACGTCTCGATCAACGTGTCGGAGAACCCTGTCGTCGCGGGGGATCCGATTGTGATCTTCGGCCATCTGACCGGGCCGAACAACGGGAATCGCGTGGTGACGCTGTGGTACCGGCTGAACACGCAGTCCCAGTTCACGGCGATTCAGAGCACGAACACGGACTCGCAGGGGTTCTACGTGTTCTTCCGGCAGAAGAACGTCGTGAACACCAACCGTCACTGGTTCGTGAGGTCCGTGGGCGCCCGGAGTCGCACGATCTACGAGCGTGTGTACTCGCAGGTGACCCTCAGCGGACCGGCTGACGGTTCGACGCTCCTCACGGGTTACCACCACAGGGAGACGTTCACGGGCACGGTTTGGCCGTACTCGGCGGGAACTCGGGTCCTTCTCCAGCGGCACGACCCGAACACCGAGAACGACACCTGGAACACCATCCAGAAGTCGCGGGTCCAGCCGGGCGGGACGTTCAAGTTCGTGCACACGTTCCGGGTCCCTGGCGATGCCCAGATCCGCGTGCTCGTGAGGGCCACACGGCGGAACATCGCGAGCCCGTCGAACTCGCTGTCGTACCAGATCCAGCAGGCGCAGAATCCGAACCTGACGCTGACCAGCTCTCAGAACCCGATCGTGTTCGGTCAATCGATCACTCTGAGCGGGACGTTGAAGGACGGCGCCGGCAAGGAGGTCGACCTGCTGGCCAAGACCGCGCAGTCGTCGTGGACGCAGGTCGGGCAGACCACGGCAGGCAATGACGGGAGCTACTCGTTCCTCGAGATGCCGGCCCACAACACGATCTACCAGACGAAGGGCGACGGCCGGTTCTCCGCGACCCTCTTCGAGGGCGTGCGGGACCTGCTGACCGCCAACGTCTCGTCGACCACGGTCGACGCCGGCGATCCCGTGACGTTCAGCGGGACCGTGTCCCCGGACAAGACCGGTCACGTGATCTACCTGCAGCGCCAGAACGCGAGCGGCAGCGGCTTCCACGACGTCGCCGCGTCGGTGGTGCACACGGGCTCGACGTACTCGATCACGCGTCGGCTCTACGCGCCAGGCACCGCGGTCTACCGGGTGTTCATCCCGGGTGGCCCGGGCAACTGGGGCGCCGCCAGTCAGCAGTTCACCATCACGGTGAACCAGGACACGCCGGCACAGGTGAACAACGGCGGATCGTCGTAGCCGCCACGCCGGCCTCGCCGGGCCGGCAGGAGCGACGCAGCAGCGCCAGCGGCCGCCCTCCGGGGCGGCCGCGGCGCGTTCCGGCGCGGCCGTCGAACAAACGTCCAGGCCCGCCGGGCGGCGTTGCCGCTCCTCGGCGCCCGCTCCGACGCAGAATCCATGCGGACGCGTCCGATCGCGGCGGCCCTCGCCTGCCTGCTCCTCGTCAGCGTCGGCTGTCCGGCCCTCGCGGCCGCCGATGGGCGCCCGTCGCCGCTCTCGAAGGCCAGCTCGCACCTCGGCGACCGGGTCCTCGGGATCGGCATGTCGGGCGAGGACGTGCGCAAGCTCCAGGAGCTGCTCACGAAGCGCGGCTTTCCGGTCGCGATCGACGGGCAGTTCGGCCCGCAGACGCTCGGCGCGGTCAAGGCGGCGCAGCGGGCGTACGGCCTCGTCGTGGACGGGTACGTCGGCCCGATAACGCTAGGGGCGCTCAGGCACGGCAAGCCGCCGAGGCGCCACAAGAGCTCGCATCGCTGCTCGAGCACGCCGGGGAGCGGCGACTGGGTCACGCGCTGGCGGCCGGTCGTGAGGTGCGTCCTCGAGATGCTCGGCCAGCGGACGAAGTCAAACGTCGACGCCGTCCTCATCGTCATCCGCTACGAGTCGGGAGGCGACCCGAACGCGATCAACGGGACCGACATCAACGCCCAGAACGGCGACCCCTCGCGCGGTCTTATGCAGACGATCGGGGCGACCTTCGACGCGTACCGGAGCCCGAGGCTCAGCGGCAACATCTACAACCCGGCGGCGAACATCTACGCCGGGGTGAACTACGCGATCTCGCGCTACGGGTCCATCGCGAACATCCCCGGCGTCAGGGCGATCCGCGCGGGCCTCGGCTACGTCCCCTACAAGCTCGTCCCGAAGCGCTGATCAGCGCCCGTGCCGGCCTCGTCCGGCGCGAGGCTACGCGGGACCGCGGCGAGGCGGGAGCGATATATCGCGGTGCACCGACCGGCCATGCCGCCGGGGCGTATCGTCCGCGGCGATGACGCAGCTCGAGCCAGGGCAGCAGCTCGTGGGCCGCGGGCCGGTCGCGGTGACCATGGAGCGGGTCGCCGATGACGTCTGGCTGATGCGCGGCGGCGCGATTCCGCCGCTCGTGCACCGGATCATGAACGTCTACTTCGTGGAGGCCGAGGGCGGCGTCACGGTCTTCGACGCCGGCGTGCGCTCGATGGCGCGACACATCGAGGCGGTCGGGCGAGCGATGGGCGGGATCTCGCGCATCGTGCTCGGTCACGCCCACCCCGACCACCGCGGCGCGGCCGCGCGCATCGACGTCCCGGTTTGGTGCCACGAGGACGAGGCGGGCTACGCCGAGGCCGCCGACGGCCAGCCGTACACGGACTTCTCGAGCATCCCCGCGTGGACGAAGGCGGGCCCCGCGCGCGCCGCCATCTGGACGATGCACCACGCCATCTGGGACGCCGGACCCGTTCGCGTCGAGCGGACGCTCGCCGAGGGCGACGCGGTGGCGGGCTTCGAGGTGGTCCACCTTCCGGGCCACGCCCCCGGCCAGATCGCGCTCTGGCGCGAGGCGGACCGGCTCGCCCTGACCAGCGACTGCTTCTACATGCTCGACGCCGTGACCGGCGAGCCGGCCGAGCCGCAGGTTCCGCTCGACCCTTTCAACCTCGACACGGAGCAGGCTCGCACGAGCGTGGCGAAGCTCGCGTCGCTCGGGGCCGTGACCTGCTGCCCCGGTCACCTCGGGCCGCTCACCGAGGAGGCGGTCGCGAAGCTCGAGCAGGCCGCGGGCAGGATCGCGGCCACCGCGTAGTTGCGCATCCTCGCCTTCAGCGACGTCCACCGGGACGCACGCCAGGCGCAGCGGCTGGCGGAGATGGCGAGTGACGCGGACGTTGTCGTCGCCGCCGGTGACTTCGCCTCCCGGCACCGCGGGCTCGGCGAGGTGATCGACATGCTCGTCGTGGTCGAGACCCCCACGGTGCTGGTCCCTGGAAACAGCGAGACCGAGGACGAGCTCCGCGAGGCGTGCGCCGGGTGGGATGCCGCGCACGTCCTGCACGGGCACGGCGTCGAGATCGGGGGCGTGCGGTTCTTCGGCCTGGGTGGCGGAGTGCCGCCCACGCCGTGGCCCTGGAGCTTCGACCTAACCGAGGACGAGGCGGCGGCGAAGCTCGAGCCCTCTCCGCATGGGGGTGTGCTCGTCGTGCACTCGCCGCCCAAGGGGTACCTCGACCGCGGGTTCGGGCGCCATCTCGGCAGCGAGGCGATTCGCGCGTCGATCGAGGAGAAGCGGCCGCGCCTCGCTGTCTTCGGGCACATCCACAACGCGGCCGGCGAGCAGGCCGAGCTCGGTCCGACGCGGCTCGTGAACGCCGGGCCGCACGGGTTGTTCGTCAAACTCGGGTAGCATCGCGCCGCGGGGTACCGATGCGCCAGCTCACCAGTGTCGACACGCAGTTCCTGGCGCTAGAGACATCGCGGCAGACCGGGCACGTGGGAGGCCTGGCGATGCTCGATCCCTCGACGACGCCCAAGGGCCGGCTCGAAGCGAGCGACATGTGCCGGCTGATGGGAGAGCGCGTGCCGCTGCTGCCGCCGATGCGGTGGCGGCTCGTGGAGGTCCCCTTCGGGCTGGACTACCCCTACTGGGTCGACGACGAGCGCTTCGACCTCGACTTCCATATCCGTGAGCTGGCGCTGCCTCCGCCGGGCAACCGCGCCCAGCTCGGAGAGCAGGTCGCGCGGATCATGGCCCGTCCGCTCGACCGGGGCCGGCCGCTCTGGGAGCTGTACCTGATCCACGGGGTCGAGGACGGCCTCACCGCGATGCTCACGAAGGTGCATCACGCCGTGATCGACGGTCTCTCGGGCGCCGAGATCATGGGAGTCCTGCTGGACCTGGAGCCCGGCGGCCGTGAGCTTCCGCCACCCGAGCCGGCCGTCGGCGCGAACGGCGCGCCGGGCGAGCTCGAGATGCTGGCACGCGGGCTGCTCGGGTTCCCGCGCTACCCGTTGCGCATGCTGCGGGCGCTGCCGTCTGCGCTTCCGAACCTCGACGAGACCGCCTTCAACACGCTGCCGGGCGCCGGGCTGGTCGCCCGCGCCGCGGGCCGGCTGCAACGGATCGGCCGCGCCGACGGCGAGGTCGTCGAGCGAATGAGCCTCCGGCCGCCGAGGACGTCCTTTAACGGGCCGATCACGCCCCACCGGCGCTTCGTCTTCGGGCAGCTCTCCCTCGACGAGGTCAAGGCCGTGAAGAACGAGCATGGCTACACGGTCAACGACGTGGTCGTCGCGGTCTGCACGGGTGCGGTTCGCCGCTGGCTGCTGGAGCACGAGGAGCTTCCGGAGGATCCGCTCGTGGCGCAGATCCCCGTATCCGTCCGCACGGAGGAGGAGGCCGGCACGTTCGGCAACCGCATCGTCCTCATGCACGCGCCCCTCTTCACGAACGTGGCGGACCCGCTCGACCGGCTCCACCGGACGCACGACGCGCTTCGCATGATGAAGGAGCGTCATCGCGCGCTCCCGGCCGACCTGCTTCGCGATGCGAACCACTTCATCCCGCCCGCGGTGTTCTCCCGGGCGGCGCGGGCCACGTTCGCGCTCTCCAGCCGCGACCCGGGGCGACCGAGCTGGAACCTGGTTATCTCGAACGTCCCGGGACCGCAGGTGCCGCTCTACTGCGCCGGGGCGCGGCTCGTGGCCAACCACCCGGTTTCGGTCATCACCGACGGCATGGGGCTGAACATCACGGTGATGAGCTACTGCGGGCGCCTCGACTTCGGGATCGTGGCCGACCGCGATCAGATGCCGGACCTCTGGAAGATGATCGACTGGCTCGGCGAGGCGCTCGAGGAGCTGCGCCCGGTGCCCGCCGCGGCGCCGTCGTAGCACGATCCGCACGAGGCCCTCGGCGCCAGGCTCGATGCTGAGGCCCGTGTCGAGCGGGGGCAGCCGGCCCGCGGATCGCTTGGGCTCGTTCGGTGGGCGGC
>Ga0213882_10000338_pt1 | contig 17247 bp, 13 predicted proteins | sample BarmaccoBMER_R09_FD_160106 | JGI IMG/M metagenome (GOLD analysis project Ga0213882, IMG submission 160106) | Barbacenia macrantha exposed rock microbial communities from rupestrian grasslands, the National Park of Serra do Cipo, Brazil - ER_R09 ...
AGCATTCGCGAACTGAAAAGCTGCTTCCCGACGACGTTCAAATGCCCGCTGGTAATTGGCTTCGGTGGGCGCCCACTCCGCTGTTTTCGACACGCGAGCGGCTTCAAGGGGCTGAAAGATCATCGGCGTGTGAACAAAGAGTGAGAGAACGAAAACGATCGCGCCGATGAAGAGAATGAATAATTGCATCGGGATTTTTACCGTCGCGTTGAACAGCAGGCTCAGGCGACTCTGCCCGATCGATTTGCCGGTCAAGTATCGCTGCACCTGGCTTTGATCGCAACCAAAATACGCCAGCGCCAGGAATCCACCTCCAATCAGTCCGCTCCACAAGTTGTACCGGTCGCTCCAATTCAGATGCAGATCCACGATTCTTAATCGCCCCGCTGCGCCAGCTAGATGAAGGGCGTCGACAAAGGAGATCGAAGGGGGCAAAGCGTGAATCATGAGTATCACGCTGATGATGAGCGCAGTGAAGATCATGGTCATCTGCTGCACGTCCGCCCACGTGAGCGCCTTGATGCCGCCGGTCGCTGTATACAAAACAACGAGCGCCCCAATCACGACGGTGATGAGCCGATCGGACCAGCCGAGAACATCGGCGAGGGCGACCGCAGGAGCGTACAGACCGATGCCCGCCGCCAATCCGCGCTGAATGAGGAACACCAGACTCACAATGGCGCGTGTCTTGGCATCGAACCGGTACTCCAGATATTCATAGGCCGTGTAAACCTTGGCCCGATGAAAAATCGGGACGGCGGTAGCCGAAAGGATCACCATCGCCAAAGGCAAGCCGAAATAGAACTGCACAAATCGCATTCCGTCGACATAGCCCTGTCCGGTAGTGGAGATGAATGTGATAGCGCTCGCCTGCGTAGCAAGGATCGAGAGGCCCATGGCGTACCAGGGCATGCTCTTCCCGGCGAGGAGGTACTTATTAACGGTGTCGCTTCCGCGTCCGCGATACAGGCCGTAGGAGACAAGCGAAACCAGCCAGGCGAACAAGACCACCCAGTCGAGGGCTCTCATCGATGTCCGTTCTTGAGCGAAGCCACGTATTGGCTATCGACCTTGCCCCAGACCTGGTGCGGATTTCGTGCGGCGCGTCCGACATGAAATTCGAATTCAAGGGTATCGCGCGGTAATTCCGCCAGCACGTCGGGACAAAGTCCGGCAGCAACCAGGATTTCGATTTTGGGCCGCGACTGCTCGGCCCAGCGTAGCAGCCGTGCTCGACGCTCGAGCCAGCTACCTGGCCCTCCGCTGGTCAGGATTCGATCGATTCGTGGCACCTCTTTGAGATCTTCGATTGCTTGTGCGGCATCGGATATTTCATCGAAAGCGCGGTGAAATGTCGCGGGGACGTCTACGGCTTCGAGGATGTACCGAGTGGCCTCGAGATCGACTCGTCCGCCAATGATAAATCCGAGGACGACCCCATCAATCCCTAAGCGGCTCAGTTCGGCAGCAGAACTACGAAGTTTACGAACGTCCGAAGGCGGTCCGGCCAGCATCGAAGGCTCTTCGCGGATCATGACCCTGACGGGTATTCGGACCGATTCGAGCACCTCTTGAACGACGCCGACGGGTGGCGTGAGTCCCCCAGAGGCGAGATCGCGGACAAGCTCCAGCCGGTCCGCGCCGCCGGCCTCAGCTTCGCGCGCTTCCTCCGCGGATGTGACAATCACTTCGAGGATTCGACCCACAGCCTACCGGAAGCATTCTAACGTGCAGTGACCGCGTGTTCAGTAGCTGAAGTATCGCGTCGTCGCATAGAGCAAGGCGATCAGAGCGATCAGGTAAAGAATGACAATGGCATAAATGCGCTTCCAGCTAGTCAGGAACGGGGGCGGTTCCTCTAGGCTTCGCGAGGGTGGGATTTCGGGTTCCGTGCCTTTAATCCTTCAATAAGTACTAATACTTGCGCGAAAAACCCGACGTAAGAACAATTGCTTCAATCGGCTACACTGTGTCCGTGGGCAACCAAGCGACCCGCCAGGGTATCAATGTGCTCGTCGTCGACGATGAAGAGTCACAGCGCGCGCCATTAGCCGCCATGATATCCGGCTGGGGCTTCAATGTTGAAACCGCACCAGACGGTCAGGAAGCTCTGGAGAAGCTGGAGACCTTCTCGGCCAACGTGATCATCACGGATTTGATGATGCCGCGCATGGATGGTTTCGAACTGATGAAGCGCCTGGGAGCGGAGGGCAATATGCCTCCCGCGATTGTCCTTACAGCGTTCGGGAATATCGAAACTGCTATCGAGACGATCCACGATCTCGGAGCGTTTTGGTTCATGGAAAAGCCGATCCAACCGGCAGCGCTGCGGGTTCTGCTGGAACGGGCGGCCCAGCAGAGCTCGCTGGCAGAGGAAGCAGAGCGGCTGCACAGGCAACTGTCGTATTCGGGCGTTCTGGTCGACATGGTGGGCACTTCGCGCCAGATGCAGCAGGTGTTTACGATCATCCAGCAGGTCGCGCCGAGTAAGGCGGCCGTACTGGTGGTGGGTGAGAGCGGCACGGGCAAAGAATTGGTGGCCCGGGCTATCCATCAACTCAGTCCGCGCAAAACGGCGCCGTTCGTCGCAATCAATTGTGCGGCAATGCCGGAGACGCTGATGGAGAGCGAGCTGTTCGGTTACGAAAAAGGAGCTTTTACGGGCGCTCTGGAACGGCGTGCCGGGTGCTTTGAGCTCGCCCAACACGGAACGCTTCTCTTGGACGAGCTCGCCGAGATGCCATCGGGCACCCAGGCCAAGCTGCTTCGCGTTTTAGAAGATTCGCGTTTACGCCGGCTGGGTGGCAAGAGTGAGATTTCCATCGATGTTCGGGTCATTGCGGCCACAAATCGCACTCTGGATGATGCCTTGAAAAAAGGAGACCTGCGCGAAGATCTTTTCTACCGCCTGAATGTTTTTCAGATTCAACTGGCGCCACTCCGGCAACGGCTGGACGATCTGCCGATACTGACAGAGACCCTGCTGAATAACCTCAACCGTAAACACTCCTGCAAGGTCACTTCGGTCACGCCAGAGGTTATGGAGGCGTTCCGTAAATATAATTGGCCGGGCAATGTTCGTGAATTGCGCAACGTGCTGGAGCGGGCTGTGATTATGGCGGGCGAGGGACCGATTCAGATGGCACACTTGCCATACGATTTCGGAGTGTCAGTTGGATCAAGACCTCCGGCACAGGTTTTCGAGCCCGAGAACGTGCGCCTGCCGGTGGGAACTACGGTTGCGGAAGCCGAGAAGGCGCTGATCCAACTGACGCTGCAGCACACGAAAAACAACAAGACGCGAGCTGCCGAGATTCTTGGTATCAGCTTGAAAACGCTGTTCAACAAACTGAAAGAATACGGCTCATCCGATACTGCTGAAGCTACGGCCTGAGCGGGCTGCGAGCGCCCGTTCGCGTGTTACGCTGAGGTTTTCGCGCGCGCCCAATGAGTCCCGCTACCGGTCTGAAGAGAACACCGCTCTTCGACGTTCACACCGCATCGAAAGCCAAGATGGTAGATTTCGGCGGCTGGGAAATGCCGGTGCAATACTCGAGCATCATCGAGGAGCATAACGCCGTTCGTAACGCTGTCGGGCTTTTCGATGTCAGCCACATGGGCGAAATCGAGATTCACGGACCCGAAGCGGCCAAGCTGGTCGATTACGTTTCCACCAATAATGCGGCGAAGCTCAAGATCGGGCAGGCCCATTATTCTGCTCTGCTGTACGATCACGGCGGATTCGTGGACGACATCCTGGTGCACAAAGTCGCCGAACATTCTTTCTTTCTCTGTGTGAATGCCTCGAATCAAGAGAAGGACTTCGAGCACATCCGCCAGCACAACGAGTTCAATGCCAACGTTGATTTCGCCAGCGACCGCTACGCCCAGCTTGCCATTCAAGGTCCACGAGCAGTACCGACTCTCCAGAAACTCACCAGCACTGACCTGAACGGCATCAAATACTACTGGTTCACGGACGGCACGGTGGCTGGCACTCCCGCGCGCATCGCACGCACGGGATATACCGGCGAAGACGGATTCGAAGTCTATATCTCACCGGGCGAAGCGCAACGCGTGTGGGGAGAAATCATGCACGCAGGCAGCGAATTCGGAATCAAGGCCTGCGGCCTGGGCGCGCGAAATACATTGCGGCTGGAGGCCAAGATGGCCCTGTATGGTCATGAACTGACTGCTTCCACAAATCCGTTCGAGGCGGACCTTGGCTGGATCGTGAAGATGGACAAGGGCGAGTTCGTCGGCCGGCCCGCATTGAGGGAGCTTCAGCAAGCGATTACACGCAAACTGGCGGGCTTCGAAATGACGGAGCGCGGAATTGGCCGCGACGGCTACGAAGTTTGGATTGAAGGGAAGCCGGCGGGATGGGTTACAAGTGGCGGCCCTTCTCCTACGCTGAATAAGAATATTGGCCTATGTTACCTACCTGCGGACTGCGCTAATCCCGGCGTTAATCTGCAAATTGTGATCCGCAAGGCGCCCGTAAGTGCTGTTACCGTTCCGACTCCGTTCTATAAGAGAGCAAAGGCATGAGTTATCCAGAGGCATATCGATACACGAAAGAGCACGAATGGGTGCACGTAGACGGAGATCACGCAAAGATCGGGATTACGGATCATGCACAGCATGAGCTTGGCGATATCGTGTTTGTCGATCTACCGAAGAGCGGAAGCAAAGTAACCAAAGGGCATACATTCGGCTCCGTGGAATCGGTAAAGGCAGTATCGGATATCTATGCTCCGGTATCCGGTGAAGTCGTCGAACCTAATCCTCTTCTTTCAAAACACCCGGAAAAGCTGAACGAAGATCCTCATGGCGAAGCCTGGCTAATCAAAGTTAAACTGGCGTCGCCTAGCGAGGCGAACGATCTGCTGTCCGCCGCCGATTACCAAAAGTACATAGGGGCGGAGTAAGGCACTCCGTTTACGGCCAGCAGTTTAAACTCATAGTTGCGCTATTTACCCAAATCAGACAGCGAACGCCGCGAGATGCTGGCGGCGACCGGGTTGGAATCGAAAGAAGATCTGGTCTCCTATCTCCCGGCGGACGTGCGTTTAAAGACGCCGCTCGATATCCCCCACGGTAAGAGCGAATACGAGATCATCGAGCACTTTAAGCAACTGGGCGCCGCTAATGGAGATGGATACGCAAGCTTTCTTGGGGCCGGCGTTTACAACCACTTCCGTCCGGTCTTGGTAGATACCGTGGTCTCGCGCGGCGAGTTCCTGACTTCTTACACGCCATATCAGGCGGAGATTTCACAAGGCACGCTGACCAGCATTTTCGAGTTCCAGACGATGATCTGCCAATTAACCGGCATGGAGGTGGCCAACGCATCCATGTACGACGGCTCATCGGCGGTTCCGGAAGCGGCGATGATGGCGGTGCGCATCACGGGCCGCGACAAAATCCTGATCGCTCGAACCGTTCATCCCGAATACCGTGAAGTGCTCAAAACGTACACGCAGCATCAGGGCTTCCCAGTTGAAGAGTTGGCGTATGCGAAGAGCGGACAGTTGGATATCGACGACTTGCGAACCAAGCTGAACGATCAAGTAGCGGCTGTGATTATTCAAACACCGAACTTTTTTGGGATCCTTGAGCACGTTCCCGAAATATCTTCGCTCGTTCGCAGCAAGGGCGCGCTGCTGATAGTTGCGTTCACCGAAGCGGTGGCGTTGGGACTGATTGAACCTCCCCGAGATGCCGATATCGTTGTAGGCGAGCTACAGAGCTTCGCGATTTCGCCCAGCTACGGCGGCCCATACGCAGGCATCATCGCGACGCGCAATCAGTACATCCGGCAAATACCGGGACGGCTTGCGGGAGAAACAACAGACTCGAATGGTAACCGCGCCTTTTGCCTGACACTGGCTACGCGCGAACAGCACATCCGGCGCGAAAAAGCGACATCGAACATTTGCACGAATCAGGCATTGCTGGCGTTGATGGCTACTGTTTTCATGTCTCTTTACGGGAAAGAAGGATTACGTGAACTGGCCGAACAGAACCTGGCCAAGGCGCATTACCTAGCAAGCAAGCTGCCGCTCAAATTTGACGCACCGTTCTTCAACGAGTTTGTTGTTCGCACGAACGGGAGTTCGCCAGACCAGATCAATTCGAGCTTGCTCAATCGCAAAATCATTGGCGGCCTGCCGCTCGGCCGCTTCTATCCGGAGCTGGCGGATTGCATGTTGTTCTGCGCTACGGAAATGAACAAGCGCAGCGATATGGATGTTGTTGCAGCGGCATTTGCGAGATTCTGAAGTCAGCCAATGATCAAGAAGGCCATAAGGCACATTGTTCAAGCCGAACCGCTGCTTTTTGAGCAAAGCTCGCCGGGCAAGCGCGGTTACCAATTGCCTGAATTGGATGTGCCGGTGGTTGATGCGGCGACGGTGCTCGGCAAAGGAAACGTCCGGGACGAGATCGAAGATTTTCCCGAAGTAAGCGAGTTCGAGGTCTTGCGCCACTTCACACGGCTGTCTACCTGGAACTACGCCATCGACTTGGGTTTATATCCGCTCGGCTCGTGCACCATGAAATACAATCCGCGCGTGAATGAACTCGTGGCGCGAACCGAGGGCCTCGCATGGGCGCATCCGTACCAGCCGGAACGGCTGGCGCAGGGAGCGATGGAGGTAGTGGCGGCGCTCGAGCACGCTCTGGTGCAGATCACAGGCATGGACGCAGTGACTCTGCAGCCGGCCGCCGGCGCGCATGGCGAATTCACAGGAATTTTGATGATCCGCGCGCTGCTCGAAACGCGAGGCAGCGCTCGCAAGAAGATTCTGGTCCCGGACTCAGCACACGGAACGAACCCGGCGACGGCCATGATGGTCGGCTACACAGTCGAGAACATCAAATCGAACGATCGGGGAATGATCGACCTGGGCCTTCTCGAACGCGTGGTCAACGAGGATGTGGCAGGATTGATGATCACGAATCCGAACACGGTAGGTGTGTTCGAAGAGAACATCAAAAAGATTTGCCAAATCCTGCATGACAAGGGCGCGCTGGTCTACATGGATGGCGCGAACATGAACGCGCTCGTGGGCGTAGCGCGGCCAGGCGATTTCGGCATCGACGTCATGCACCTGAATCTACACAAGACTTTTTCGACTCCGCACGGTGGCGGCGGGCCTGGCTCCGGCGCGGTGGCGGTGGCCGAAGTGCTGACGCCGTTTTTACCGGGACCCCGGCTGAAGCGCCAAGCCGATCAGTGGGCATGGAACTACGATCTGCCGCAATCGATTGGCCGCGTCCGCGCATTTTATGGCAATTTCGGTGTGCTCGTGCGGGCATTGGCTTACATCATGGCGCACGGGGGGAACGGATTGCGGCAGGCGACGCTGGATGCGCTATTGAACGCGAATTATCTGCGAACACTGCTAGAGCCGTATTATCAGATCGCCTACAATGCCCCAAGCATGCACGAATGCGTCTTCAGCGACGATCGCCAAGCAAAGGAAGGCGTTCGGACCGGGGACATCGCGAAACGGCTGATCGATTACGGCTTCCATCCCTATACCGTGAGTTTCCCGCTGATTGTCCGTGGCGCGCTGATGATCGAACCGACCGAGACGGAGAGCAAACGCGAGCTGGACCTGTTCGCCGACGCGATGATTTCAATTGCGAAAGAGGTTGAGGAGAATCCGGAACTGGTGCTAAAGGCTCCACATTCGACGCGTACGTCGAGAGTAGATGAAGTGACGGCGGCGCGGAAACCGATTGTGCGCTGGCAACCACCCGCTAGAGTCAGCCAAGCAGCCGATTAGCGGCTTCGAGAACCTCGGCGACAGACAAGTCCGAAAGCGGATCGCTTCGCAGGACCACTACGTTCTCGCCGCGCGGTGCCCACATGTCCGGCGAGGCAGGACCAAATAGCGCCAGTGTCTTTGTCCCAAGTGCGGCTGCAAGGTGGGTGATCCCGGAGTCGTTGCCGATATAGAGGCGGGCGCCAGCGATCCAGGCGGCAAGCTCGGCGAGATTCTCAAAACGCGTCGCCTCAGGCAAATTTTCATCCGGCCCGGCGCTCCATTCGACTTTGAGCGGCAGTTGGGCCGCGAGTTGGAGATACGAATCGACCGGCCAATTCTTTCGAGCGCTTCCGGAAAATGGATGAATTACGACGGAATCCCTCAGACTCGCGGATTGGATTTCTATCTTCGGAGTGAGCCCGGCAGGAGCGCCAACTTGGGCGGCGAAGAAATCGATCGCGTGTCCGGCGAATTCCGGCGGCGGCAACGCCTCAAGAAACTGGCAGGGGACGCGCAACGCGCAAAGGGCATCGCGGAACTCCGGACGATTGGCGCCGTACCAGCTCACGATGGAATTAAAGCCAAGCAGTGTTTGATGCAAGCCCGCATCCATCTCGAGATCACCGACGCCGACAAGGTCGATTCCGGTTGATGATATGGGGCGCACTCTGTCTGCAAAGCGAACGAGCGGAGCGACCGGTGAAGAGATCCAGATCTCGGTGTAACCGGCTTTGAGGTGTTCCATCGCAGGGAACGACAGGATGCAATCACCGATCGCGCCGGGGCGGATCAGAAGCCGGCGCATGGCCCAAGCAACATACCGCCGTCACTGCGCTTCGACTACGACAGGAAGAGACACCTCGGCGGTAGATGGCCGAAAGCACATTTCGTTATTGCAGGCTTGATAGCGCAGCTTGCCGGTGATCGTCGCGGGGCCAACCGGAGCCTGCGGAAGGGCTTTGAACTGGGTCTCTATGTTGAACGAGCCAGTAAAAACGGCCAGTATCTGATTTCCGACTTTGATGTCTTCGGACTTGGGGTAGCGAGCCGAAATCGCTTGAAGAGGTCCAGGGTTCCAGGTGAGCTTGAGAGGAATCAGGAACTCATCCTTCGGCTTATCGCTGTTCACGTGGAAACCGGGGAGAACCGAGACGGTGGTCGATTCCTTAGCCGTTTCGCCACGTTTCACTGTGAGGGTCTGACCGGGCTTAACGATGAGCTTATTCTGCTGGCCGAGGGAACAAAGCGGCAAGAGGAGGGCGCACGCGAAAAAGCGAAGCATTGGTCCGTTTAAGACCGAGAAGTTCTTGAATTTCGCTAAGGTAATCATCCTTATTGACCAAGCCGACATGAGGTGTAAAAGCGATTCTGCCTTCCCGATCCAGTATGAAGGTGGTTGGGAGAGCATCGAGGCCGCCATAGAGCTGGGCGACGCTATCGTTGCCAAGGAGAATGCGGTAGTTCATCTTGTGCGCGGCAATATATGGCTTGACCGCAGACCAGCCGTCGTCATCCATGGACACGCCCAACACTTCGAAGCCGTGCGATTTGTACTGTTGCTCAAACTCTTCAAACCAAGGAATTTCGAGGGCGCAAGGGCCGCACCAAGTGGCCCAAAAATTAAGCAGCACGACCTTTCCACGGTAATCAGAGAGGCTGACAGTCTGGCCGTCGGCGTCCTTCAGTTTGAAATCCGGCGCGGCTTTGCGCTCGCTTTCCGGTTTGGCCGAAGCCGCCCGGACTTCCTGCGTTTGTGTGCAGGAAGATAGCAATAACAGAGCCGCGGTAAGACTCAAGCCGAGGCTGCCTTTCCAAACAGACACAGATATCCTCGTCTCCAGTGTATCGCCCGGAGACTATACCTTAGCAGGGGCGAACACGATCAAAATAAGATTCGAACCAAAGCCGTCTGCGGTTACGCCAGCGGCTGCGAAGCGTGAAGTCGGGATGTTCAGCCAGCCCGGAATAGAGCCAGGCAGCGGTGTCGCAGAAGCTTTCGCAAACGTAATCGCGCCACGCGCGACGGCTCTGACGCGCACCAAAGTCACGCTTCTTTGCCGCTGAGGATTCCCCCAACTCACCTCTCGCTCCTCTATGGAGTTCGGTCTTGAGAAGCAGTTCGAAGGCGCGGCGAGATTGATTGCTCAGCCGCGGCCAGGCAAAATGAAACAACTCATGAACCACAATAAGGCGCAACGGAGCCGAGCGCCGGAACAGCTGCTGATCCAAGACGACCCGGCGCGCACGCATAAAGCTGGCGGCATAGACGGGAGCACCTTGTTCAGGCGAGCCGGAGAGTAACCTTCCGCGCCAGGCAGCGAGCCCCGGCTTTACAGAAATGGAGATTGGGGCACCGCTCAATTCCGGCAGCCCGACTAAAGCATTCTCGATTGCACTCCTGGCCTTAGCGTTGAGCCGGGGGCTTGGGCGAAGGCGAAGAAGCGCCGGGTGTATTCGAGCCACTGGGCCGTTGGAGCGAGGGGACATTCGAGGCTGGCGCGCTTGAGGACGCAAAGAAATCAGGGTCTTGAACCTGAATTTTATATTTGTCCATCTGCTGCTTCAATGCTGCTTGGCTTTTCTCATTTTCCATTCGTTGCACGATGTTGGCGCGAGCCTTGTCGAACGGAACCTGGGTGCGGCTATCGACCTTGATGATGACGTAGCCGTTGGGGATGCGAATCGGTCCCGAGACCTGACCCGGCTGAAGCTTGGTTATGGCATCCTTAATATCTTTTGGCAATTGAGGATCGCTGGTCGAATACGTTCCCAGGTCGCCGCCCGAGGCAGAGCTCTGTTTGTTATCCGATTCGGTGCGGGCCAGAGTGGCGAAATCCCCGCCGGCGGCAAGCTTCTTTTCGATGTCGCTGACTTTATCTTTGGCCTGATCTTCAGTCCGAACATTCGCATTCGATGAGGCCGGCGTTCCGGGAGGCGCGAAGCTGACGAAAATGCCGCTCAGTTTGACCTGCTCGAAGTCGCCCGGGTGAGAGTCGTAGAACTGCTTCGGGTCTTGGGCGGGTCCGCTCGAATCAGCTAACTTCTTCAGGTAAGCCTGAAGCAGAACGTTCTGGCGGGCTGTTTCGATCTGCTCTTTGTAAGGAGACTGCTGGTCCAAGCTGAGCTTCGCGGCTTCACCGGCGAGCTGCTTCCGCATATAGAGCTGCTGGACGGCCATCGGAAGATTGGCTTCCAGCTGATGGCGCTGCTCGGGCGGGAACGGCTTGAGAAGGTCCAGAGCCTCTTTGGCAGTGATCTGTTTGCCGTCGATGGTTGCTACGACACGGTTCGGGTCTTGGGCAGTTACGCTTTCGGGTCCACGAGCCTTTAGTGGGCTCGTGGAGGAGGAATTGGAATTCGGAGCGGAACTTGGGGTAGTCGGCGAAGTCGCCGTAGCCGGCGAAGAGGGAGTAGCCGGCTTGCTGGCTTGGCCAAATGCGAAACCGGCACAGAGCACGGCTGACAACAATACAACACTGCTTTTCATTGGGAATTCAATTTCCCTACAACTCTAGCATGGGCCCAGACGGGGCCGGAGGGCGGATTTACTGTTCAACCACTGCTTTCTTAAGGTTACCGGCAGCCTTAGCCTTGGCACTGGCACTTACCTGGATGTTGTTGACCACCTGAACAGCGCCAGCCGCATGCGCCATACGAGTAGCCGACCCTTTGTGTTGGATGACACTGGTGGTCCCTTCCCAGGTAACGACACCGCGCTGGACGTGGAACCGAAAGCCGTCCTTGCCGATTTTGGATTTCGCCAGTTTGGCGCGGATGGTGGCGTCTATTTGGGCATCGCTGACGGTACCAGCTTTCACAGCGGTGGGGCTAGTTCGCCCGGAACCGGCGGCCTGAGCGGGGAGTCCTAGTGTGATGGCCAGAAGTGATACCAGAAACAGGGTGAATACTCTTCGCATTGTGATTTGACCCGTTTGGGTAGTGGGCGAGGGAGGTTGGAAATCGCAGCGGTCCCGGAAAGAAGGGTTAAAACTGAACCGCTGCTTCCCGATAACGGACAGCGGCGAGCATTGTTTCTGCCGCAAGCTCTTGTGCGACTGAATCTTACACGTGGAAAATGGCGTGCAATCCTCGGCGTCGAACTCGGTATGAAATCACCGCTCGAGGATGTCCAGTTTGCGGTTCGCACGTTTGGAAGAAGGCCAGGGTTCACGCTGGTTGCGGTCGGGTCGCTGGCGCTCGGCATCGCTGTAAACGCGACGGTGTTTTCGTGGGTGGATCGGATTCTGCTGCGTCCGTTACCGGGGGTTCGGGATAGCGGCCAAATTGTCTCGCTCAAAACGGTCGCGCCAAACGGGGAGCTTCTGGATTCGTCTTACCTCGATTTTCGCGATTTCCGCGACCAGGCGAAGGCCCTAGAAGGTGTGATCGCGTTCAAACAGCGCCCGTTATACATGGGAACAGCTCCCGACCTGGAGCGGGTGTGGTCGGAGATGGTGTCCGGCAACTTCTTCGATGTGCTGGGCGTGAGGGCAATTCTGGGGCGGACGTTCAATCGGGATGAAGAGATGGAGCGGCCGGGCGGCGCGCCAGTAGCAGTGATCAGCGAATCGCTCTGGCGACGGCGCTTCCAAGCCGATCCCCATATCCTAGGGCGGCAGATCCGGCTGAACCAGCAAGCGTTCAGTATTATCGGGGTCGTACCGGCGAGTTTCCAGGGAACCGTAAATGGTCTCCGGTTTGAACTTTGGGTGCCGTTGATGATGCAGTCCCAGCTCACAGGCTCGTGGGACTGGCTCGCAGACCGGAACTCGCGCCCACTTGCGCTCATGGCGCGCTTGCGACCGGGGATCAGAATTGAGCAGGCACAAGCCGAAGTAGGGACGATTGCGAAACGGCTGCAGATCGAATATCCCAACAGCAACCGGCGACTGGGTGCGGCGGTGCTTCGGATGGCGGATTCGCCGGACGGCGTACAAGGAGTCTTTGGAACGTTGCTCAAGGTTCTGCTGGCGATCGCTGGAGCGGTGCTCCTTATCGTTTGCGCCAACGTGGGGAACCTGCTACTGACGCGGGCGCTGGCGCGCGAAAAAGAATTCGGGGTTAGGTTGAGCCTGGGGGCCAGCCGGTTGCGATTGATCCGGCAACTATTGACCGAGGTTTTGATGCTTGCTCTGGCAGGAGGCGCGGTGGGTCTGATCGCCGCAAGCTGGATGTCACGCGGCATCCAAGCCTTCGTTCCACCCACCGACCTACCCGTGACAGATTTGGGCGGTCCTGTCCAAAGCGTCGGCCTGCTGTTCACGATCGGGCTGTGTTTCGCCACGTCAGTGCTATGCGCTCTGGCGCCGGTATCGCTTTTCTTCCGCCGGGATCCGCACAAGGCGCTCACGGAAGCCGGACGGTCGCTTTCGGCGGGTGCGCATTCGAGAGGACTCAGCCGGATATTGATTGTGTGTGAATTGTCGCTCGCGTTGGTGGCGCTGATCGGCGCGGGGCTTTTTATCCAGAGTTTCGAAAACGCGAAAACAGCCAATCCTGGTTTCGATCCGGAGCACGTTCTACTCGCCGGCCTCGATCTTTCGCAAACACACGCTTCTGCCGAACAAAGTATTGCATTGCTACGGCGCCTTCAGCATCACCTGCGAGCTGTTCCGGGCGTGCGCGATGCGAGCTTGTGTGAGGATGTTCCGCTTGGTTTTGCGGCGGGGTCTTGGGAGGAGATTGCGGTCAACGGCTACACTCCGCAACCCGGCGAAAACATGAAGCTCTGGCGAAATCCGGTTTCGCCGGACTACTTCGCCACGCTGAAAATACCGCTGCTGGCGGGGAGAGATTTCGCTGATCGCGATACGAACTCATCGCCGCACGTGGCCATCGTGAACGAGACATTCGTAAAGCGATTTCTAAGGGGCGGACGCGCATTGGGGCACAAATTTCGGATGAAAGGCGAGGAGACAACAATTATCGGTGTGGTACGCGATAGCAAGTACCGGTTCTTGGCCGAGCCGCCGATGCCGTACTTCTATATCCCGATGGCTCAGTTCTTCTCACCGGGTATGGGGGTCGGGATTGAGGTGCGCACGGAGGGGCGGCCGGAGCTTTTCGCCCAGACTCTGGTATCTGAGATACGGCGGGTGGATCCGAATATTCCGATCACCGGAACGGCACCGTTCGTGAGCTATATGAGCGCCTCCTATTTTGCGCAGAAAGTCGGCGCGAGGCTTCTAACGGTCTTGGGTTCCATATCGCTGTTGCTGGCGGCGCTCGGGTTGTACGGGGTTATTGCGTACTCGATGAGTCAACGGACGCGTGAGATCGGTATTCGGATGGCGGTGGGGGCGCGCCCGACGCAGGTGCTCAGGATGGTGCTGCGCGAAGGAGTGTGGTTATGCGCGATCGGAGCCGTCGCGGGAGTTGTGCCTGCACTCTTGTTGAGCCGTTTGGCCTCGAGCGCATTGTACGGCGTGGGCAGCAATGACCCGAAGACGTACGTCATTGCGGTTTCGACCTTGGTGTGCTTCGGGCTGGTGGCCACGTGGTTACCGGCGCGGCGGGCGGCGAGCATCAATCCGGTTGAGGCGTTGAGATGGGAGTAGGGGTGGACCCACTCCCATGCTAGGTCGCTCACGTTTCCGGCTCAGATTCGAGGCAAGCTAAGCCAAGCTACGAGCAGCCGGAGGTGCCGCCGCAGTTCTCGCACTTGTAGCAGGAACCGTTGCGGGTCATGATGCTGCCACACTCGGAGCAGAGCGGGGCATCACCCAGGTTCGTTTCGAACTGTAGTGATTGCTGCGGTTCGGGCTCGGTGGGTCGGAGCTTGGGCGTATCACCCACTTCGTTGGCTTCCGTGATCCCGAGGAAGCGAGCGCCGAGCCAGCGGAAGATATAGTCGATGATCGATTTGGCGTAGGGGACTTGCGGATTGCCAGTCCAACCGCTGGGCTCGAAGCGCACGTGGCTGAATTTGTCGACAAAGAATTTCAGCGGTACGCCGTACTGCAGGCCGTAGCTGATGGAGGTAGCAAGAGTGTCCATGAGACCCGAGATGGTGGAGCCTTCCTTAGCCATGGAGATGAATACTTCACCCGGGGTGCCGTCTTCATAGAGACCGACCGTAATGTAACCCTCGTGGCCGCCAATGGAGAACTTGTGCGTGAGCGATTGCCGCTCGTCGGACAGCTTGCGGCGTTGCGGCCGATAGACGATCTTTTCGACCACTTGCGGCGCGGCGGGAGCCGTGGGAATAGCAGCCTTCTTCTCGCCTTTGCCGGTGCCGGAGCTGAGGGGTTGCACTCGCTTTGAACCGTCGCGATAGATCGCAACAGCCTTCAACCCTAGTTTCCAACTCTCGGTATAGGCGTCCATGATGTCTTCGACCGTGGACTCCTCAGGCATATTGATGGTCTTTGAGATGGCCCCTGAGATGAACGGCTGGACAGCGGCCATCATGCGGATGTGGCCCACATATTGAATGGAGCGGAGGCCGTTTTGCGGGCGGAAGCTGCAATCGAAGACAGACAAGTGCCCAGGATCGAGATGCGGCGCGCCTTCGATAGTGCCGGTGGAATCGATGTGGCTGACGATCTGCTCGGTCTGCTCGGGCGTGTAGCCAAGCTTGATCAGAGCTTGCGGAACGGTGTTGTTGACGATCTTAATGACGCCGCCCCCCACCAGCTTCTTGTACTTTACGAGAGCGAGATCCGGCTCGATACCGGTGGTATCGCAATCCATCATGAAGCCGATGGTGCCGGTGGGAGCGAGCACGGTCACCTGCGAGTTGCGGAAGCCAGTGATAGAGCCTACTTCGTGGGCCCGACGCCAGCATTCTTCGGCGGCTTTGAACATGGCCGGAGGAACGCGCTTGCTGTCGATGCCGTTGACGGCGTTCCAGTGCATGCGGATGACTTCGAGGAAGTACTGATCGTTCTCGGGATAACCGGGGCACGGGCCGACGGCTTCGGCAATACGCGCGCTGGTGAGATACGCCTGGCCGCACATGATCGCCGTAATGGCTGCGGCGAAATCACGGCCAAGATCGCTGTCATAGGGTAGGCCGAGTGACATCAGCAGAGCGCCGAGATTGGCGTAGCCGAGGCCGAGCGGGCGGAAGTCATGCGAGTTCTTCGCGATCTTCTCGGTCGGGTAACTGGCGTTATCGACGAGGATCTCCTGAGCAATGATGACGGTGTCGACGGCGTGGCGGAACGCCTCGACATCGAAGACGCCATCGGGGCCGACGAACTTCATCAGATTCAGCGAGGCAAGATTGCAGGCTGAATCGTCCAAGAACATATATTCGCTGCAGGGGTTCGAGGCGTTGATGCGGCCCGTGGCCTTCGACGTGTGCCAGCGATTAACAGTGGTGTCGAACTGCATGCCGGGGTCGCCGCACTGGTGCGTGGCTTCGGCGATGTTGCGCATCAGGTCGCGGGCCTTATAGCGCTTGACGGGCTGGCCGGTGACGACGCTGCGGGTCCACCAATCGGTACCTTCCATGGCGGCCTGCATGAACTCGTCGGTGGCGCGGACCGAGTTGTTGGCGTTCTGGAAAAAGATAGAGCCGTAGGCTTCGCCATCGAGCGAGGAGTCGTAGCCGGCGTCGATGAGAGTATGGGCTTTCTTTTCCTCCTTGGCCTTGCACCAGACGAAGTGTTCGATGTCGGGGTGGTCGGCGTTGAGAATCACCATTTTGGCGGCACGACGGGTTTTGCCGCCGGACTTGATTACGCCGGCGAAGGCATCGAAGCCCTTCATGAAACTGAGCGGCCCAGAGGCGCGGCCTCCTCCCCAGAGATGGGCGTCTTCCTCGCGGATGGCGGATAAATTGGTGCCGGTTCCGGAGCCCCATTTGAAGAGCATGCCTTCGGTCTTGGCGAGCTCCAGGATGGATTCGAGCGTGTCGCCGACAGAGTTAATAAAGCAAGCCGAGCATTGCGGATGGTTTTCGCCGGGCAGAAGCTTCTTGACGACTTGCTCGGCCTCATCGAAGTAGAAGCCGTAGCCGCGGGATTCACGGACGCCGACATTGAACCAGACGGGCGAGTTGAAGCAGGCCTTCTGAGTGAGCATGAGGTGGGCGAGCTCATTGCGGAAACTTTCCCCGTCCTCCTTGCTCTTGAAGTAATTCCCCGAGAGGCCCCAGTCAGCGATGGTGTCGACGACACGATGAACGAGTTGAGCGACGCTGGTTTCGCGCTCCGGCGAGCCCATGCGGCCATGAAAATACTTGCTCGCGACAATATTGGTGGCGGTCTGCGACCAATCGGCCGGGACTTGGACGTCCCGCTGCTCAAAGAGGAGCGAGCCTTTATCGTTGCCGATGGTGGCGGTACGGAGCTCCCAGGTAACCTGGTCGTAGGGAGTGGTACCGGGCTCCAGTTTGGAGGTAAAGAAGCGAGGGAAGGACACACCGGTCCGTTCTTCGCGTTTAAGAGAGCGATGCAACTCCTGAACTTTGACTGCTAAATTTACGCTGAGCTGTCCCATGGGGCGGGAGCCTTTCTTCGGG
>Ga0213882_10000339_pt1 | contig 17240 bp, 9 predicted proteins | sample BarmaccoBMER_R09_FD_160106 | JGI IMG/M metagenome (GOLD analysis project Ga0213882, IMG submission 160106) | Barbacenia macrantha exposed rock microbial communities from rupestrian grasslands, the National Park of Serra do Cipo, Brazil - ER_R09 ...
CAAGAACATGATCTTGTATTCTGTACATCGTTGGGGACGCCGCTTAATCCTAATTGGATGCTAGTGCAATTCAAAAAACTGCTCAAGAAAGCGGAGCTTCCTGATATGCGCTTTCATGACTTGAGACACAGTATAGCGACAATACTACTCAGTATGGGTGTCCATCCCAAGGTAGTCCAAGAGTTACTAGGACATAACCGCATTCAACAGACGGTAGACACCTATAGTCAAGTACTGCCGACTATTCATAAGGAGGCAATCGGCAAACTAGAAGACGTTTTATGGGGCTAGCTCGTTTTGCTGTCAACTCTGCTGTCAATGCCTAGTAAAAAGCGCCTCAAGTGGCTCTACAGGCCGTTTGAGACGCTTGAAAGTGCCGAAGGGGGGACTCGAACCCCCAAGCCACTTAAGGCACAACGCCCTGAACGTTGCGTGTCTACCAATTTCACCACTTCGGCTCGCTTATATAGATGTTAGGTAGGTAGTGGTTGCTCACCTGTCCTGCTATGGACGTGATCTATATTACTGTATCACTTGTATATTGTCAAGAGCGATTCGCGCCGATTCTCCCAAGTTCCTTCGACTAGACCCTGTCAGCAGACCTGGATAATCTGTGTTATAATAGTCTAATACCCATGAACGATTCGTACACAAGTCATGGCTGTACTTTCTAGTGTTTTGCACAACTTCACAAAGCTGTACAAAACTGGGTAAGTTTGTGTGTCTTTAAGACCTACGTTTTAGGATAGGAGGTTTTTATGCAAGGTCAATCAACGCCTATAGGCGCTACCATTGATATTGGGAGCAATACCCTGCACCTCGTTGTCGCACACTATACACCGACTGATCTGGATATTGTCGCCGATGAGGTTAACATGGTGCGTATCGGTGAGAGTGTGACCGCTACGGGTGAGATTTCACAACAGAAGCTTGAAGATACCGTGGCAGCTTTGCAGCAGTATAGGGATATCGCTGCACAGCATAAAGCTGATCCTGTTCTGGTTGTGGCAACCGAAGCTATTCGTAAGGCCAAGAATAGTGCCGAGTTTGTTGAGGATGTGTACCAGCAGACTGGACTTGCGACGAAGTTGATTAATGGCAATGTGGAAGCTGTGTTGACTTTCTACGGGGCAACGTATGAGGTACACAAGGAGGATGACCAAGCTTCTAAGTTAGTGGGAGTGATGGACTTGGGTGGAGGCAGTACCGAGCTAGTGTTGGCGAAGCAGAAACAACTTACATGGCACACTTCCCTGCCTATTGGTTCTGGTTGGTTGCATGACCAGTATTTGCACTCAGACCCGCCAACACATAATGAGGTGTTGGCCGCTGAGACGTTTTTGCAGAGCTACTTTGAGAAGTTGCCAAGTAAGCGTTATCCTCCTGCACTCATCGTGACAGGAGGAAGTGCGAATTCACTACTGGGGTTAGCACGTAGCGCCTTTCATCTCGACGCACAGGGTGATCGGTTGCTGTACGAGGATGTTATACGCTGCGAAGGTGTGTTGTCTGCCTTATCGGCTGAGGAGATTGCGAGTCGCTATAACCAGCCACTAGGACGTGCCCGCATTTTACCAGCAGGTGCGTTGATCATACGCATAGCGATGTCCCAATTTGGCTTGCGTGAGATTCGTGTAAGCCCTCATGGTATTCGCGAAGGTGCTCTGCTGGCCTATGCCCGTTATGGCAGTGAGTGGTTGCTGCGTGTGGAGAAAGAGGCTAAGCAGCAGAAGCAGCTAGTGAGTTCTGCCACAGCCACGACGGGCAAAAATGGCATGCGTACGGAATCGTTTGCTCAGTCGGGGCAGCGTTTGTTACAGGAACGCACGCACAAATTGTTAGAGTGGCGCGATGAAGTCCTCAAGCACGAGGATGTAGAAGCAGTGCATAAGATGCGTGTCGCTACACGTCATGTGCGTGCTGTGCTTGATGCATATCAGTCGATCTATCCCACAAAACCTTTTAAGAAGCTCTATCGCAGCATCAAAGATCTGGCCGACGCCTTGGGAAACGCTCGTGATACGGACGTGATGATCGAGAATCTACAAGCTCAGTTAGAGCATGTCCCCAGTGAGGAACAAGTGGGAGTGCATTGGCTCGTCGAGCATTTGAAGGTCTATCGTCGACAGCGCCAGGGCACGATAGAGGAGTTCTTCGCCGATCTCGACGGGAATGCGTTGAAAGCGGAAATCGATGCATGCCAGCCGAAAAAAGGAGGATGACATGGCAAAGGCGAGACCTATCATTGGCCTGAACGCTCAGGCATCGACCTACAAAAACGCACGTTCAGTAGTGAAGGTGCGACTTGACGAGTTGTACAACTGGGCATCTTTCGTTGATGAGCCCTATCGTGTACGTAAGTTGCACAATTTGCGTATTGCAGCCAAACGTTTGCGTTATACGTTAGAAATATTTGAGGAGGTGTTACCCGAAGCGAGTAAGGATGCTGTTAAAGAATTAACGCAAATACAGGATGAATTGGGAGCGCTACACGATAGCGATGTAATGATCGCCCTACTGCGCCTCTGCCTGGGCAGCCAAGACACTGGGACCAGCTATGAGCTTGTACTCTCAGATTCACAGGACAGCAAAGGAAGCATCGACCTCAATCCAGAGTTAGTGGCTACTCTAGTTGATCCTTCGGCTGCTCCGTCTGCGAAAGAGCGTTATGGGTTGGAGCAGTTAGTACTACGTCTACAGCAGCAACGAGATGAACAGTATATAGCTTTTCGCGAGCATTGGTACCAATTACAGGCACGTGACTTTCATCGTGAGCTTCTTAGACTATTGGATACATAATGCCTTGTAGTGCTCCGCAAGCGGAGCGTTAAAAAAGGAGAAGGCTCGCACATGACGGTACCATTTTCGATTGAGGAGTTGAATTGGTGGAAACAGGCCCAGCCAACGATAGAAGAGCTTCACCTTAGTGGAGGGCTACTCGTGGAGGACTGGCCTCATGCTCGCCATGTGCTACGTCTCTCCGCTGAGTTGTTTCAGGCGACACAACCACTTCACCTTTTGGACGAAAGTGCGCTTCGCCTGCTTGAGCGTGCAGCATTTCTGCATAATACAGGCATGCTGGTCGAGTCGCGACGGCATCACAAGCATTCCTTTCGCCTCATTAAGCAAACCAAGCTGCCAGACTTCACTGACGAAGAGCGGCATGAAATTGCTTGTATCGCTCGCTACCACCGTCGCGCACTCCCCAGCAGTAAACATGAAGAGTTTGCAGTGCTTAATAAGGCGGCGCGTAAGCGTGTCTCTGCGCTTGCTGCCCTTGTGCGTATCGCCGATGCCCTTGATTACAGCCATGATGGGTGCGTGCTACACGTAACTACTGACCTTAATGGCTGTAATGAAACAACCTGGGCACTGTGCATCCAAGCACGTTCCCTCGCCGAACTAGATGAAACGCTTGAACATGCCTACGAAAAGGCTGACCTCTTCGAGAAAGTGTTTATGCACAAACTACGCTTGCTCGTTGAGCAGTAAGCAATAGCTTACGATTGTTTTATGCTACCTACCTGTACGTGCAAGTTCTCGCGCATCCCGTCCTTTGACAGATTTGTCGCGATTGAAGCGATCAAAGCCAAGTTCTCCCCTTTCCCAGATGACGAGCAGCATGCTCGCATTGAAGATAGAGGAATAGGTACCACTAAAGATACCGATGAGCAACGTGAGAGTGAAGGTGCGGATACTCTCACCACCAAAGAGCGTGAGCGCGCTCAGTGTGAAGAGCACGGTCAGCGAAGTGTTGAGTGAGCGAGAAAGAGTCTGCACCAGACTGGCATTGACTACCTGCTCGAAGGTCTCCACGGTGCGGCGCTGCATGTTCTCACGGATACGGTCGAACACCACAATAGTGTCGTGGACGGAGAAGCCAACTACCGTTAAGAGAGCTGTGATGAATAGGGCGTCGACCTGGATATGAAATGCCCAGCCCAGAATCGAAAAGATGCCGACCACCACCAGTACGTCGTGCAGAAGCGCAATAATGGCACAGGCACCGTAGCGCCATGGTTTGGGTACCTTGCGGAAAGAGAACCAGACGTAGAGCAGAATTGCCACCGAGGCTGCAACAACAGCCAGAAACGCATTACGTGTCGTCTCTCCCGCAACCGAGCCTGATACCTCAGAGTTGCTGATGAGTTGCAAGTATGGCCCCCCTCCATTTAAGCTTGCCGCCATAAGCTTGGGCAGATCATCCGTCTTGATAGGAGTACTGGTGAGAATGGTCACCGTTTGTGTTGTAGTGCCCTGGACGACTTTGGAAACACTAACGGGAATAGTGGCAGGATTGCTAGCTGCCGTCGTAGCCGTAGGGGTTATCCTGCTCACAATTGGTGTCCCCTTTCCTGCTGCTACTGAAGCAGTAGGAGTCGAAGACGGTGTAGCCGAAGGAGGACCTTTGCTAGGATCACTCGTATTTGGTAGCTTGTTGAGCAAGGCTTGCACGTCACTCGTCTGTGGAAGCGTGGAGGAATTTGGTGGCATTACCAGCGTTAAGAGGGTGGCTGGCTGGGCAAGCGGCAGGGGATAGGGATTGACGATTGCACCAGGATATTTATGACTCAACGTATTCTGAATGTATTGCTCAACATTCTGATCGACCTGGGTATTCAGGAGAATCCAGATAGTATTGTTGGCTGGTTGCGTCTTATTATCGCCCAGCACAACCGTCAAATCCTTCAGATTCAATGGTTTAAGCAGGTTCATCACCTGCCCGGTGCTACTTAGCGGGGCTTGCGGGCGAAACTCGACACTTGCGCCCCCGGCAAAGTCAATGCCGACGTTGAGACCTGTAAAAATGAGTGAAATCAGACCGGGAATAATCACGATCAGTGAGATGATTAAGAACAGGTAACGATATTTTACAAGATTGAACACAACAACCTCCTCTAGACCGTACCGTTGGCCCGCGCTAGAGACGACGTAGCAAGCGAACCAGCAGGAAGCCCGATCAGTACTGGATGACTCACCACGCCAGTCGGGACGAGCAGGTTCAAGAAGGTGCGCGTCACCACGATGGCTGTAAACATACTAATAACGACACCAAGGAAGAGCGTCGAGGCAAAGCCAACGATAATGGTAGCACCGAAGTTACTGCCAAAACCATAGAGCACCGCGCAGGTGATGAGCGTGGAAATGTTTGAGTCGCGAATAGACGGCCACGCACGCTTCCAGCCAATATCAATGGCAGAAGCAAGCAACCTACCCGCCCGTAACTCTTCTTTGACGCGCTCAAAGATGAGTATATTAGCGTCTACTGCCATACCAATAGAGAGAATGAAACCCGCGATGCCCGGTAGTGTGAGTGTAAAGCCGGGAATGATTTTGAAGATGGTGAAAGTAAAGAGCGCGTACAGCACCAAGGCAAAGTCGGCCAATAGCCCGGGCAAGCGATAATACAGGAGCATGAATAAAACAACGATGCTCAAGCCAATAGCGGCCGCAATCTCGCTTCTCAGAATGGAATCTTGGCCGAGGGTAGCACCGACCGTCTCTTCGCTATCGATTGTGAGCGCGAGTGGTAGTGCCCCATATTTCAAGACGCTGACAAGTGTCTGTGCCTGCTGAAGGGTGAAATTTCCTGTGATTTGGCCGGGACCAGCAATCGCGTTTAGAATGGTTGCTGACATGATGACTTTTTTGTCCAATGTAACGGTGAGCGCATCACCAATATGGCTGCCGGTGAAAGAACTGAAACGTCCAATAGTATCACTCTTCATACTAAAGTTGATGTCATATTTCCCGGTGCCCTGCGAATCCACACTGACACCTAAATTGCTAGGGTCGAGATCTTTACCTGTGAAGGGGGCATTGCCGCCAGGATTGTACTGCGTGTAGTTGGCCGGACTGAAATCGGAGCCATCGGGAAGGATCCCTCCCTGTTGAGAAGGGCCTGTATCCCAGAATTCTAGCTTTCCCGCCTGGAGGAGTGTTTTCACTTGCTCTGTCTGATTGCCACTCGTGAGACCAGGAAGTTCAACTGAGATACTAGGGAGACCATTGGTGGTCTGGGTACGAATACTTGGCTCACTCACGCCCAGCCCTCCGTTGACACGCTGCTCAATCTGATTGCGCGTCTGGTCGATAGAGCTTTGTATTTCTTGCAGCGTATAGTGCTGATTCGGATCGGGCACGAGCAGAACGCGCACACCTCCTTTTAAGTCTAATCCTTCATTAATGCTAAAAGGATTGATGATACCATAGAGTGGGTGATTGGGCCAGAAATTGACGAATAAGGCACCTGCTGCGAGTAGAATGATAAACAGAAGCAGTGGAAGTGTTCCTTGACGCATACGAACTATTTTCCCTTACTGGATTGGTTCTTTAAGAGTGACTCTCTTTGTTTCTGTGCAGAGTATATCATAGTTGCTGCACGTTGCATATCCTAGAGTGAGAAATATGATACTATGCTTAGGAGGAGCATACCATGTCCAATAAACAGACTACTTCTGACGATAACTTACTTGAATATATAGAGCCAGTAGCACCGGAACAGGCCAGCCAGAACACAGAAGAAGACCTCGCTGCACGTGCATCCGAGCTGCGCCATCAGATTGAAGAAGCGAATTATCAATACTATGTGAACGATAATCCGGTACTGACCGATGCAGAGTATGACCAATTGATGCTGGAGCTGCAGCATATTGAGCACGAACACCCGGAACTGCAGACGCCCGATTCACCCACGCAGCGCGTCGGGGCCGGTCCAGTGCAGGATGTACCCCAGCATCGTCATCCTATTGCTATGCTCAGCCTAAAAAATGCACGCAACGAAGAAGAATTACTTGCCTGGCACAAACGCGCTCAGAGCATGCTGCCCAATGCTACTTTCAGCTATGTATGCGAACTCAAAATTGATGGACTGGCTATGGCTCTCACGTATGAGCAGGGGAAATTGACGGTAGGAGCTTCACGCGGTGATGGTCTGATAGGCGAGGATTGGACACCCAATGTGCGTACTATTCGTACGATTCCGCAAAAGCTGCGCAGCGCACATATTCCCGCTAAAGTAGAGGTGCGCGGCGAGATCTATATGTCTACCAAGAGCTTTGAGAAACTGAATGCGGAGCTGAACGAAGGTCGTCTCTTCGCCAATCCCCGCAATGCTGCCGCTGGTTCATTACGACAGAAAGACGCACGTACCACTGCATCGCGGCATCTTGACTTTTTCGGTTATCAGATTGGCTACATTCAAGGGCTACCCGTAGATAGCCAGTGGGAAGCGCTGCAAGTCATACGTGCATGGGGCTTTTCTGTCAATCCACACGTGAAACTGGTGCATACTCTGCAAGATGTGTTGGCCTATTGTAAGCAATGGGAAACAGAGCGCTTCAACCTGCCTTATGAGATCGACGGTGTGGTCATTAAGATTAACGATCTAGCACAGCAAGAAGAACTAGGTAGCGTTGCACGCGATCCCCGCTGGGCCATCGCGTTCAAGTATCCGCCTATTGAGGTAGCGACCAAACTGCTCGATATTCGCGTCAACATTGGACGCACAGGGTCGGTTAACCCCTGGGCACTGCTTGAGCCAGTCAATATTCGCGGCGTCACTGTTTCACGCGCTACTCTCCATAATGAAGGCGACATCCAGCGCAAAGATCTGCGTATAGGCGACTGGGTGCTGGTGCAGCGAGCGGGTGAGGTCATTCCCCAGGTGGTCAAGCCTATTATCGAGCGGCGCACGGGCACAGAGCAGGTGTACCACTTACCAGAATATTGTCCGCTTTGCAATACTCCTATTGTCCGTGTTCCCGATCAGGCTATGGCCTACTGCCCCAATCTAGAGTGTCCGGCGCGCAATCTGGAGAGCATCATTCATTTTGTCTCACGGGGTGCAATGGACATCGAAACCATCGGGGAAAAAATGTGCGCACAGCTCATCAACGCGGGCTATATCAAAAGCGTCGCGGACTTCTACACGCTTACCCGCGACCAATTGTTAGCACTAGAGGGCATCAAGGAGAAGAGCGCCGACAACATGCTTGCCGCTATCGAGGCAAGCAAGCAGCGTCCTCTCTGGCGGCTACTCGTCGCCCTCAACATTCGCTACATGGGCGAGAAGGCGGCCCAGACCGTTGCCACAGCCTTTGGCAGCATTGACAAACTGCTAGCGGCTGAGGAGGCGGATATTGTCGCCGTCCCTGGCATCGGTCCCAAAATCGGGCACAGCCTCTACACCTGGCTGCAGGAACCGAGGAATCAGGCTCTTATCGAGCGTTTACGTCAAGCTGGCGTACATATGCAAGAGGAGCAACAAGCCAACACGGGTCCCCTCGCTGGGCAAACATTCCTGCTCACGGGACGCCTCAGCAGTATGACTCGCTCCGCTGCAGAAGAAGCTATCACAGGCCTGGGCGGCACTATCGCCTCGGGCGTCAGCAAGTCGCTCAGTCACCTCATCGTCGGTGAAGACGCGGGTGCAAAGCTGACCAAGGCGCAAAAAGCGGGCGTGCCCATACACGATGAGCAGTGGTTGGTTGATCTATTAAAGGAGCATTCGGCATAACGGCCATCCATCAGTGGCTCTGCACCTGCATGCTCAGCATTGTTGCCTATCGTGCTCTATGGTATACTGCTCTCGAAAAAGTGTTCATCATTCATTCTGGGAAACGTGAAGAGAAAATGCCAGAGAAGACAGATAGTACTGCTCTCACACGCATAGTCGAGGCCGATCTATGTCAGGGTGGTGTGCTCTCGCAAAGTCTACCTGGATACGAGGAGCGCCCACCGCAAATCGAAATGACAACGCTTGTAGCACGCTCTCTCATGGAAAATGTGCCAGCGATTATCGAAGCCGGGACCGGGACTGGGAAAAGCTTGGCCTACCTCGTGCCCATTGTACGCTCGGGCAAAGTAGCCATTATCAGCACCGCCAACAAAGCGCTGCAAGAACAGCTCTTCTACAAAGATATTCCTTTTGTGCAGCAGCACATCAAGCACTTCGAAGCGGCCCTGGTGAAAGGCGTGAGTAATTATGTCTGTATCGACCGCCTGGAAAACGAGCGTGTCGGCATGCAATTTTATGGGAAGAACCGCGAGTTCTCGCGCCTTGTCACTATGGTCAACGACGCTGATTCAACCTTTATGGGCGATTTTGAGACGCTCGGCTTTCAACTGCCAGCAGATATACGTACACGGGTCGCCACCGATAGTGATCAGTGCGCCTGGAGCAAGTGCAATTATTTTGGCGATTGCTACGTACGGCTGATGCGTGAACGGGCTTCTCGCGCAAAGGTGATCGTTGTGAACCACACGCTGCTCTTGCTCGATGCCGCACTCGACGGTTTTTTACTGCCCGAACGCGATGTGATTATTCTCGATGAGGCACATCACCTAGAAGAAGAGGCAACGCGTGCGTTTACCATCACTATTAATCCTACGCAGATAACCCTGTTACTGGCCCAGCGCATGCTCAAAGAGCACAGTCAACTGAGCCTGCAAGACGAGGCCAATCGGTTGGCTAGTGACGTGTGGCAGCATCTCGCTCTGGTTGCTGACCTTGGCTTCAAAGGACGCATCAATCTGGAGAGACCGCTAGAAGAGGGTTTGCGCCTCGCTACGGTCGTCGCTGATCTGGCAGATTCACTCAGGAAACAACGTCCGAAGGATATGCCAGAGAAAGAGAATCAACTCTATGATAAATTGCTCAAGCGCACGCAAAACCTAGCAGAACATATTCGTACTGTTTTCTCGGTTGACTCTCCCGACAAGTTTGTCTACTATATAGAACGCGTAGAGGGACAGGGAGCACGAGGTTTTCAACTACAAGCTTCAGCCGCACCACTCGATGTCACGACGTGGCTCAAGGAAAGGCTCTTCGAGCAGTGCAATGTCATCTGCACCTCAGCAACGCTGGCCACCTTCGGCCCCAACCCAACTCACCCAGAGGAGAAGGGACCGAACTTCTCCTATTTTCGCCGACGTATTGGCCTCGACTCCATTGAGCGTCCCGAAGTGCTGGAGCGTATCCTTTCCTTGGCCTTCGATTATGAGAGCAACGCGCTGCTATACCTACCAAGAGATCTCCCAGCACCAGTCTTCGGTGTCAATACTGAAGACTATATGAAATCTATAGCACGTGAAATGTACCGCTTGGTGAAGGCTTCGCGTGGTCGTGCTTTCCTGCTCTTCTCTAGTAAGCGTATGCTCGACCGGGCATATGAGTTGATGTCGCCACACCTTCCCTATCCACTCTTAAAACAGGGTGATACCACGCGCATCGAACTCACGCGTAGGTTTCGCGAGGAAGAGGGCGCTGTACTTTTTGGTTTAAAGAGCTTCTGGGAAGGTGTAGATATCCCAGGCGATGCCCTCTCGCTCGTAGTTATTGATAAGTTGCCCTTCGATCCGCCCGATGATCCAGTTCATGAAGCGAGAGTGGCATTGATGAAGGCTGCTGGTGAAAACTGGTTTGGGACGTATGTCTTGCCACAAGCTGTACTGCGCCTGAAGCAAGGTCTCGGTCGTCTACTGCGTACGCGTGAGGACCGAGGCGTGATGGCAATTCTCGATACGAGATTACATACAAAGGGCTACGGGAAACTCGTGTTAAATGCTCTGCCACCTGCACGTAGAACGATGAGTATAAGTGATGTTGAGCGGTTCTTTGCCCAATGATATAAGTCTGCTGCGTCATTCTTCTCTGAACATCTCTTTCACAGCCTTAGTGGGCTAGCTGCCAACGAATCAGCTCGATTTGCCGTTGCAAGCGCTCAATGATGTTGCGGCGCATGCGATAGATGTCTTTGACCGTCTCAAACTCCCGTGGGCAGTGCAAGACGATCTCGCGTGGCTTGAGGCCACAGTGAAAGAGCAGGTATGCGAGGCGCTTTTCCTTTGGGTTGGGCAGAAACTTCAAGATGACTTCCAGCAGGTCCGTGTCATTGTCGTCTTCTACTGATGGCTCACCAGCAAAGTCCAATTCAGGCAGAGCAACCTCCTGGGAATGGGTATAGGTACGCAAGGTATCGAGAATGGCCCCATTCAGGCTGGCGTACAGGTAGTGTAATACAGCGGCAAAGCTGGTAAATTGCAGTTTCCGATTATGGACGGCGGCTTGCCAGAAGCGGGCGAAGGCCAAGGCAACGTAATTTTCTTCGCTCTCCAATAGACAGGCGGAGCTACGCTTGTGGTGGTGACGCATCCAGCGCATTACCGTAGGGGTGAGGCGCTCTTGTACCATCTGCCACGCCTCGGAGTCGCCCTCAACAATAGCTCGGTGGAACAGTTCAAGCCAATATTGATCGTCGTGGACGGCTCCCAGGCGGTAGTTCTCCATCTCGCGTGTGCAGGCGTCCGCTAGTTCTGTGATGTTCATTTCTTTGACAGTCATGCATGCACCTCGTGCTAGACAATGGAATACAAGTAGACTCTAACTCGATGCTGCACCTCGTCAGTACCTCATCGTGGTCTGTATGCATAGTGTAGCCGAGAAGGGGGTTGGGATACAGTGAACTAAAGTTGGTAATCAGGTGGATTTTTTTGTTGTTGGCCATCTACAGCAGGTTGAGCATGTTGGCTTTGATGACCGCTTGAGTGCGATTCTGCACACCCAGTTTGCCACAAATGCTATAGACGTACTTCTTGATAGTACCCATACTGAGCACCAAATCGTGGGCCATCTGGCGATTGGATGCCCCCTGCATCAACAGGGCCAGCACTTCGCGCTCGCGTGGAGTGAGCGGCTCAACCAGCGAGTCAGCAGGTGAGTCTTGCTGACGGTGACCTTCCTCTACCTGCTCATTAGCAACTGCTAGCAGCCTCGGTAGGTAGTTCGGCGCGATACCGTGTGTAGAAGCTCGTCGTAGCAACGCGACGAGGGGAGCACCTTCATCCAAGAACAGGCGCATGTACCCGGCCGGTTCAGCCAACAGCAATGCACGTTCTAGCGCCTTCAGCGCATTCGCATGCTTGCCTTGCGCTTGTAAGGTCAGTGCTTGCAGAATGAGCATCTCAATGACGCTACTCACGCGAGCATTGCTCTCTGCCTGCTCACAGAGCCGCTCCAGCAAGAGCAGCGCTTGAGCCAGCATGGACTGAGTGTGGCTAGCGTCTTGACGTGTTTGTGGTTCTCGCTGCTGGGCAATGAGTACCCGCACCAAGGTCAGGTACTCTTGTTCTCGCAGATAGCTCGGTTGGTCATCTTGCAGAGAGAGGCCACATTGCTCAGCCCATCGGCTGGCTGCTGGTAGGTTGCCCCCAGTCAGCTCTATCTGCGCTCGTAGCGCCTGCGCATACGAGACGAGCCAAGGGACGAAGCGCCGTTGACTAGCTATCTGCATGAAGGTATCCAGGGTGGACCTTGCTCTGCTGTAGTCGCCGCGTGCCTGCTGGAGAAGTGCCAGAGCTGTGTAGCCCAGCAGGACATCATCCCCAGACGCCATCAGCGGTCCGCTCAGCAACTCCATGCCCTGAAACACGAGCTGTTCGGCCTCTTCCAGACGGTTCCCTTCACGTACTAGGTTGCCCAGACTGAAGTAGTAGGCAGGGCCACCAGGGAGCACCTGGATCACCTCTTCCCTTATTGCCTGCGACGCCTGACGATAGATGCTCTCGGCTTGGGGAAGTTTGCCTTGCAGTATAGAGAATCGAGCCTGACGATCAAGGCTTATTAGTAGGAGAAACGCGTGGCCCGAGCTACGCGCACCCGCAACAACTGTCGCCAGCAAATCTTCACTTGCAGCCGTCACGTCCCCACTGGCCATGAAGGCATCGGCAGCATACATCAGAGCAGCAACACGCCAGAGTAGGTCAGTCTCTGGCAGCAAGGCAAGTGCGCGGTGTACGAAAGCGACATGACGTGCTACATCACCAGTAAAACGGACAATGTTGCCACGCACCACAGCCACCTGACCTTGGATAGTGCGGCTCTGCTCAAGGGGCGTATCATCAACCTCAAGACGGCGTTCGGCATCTTGCAAGCGCGCTTCTGCTGCTTCTAACTGGCTAGTGACCGTCAGCATGACAGCATGGATAACACAGAGGAAAGGACGTGTACGCACCAGGGCTTCAGGTAAACTCTTCAGCCAGCCAAGTACTGTATGGGCCTGTCCCCAACCAAACACTCCTATGCTATACTGTTCGACTAAATCGGCGGCACACTCGAAATCGGGGACTGCTAGCGCATGATGCACGGCTTCGATGGGCAGAGAGTGCTGCTGGTACCAAGCACTGGCCCGACGGTGCAGTTTGGGCAGCAGTTCAGCCTGTGTTTGCCGGAGGCGGTTGCGCAATACGTCGGCAAACAGATGATGATAACGGTACCAGCCTCGCTCGTCGTCCAGCGAGACCACGAACAAGTTCGCACGCTCCAAGGCTTCCAACATGGCCTGACTTCCATCACTGCCCTGGATAGCATCACAGAGTGGTCCACTTAGACGATCGAGCAGACACGTCTGCGACAAAAAGCGCTGAACGTCTTGCGATTGTTGCAGGAAGACTTCTTCGACCAGATAGTCCGCCACATAGCGATTGCTGCCAGTGAACGTGGCAATGAAGCTTAGCGGGTCGGCACGGTCACGCATCGCCAACGCTGCCAAGTGCAGACCAGCAATCCATCCTTCGGTGCGCTTCTCTAGTTCGATGATGTGTTCTGCCGGAAGTGGCAAAGCCATCACCTCTGTCAGGAACGCAGTGGCTTCCTCAGCGGTGAAACGTAAATCGGCTGTGTGTAGTTCAGTGAGTTGCCCCCGCCCACGCAGGCGCGCTAGAGGCAACGGAGGGTCAGCGCGAGTAGCCAGGAGCAGGTGTAGGCATGGTGGCAGATGATTGAGCAGAAAGGTCAGCGATTGGTGGATCGACTGAGCCTCAATCATATGATAGTCGTCCAGGATCAACACAGCGTCCATGGAATTGTCAGCGAGAGCATTGAGCAAAGGAGAGAGGACTGACACCATTGCTGGAGGCTGAGGGGAGTTGAGCATAGCCAGGGCTGTGTCGCCCACGTTGATATATAGTGTATTGAGTGCAGTAATGACGTAAGTCCAGAAGCGCACAGGATCGTTATCGCCCTCATCCAGCGAAACCCAAGCAACAGCAGAACTATTACTGCTCGGATCGGCTTGCCACATACTGAGTAACGTGGTCTTCCCCCAGCCAGCAGGAGCTGTCACCAAGGTGAGCGGGCCGCGCACCCCTGCGGTAAGCCGAGTCAGTAGGTGAGGGCGGACCACCTGCTTCAACATAGGAGGAGGAATGAACAATTTGGTAGCGAGGAACGTCTGGTCGTGTGCTTTGTCCGGCTGTAGAGAGTACGAGGAGTCTGACCGAGAGGCATTCGGCACACGCTCAGTCATGCTAACCTGCGGGGTTGTATTCGCCATAGCAGTTCCTCTTAATTCACTAGTATTACAAGGATGAGGGCGTACACTTTTGGGCTTCTGACTTGCAACTGGTTTACTGCATCAGCTACAACAAGTTGAGCGTTCTAGCTTTGATGACCGCTTGCGTGCGGCTCTGCACCCTCAGTTTACCACAAATGGTATAGACGTACTTCTTAATAGTACCTACACTCAGTACCAAATCCTGGGCCATCTGGCGGTTAGATGTCCCCTGCATCAACAGACCCAACACTTCGCGCTCGCGTTGAGTGAGTGATTCTAGCAGCGGCTCAGAGCGTGTGACCTGCTGATGGTTACTAACCTGTTCGCCAGAGGCAGTTAATAAGCTCGATACATAGCTCACTGTGATGCCTTTAGCAAAAGCTCGCCGTAGCAACGCGACCAGTGGCGTACCTTCGTCGAGGAACAGACGCATGTACCCTTCTGGTTCGGCCAACAGCAATGCACGTTCTAGCGCCTTCAGCGCATTGGCATGTTTGCCTTGCGCTTGTAAAGTCAGTGCTTGCAGAATGAGCATCTCAATGAGACTATTCATGCGGGCATTGCTCTCTGCCTGCTCACGCAGCCGCTCCAGCAAGAGCAGCACCTGAGCCAGTACGCTCTGTACCCGGCTACTGTCTTGTGTATGCAGTGCTCTCGCCTGGGCAATGTACACCCGTACCAGCGTTAAGTACTCTCGCTCGCGTAGATAGCTCAGTTCTTTATCTTCGAGAGAGAGACCACACTGCTCTGCCCACTGACTGGCTGCTGGTAGGTTGCCACAAGCTAGCTCAATCTGTGCCCGCATCGCCAGAGCAGAGGTGAGCAGCCAGGGAACGAAGTGACACTGGCCAGCTATCTGCATGAAGGTGTCCAGAGTGGCCAATGCTTTGCTGTAGTCGCCGCGTGCTTGGTGCAGACGCGCCAGAGCCGTATAGCCCAGCAGGACATCATCTCCGAACAGCATCAGGGGTCCACTCAGCAACTCTATCCCCTGCAACAGCAGGCGTTCGGCCTGCTCCAGACGGTTCCCCTCACGCAACAGGTTGCCCAGACCGAAGCAGTAGGCAGGGCCGCTGGGCAGCACCTTGAGCACCTCTTGTCCTCCGATCTCCTGCACCCCCTGCTCATAGGTGCTAATGGCACGATGGAGCCGCCCCTGCAGTCCTTGCAGCCGAGCCAGCAGAGTGAGACTTCTCAGGAGCAAAGCTAGGCTACCTAAGGCACGCACAGGCGCAATGTTTGCCACAAGCAAGCCTTCACGCTGGGCCGTCACGTCCCCACTGACTAGGTAGGTATGGGCCGCATACACCATGGCAGCCGCACGCCAGAGCACCTCCATCTCTGGCAGCAAGGCAAGTGCCTGATACGAGAGCGCGACACTGCCCACAAGATTTCCGTCGTAGTGGGCAATGAATGCACGCAACGTGGCTACCTGCCCCTGGATGGTGCGAACCTGCTGGGCAGGCGCGTCGAACTCAAGACCGAGCTCGGCATCCTGCAAGCGAGCCTTGGCTGCCTGTAACTGATAGGTAATCGCCAACATGAAGGCATGGGTGGTACACAGGCGGGGACGTGCGTCCATCAGCGCATCGGGCAGGAGGGCCAGCCAGCCGAGCACTGTGTGAACCTTCCCCCAACCTGACACTGTCAGGCCATCTTGTTCGATCAAATCGGCGGCACGCTCCAGATCGGGGGCTGCCAGCGCATGCTGCACGGCCTCAACGACCAATCCCTGCTGCTGGTACCAGACACTAGCTCTACGGTGCAGTTCGGGCAACAGCTCAGATTCTGTTCGCTGCAGGAAGTTGCGCAACACTTCAGCAAATAGATGGTGGTAGCGGTACCAGCCTCGCTCGTCGTCTAGCGAGACCAAGAACACATTTGTACGCTCCAAGCTCTCCAACATGGCCTGACTTCCACCGCGACCTCGAGTAGCATCACAGAGTGGTCCGTTCAGGCGCTCTAGGATGCAGGTGTACAACAGAAATGACTGTATCTCTGCTGACTGCCGTGAGAGCACTTCCTCACAGAGATAGTCCAGCACGAGATGATTGTTGCCCGTGAATCTTGTCACAAACCCAGCTAGATCGCCGCTCTGGCGTAGGGAGAGCGCAGCAAACTGCAGCCCTGCTACCCAGCCCTCAGTCCGGCTCTGCAAGGCCACTATATCCTGGGGAGCCAAGTCCAACCCGCTCACGCTCACAAACGCCTCGACTTCGGAAGCATCGAAGCGTAACTGGGCAGCACGCAGTTCGCTGAGTTGCCCTCGTGCTCGCAACCGTGCTAGTGGCAACGGGGGGTCAGCGCGTGTGGATAGCACTAGGTGCATCTGAGGCGGCAGGTGCTCCAAGAGAAACATAATACCTCGATGAATAGGCTCTGCCTCAATAAGGTGGTAGTCATCCAACACCAGAGCAAAGTTCCCTAGCTCACGGCTGGCTAAGTCGTTGATGAGTCTAGCCAGCACAGTCTCGGCTAGGACGGGTTGGGGGAAGTGCGGCAGTGCCAGTGCGGTGGTGCCGATATGGAAGTCCAGCCTCTGCAGAGCAGCAATCACGTAGCACAGAAAGCGGGTGGGGTCATTGTCCTGCGCATCCAGCGAGAGCCAAGCTACGGGGAGGCTACTTTGGGCAAGCCATTGAGCCAGCAGAGTGGTTTTGCCAAAGCCAGCCGGTGCTGAGATGAGGATGAGGGCACACTCCATCGCCTGGCTGAGTCGCTCAATCAGATGGGAGCGGGCAACGAGATGCTCACGCAAACGCGGCACATAGAGCTTGGTGCTTAGTAGGGGATCGCCCTGCTGGTGAGTTTCCGTAAGTTGGACACTATTCGCCTGGGGGTTTGTAACTGTACTCATTACAGCAGAAGATCTCGACAACTGAGGCTCAGTCGCTCCCTCTGGCGATA
>Ga0213882_10000340_pt1 | contig 17197 bp, 15 predicted proteins | sample BarmaccoBMER_R09_FD_160106 | JGI IMG/M metagenome (GOLD analysis project Ga0213882, IMG submission 160106) | Barbacenia macrantha exposed rock microbial communities from rupestrian grasslands, the National Park of Serra do Cipo, Brazil - ER_R09 ...
CGACCTCGGATTCTCGCCGTCCACCCTGGCATGGGTGATGAACGCCTACCTGATCGCTTTCGGCGGCCTGCTGCTGCTCGCCGGTCGCTTCGGGGACATCCTGGGGCGGAAGACCGTCTTCATGGCCGGGCTCGCGGTGTTCACCCTCGCCTCGCTGGCCTGCGGCGCCGCGCAGAGCCAGGAGGTCCTCGTGGCGGCACGTTTCGTGCAAGGCATCGGCGGTGCGATGACCTCCGCCGTGATCCTCGGAATGATCGTGACGATGTTCCCGGAGCCCCGCGAGCAGTCGAAGGCGATCGGCGTCTACGGGTTCGTCGCTTCCGCCGGCGGGTCGATCGGCCTCCTCGTCGGTGGAGTGCTGACCCAGGCCGTGAACTGGCACTGGATCTTCTTCGTCAACATCCCGATCGGAATCGTCACCGGCGCGCTCGCATGGCGCCTCTTGAGTCGCGAGCCCGGCATCGGCTTCGGGCAGGGTGCCGACGTGCCGGGCGCGGTGCTCATCACCAGCTCCCTCATGCTCGGCGTGTACACGATCGTGAAGCCCGCGGCTGAGCATGGCTGGGGCTCGGGGCGCACCCTCGCGCTGGGGGGCGCGTCGGTCGCGCTCCTGGCCGCGTTCGTCGTGCGCGAGGCGCGCGCTGCCAATCCGCTCATCCCGCTCGGCATCTTCCGCTCGCGAAACGTCTCGGGCGCGAACGTGATCCAGGCCCTGCTGGTCGCCGGGATGTTCGGCACGTTCTTCCTCGGCTCGCTGTACCTCCAACGCGTCCGCCATTACGACGCGCTCCACATCGGCCTGGCGTTCCTGCCCGCGACGATCGTCATGGGCACGATGTCGCTGCGCTTCTCCGACCGGCTCGTCGGGCGCTTCGGCCCGAAGCGGACGCTCGTCCCCGGCGTCGTCCTGGTCGCTGCGGGACTTGGGCTCTTCACGCGCGTGCCCGTTCACGGGACCTACGTCCTGGACGTGCTGCCCGTGATGATCCTCATCGGCTTCGGGGTGGGGAGCGCGTTCCCGGCCCTCATGACGCTCGCCATGTCCGGCGCGACGCGCGAGAACGCCGGCCTCGCGTCCGGAGTCGTGAACACGACGATGCAGGTCGGCGGGGCGCTCGGGCTCGCGGTCCTCGCCACCCTCTCCGCCACGCACGCACGTGCATCGGCACACGGCGGAAGGGAGACCGCGGCCGCGCTGACGAGCGGGTACCACCTGGCGTTCGTGATCGGCGCGGCGCTCGCGGTGGCGGCGGTTGCCATCGCGGTGCGCGTGCTGCAGGATCAGCGGCCGGTCGAGCCCTCGATGGCGCACGCTCCCGGCGAGCCGGCGTACTCGGAAGCCGGTTAGGCCGGCACGCCGGGGCTCAGCCGGTCGGGACTCACCCGGGGCGGGCCGGCCGTGGACGACGCCCGTTGGTGTTCGCACGGCACGGCAGTGGGGGGCGAAGATCGACCGTCCGCGGCATTAAGCCCGAGTGAAGGCTTCCTTGCGTTCAGGAGGCCTTAAGGCGGAAGCGGGCATCCTCGCCTGCGAGGCCTTGGTTGGGACGGTTGCCCGTCGTCCTCTGCCCCGCGGCCCTCCTCGCCCCTGACCGCGGCTCGTCGAGATCGAGCACCGGTCGGGGCGGGGAGAGCGCCGCGGGGGGGCATACCGAGCGCCGCGGCCATACTCAGGGAGCGGTGAACGAAGATCCCCAGGTCCTGATCCTCGAGGACGACGCCGAGCTCGGCGCGGTGCTCGCGCGGGGCCTCGACGAGGAGGGGTTCTCGCCGGTCCTGGCCTTCACGGGCGCCGACGCCCTGGCGAAGGTCGCGCACCACGAGCCCGACGTGCTCATCATCGACGTAGGCCTTCCCGACTCTGACGGCCGCGACGTCTGCCAGGCGCTGCGCGCCCGCGGGATGGCGGCGCCCGTGCTCTTCCTCACCGCTCGGGACTCCCTGCCCGACGTGCTGTCTGGATTCAGCTCGGGTGGGGACGACTACATGACCAAGCCGTTCGCGGTCGAGGAGCTGCTGGCGCGTCTGCGGGCGCTGGTCCGGCGGGGAGGCCAGGACCGCGAGGTCCCGATGGAGATCGGCCCTTTCAGCCTCGACCCGACGACCTACGAGATCCACTGCGGCGGAGTCAGGCGCGGGGTGACTCCAACCGAGTTCCGCCTGCTTGCGACGCTGGCCAGCCGCTTCGACAGCGTGGTGCCGCGGGCCGACCTCATCGACGCCGCGTGGCCCTCGGGAGCGATTGTCCACGAGAACACCCTTGACGTCTACCTCGCGCGATTGCGGCGGAAGCTCCGCGACGTGCCGGAGGCCCCGCGAATCGTCACGACCCAGCGCGTCGGGTACCGACTCACTTGGCCCGAATCGGACTGAGCCGCCTTCCGCCGGCGCTGCGGGTAGGCGGCCTTCGAACCCGGCTTTCGCTCTCGGTCACGCTGCTCGTCGCTCTGGCGATCGCCGCGATGGCCATCGTGTTCAACGTCGTGCTCGCGAGCCGGCTGTCGTCGGACGCCGACGGCCTGCTCCGATCGCGCGTTGCGGGCGAGCTCGCGGCCCTGGACGTCGTGGGTGGTCGCCTGAGGCTCTCCGAGGCCCCGGACGAGGCGTCGATCGACACGCAGCTGTGGGTCTTCGCCGGGCGATCCGAGCTGGAGAGCCCCGGGTCGGCGCCGGAGAGCGTTCGCCGCGCGGCGCGCGCGCTGGCCGGCGGGCCGACGCGTCGCGTCGAGCTCAGCAACCCTGATGTGCGGGTTCTGGCCGTTCCCGTCGAGCGCGGCGGCCGCCTTTTCGGCACGGTGGTGGCCGCGGTCTCGCTGAAGCCCTACGAGGACACCGAGCGCACCGCGCTGATCTCGTCGATCATCCTGTGCTTGGCGCTCGTCGCCTTCGTATTCGCCACGTCGCGGTGGGCGGTCGCGCGGGCCCTCAACCCCGTGAGCACGATGACGGCGCAGGCCGCGCGGTGGAGCGAGGCGGACCTCGATCGGCGCTTCGACCTCGGCCCTCCCCACGACGAGCTCACGCAGCTGGCCGCGACGCTGGACGGCCTCCTCGAGCGGTTGGCTGGCGCGCTGCGCCACGAGCAGCGGCTTTCGGCCGAGATCTCCCACGAGCTCCGGACGCCCCTTGCAAAGATCCGCGCCGAGGCTGAGATCGCGCTCCGCCGCCGCCGGACCCCCGGCGCGTACCGCGAGGCCCTGGCCACGGTCCTGAGCAGCGCTGAGCGCATGTCCGCGGTCGTCGACACGCTGCTCGTCGCTGCGCGGAAGGACGCCGGCGTCGAGCCGGCGAGGTGCGACGCAGCCGCGGCGGCGGCCGCCGCCGCGGCGATGTGCTCCGAGCTCTCGGAGCGCCGCGGCATCACCGTCCGCGTCGACGGCTCAGACCACGGCGTGCGGGTGGCAGCCGACGCGGAGCTGGTCGAGCGGGTGCTCTTCCCGCTAATCGAGAATGGCTGCCGCTACGCGTCGAACGAGGTCAGCGTCCAGATCGGATCGCGCGGCCGCCAGTGCGTGATCGTCGTACGCGACGACGGGCCGGGCGTCGCCGAGGACGAGCTCGGGAGGATCTTCGACCCGGGCGAGAGGGGTCGGGCCTCCTCGGACGCCACCGGCGCGGGACTCGGACTTGCGCTGGCGCGGCGGCTCGCGCGCCAGGTCGGCGGCGACGTCATCGCCGAACCCGGCGACGGGGGGCGGTTCACCGCCACGCTGCCGCGTTCGGACGGCTGATCAGGACCGACGGCCGCCGCCGCGCATGACGTCGCGCGGATCGGGTAACTCGAACTCGAAGGGCAAAACCGCCGAGAGGAGAGCGATGGAGGCGACGGCACAGGAGTCCGGCCAGGTAACCGGCACGCAGGACAAGGATTACAACGTCATCTGGTTCGTAGAGCAGTGCCTCAGCAACGTGCTGCGGCTGGATAGCTACGTCCAGGACGCCGAGCGGGAGGGCGACTCGGAGCTCGCCGACTTCTTCCGCCGCGCCCAGGAGGCGAGCCGCCGCGGGGCGGAGCAGGGCAAGGAGCACCTGCGCAAGCGTTTGGCCCGGTAGCCGCTAGCTCAAAGCGGGGAGGGGAAGGGGCGCGCGCATGCCGAGGAAGTGCGTATGCGCCCCTTCCTGCTTGCGCCCGCCAGCCGACGCCCCGGCTGGCCGATCCACCTGGCGCTCGCCGGCGCGACGCTCGGTATCGCGGGCGCGGTTGCGGGGAGCGGCGACGCGTCGAGCCCGTTTCCCGTGCTCTACGTGCCGCTGGTGGCCGCGGCGTTCTCCATGCTCCCGAGGGTGGCCGCCGCGATCCACGCGTGCTTCGCGGCTGCCGTGTACGCGGCTGCGGTCTCGCTCTTTCCCGGGACCCACGCCGTCGCCGGGGGCCCGCGGTTCGCGGTGCTGGCGGTCACCCTGTTCGTCGGCGCCGCGCTCCTCAACGGTCTGCGGACCAAGCACCGCGATCTCGCCCGGCGCATCCGCGACCTTCGCGTCACCGAGGCGGGCCCGGCGCTCCTGGACCGGCGCGGGATGGACGACGTCCTCGCGGTCGAGGCCGAGCGGGCACGCCGTAGCGGCGTGCGCTTCGCGCTCGTCGCCGCAGCGGCCGACGGCGAGCCGTTCGACGCCCTGAGCCCCGCCGCAGCCGAGCGGGCGCCGCTCGTCGCGAGGGCCGTCACGGCCTCGATCCTCTGGACCGACTTCGCGGGGCGCATAGGCCCGAACCTCTTCTGCGTGCTCGCGATCTATACGGACGAGCGCGGTGCGGAGGCGCTCGTCGAGCGCATCCGAACCGCGCTCGGCAAGGCCGACGCGACCGAGGGGCATCCTCCGCTGAGCTTCGGCATCGCGATCTACGGACGCAATGGCCAGTCGCCCGCCGCGCTCCTGAACGCCGCGGAATCGGCCCTGGACGCCGCCCGCCGGCTGGGCGGCCAGCGCAGCATCATCGCGCCTCGGACGGCCGAGGCCGGCGGCGATCCGAAGGTGCGCATAGCCGCCGCAGGCTGACTCGGGCGGCGGGGGCCGACTCGCCGCGTTACTTCAGGCGGGAGTAGGTCCGGCACGGCTCGCCGCGCAGGCCGGGGCACGGTGGCAGGCCGGTCGGTACCGCGACACCCGGGACGACCGGCAGGATGAGGCTCGAGCGCATCTTCTTCGAGTGGGCGATCGAGACCGTCGCGTGTCCCTTCTTCGGCTGGGTCTGGCTGAACGACCAGATGGGCTGGTCGCCGTTCGGGGCGGTGATCAGCACCCGGATTCGAGAACCGGCGCGGTAGACGTGACCCTCGTAGTAGAGCGGGATGGTCACCTCCACGTACCGGTGCCTCGGAAGCGGGGAGACGTCGCGGCTGCGGAAGCTCGGGACCGGCTCGAGCAGCGTGCTTCGGTGCCGCATGATCGCGCCGTTGGGATCGAGCTTGCGCTCGTTGCCGCGGATCCAGCCGTTCTGCACGAACGTCTCCTTGCCGTCCGGGCGGACCTCGGTGACGGTGGCCTGCAGGTCGACGTTCGGACGCGAGGACTTGACCCACACGTGCACCGCTCCGGCGCCGACGACCGTGGTGTTCTGCGTGAGCGGAGCGCTCAGGTAGGAGACCGCGTTGCGCTTGCTCGGCGTCTGCCAGTGATACGTCGGCGAATTCGTCCAGAGGTCTCCCGAGCCCGTGTCGCCGCTGAAGTCGTTCAGCCCGCGCGCGAGCGGAGCCCAGTGGAACTTGTTCGCGCCCGCGTGCTTGGACGGCTTGTCAGTGAGCCTGCCGCCGCGAGCCATGTACCAGAAGCGAGCGGTCGTGCCTGGGATCGGGAACCGGGACCAGGAGTGCTCGAACCCGGGATCCGGATAGCCGGGCTTTGATCCCGCTCCGTTGTCGAACAGCACCCGGATCATCGGCTGCTGCTCGAACGCGGCCAGGGCGCCGTCGTACGTCACCTGGTTCTGGACCGGATCCGACGGGAGCGTCTCGCCGGTGATCCCCATCGCGACGTCGTAGATCACCGGCGCCGCACCGCGGACCGTGGCCAGGTTGGGATTGGCGCCGGGCGCCTGGTGCGCGACGTAGAGCTCCAAAAAGTCGTACCAGCGGTTGAACGTCTGCGGGTCGAGCGAGTCGACGTGCGTGCCGTTCGTGAAGGTGAACCACTTCTTCTGCGTGCCCGTGAAGTGCTCCGACAGGGTCGCGCAGTGGCCGCCGGTCTGCTCGTCGGTCCACTGGCACGCCATGTACGTCGGCACGTTGATCTTGTTGACGAAGGTGACCGGCGCCAGCGGATCCACCACCTTGGGGTGGTAGTGCGAGTTCTGCCGGATCTTCTTCATCAGGTTCACCGCCTCGCCGTGGAGGACCTGATTGGCCTGGCAGGTCTGGTCGCCGTTCTGGACGCGCTGGTAGGCCCAGCCTTGGCCGCCCGTCGACGATGCGGGCTTGGCGTCGTGGATGCGCTCCTTGGCCCAGGCCACCGCGAAACCGGTGTTGAGGATGCCGCCCGGGTAGAGCGTCGTCGCCGTGTGGTCGATCACCGACAGCGGCGAGATCGCGGCCAGGCTCGGCGGGCGGGTCTGCGCCGTGAAGAGCTGGCTGATCCCGCCGTAGGAGATGCCCATCATCCCGACCTTGTGCCCCTGGACCCACGGCTGCCGCGCGATCGTCTCGATCACGTCGTAGCCGTCGAGGTTCTGAAGCGGCTCGAAGAAGTCGTAGGCGCCGCCGGAGCAACCCGTCCCGCGCATGTTCACGTCCACGACGGTGAACCCCATGATGTTGGCGATGACCGAGATGCCGTTCTGCGGACCCGCCGGGTCGGCGTATCCGTAGCCCGAGTACTCGATGAGCGTGGGGGTGGGCTGTCCGATCGAGGGGTAGGTGGGCGGGGGGATCCCGGCGGTCGAGTTGAAGGCCTTGGTCCAGTCCTGCGGCGGGTGGACGTAGATGGCGAGCTGGGTCCCGTCGCGAGTGGTCAGGTACTGGTAGCCGCTCGGCTGGATCGTCTGGTTGTAGACGCTCGTGCTGGGCGGCGCCGGACGGGTCGAGATCACGGTCAGCGGCCCCGACTTCGCGCCCTTCGATCCGAGGCGCACCCGGTACCCGGTGCCCGGCTTGACGTCACGGAACACCAGGCCGCCGAGCGGGTCGGCCCGCTTGGTCGCGACCGCCTTTCCGGAGCCGTTGAGGAGGGTCATGCGCGCGCGCGGAGCGAGACCCGTGACGTAGATCTGCTCGACGCTGCCGTGAGCGACGAAGCTGGCCTGGGCTGCGTGCGGCCCCTGGGCCGGGGCGGATGGGGCTGCGAGACCCGGCGCCAGCAGCGCGGCCACGACCGCCGAGACCGCGCCGGCTCGTCTGAGCGTGACGCCTCGAACCCTGCTCATGCCCGTGCACTCAATCACGTCGCGGCGGCGGGCGTCGCACATCGGGCGGGGGCCGGGCGCCCCGTACCGGCCTAGCGAGGAAGCGCGCGCTTCAGCAGGGCGTCGAGCTCGCGGAAGTGGCGCTCTCGGGAGGGTTCGTCGTAGGCCGGGGTGTCCGCCATCGTGTAGCCGTGACGAGCTCCCTCGTAGACGTCCGTGCGGAAGGTCACGCCTGCCTCGTCGAGCGCCCGCTCGAAGGTCGCGATCTGGTCCGCGCTCATGCTCGGATCCTGGTCCGCGAAGCCGAAGTAGAGCTCGGCTTCGAGGTCGCCTGCGATGAGGTGGGGGCTGTCCGGAGCATCGGTCACCAGGCCGCCGGCGTGGAAGCCGGCGAGCGCCGCCACGCGGTCGGGATGGGCCGCGGCGACCCGCAGCCCCACGCGCGCGCCCATGCAATACCCGGTGATCGCGACCGGCCCCGGCGCCCCCCGCTCCTGCAGCGAGTCGAGGTACGCGGCGCCGTCGGACGCGATGCGCGCCGGGGTGAGCTCGTCCAGCAGCGGCCGTAGCGACTGGAAGAAAGCCGCCCGCCGGTCCGCGTCGGTCAGGTCCGGGAGGTCGAGCACCGGGGCCCGGCCGGAGCGGTAGAGCACGTTGGGAGCCAGCACGACGTAGCCGCCGGCGGCGATCCTGCCCACCATCTCCTCGATGGCCGGGCGAAGGCCGTAGGCGTCCATGATGAACAGGACCCCGGGGTACGGCCGCCCGTCATCAGGCCGCGCCAGGTAGGCGTCGGCGACACCGTCCGCCGTGACTATGTCGACCGTCGACGCCCGCACCGTCGACGTCACGCTACCCCGGCGAGGCGAACTCGCTCAGCGCGTGGCCGCGACTCTGAAGTGCCGCTGCCCGCGCAGCTGGTCGGCTGCGTCGGAGTGGTTGTGGAGGAACAGATACCCGCACGCGTAGCGATCGCCCGGGGCTTTCGCGCGATACGCGTTCTTCGTCGCCACGGAGAAGCTGTGGTACGCCGGGACGTCGAACAGGTGCTCCGGGGTTCCGGTCCGGGCCTCGAGCAATGCGCTCTCGGCGCATTCCTTGCCCACCGAGACGAACAGCGCGAGCCGGTTGAAGGCCGCCGCGTATCCGGAGGCGCCGACGTCGTAACGGGTACCCGGCGCGAGCGCCGCCTTCGGCGCCGTGACCTTGAGGGTCGGCGGATCCGTCCTCGCCTCGGCTCCGCCGCTTGCAAGCGCGACCGCGGCGACGAGCGCCGAACCGATGCTGGCTATTCCCATGAGTCTCCCGTTCGTTCGGTAGGTCGCGCGGCTCTCGGTGTTCGCCGGTGGGCGGCGATCTCCTCCAGGCGAGGCACGGATGCGGATCGTCCGGCCTCCGCCGGCGAGGGCCGTTGCTCGCGCTCCGGGTCGGTGCCCCTGGTCGCTCTGCGCGATCATCAGCGAGTGCTGTACGCGATCGTCAGCCGCCTTCTGCTGCCGCTTGCGTGGTGGGGACGCATGCGGGTCGACGGGCTCGGAGTCGTGCCTCGAAGCGGCCCCCTGCTCGTCGTGCCGAATCACGACAGCCAGATGGACCCCGTCGTCCTCGGGATCGCGCTGCGAAGGGTGCGCCCGCTCCGCTATCTCGCGCGCGCCGACCTCTGGAGGATCCCCGGGCTGGCCCCGATCCTGCGCGGACTCCGCCAGATCCCGGTCGAGCGCGGCGCTGGAGACGTGGCGGCCATCCAGGCGGCCGTCGACGCCCTGCGCGCGGGCGAGGCCGTGTGCATCTTCCCGGAGGGACGGCTGTCGCGGGGGGAGCGCCTGCGGGCCCGGAGCGGGGTGGCGCGCCTGCGTGCCGCCTGCCCGGAGGCCCAGGTCGTGCTCGCGCTGATCTCCGGGACGACCGATTACGTTCGCTTCCCGCGCCGGCCGCGGGTCACGGTCGAGCTCGCGGCGCCGCCGGACGCAGCGGGTGAGCCGCAGGCGCTGCTCGATTCGATCCGGGCGCGGGTGCCGGCCGTGCCCGCCGGGCGGAATCCCGGCTGAGGCGTCGATTGGCCCACGCACGGCACACCCTCCAGACGCTGCGGGCCGTCGCGGACCTTCGGCCCCCGCCGCAGCGCTTTCGTTACGGGCGGAGCGGGCAGCAGCTCTGCGAGCTGCACCTACCCGGCGGTGCCGGGCCACACCCGGTCGCGGTCGTGCTCCACGGCGGCTACTGGCGGGCGGCGCGCACTCGGCGCTACATGCGGCCGCTCTGCGCCGACCTCGCCCGCCACGGCTGGGCCGCCTGGAACGTCGAGTACCGGCGGATCGGGCGCCGCCAGGGCGGCGGCTGGCCGGCGACCTTCCTCGACGTGGCGTCCGGCATCGACTACCTCGCCGGACTCGACGCCGGGCTCGACCTCGGGCGCGTGGCGGCGGTCGGCCATTCGGCGGGCGGCCACCTGGCCCTGTGGGCCGCGGCTCGCGACCGGCTGGGGGCCAGCGCGCCCGGCAGCCGCCCCCGTGTGAGGATCCGCGCGGCCGTCGTCGCGATCGCCGCGGTCTCCGACCTCGAGGCGAACCCGCAGCTCTCCATGCCCGGAGAGCCCGTCCACGAGCTCATGGGCTGCGCGCCGGGCGACGCGCCGGACGACCGCTACCGGCTCGCCAACCCGATCCGGCTGCTCCCGCTCGGGGCCCCGATCCTGCTGGTGCACGGGGAGGCGGACGAGACCGTCCCCGTGCGCCGAAGTCGCGACTTCGCGGCGCGCGCAAGGGCGGCAGGCGACAGCGTGACCCTGACGACGCCGCCGGCGCTGACCCATCGGGCGGTCGTCGATCCTCGGCGCGCCGCCTGGCGCGAGGCGGTCCGTTGGCTGACCGCGCGGGGTGACCGGGCCGCCCCGGAGACCGTTCCTCAGGCGCGGCCGTAGACGGGGACCGCCGCGCCGCTGATCGGCGCCGACTCGTCCGAGACCAGGAAGCGCACGACGCGTGCGATCTCGGCCGGCGGCACCCAGCTCGAGTGATCCGCGCCGGGCTGCGCCCGCCGATTCGCGGGGGTGTCGATGACGCTGGGAAGGATCGCGTTGCAGCGGATCCCCCGCTGCCGGTAGTCCGCATCGAGAGCCTGGACGAATGCGAGCACGGCGGCTTTCGCGATCGTGTACGGCGCGCCGCCCGAGAACGGTCGCAGCGCGGGACGCGCCGAGACGCCGACGTAGGCGCCTCCACCCGCCTCGAGGAACCGCGGCATCGCCGCGCGGGCGAGCAGGATCCCCGGGCGCAGGTTCACCGCGAGCATGCGGTCGAACTCGGCGACCTCGGTCTCGTGGGTCAGCGGGCCGGACGTGAAGCCGCCGACGAGGTTCACCACAGCGGCGAGGCTGTCCGCAGCGCCGACCGCCTGTGCCGCTCCATCCTCGGTCGTCAGGTCCGCCTCCACGAACGCGAGCCGCTCGTGGACGCCGATCTCGGCCTCGGAGCGCTCCCGCTCGTCCTCCACGAGCCAGGTGGCGGTCACCCCGTGGCCCGCGGCGAGCAGCTCGCGAACGACCGCCGTGCCGAGCCCTCCGGTTCCGCCGGCGACGAGGACCTGCCCGGCGCGCGTCGCCTCGTTGGGCATGCGCTGACCCTAACGCGCCGGCCCGGGGGGAGCGTCCGGGCCCGGATCTACCTTGATCCTCCATGGACTCGACGTCGACTCAGCCCACGCTCGACGGCGCCCTGCCGCCGCTCGAACCGGCGAGCGCCACCGTCCCGGGGTGCGCCAAGGTCTTCGTGCGCGACCTCGCCGACGGCGCCCGGGTCGAGTCCCCGTTCGTCGTGCGGGACGTCGCGCGCAAGCAGAAGCGCAACGGCGAGGCCTTCCTCAAGCTCCAGCTCGGGGACGTGACGGGCGCCGTCGAGGGCGTCGTTTGGGATGGGGTGGAGGAGGCGGCCGCCGCCGCCCGGCCCGGCGCCGTGGTCGTGGCCAGCGGAAGCTTCGGCGTGGATGCCCGCTACGGCGCCTGTCTGACGGTCCGCTCGCTTCGCACGGCGAAGGACGCTGAGTACGACCCGGCGGACCTCCTGGACGGCCCGTCGGTCGCATTCGAGCAGATGGTCGCGGACCTGCGGGAGCTGATCGCGACGATTCAGGACCCCGACCTTCGCCGGCTGGTGGACGCCCTGATCGGGGAGCACGGCGCCGTGTGGGGATCGTGGCACGAGTCCCCGGCGGCCAAGTACTACCACCAGGCCTACCGGCACGGGCTGCTCGAGCACAGCCTGTCGGTGGCTCAGGGGGTCAGCGCCGTGTCGGCGGCGTTTCCGGGGATCGACCGGGACCTGGCGGTCACCGGTGCGCTCCTCCACGACATCGGGAAGATCGAGGCATACGTCGCGCGGGGGAGCGCCATCGAGCTGAGCGATGCCGGGCGGCTTCAGGGTGAGATTCCGCTCGGCTACTACATCGTCCGTCGCGCGATCGAGGATCTGCCGGGATTCCCTCCCGGCCGTGCAGAGGGCGTCCTGCACATCATCCTCTCCCACCACGGGATGCTCGAGCACGGCAGCCCGGTCGTGCCGTGCACGCGCGAAGCCACGCTCGTCCACATGATCGACAACCTCGGCGGGCGGCTGGGGAGCTTCGACCGCATCGAGAAGAGCCTGCCGGGCGGCGAGCGATGGTCCGCGTTCGACCGCGCGCTCGCAGGGCCCGCGTACTTCGCGACGCGCGGCCTGGGCGAAGCGGCCTGAGCGACCTCGGTCGGAGCTTCCGCCCATGCCGTCCGAATGACGCCTGGGTCGCGGCGTGCTGTATCGCCCATGGAGCGACGCTGGCGACGCTCAACGTCCGGCATTACGCGACGATCGACGACCTGGCGCTCATCGCGGTCCCCACCTGAGATCGCCCCGCTGCTCAGGGCAACTCCGCAAACAGCGTCAAACGGCGTATCGGGCCTGCGGGGGGCGGACACTCGGGCCCCGATCCATTCGTATTCTGATCGCGCGTGGCGAAGGACACCGAGAAGCTCATCCGCCAGCTCTCCTTGATCTCGTTCCTGATGGCGGAGCGGCGTCCGGTGACCGCCCTCGAGATCAAGCAGGAGGTCGAGGGCTACTCGGGTATGAACGACGACGCCTTCGCCCGCCGCTTCTACGCCGACCGCGCGGAGCTCGAGTCGCTCGGCATCGAGTTGAAGGTCGACAAGCCCGCGGAGGGCTACTACGAGGCCGAGAACTACTCGCTCCCGCCGCAGAACTTCTACCTCCCGGCGATCGAGTTCAGCGACTCGGAGCTGGGCGCGCTCCGCACCGCGCTCTCCTTGCTCGACGGGGAGTTCGCCTACGCGGAGCCGATGCGGCTCGCCCTCCAGCAGCTCTCGTGGGGCAAGCCGTCGCCGCTCGCCGCGCCCGAGCACCGCTCGGTCGCGCTGGGCGTCACGGCCGGCGCGGGCGGGCGGGACGTCTCGCAGCGGCTGTCGAAGATCGAGACCGCGATCTTCCGCCGCAAGACGATCGTCTTCGACTACTACACGATGGGGCGCGACGCCCAGGGCCAGCGCAAGGTGGATCCCTACCACCTGCTCTTCCGCGGCGGGCAGTTCTACCTCGTCGGCTACTCGCACGAGCGAGGGGACGTGCGGGTCTTCAGGCTGTCGCGTATCCGCGGAAAGGTGGGTTACGCGACCAAGGCGGAGCACGACTTCCCGCCTCCCGAGGACTTCGACCCGCGCGTGTACGCGACCCGCACGGACTGGCAGCTTGGCGATCCCGTCGGGACGGCGCGCGTCTGGGTCTCCAACCGCGTCGATTGGCTCGTTGAGCGGCACTTCGGGCACGCCGGCCGGACCCTCGCGGCGTCCGACGTCGACGACGCGCCGGATGAAGGGCTCGTCCTCGAGACCGAGTACGGCGACCCTCGCCAGATCGTGTCGTGGGTCCTCGGCCTCGGAGAGCGCGCCCGCATCCTCGGCCCGCCCGAGCTGGTGGAGGAGGCTGCGGAGCGAGTCGCGCTGATCGTCGATCGGCACGAGGAGCCGCTCGAGCCCGCGCCGGCGAAGCGAGCTCGACGCGCGCCGGCTAGACGCGAACCGGACGCGGACGCGAACGGAGCCCACGAGGCGCCGATCCGCCCCGAGCGCTTCGCGCGACTCGTGACGCTCGCGGGCATCCTCATCGACGCCGCCCGCGAGGGACGCCGGCTCGATACGGACGAGGTGCGCGAGAGCCTCCAGCTCACCGACGAGGAGCTGCGAGAGGACATCGACCTGCTGAACGTCGTGAACTTCGGCGGCGGCAGCTACGTGGTCTACGCCGAGATCAAGGGCGGCGAGATCGAGGTCGACCCGGAGCCGTACGGGGACAACTTCGCGAAGCCCGCCCGCCTGCTGCCGCTCGAGGCCAAGGCGCTGGTCGCCGCCATCGACCTGCTCGGCGAGCACATCCCCGAGGGCTCGCTCGCGTCCGCGCGCGAGAAGATCGTGGCCGCCCTGGGGCGGGACCCCGCTGTCGAGGGCCTGCAGATCACGACCGCCACCGGGGACGACTCGGAGGTCGCGCAGGTGGTGAGCCGCGCGATCGCGGAGCACCGCTTGGTGGAGCTCGAGTACTACAAGGAGAACGAGGACGAGTTCACCCCCCGTACGGTCGAGCCCTACCAGCTGCTCAACGGCCAGGAGGGGTGGTACCTGCACGCCTTCGACCCGTCCAGGGACGCCCCGCGCAGCTTCCGCCTCGACCGCATCCGCACTGCGACGATCCTCGACGAGGAGTTCGAGCCGCGTCCGGGGGTCGAGCCCGATGTGCACGGCTGGCCCCGGACCGGCGAGGTGCCGGCGTCGCGCGCGGCGCGGGTCTGGATCTCGCCCGAGCGAGCGCGCTGGGCACGCGAGGACCGGCGGGTCGTGGAGGAGCTTCGCGACGGCGCGGTGATAGTCGAGGTCCACTATGCCGGCGACGACTGGCTGGTCCGCGAGATCCTCAAGGAGGCCGGCGACGCGGTCGTGCTGGAGCCGGAGGAGGCGCGGCTGGCGGTGCTGGACGCGGCTCAGGCGCTGGCGGGCGCAGCGGCTCGCTGAGCGCAGAGCACTCCGGGTGCCGGGCAGGCCGTAGGCTCCCGTCCGTTGCCGTCGCGGCGGGACCAGATACGGATGACCGAAGAGGAGGTCAGCGGCTTTCTCGCCGACCAGTTGACCGTGAGCTGCGCGACCGTCGGCCCGGGCGGCAGGCCGCACCTCGTGCCGCTCTGGTACTTCGTCGCGGGCGACGAGCTTCGAGCCTGGACCTACGCCAAGTCCCAGAAGGCGAAGAACCTGGAGCGCGATCGCCGCGCGACGCTGCTGGTGGAGGACGGCGTCGCATACGACGAGCTCCGCGGGGTGATGCTCGAGTGCGACGTCGAGTTCGTGCGCGGCGAGGAGCTCATCGAGCTGGCGGTGTCGCTGTTCGACCGATACGCCGGCCGTGGCCCTGAGATCAGGGCAATGATCGAGGCGCAGGCGCCGAAGCGCATCGGGCTCCGCTTCCGGCCGACCCGCGTCGTGAGCTGGGACCACCGAAAGCTCGGGGGTGCCTACTGATGCGGCGCGAGGTGAAGGGCCTGATCCTCGCCGGCGGGCGGGGCACGCGCCTGCGCCCGCTGACGCACACCAGCGCCAAGCAGCTCGTGCCCGTCGCCAACAAGCCCGTGCTCTTCTACGGCATCGAGTCGCTGGCGGAGGCGGGCATCACCGAAATCGGGATCATCATCGCGCCGGAGACGGGCGGGGAGATCCGCGCGGCCGTGGGCGACGGCGGGAGGTTCGGGATCTCGGTCACGTACATCGAGCAGGACGCCCCGCTCGGGCTGGCCCACGCGGTCCTCACGGCCGAGCGGTTCCTCGCGGATGCGCCCTTTGTCATGTACCTCGGGGACAACCTGCTGCGGGATGGGATCGTCGAGCTCGTGGACCGCTTCAGAACCGAGCAGTCGGACGCCCTGATCCTCCTCACCCCGGTCCCCGACCCCGAGAACTACGGGGTGGCCGAGCTCGAGGACGGGCGCATCGTCAGCCTCACAGAGAAGCCCGAGGAACCGCGGACCGACCTCGCGCTCGTGGGCGTGTACATGTTCACCCACGCGGTCTTCGACGCCGCGCGCGCGATCGAGCCCTCCGGGCGCGGCGAGCTCGAGATCACGGACGCGATCCAGCGCCTGGTCGACTCCGGCCTCAGCGTCGATCCCCATGTCGTCACCGGCTGGTGGAAGGACACGGGGCAGGTGCAGGACATGCTCGATGCCAACCAGCTCATCCTCGACGACCTGTCGCCGCGGATGGAGGGCGAGCTGATCGACTCGCGCGCCGAGGGGCGGGTCGCGATCGACCCCGACGTCGTGCTCGAGCGCTCCACGGTGCGCGGGCCGGTGATCATCGGACGGGGTGCGCGCGTGACGGACGCGTACATCGGGCCGTACACGGCCGTCGGCGAGGACGTGACGATCCAGCGGGCCGAGCTGGAGCACTCGATCGTCCTCGCCGGCTCCTCGATACGGGACCTCGAGGGCCGCATCGAGGCGAGCCTGATCGGCCGCAACGTCAGCCTCAGCCGCAGCCCGGCGCTCCCGCGCGCGTACCGCTTCGTCCTGGGCGACAACGCCGAGATTGCGATCCTCTGACGCCCGGTGCGGGATCTCCCTCCTTCGATCAGATGAAGGTCCTCGTCGCCGGCGGAGCCGGGTTCATCGGCTCCTGCTACGTCCGCCTCGCGATCCGCGCAGGACACGCGGTGGTCGTGCTCGACAAGCTCACCTACGCCGGGCGCCGCGAGAACCTGCGCGAGGTCGAGGACGCCATCGAGTTCGTGGAGGCCGCGATCGAGGATGCCGCGACGGTGCGCGAGGTGGCGGCGGGGTGCGACGCGATCGTCAACTTCGCGGCCGAGTCGCACGTCGACCGCTCGATCGCGGACCAGGACGCCTTCGCCCGGACGCACGTGATCGGCACCGGTGTCCTGCTCGACGCTGTACGCGAGCTGAGGATCGCGCGCTACCTCCAGGTCTCGACCGACGAGGTCTACGGCTCGATCGGGGAGGGGTCGTTCACGGAGGAGTCGCCGCTCAGCCCCTCCTCCCCCTACAGCGCGACGAAGGCCGCGGGCGACCTGCTGGTCGGCGCCCACGTCCGCACCCACGGCATTGACGCCGTCATCTGCAGGGGATCGAACAACTACGGGTCGCGCCAGTACCCGGAGAAGCTGGTCCCGCTCGCCATCCTTAACGCCCTCGCCGGCGATGCAGTCCCCGTCTACGGCGACGGGCGCCAGGTGCGCAACTGGCTGTACGTCGAGGACTTCGCGCGGGCGATCGACGTCGTGCTGCGGGAGGGCCGGCCCGGAGCCGTGTACAACGCCGGCGGCCCCGATGAGGCCGAGAACCTGGACCTCGTCCGGCGGATCGTCGAGCTGTGCGGCGCCGGCGAATCCCTGATCGAGCGCGTGAGGGACCGCCCGGGGCACGATCGTCGCTACTCGCTGTCGTCGGACCGCCTCCGCGAGCTCGGTTGGGAACCTGCGACCCGCCTCGCCGACGGACTGCCCCGCACGGTCAGCTGGTACCGCGAGAACGAGTGGTGGTGGGGGCCGATCCGCAGCGGCGAGTACCGCGAGTACTACGAGCGCCAGTACGGACGCCGGCTGCGCGGGGGGTGAACCCGCGGCCCGTGCGCGGGGTCGAGACCCGCTGCGGCGCCGTTGCGCCGGGACGGCGACGCGAGATGGGCTACGGAGACGGTCGATAGCCTCGATCTGGATGCCAGACGCGCCTCCCGCCCTCGAGGTCCGCGGGCTCGCCAAGCGCTACGACGACGGCACCGTCGCGCTTCAGGACTTCGACCTCACCATCCCCGAAGGG
>Ga0213882_10000341_pt1 | contig 17164 bp, 11 predicted proteins | sample BarmaccoBMER_R09_FD_160106 | JGI IMG/M metagenome (GOLD analysis project Ga0213882, IMG submission 160106) | Barbacenia macrantha exposed rock microbial communities from rupestrian grasslands, the National Park of Serra do Cipo, Brazil - ER_R09 ...
AAGCCATCTTTGGTTCCCGCCCAAAGTGTTCCTTCGCGATCTGTGTAGAGCGAAAGCACCACGCTATGCGAGAGCCCGTCGCGAGTTGCGTACGTGCTGAACGCGCCATTGCGGTAACGGCTGATCCCGTCGTTCGTTCCTATCCAAAGGCTGCCGTCCTTCTCCGCACGTAGAGACGAGACCTCGTTATCAGCAAGACCATCCCTTTTTGTGTATCGATGGCTCGATCCATTTTTGATTGCGATCAAGCCGGTAGAAGTTCCGACCCAAACTGCGCCGTCACGGCCACACTCAAGAGCCGTGCTGATATCACGCGCAGTGAAGTTGACGTCGGCATAGCTGATGAATCGGCTTCCGGTCCAGCGGCTCAAGCCGAAATCCAAACCCGATACCCAGCGCGTTCCGTCCGTCGCTTCGCAGGTAGAGCGGGCTTGATTCGACGGCAAACCATCCGCCGTCGTGAAAACACGAACGTGCCCACCCGTAATTCGAGCGAGCCCCTGGTTCGTACAAGCCCAAGTTGCGTGATGGCTGTCAGCCGTGATGCAAAACACGCTGTCGCTTGGCAGGCCTTGTTTGGTTGTGAGTGGCGTCACCCCGCCATCAGAGGAAATACGGAGGATGCCGCCGCCGATCGAAGCGGCCCATAGGCTCCCCTGGTCGTCTTCATAGAGCGCGCGAACCAGATTCCGGTGAAAGGCCGGCCGACCGGAGGCATCCTCGACTTCGCGAAAATGCGCTCCGTCGAAGCGGATCAAACTGTCTTGCGTTCCTAGCCAGAGAAAGCCGTTATGCGTCTGCGTGATCGAATAGATCGTCGGCTGGAAGAGTCCCTCTTCTTGGCCCCAGATGCGGTGCGCATATTGCGTCAGACTTTTTGTTGCATCCAAAGCAACAGCCGGGATCGTGAACGCCGCGGCCAAAACAAGCCGCAACGCTATGTGAGAAGAAAGCCGCATTAGCGGAACGAAGATCCGCTCACAGCTCAAGGCTAGCGGAGCGGCCTATCTTCACGATATCTGAACTCTGACCAATGTTTCACCGGATCCACTCTCTCCCGGGGGCGAGGTCTGGATTCGCGTTCAGGTACGGGACTCGATCACCGGCACTCCCGGAAGAAGGTTACCAACGGAACTTACACTCGCGACTCCTACTTAGGTGTGATCTGCAATTTTCGCATGAAGGTTTATGCCGAATGGCATAGAGCGCGATAGACCCTTCGGCAGTCGCAAGGACCGCTCGAAACCGCTCATATTCGAAGTTGCGGGCCGAATTCGCGCCCGCTTCGAAAATGGATTCTGCTCCGAATACCGCAGCCTCAGAGGCGCCTTCCACCGATTCTGCTTCGAGGCCTCCTAAACAGACATCGCGCGCGAAACGCTGGGCGATCTGGATCATCGGGGCGTGTCTCGTCGCGGGTGGAAGCGTGCTCCTCTCGCAACGCAGCTCCTCTCCAAACCAGAATCCCGCAAACAAGAGCAGCAGCGGATCCGGCTCGAGCCGGGGGCGAGGTGCAGGAGGCGCTATCCCTGTCTCGGTCGCGAAGGTTCAAAAGGGCAATATGGGCGTTTACATTGAAACGCTCGGCACCGTTACGCCCGTGTACACCGTTACAGTTGCGAGCCGGGTGGTGGGGAACCTGACCGCCATCTACTACAAAGAGGGGCAGATGGTTCACAAGGGCCAACTGTTGGCCCTCATCGATCCGCGCCCGTACCAAGCGACTCTGACTCAGGCCGAGGGCCAATTGCAGCGAGATCAAGCTGCCCTAGCGAACGCGAAGACCGATCTCGAGCGGTACAAGATGGCGTTTTCGCAACACGCCATCCCGGAGCAAACAGTGGTCACGCAACAGGCAACCGTCAACCAGGACGAGGGAACGGTCAAGCTCGACCAGGGGAATCTCGAAGCCGCCAAAGTGAACGTCGAGTACACGCAGATCCGATCGCCAATCGACGGGAGAGTCGGCCTTCGTCAGTTGGATTTGGGGAACATCGTCCCCGCAAATGGAACGACCGGTATCGCAACGATTACCCAGCTTCAGCCGATCACGGTGATTTTCCCGATGGCCGAAGGCTATATCAGTCAGGTGGTAGCCCAGATGCGAGCGGGCCACAAGCTGCGTGTGGACGCGCTGGATAGTTTTAACGAGACCGAACTGGCACAAGGCACCGTTCTCACCATCGACAACCAGGTCGACGTCAACACAGGAACAGTGAAAGTGCGCGCGACATTTGCGAACGGGGATTTGAGGCTGTTTCCGAATGAGTTTGTGAACGCACGCTTGCAGGTTACGACGCTTACCGGAGTGAATATCATTCCGAATGCGGCCATACAGCGGAATAACGAAACCTCTTTCGTTTATGTTGTTACCGCGAACCAGACGGTTCAGTCCCGGAATGTGACCATCGCAACGACGGATGGAACCAACTCCGCCGTGACCGGTGTTTCGCCGGGCGAGGTGCTCGTTACAGACGGCTTCGACAAACTTCAGGCCGGAACCAAAATTGTTGTGCGCGGTCAGTACACGCCCGCGGGCGAGACTCTGCTACCAGCAACTACGGGCAAACAGAACCCTCCGGTGATGAACGCGGCGACACAGACTCCGCAGCCTCAGAAAGGGCAGAAGAAGCAGTGAACCCCTCACGGCCGTTCATCCTCCGGCCGGTAGCGACATCGCTGCTGATGGCGGCGATTTTGCTGGTCGGCATTGTTGCGTACAAGCAGTTGCCGGTCTCGGCTCTACCGGAAGTCGATTATCCGACGATGCAGGTGACGACGTTCTATCCCGGCGCCAGTCCCGCCGTGACGGCTTCCGCGATTACGGCGCCGCTTGAACGGCAGTTGGGCGAGGTGCCGGGCCTGAATCAAATGCTCTCCAACAGCTCGCAAGGAGCTTCGGTCATCACTCTCCAGTTCGTTCTCAGCCTCAACATCGATGTCGCCGAACAGGAAGTGCAGGAAGCGATCAATGCCGCCCAGACCTATTTGCCGGCCGATCTGCCGATGCCGCCGATCTACAGCAAGACCAACCCGGCGGACGCGCCCATTCTCACCCTCGCACTCACCTCGAACTCCATGGCCCTGCAGGACGTGCAGGATTATGCCGATACTCGACTGGCGCAAAAGATCTCCCAGCTCTCCGGCGTGGGCGCGGTAACGATTAGCGGCGGCCAGAAGAAGGCGGTCCGGATTCTCGCAAACCCGACGCAGCTCGCCTCATATGGCTTAAATCTGGAAGACCTTCACACGGCTCTGACGGCAACCAGTGTCGATGCGGCGAAAGGGAGCTTCGATGGGCCGCACCAGAATTACCAGATCAACGCTAACGATCAGCTTTTAAGCGCCAGTGAATACGAAAACGTAATTGTCGCGTACAGAAATAACGCCCCAGTGGTCCTGAAAAATGTCGCCCAGGTGGTGGACGGGGTCGAGAACAACCTACAGGCCGCCTGGATGAACAAAACTCCCTCAGTTATTGTCAACATTCAACGGCAACCGGGTGCAAATATCATCCAGGTAGTCGATCGTGTTAAGGCTCTGCTGCCGAAACTGCGCGCCACAATTCCATCGTCCATCAATATCGCCACGCTGACCGATAGAACCATCACAGTTCGTGCCTCGGTATCGGATGTGGAGTTCGAGCTAATGGTTTGCATCGCGCTTGTTGTGGCCGTGATTTTCGTTTTTCTCCGCAATCTTGCGGCTACGTTTATTCCGAGTGTTGCGGTTCCGCTGTCACTCGTTGGGACATTCGCCGTGATGTACATGCTCGGCTACAGCCTGAACAATTTGACGCTGATGGCGCTCACGATTTCGACAGGATTTGTGGTCGACGATGCCATCGTGATGATCGAAAACATCATGCGCTACGTCGAGGAGGGTATGCCTCCGCTCGAAGCCGCTTTGCAGGGAGCGGAACAAATCGGTTTCACGATCATGTCACTGACGATCTCGCTTATCGCGGTGCTGATTCCACTCCTCTTTATGGGCGACATCACGGGCCGCTTATTCCGGGAATTCGCAGTGACGCTCGCAGTTACGATCATTGTCTCCGCTTTCGTTTCGTTGACGTTGACACCGATGCTGTGCGCGCGTCTCCTCCGGCACAAGAGCGACGCGGAGCAAGGACGCTTCTATAGGGCTTCTGAAAGGGTGTTTGAGAAAACGATCGCTTTTTACGGTAGAACCCTCAAAGTTGTTCTCGACCACCGCAACATTACGCTACTGATCGCGGCGGGAACGTTGGTGTTGACCGTCCTTCTGTACGTTCTGATTCCCAAAGGCTTCTTTCCCGTGCAGGACACTGGCGAAATCCAGGGGGTATCGGAAGCTGACCAGTCCGTATCGTTCACCCAAATGGGTAAGCTGCAACAGCAGCTCGGGGCCGTCATTCTCGAAGATCCAGCAGTTGAGAGCTTCTCGTCATTTATCGGTGTCGATGGCACGAATACGACTCTGAATGCTGGCCGTATCCAGATCAACCTCAAGCCGATCGAGCAGCGCCGGATAAACGCCTCGGATGTGATCCGCCGGCTGCAAAAGAATCTGGCCAAGGTTGCTGGGATCACTTTATATATGCAGCCCGTTCAGGATTTGACGGTGGAAGACATCGTTAGCCGGACAGAATACCAATACAGCCTGGAAGATCCGGACCCGAATGAACTGTCCCGCTACACGGCGCAGTTCGTCGATCGGTTGAAAGACATTTCACAACTGGCGGACGTAGCCAGCGATCTTCAGACGAACGGCCTGGGAACATCGCTTTCAATTGACAGGCAGACTGCGATGCGCGTCGGTATCACTGCATCGAGCGTCGATTCGACTCTGTACGACGCGTTCGGTCAACGGCAAGTCTCGACATTGTTCACGCAGTTGAATCAGTACCACGTCATTTTGGAAGTTCCGCCGCAATTCCGCCAGTCGCCGCGCAATCTGCAAAACATCTACATCAAGTCGACGGCCGGCACTCCAGTGCCTCTCAGCGCGTTTACGGCAACTAAGAATACTTCGATGCCGATTCTGATCAGCCACATCGGCCAGTTTCCGGCAACTACCGTCTCCTTCAATCTGGCTCCGGGGGCTGCGCTCGGCTCGGCAGTAAACGAAATCAGGAAAGTGGAAAAGGAGCTGCCGCCGCCTCCGGCCATGGCGACTTCATTCCAAGGAACTGCGCAGGCGTTCGTCGCCTCGCTGACCAACGAACCTTTGTTGATCTTGGCGGCGCTGGTAACTGTGTACATCGTCCTTGGCGTCCTGTACGAGAGCTATATTCATCCGATCACGATTCTTTCTACGCTCCCTTCGGCCGGCGTGGGCGCGTTGCTCGCGTTGATGATCTGCCGGGAAGAATTGACCGTAGTAGCGATTATCGGCATCGTTCTTCTGATCGGAATCGTGAAGAAGAACGCAATCATGATGATCGACTTTGCGTTGGAGGCCGAGCGGAAGGAGGGGAAGAGCCCTTACGATTCGATCTTCCAGGCTTCGCTATTGCGCTTCCGCCCGATCATGATGACCACGATGGCCGCACTGCTAGGCGCGGTGCCCTTAGCATTTGGAACTGGAACCGGATCGGAGCTGCGGCGGCCTCTGGGCGTAACGATTATCGGCGGTCTTCTCCTCAGCCAGTTACTAACTCTCTACACGACGCCCGTTATTTACTTGTTCTTCGACGAGATTGCCTCAAAGTTCGGCGCGTGGCGCAAGAAGCATGCGCGACGCGAACCTGTGATGCAACCAGCGCCGCAGCCGGAAGCACAGCAATGAACCTGTCCTCGCCTTTTATCAAGAGACCGGTTGCAACCACGCTATTAACCGCGGCAATTGCGATAGCGGGCGCGGTTGCTTTCCGGTTGCTTCCGGTCTCGCCCTTGCCGCAAGTGGACTTCCCTACCATCTCTGTGCAGGCTTCTCTGCCCGGCGCCAGCCCCGAGATCATGGCATCCTCGGTGGCCACGCCGCTCGAGCGGCAATTCGGCCGGGTATCGGCGGTTACGGAGATGACATCTTCTAGCTCGCTCGGCCAGACAAGTATTACGCTGCAGTTCGATCTCAACCGCAACATCGATGCAGCGGCCCGCGATGTCGAAGCCGCCATTAACGCCGCCCGCAGCTATCTGCCCGCCGACCTTCCGGGCAATCCCACGTACCGCAAGGTTAACCCGGCGGATTCTCCGATCATGATCATCGCGCTCACGTCGAATACTCTTCCGCCCGGTGCCCTGTATGATGCCGGCTCCACGATTCTGATGCAGCGGATCTCGCAGATTCGCGGGGTCGGTCAGGTGATTGTGGGCGGAAGTTCCGCGCCCGCCGTTAGAATCGACGTCAATCCGACGCAGATCAATCATTACGGGCTGAGCCTTGAAAACTTACGTACAACCATAGCAGCCCAAACATCCAATCTGGCGAAAGGCTGGTTCTCCAACGCGAATAAGACTTGGATGATCGATGCCAACGATCAACTCCTTCACGCAGTCGATTATGAACCGTTGCTGATCAAGCCTGGATCGACCCTCAAGCTGACCGATGTCGCAAAGGTGACCGATTCCGTTCAGACCGTTCGCTCGCTCGGCATAGCGAATGGGAAGCGCGCGGCGCTGCTTATTATTTTCCGGCAACCGGGCGCCAACATCATCGACACGGTGGATGGAATCCGCGCCGCCCTTCCCGAACTCAAGGCTTCAATCAATCAGGCGATCGATATGACCGTGACCCTGGACCAGACGGTGACCATTCGGGCCTCAGTTCAGGGGGTTGAGATCACTCTCCTGATTTCGGTGATTCTGGTCGTGCTGGTCGTCTTCGCGTTCCTGCGCGACGCGCGCGCAACGTTCATTCCAAGCGTTGCTGTTCCTGTTTCTCTCATCGGGACTTGTGGCGTGATGTATCTGCTCGGGTACAGCATCGACAATCTCTCGCTCATGGCGTTGACGATCGCAACCGGGTTTGTGGTGGATGACGCGATCGTGGTTCTCGAAAACATTACTCGCTATCGCGAAAGAGGCATGAATTCGATGGAGGCGGCCTTCAAAGGCGCGGCTGAAATCGGGCCCACCGTATTCACTATCAGCGTGTCGCTGGTTGCCGTGTTCATTCCGATTCTGATGATGGGCGGAATTGTCGGCCGGCTGTTTAGAGAATTTGCCGTCACATTGTCCGTCACCATTTCGGTCTCGATGGTCATTTCACTGACCACGACTCCCATGATGTGTTCACGGCTCCTAGCCGAGAAACGCACTCACGGGCGGTTGTACAGGATAAGTGAACGATTCTTCGATTTCATTCTCAAAATATACCAGCACAGTCTCGCGTGGGTATTGCGCCACTCCGTACTGGTGTTACTGATTCTCATCGCCACAGTGGGCTTGAACGTGTATCTCTACGTGATCGTTCCCAAAGGGTTCTTCCCGCAGCAGGACACCGGGCGGCTCAATGGAAATTTCATTGCCGACCAGGACACGTCGTTTCAGCTTATGCAGAAGAAGATCACACGGCTCGCGAAAATTGTGCAATCGGATCCGGCCGTTGGCACTGTCCAGGCATTTAGCGGAGGCGGCGGAGGCACGACGACGAACTCAGGCCGCGCCTTTATCAGTCTGAAGCCTCTGGATCAACGCAAGGCGACCGCCGATCAGATTATCAATCGCCTGCGACCGCGGTTGAGCGCGATTCCCGGTGTGACGCTATTTCTGCAAGCGTCCCAGGATGTGAGGGTCGGAGGCCGCCAGAGCGCGGCGCAATACCAATACGCTCTGCAGAGCGACAACCTTGATGAGCTGACACATTGGGCGCCCCGGCTACTCAATGAACTCAAGAGAGTTCCTCAACTAACTGACGTCAACAGTGACCAGCAGAACGCCGGGCTGGAGGCGAACCTGGTGATTGATCGTGCTACCGCCGCACGCGTCGGTGTCACTCCACAAAGCCTCGATAACGTTCTGTACGACGCTTTCGGCGAGCGTGAAATCGCTCGCACGTACACCTCGTTGAATCAGTACTTCGTGATTATGGAAGTCGATCCGATTTTTTGGCAGACTCCCATCGGCTTGCAGAGCGTGTACGCCCCATCGACAAGCGGCGCGCCGGTGCCTCTGTCCGTCTTTACGCATTATCAGCCGTCTACAGCGGCTTTGAGCGTAACTCATTCGGGAGTGTTTCCTTCCGTGACGCTTTCCTTCAATCTCGCCCCGGGTGTCGCGTTGGGGCAAGCTGTGGACGCTATTAATGCAGCGGAGCTCAGATTGGGAATGCCCACAACGATCAATACGAATTTTAGTGGGACCGCACAGGCCTTCCAGGCATCTCTTGCGAACGAACCGATATTGATTGCGGCAGCGCTGACGGCAGTGTATATCGTTCTCGGCATTCTTTACGAAAGCTTCATTCACCCGATTACGATCCTCTCCACGCTTCCCTCGGCCGGAGTTGGCGCCATTCTGGCGCTGCTAGTGACACATACCGAGCTGAGCGTAATAGCGTTAATCGGGATCATTCTGCTGATCGGAATTGTGAAAAAAAACGCGATCATGATGATCGATTTCGCCCTCGAAGTGGAGCGGCGCGATCGGAAGACGCCGAAAGAATCCATTTTCGAAGCCTCTCTCCTGCGGTTCCGGCCAATCATGATGACCACTATGGCGGCCATGCTCGGAGGCCTGCCGCTCGCGCTGGGAACAGGTATCGGCTCTGAACTGCGCAGGCCGTTAGGAATCACGATTGTGGGAGGGCTGATCGTCAGTCAAGCGCTGACCCTCTACACGACTCCGGTCATTTACCTTTACATGGACCGCTTCAGCCTCTGGTTACAGCGCTTGCGGGGCGGCAGGCTGCCAGAAGCGCCGGTGGAGGCGGTTGGACCAGCGCATTAGGAAGCCCCATGGATACGCATTACACAATTACGGCTGAATCCCATCCGACCGAGCGCTCGGTGACATTTCTGCTCAATGGCAAATTTGGTGAGGAAGCCATTCCTGAGCTGGATCAGTCGATCTCGGAAGCACGAGATACTCACGCGCGGATCTACCTGGACCTGAGTGAGGTAACGCTGGTGGATCGGAAGGCCGTTCAATATTTCTCAGAGCAGGCGGAGCACGACGTCCGACTGGTGAACTGCCCTATTTATCTTCGCCGCTGGATCGCACAGGTGAGTGATGACGTTGACGGATAAATCAGGAGTGCAGCGGTCGTGGCCGGCGATTGCATTATTCAGTCTGATGGCGCTAGCAGCATGCAATCCGGCTCCAAAATATTCCAGACCTCCAGCTCCGATACCGACTGCTTACAAGGAGGCGCCGCCCCAGTTTAAAGAAGGAACAGGGTGGGTCATCGCACAACCCGGGGACGACAAGCTGCGGCCGAAATGGTGGGAGATGTACAAGGATCCCCAACTCAACGCACTTGAAGAACAAGTTGTGATCTCAAATCAGACGGTGAAGCAGGCGGAGGCAAATTTCCGAGCGGCACGAGGGCTCGTAGTGACGGCGCGTTCAGCACTGTTCCCGACGATTGGAGGTTCGGCCGGTTACACCCGCTCGCATCCTTCGGCGAATGCCCGGAACATAGTTATAGGAACTTCCGGCCCTAGCAGCACTAACACGAGTGGCGCGACCACTGCATCAGTAGGAAGCGGCAGCTTTAACAGCTACACGATTGCTGCGGACATTTCCTACACGGTAGATTTCTGGCACAGAATACGGAACACGATCGCTGCCAATTCGTATGCGGCGCAAGCAAGCGCGGCTGATGTGGCGACCGCTACCCTGAGCACACACGCCGAGCTCGCTCAAGACTATTTCGAGATACGGGCTCTCGATGCACAGGAAGGCATTCTGCAGGACACGCTGAAAAACTACCGCGATTCACTAAACCTTACCCTAACCTTGTTCAGCGCCGGCATCGATTCGGAACAGGATGTTACACAGGCGACCACTCAGTTGGACACGACAAAAGCACAGGCGACAGATCTTGGGGTTGCAAGAGCACAGTTCGAGCATGCAATAGCAACGCTCATCGGTAAGCCGGCTTCGGAATTCTCGCTCCCGGTAGCGCCGTTCGTTCCCCGGCCGCCGACTGTACCGGTCTCCTTGCCGTCTGAATTGCTAGAGAGGCGTCCCGACATTGCGGCGGCAGAGCGCCAAATAGCCTCGGCCAACGCGCAGATTGGTGTTGCTCGTGCCGCCTACTATCCAAGCGTTAGTCTCAGCGCGTCGGGAGGATTTCAGAGCGCCGCAGTCGCCAATTGGTTCACGTGGCCGAGCCGCCTGTGGTCAATAGGGCCAAGCCTCTCGCAGACGTTGCTCGATTTTGGAGCACGGCGGGGCGCCGTAGAGCAATCGGAGGCGACCTACGATGCGGCCGTCGCGAGCTACCGGCAAACCGTTCTGAGCGACTTCCAAGCAGTTGAAGACAATCTCGCGTCTATTCGGATTCTGGCGGAGGAAATCTCGGAATACGATACGGCTGTCCAGTCTTCCGGGCGCTACCTGGAACTGGCACTGACGCGGTTCCGAACGGGCGTAGACAGCTATCTGAACGTGATAACAGCCCAAAACACGTTGCTGGCTAACCGGGAAACACAGGTGCAGGCTCAACTGCGGCAGATGACTGCAAGCGTGACGCTCATCATGGCGTTGGGAGGAGGCTGGGATTCCTCGCAGTTCCCGACGTACGATCAGCTCTTAGAGAAGCCGGCCAAATGGTCGCCGAACGGGCCAGCTTTGCCTAAAGCCGAAAATGCTCCTGCGCCGCCAAATCCACCCGCCATTCCACCCGTTTCACTGCCGCCTCAAACCCCGAATGGAGCAGCAGCGGATTCGCATACGAAGAATCCGCTGGACAAAGATGACTGAAATTTAGCGGGTACCTGGCGAGTCAAAACCGGCATGAACGCTGATGATTTAAAGGTTCTTCGGGCGCAGCTCACGGTAGGGATCAGCGGACGTGAGTCGCAGCTAGAATTCGCTTCCGCGATCAAAGACTTCCCAGAGCCGCTCCGCGGGCTGAAACCAAAGGGCGCACCGCATAGCGCGTGGCAACTGCTCGAGCACATGCGTCTTGCACAGCGTGACATCCTCGATTTCTCTCGTGAAGAGGGCGCGCACTATGAAGAGAAGAAATGGCCAGACGATTACTGGCCTCAATCGGACGCCCCGCCCAATGCCGGCGCCTGGGATGCCAGTGTAGAAGCGTTTCAGAAGGATGCACAGGAACTCTACCGGCTCGTGAACAATGTTCGGCGTAATCTATTCAAGCCGTTTTCGCACGGCAATGGACAGACCCTACTCCGCGAGGCGTTGCTGGTAGCTACGCATAACTCTTATCACCTGGGGCAACTTGTCTTCTTGAAAAAGATGCTACTCGGCTCCGATGTTTTATAATTAAGACTCACAAGGTCGATGCTCATCCTTATTCAGGGCGGCATTCTTATTAGCGTGGCCATTAAGGGCCCCGCCTGAGACCTCGTGCAGGATTCGATTTTTGAGGCCACCGGCGGGGATTTCCAACCGGTGGCCTTTTGCTTTATATATAGGCTTTTTTCTGTCGAGGAATTACATTACCTTTGAGGACAGTCATTGTATGAAGATCTCCACATTCGATACCACGCTGCGCGATGGAACACAGGGCGAATCGATCTCGTTCTCTGTTGAGGACAAGCTCTTAATCGCCACCAAGCTCGATGAGCTTGGCATCGATTACATTGAAGGCGGCTGGCCGGGATCGAACCCGAAAGACAGGGAATTTTTCCAACGCGCCAAGGGCTTAAATCTCAAGCATGCCCGGCTCACCGCGTTCGGAGCCACGCGTTTTGCGAAGAACTCTATAGAAAGAGACCCGAATATACTCGAGTTAATTGCAGCGGAGACGCCGGTGGTGTCGATTTTTGGCAAAACGTGGGATTTCCATGTGCGCCGGGCGCTGGGAATTACCGAAGAGGAGAATCTTCAGTTGATTTCCGATACCGTCTCCTATTTGAAGGCGCAGGGGCGTGAAGTCGTCTACGACGCAGAGCACTTCTTCGATGGCTACACGGCGAATGCGGCCTACGCGTTTCAGACGCTACAGGCTGCGAAAAGAGCGGGCGCAGACGTGCTTTGTTTGTGCGATACAAATGGCGGCACACTGCCCATGCGCATTTCCGAAGTGGTGGCGGAGGTGCGTTCGCGTTTTGACGGCGTGCTAGGCATTCACTGCCACAACGATTCGGACGTCGCGGTGGCCAATACTCTCATCGCGGTCGAAGCTGGAGCAACACAGGTACAAGGCTGCATCAACGGCTATGGAGAACGTTGCGGGAATGCGAATCTCTGCTCGATTCTCTCGAATCTGGAATTGAAGTTGGGCCACACCACAATCGGCCCAGAGAATCTGAAGAATCTGACGAATCTTGCTCGTTTTGTTGCTGAGCTGGCGAATCTGCCGCTACGGCGCGAGCAACCGTTCGTCGGGGCCAGCGCATTCGCTCACAAGGGCGGTATTCACGTTAGCGCGGTGATGAAGGATGCGGCGACATATGAGCACGTGCGGCCGGAGATGGTCGGGAATCGGCAGCGGGTGCTATTGAGCGATCTCTCCGGGCGCGGGAATATTGCGTACAAACTGAAACAGCTTGGATTCACTGAAAACCTGAATGATACGGCAGGCCGTGAAATCCTTCAGCGGATTAAACAGATGGAACACCAGGGATATGATTTCGAGGCATCGGATGGCACGTTCGAACTGCTAATTCGCGAGGCGGCGCATCCCGATTTTCATCCATTTGAGGTTGTCGGCTATGAGGCTTCTACGAAGCTTCAGCAGAACGGAAGCGGCAACACAATCACAACGGCAAGCGTGACGCTGCGCGTCGGTGACGCTGTGCATTCCTCAACCGCCACAGGTCACGGGCCCGTGCACGCGCTCGACATCTGCTTACGTCAATGTCTGGCGTCAGTTTACCCAGCCATCACAGATGTTCGGCTGACGGACTATAAAGTACGTGTCCTCGGCGGAAAGGGCGGTACGGAATCGAAGGTTCGCGTGCTCGTGGAGTGGACCGATCATCGCCGTAATTGGTCGACTGTGGGCATCTCGGATAACGTCATCGACGCGAGTTGGAGAGCTTTGGTCGATGCGCTGCGTTTGGAACTGATGCGACTGCTGGAGGAGAAACCGGCGGGATTTACGGTCCGGGATTATAGTTGGGCCGTTTAGGGCGAGCTGCGTGGCTGAAGCCACACGCGGGTTGAAACGCGCCCCCCATCGTAGAATCGGCGGTATGAAAGCTGTTGTCGCCGATCCGACCGGAGGGCCTGAAAATCTTCAGTCGATGGAGTTGCCCACGCCGACGCCCGGCGAAGGGGAAGTCCTGATCAAGCTCCAGGCGATCGGTGTCAACTTCATTGACGTCTACTTTCGTGAAGGCCTGTATAGAGCTCCGGAACGCCCAGTGAGATTAGGAAACGAAGGCGCGGGAACGGTAGAGGCGGTAGGAAAGGGCGTGCATTTGCGGCCGGGCCAGCGAGTGGCGTACGCCATGGCTCGCGGATCTTACGCGGAGTACGCCACAGTTCCCGCCAAATTCGTCGTGGAAGTACCGGATTCCGTCAGCCTGGATGATACGGCCGCAGTGATGCTTCAGGGCATGACCGCGCATTACTTGACGCATTCCACTTTTAAACTCGAACGCGGGAACACCTGTTTGATTCATGCAGCGGCCGGCGGCGCAGGTCTGCTTACGGTCCAAATGGCGAAGATCGCCGGGGCGACGGTCATCGGAACCTGTTCTACAGAGGCCAAAGCGCAACTTGCAAGAGAACACGGCGCGGACCATATGATCCTGTACACGAAGCAAGACTTTCTTGAAGAGGTCAAACGCATTACCGGAGGCAAGGGAGTTGCCGTGGTGTATGATTCAGTCGGCAAAACAACTTTTCACAAAGGCCTGGATTGCTTATCGCCGCGCGGCATGATGGTGAGCTTTGGCCAATCGAGCGGACCTGTTGGCGAGATGGATCCACTGCTCCTGAGCCAGAAAGGATCATTGTTCTTGACCCGGCCAAGCCTCGCCAATTACATCAGCAGCCGGGACGAGCTAGACTGGCGCGCTTCGGACATTTTCAAGTGGATCGGCGAGGGACGTCTCCGGTTGCAAATCCACAAAACGTACAAACTCGAGGATGCGGCGCAAGCGCATCGCGATCTCGAAGGGCGCAAGACTACCGGCAAGTTGCTCCTCAAACCATAGGCGACATGGATCAAAAAACTGATCTCGGCGTTCGCCGCAATAGGATTGCTGCCGTTCTCAAATCTTCGGCTTCACAGGCCTTTGTTATCACGGCACTTCCTAACATACGCTACCTCAGTGGTTTCACCGGGAGCAATGCAGCTCTCCTTCTCACGACCGACCGAGCCTTGCTCTTCACCGATCCGCGCTATCAAACCCAGGCGCCCCAGGAGAGCGACTGTGAAGTAAAGATTGCAAAAGGTTCGCTTTCCACGGAGGTTGCCAAGTGGCTCAAACGACTACGGGTGAAGACAATAGGCTTTGAGCAAAACCGAATCGGTTTTGAGGAATACACGCATTTGAAGGACTCGGCTGATCGAAGCGCTCGTTTGAAACCGCTGGCTGGCGTCGTTGAGAGCTTGCGGATGGTCAAATCGTCCGCCGAGATCGCCACCATTCGGGCTTCGGTTCAGCTTAATTCCGCCGCCCTCGAACAAGCGTTCCGGCACTTCCGCCGAACCATGACGGAGGTCGATTTTGCCGCGGAGATCGAATACCGGATGCGCAGGCTGGGAGCAGACGGAACCGCATTCCAGACAATCGTCGCTTCGGGCGCCCGGAGCGCTCTTCCGCACGCGCATCCGACGGACCGGCCGATTCAGGGCAATCAATTATTATTGGTGGATATGGGCGCGGCGGTCGCCGGCTACGCCAGCGACATGACCCGAACCCATTCCGTCGGAAAGCTGGACGCGCGAACGCGCCGGATGTACCGGGCGGTGCTGGAGAGTCAGCTTGCGGCAATTGATGCTGTCAAGCCTGGCGTTTCGTGTGCCACCGTAGATCGAACCGCCCGCCAGGTTTTGAGCGGGTACGGCTTAGATAAGCTGTTTACTCACTCGACTGGGCACGGACTTGGTCTTGAAATTCACGAAATGCCGCGTGTAGGTCGAAAGGAAAGTACCAAGCTGCAGGCGGGAATGGTCATTACAATCGAACCTGGAGTTTATAAAGAAGGCATCGGCGGCATTCGTATCGAAGATACAGTCGTCGTGACGGATCGGGGATACGACGTGCTGACGCCAACGGGCAAAGAGCTGATCGTGCTGTAATTACGGCTGGGCTTTGACAGCACGGGTAACCATGACAATTGATGAGATCAAACAGCTAATCCAGCTCGTGCGTGAAAGCGGAATTTTTGAGCTGGAGGTCAAAGATGGCGACAACAGCGTCCGTATTCGCAGCGCGGCAACACCGAATCTGGATGTTGTAGCTCCCGCGGTTCTCCCTATTTCAATCGCGGCTCCGGCTGTTCTGCCCACCCCTCCAGCACCGGCACCGCTCCCACAGGAAGCAACGTCTGTTCCGACTCCCGCGCCGGCAAAAGAAAGCGAAGCGGACGTGGTGGTGAAAGCTCCAATCGTCGGTACCTATTACGACGCTCCGGGTCCCGGCGCGGCCCCGTTTGTGAGGGTCGGGGATCGAGTGGAGCCGAAACAAGTCCTCTGCATAATTGAATCCATGAAGCTGATGAACGAGATTGAAGCGGAGCTGGCAGGTACCGTCGTGGCTAAGCATGTAGAGAATGGCCGGCCGGTAGAGTATGGCGAATCTCTGTTCACAATTCATCCGATCTAGGCTGGGGTCATGTTCCGCAAACTCTTAATTGCGAATCGCGGCGAGATCGCCATCCGAGTCTTATGCGCATGCAAAGATCTCGGTATTCGAACTGTAGCGGTTTACTCGGAAGCCGATCGCCATGCACTGCATGTGCGATTCGCGGACGAAGCCATTTGCATCGGACCGGCGAAAAGCTCGCTCAGTTATCTCAATATCCCGGCCGTAATCAGCGCCGCCGAGATCACTAATGTGGATGCGGTTCATCCCGGCTACGGCTTCCTGAGCGAAAACGCCGACTTTGCTGAAGTTTGCGATCTTTCCGGTATTAAGTTCATCGGGCCGAAACCGGAGGTGATCCGGCAGATGGGCCTGAAGCAGCGGGCCCGAACCATTATGGCGGAAGTCGGGGTTCCTATCCTGCCGGGCTCACAGGGCGTACTCACCAGCGCAGAAGAAGCGCAAGGGCTCGCTTCGCAGATTGGATACCCGATCCTGTTGAAAGCAGCAGCCGGAGGAGGCGGACGTGGGATGCGCGTGGTTCGCTCCGAGGCGGAGCTACCCAGCATGCTGAGCCAGGCGCAATCGGAAGCCGCCGCCGCTTTCTCGTGCGGCGATGTGTACGTGGAGAAGCTGGTCGAAGCGCCGCGGCACATCGAGTTCCAAGTTATCGGTGATGAGCACGGTAATGTCGAGGTGCTCGGCGAGCGCGAGTGTTCGATACAGCGGCGTCACCAGAAACTGTTGGAGGAATCGCCTTCGCCGTCCGTTCCTGCCGACCTTCGCCAGGCAATGTCCAAACGTCTGCGCGCTGCGATGCGCACCATCGGCTACACGAACGCGGGCACGGTCGAGTTCCTGATGGATGAGAAGGGGAATCTCTACTTTATTGAAGTGAATGCACGCATCCAGGTAGAACACCCGGTGACTGAATTCGTTACCGGAATTGATTTGGTCAAGGCGCAGATTCGCATCGCCGCCGGCGAGGAGCTCAGCCGTGTCCTGAATGGCCCTGTTCGTCTACGGGGACACGCCATCGAATGCCGGATCAATGCGGAAAATCCACAGACCTTTGCGCCCTCGCCCGGCCGCATCACCGGATTGAACATTCCCGGCGGGATCGGGGTTCGCGTAGATACCGCAGCCTATACGGACGGAGTGATTCCGCCCTATTACGATTCGCTGGTAGCAAAACTCATCACTTACGGGAATAACCGCTGTGAGGCGATCGATCGGATGAAGCGAGCGCTGGCTATGTTTGTGGTGGAAGGCATTCAGACGACGATTCCCTTGCACGAGAAGATTCTGCTCGACCAGGATTTCGTTTCCGGCTGCTTCGAT
>Ga0213882_10000342_pt1 | contig 17151 bp, 12 predicted proteins | sample BarmaccoBMER_R09_FD_160106 | JGI IMG/M metagenome (GOLD analysis project Ga0213882, IMG submission 160106) | Barbacenia macrantha exposed rock microbial communities from rupestrian grasslands, the National Park of Serra do Cipo, Brazil - ER_R09 ...
TTTCCGGCGGCGACGCCGGCGCCGGGCGAGTCGCGGCTAATTGGGCGGCTCGACGGCTCGTTTCAGGCCGTTCCGACGGCTCGGGGACGCGTCAAGACCTTTCGCATCGTCGAGCGGCCGGCGCCGTGGACACTCAAGCCGGGGCTGACGGTCATGGCCAATACGTATAACGGCATCGTGCCGGGGCCGGTCATCGCGGTGCGCCAGGGCGACACCGTGGTGCTCGATTACGTGAACGACGGCCACGTGCCCGACTCGATTCACCTGCACGGCATCCACGACATTCCGGTCGACATGGACGGCGTAGGCGGAATCTCGCAACGGCTCGTTCCGCCGGACGGTCACTTCATCTACCGCTTCGTTGCCGATCAGCCGGGCACGTTCATCTATCACACGCATGATAACGAGGCGATGCTCGATTCGGGGCTGTACGGGGCGATCGTCGTTCAGCCGTCGACGCCCACCGCGCCGGAACGCAATCTCGCGCACGATTTTCTCGAGATGATCTCGTCGTGGCAGATCCAGAGCGCGGCGGAGAATCATTTTACACTCAACGGCAAGGAGTACCCGAGTACGCGCGCCATGGAGGTAAGGCGCGGTGAGCGTTTTCGCATTCGCTGGATCAACATCTCGGGCGAAGAGTTCCACACGATGCACACGCACGGCCACTATCAGCAGATCGTGGCGCGCGACGCCGCGCCGGTCGACTACCGTGACGTCGAGGACACCGTGCTGGTCGCGCCCGGGCAGCGCATCGACGTCGTCGTTACGGCGAACGCGAAACCTGGAACCTGGCTCGTTCATTGTCACGTGATGGATCACATCGAGGATGCGAGCGGCATGCCCGCGGGGCTCGTGACCGCGATTCACTATGCCGGCACGCCGAACACGCTCGCGATGATGTATCGCGCGATGGCCCCCGCCGTGCCCGCGCCGGTGCGCGCGCTAAGCTTCGGCATGACGGTGCTGCTGGGCGCGATCGCGGGATTCACGATCTTTCTCGGGTTACCGATCGCGCGCGCGCGGCGCCTCTCGGCGACGACGATCGCGATGCTCAACGCGCTGGCGATCGGAATTCTGCTCTATCTCGTCGTCGAAATCGCGCGAAACGCGATCGCGCCGATCTCGCAGGGGCTCGATGCGTGGCACGCCGGCGGCAATCCGTTTCCAGTGGCGCTCGTCGTGGTGTTCGTCGTGGGATTGATGCTCGGTCTCGTCGGCCTCGGGAGCGCCGCCACGCACTTCGCCCGCCAAGCCGCCAGTCACGCCGAAAATCCGATCGTCTTAGCCGCCGTGATCGCGATCGGGATCGGCGCGCACAACTTCGGGGAAGGTCTCGCGATCGGCGCGTCGGCCGCTGCGGGAGCGACGGCGATCGCGCTCGCCCTAATCGTCGGCTTCGGTTTGCACAACGCGACGGAAGGCTTCGGCGTGGCGGCGCCGCTGGTCGGGCGCGTCGTTCCCTCGTGGGCGCAGATCGGTCTCGCAGGGCTCATCGCCGGCGGCCCGACGTTTCTCGGGACGATAATCGGCTACAGCTTTTACTCGCCGACGCTCTCCGTATTTTTCCTCGCCGTTGCGGTCGGCGCGCTGGTCTTCGTGATCGGCGAGCTCTGGAGCGTGCTGCGGCGCACCGGGCTTACCGCGCCCGTCACGGCGACGATGTGCGCGGGCTTTCTGATCGCGCTCGCAACGGAACTCTTCTTGGACATCAACGGAGGATGAAGAAACGCCGTTACGGCGTAATGCGGAACACCGTGCCCCAGCCTTGGCTGAAACCGCCGCCCTCGGTCGTTCCGTACAGCGTTCCCTGATCGTTGACAAGGCGCGCAAACGGATACGCCCCGTCGCTACCGGCTTTGAAATTATAGAGAACCGCTTCCCTTCCCCCAGGAGTGACGGCGAATACCGTTCCCCAGTTTGCCGGATTGCCGTCCACCGTTGTCCCATATAAGACACTGTTCAGCGGCGTCAATCCGGCGTACGGATACGCGCCGTCTTTGTTGCCGCCTTTGAACGAATATACGAGGGCTTCTTTGCCGGTCGTCGTCAAGCTGTAGACGGCGCCATAACCGATCTTGCCGCCTTCCTTGGTCGTTCCGTAATATTTGCCGTTGAGCTCGGTCAGTGCATCGAATGGATACGCGCCGTCGCTCGGGCCGGCCTTGAAACTATGAACGATGTGCTCCTTGCCCCCGAGCGTGCAGGCGAAGATCGTGCCCCAACCGGGATCGCCTCCACCCATCGTCGTTCCAACGAGGACGTCTTTGATGGCGATCAGCTTCGAATAAGGATATGCGCCGTCTTTCGTTCCCGCTTTAAAACTGTAGACGACGTGCTCTTTTCCACCCGCTACTTCAAAGATGGCGCCCCATCCGTACTTGCCACCCTCGACCGTCGTGCCGTAGAGCTTGCCTTTGAGATACAGCAGACCCGCGTAGGGAACTGCGGCATCGCGGCCGCCCTTGAAACTGTAGAGCACCCGTTCTTGCCCCTGCGGCGTCACGCTGAACACGGCGCCCCATCCGTACGCGCCGCCGGTCTGGCTGGTCCCGTAAAACGTATCTTTGACGAGCGTCAAACCGTCGCAGGGATACGCGGCATCGGGCTTGCCCTGGAAACTGTAAAGTACTTTTTCCTTGCCCGCGGGCGTAATCTCGAATACCGTTCCCCAGCCCACCGTCCCGCCTTGATCGGTCGTTCCGTAGAAGTTGCTCTTGTACAGCGTGAGGTTGCCATATGGAAGCCCACCGTCGGTGTTGCCGGCTCTAAAGTGGTATAACGAGCGATAGCTTTTTGAGAACGGCTCGCCGACGTCAACCTGTGTACGCAACGACGGCGTCTGTCCGCACAACCATGGGCCACCTGTGTTGTGTCGCGCCGCAGCATACCCAAAGCTCGACGGCGAAAGATCAGAAGTTGCCGGCAGTGATCGTACGCCGCCACAACTTGCCAGCAGTACAGCACAAGCAAGGAACGAAACAATTCGCATGATTCAGCGCTGATACAATGACGAGGTCGCTTCTTCCCGTTCGAAGTCTTTGGTTCAATGTGGCGCTGGTCATAATTGTGGTAGCGGCCCAAGCGAAACCAGGCTAAGTGGAACGGACTTCAGAGCTTCTGCAAACTCTGCGCTGCTGAATCTGCGCATGGATCGCGCTGTAGATTCAAGCGCATACGTCTGCAGTTCTAGCGACACGGGAGAGGGAGGGATTCGAACCCTCGGAACCCTCATCAGGTCCTGCGGTTTTCAAGACCGCCGCATTCAACCGCTCTGCCACCTCTCCAAGACCCGCCAAGTGCCTTATTTACGGGTGCTTTCGGCGAACGGCTTTGCTCACCGAGCGGTGGCCGTAGCCCATTTGCTCACCATTTGCTCACGCACCGTCCGTTCCTGTCGGACGCGAGATCAAGCTGTTCGCCAGCAGGTTGACTGCATCACGCGCGACACCCTCGATCACGTGCGCATAGGTGGACAGTGTGATGACCGGCGACGAATGCCCGAGGAGCTGAGAGACTTCGTTCACCGATGTCCCGTTCTTGAGTGTCAGCGTTGCAAACGCGTGGCGTAGGTCGTGGAAGCGAAAGCCCTTCATCCCGATCGACCGCGTGACTTGGGCAAACTGCTTGGTGAACGTCTCGGGTGGCCACGGCGTTCCATCGGGGTTACAGAAGACCAGGTCGTTATCGTTGTAGCGCGAGCCGAGCCGCTGGCGCTCAGCGTCCTGCCTGGCACGATGCGAACGGAGCAGTGGAACCGCGACGTCGGCTAACGGGAGAACGCGCAGCTTGCCCGATTTCGGCGCCTTAAACCGCAGCCCGAGGATCTTCGTTTCTTCGAGAGATTCCGCGACGATCAGACGCCTACGCTCGAAGTCGACGCTTTTCGACCATCGCAGTGCGAGCAGCTCACCGCGGCGTAGTCCGGTCGTTGCAGTAAGCGCTACAGGATATTCAAACCGTGTTCCCTTGGTCGCCTCCAGCAGAATCGGTACGGTGTTGCCGTCCAAAGCCGCCGTTTTTCTCGTCACCTTTGGGCTGCGCACCGCAGCCGCCGGATTGGCTCGCAGCCATCCCAGCGTCTTCGTCCCGTACTCGAGTGCGGTATGAAGCACGCGGTGAGTGTGCAGGCAAGACTGGCCCGACAGGCCCTTTGCTCGCACCCTGCCGTAGGCAGTCGTGATATCGCCGGCGCTCAGCCGTCGAAGCGACACCGCACCCAAGTGCGGCTTCAGGTGCAATTTCACGATCGACGCATAACGCTGATACGTCGTCGGTGAGATCGTCTGCGATTTCGCGGTTGGCCTGAGGTCGGTCAGCCAGGCGTCGAGCAGATCGCCTACCGTCTTGGTCGATTCCTCGGTTAACGAACCTTCGTCGTTGCGGCGCAGTACCTGACGTTCGCGCTCCTGCGCTTCGGCTTTTGAGGTTCGCCCGAGTCGTACGCACTTCTGACGTCGCGGTTGGTTAGGCAAACGCGGCAAGTCGAACGTCGTGTACCAGACGTTCCCCCGTTTGCGAAGAAAGCCTTTCATTTAAGCCTCCGGTGCGCGGCCGAAGGCGGCGGTCAAGATGCACAGTTCGCCTCGCTTACCCAATTCCTCTCGTAACGCGGCTTTGGCGAGTCGGGTTTGGCGCTTGCCGAAGTTCGCGGCCGGCAGGACGCCCAGCCGAATGGCGGCATAAACTGCGCTCGGCGTGACGCGAAGCAACGCCGCCGCCTCCTTTACTGTCAACACTTCGGGAGCGTTCTCCCATGTTAGACTGCGGTGCCTTACGTTTTCCATCGGAACACTTTCGAATCAGCGCTAGTGCAACGACACGCATTGTGTCCGCATTAAAATGCGTACTTAAGTCGCACGTGTGGTGACGAACTAATTGTCGCGCGGATCGATCCGCACGTCAACTGCTCGTTGCAGTTGCGATGGCGCCATCGCAGGCCAGGACCTTGCAGTAAGAGTCTTACCGCTCCATCGAAATCGATTCACGGCTCCGACGCAAAGCGCGCTCTTCTTGACGCGCGGTGAACTCGACGTCCCGCCGCAGCTCCCGCGGCAGCGCCTGGTACGGGCGATCGACGGCGGCCGCGAGCTTCTCCAGGCCGGCGCCCCATAACGCACCCTCGCAGTCGAGTTGTGCAACGCCGGTACGTTGCAGCATGGTCAACTGCTTTTCGACCTTGGGTATCTCGTCGCGTAGTTCGGCCCGCGCTTGTCGCATCTGGGTTTCAAGATCGAGCGACGCAGCCACGTGCTCGCGGTAGATTCGCTCATTGCTTCGAATCCGTTGTTCAATTTGCGTGGCGTCGTTACTCTCAAAGTTGCGCATTGCTTTAGTGAGCTCCGCCTCATAGCGCGAGTGCTGCTCGCCATGGAGCTTCGCCGCTTCCCTTTTGGCCGCGTTGCGCACGAACGGATTCCAGGATTGCTGCTCCTTCGTCAGCCGCGCGAGCAGAACGCGTTCGGCCGGTGTGAACTGCGTTACGTCGCTGACGTGAGCTTCGATCTCGTTTCGCGCCGCCGCGAGCGCCTGCCCGATCGTCGGCGGCCGCTCGACGCGGGGCAAGCCCGCGCGCTCGGCGCGAGCGCGCTCGTAGCGGGCCTCATGTTCGGTGCGAATCACGTTCAAGCGCTCGCGCACCTGCTCAAGGGTTGCCGGCTGCAATTGCGCCTCTGGGGTTCGCCCGTGCCGGTTACGCACGGGAGCATCGAATGCGTCGCAAACGCGCTGCGCTCCAAGATCGCCGGCGCGCGCTCGCTGCACAACATATAAACGATAGTCCAGCGGCTTCTTCTCGCGTGCTGACGTGCGCTCCGACGCGAGCACGATCTTGGTTGCCTCCCAGCGCACCCGAGCAGCGCCGTACTCGTGCGCGCGCCGACGATTGATAACGACGCCGATCGACCAGTACGCGAGTTGCCGGGCGACCGCGCCGCGCGCGGCCAGCCGCGCCACTGCGCGCAAGAGCAGGCGCGCTTCGCGGCGCCGCTGAGCCTCGCACCGGCGCTGCATCTGCTCGCGCTCCCATGCCGCCTCACGGCGCGCTGCCGTTGCAGCATGACGCTCGCCGAAGAACCGGTCGCGATACCCAGCGTACTCCGAGCGCATCCGGGCGTGGTCGACGATGCGTTGCGCGTCGCGCAGCGCCCAGCGCGGGTCCGTGGTTGCCTCGCGCTCGGCCCGATCGCGAACGATGCTGCGGCTGCGCTTCGGCGGTTGCTCCGGCATAAACGGGCATGGGCCGAAGCGCTGCTCGAGTGCCGCTTTCTTGCAACCTGGATGGATGCGGGACGCGCCGCAGCCCGATGCGCCCGGATCGCGCCCTTGCGCGAATGCGAGTCCCTGCACGCGCGTGCCGCGCGCGATCAGCTTGACGACGATGCCGTCGCGGTCGAGCTGCTGCGTTAGATCGCCCCATGAACGCGCGCAATCGACCGCGGTGAGGATCGTTAATCGCGCGTTTTGCGCCCAGCGCGTCGCATCCACCGTCTCCTTTACGAGCTCGTGCGACGGCGTGAACGGTCCGAAGCGCCGCTCGAGCGCCGGCAAGGCGCAGCCCGCATCGATGCGTGATGCTGCGCAACCCGGCGCACCGCGCTCGAACCCTTCGGCGAATGCTAGCCCCCGTATCCGCTCACCGCGCCGAACAAGCTTCGCGACGACACCGTGCGCGCCCAGCCGCTGATGCAGATCGTTCCAGTCCTTGGCGCGGTCGACGGCATCGAGCGCGTAGGGACGCGCACTCTCGTGCCACGGCAGCTCGCCGCGCTCGTGCAGCTGCCGATACGCGCTATCGCTCAATCTTCGCTCGGGGTCCGCCGGCGGCATATATAGATGGCGCGCCCGCTGCACGATGTCGCGGTTGTGATGGCCGATGACGATCTCCCAGCCACGCTCCGCTGCGACCTCCGCACAGGTGCGCTCACGCTTGATCCGCTCGTGCCACAGGTCGTTCGCTTTGCCGTGCGGACCGATGCGATTGGCGATCACGTGGGCGTGGTAGTTGTCGGTATCCTGGTGTGCCGCCAGCACATACTGATTGCGCTCCATGCCGACCGATTTCAGGAGCCGCTCCGCGTCGCTGACGACTTGACCGCGCGTCGGATGCTCACCCTTGGCGTAGGCCACGATCAAGTGATAAACAGGATCCTTGCAGCGTCGTGAGAGCACGGCGACCGCTTCCATCTCCAGTGCAGCCGTCTCAACCGAGGTGACGCCGCGTAGCTGTACCCAGGCTGCCTTTTTCGGTGCACTCGCGTATCCGATGCCATCTTCGAAGGAACGTCCGGCCTGTCGACACGCGCGCTCGTGGGCATGCTCGGTGATGTAGTCGATGCCGGTTGCGAAGGTGCGCGTGCGCGATCGCGCCGACACTGCCTTGGAGATCATGACGTTCACCTCGGGCAAAAGAAAAAGCCCCGCGCGAACGATGTCGCATCGGGACCTTTGAGTTACATCCGCATAATTATGCGGACATAATTCGAGTACGTTTTCTTAGGCCAAGTATACCACGAACGCAAGTTTCGCGCTATACTTTTACATGCCGTCGTCGTGCCGGCGCGTCGACCTCGATTGGCCATCTTTCAAAACGCAAGCCGGTGGTTGCGCACAAAGGCGCTACCAGGGCGACCCGGCTCGGGTGCTTGCAGGCCCGCTCAGCCGATCGGCTCGAGTTGGCACAGCCGCCTGCCGCGAAATCTATAGACACCGAATTCTGAGCCCACTTATGACTTGCCGTCCGCTGTGTTGCAGGGCGCAGGCGCGCCTTTAACCCGTCGATTCGCACGCCGGAATGCGGAGCGAACCTTGCCCTTCGCTTCGACGGTTAGCTTGAAACAAGCTTTCATCAAGGTAGCAACGGAGGATAGTAGGCGCTCCCTACGGGAGAATGAAGACCAGCGCTGATGATTTTTTTTGATGGATTTACGGAGCCCCGTCGAAACTCAAGAATTACCGGCCATGGTCCAGAACAACCATTGAAGCCTTCGTCGACAAGGTAGAGTCTGCCGTCCTTGTTAAATGTCACGCTGTTCGGCCCATCGATCTCGTCTGTTATTTCTCGGTACGGTTCGCTTTGACCAGAGCGATATTCTTCCACGTTGCACTGCGCATCGTTCGTCACATAGAGCGTCCCGTTGGGGTCGATCCCGATACCGACCGGCCATGTTACCCCGGCGGTTATCGTTCTCGCCGGAGACTTGCTACCAGCGGGGTACACCTGAACGTTAGACGCGCCGTAGGGCACAAGATTTCCAACGTATAGATTGCCGGCGCGGTCAATTGCAATGCCATCTGGATTAGTCAAGCCCTTCGTGATGGTGGCGTGGGGGTTGACCGAGCCTTTCAAGTACTCGGTGACATTCACACCGCCAGCGTTGGACACCCACAAGTTCCCCTGAGCATCTATGGCGCAAAATGCAGGTATGTTGATGCCTTTGGTAATTGTCCTTACTGGCTTGGTTTGGCCAAGGCTATACTCGGAAATCCATCCCAAGCCGCTACCCGGATCGTTGCCGACGTAAAGCGTGCCGTCCCCATCGACGCAGGCGCCGTTGGGCTGGAATAGTCCCTTTGTAATGACGGCGATCGGGCTTGGATTATCCTGACTTGCTTCATATATGGTAACGCCAGCGTACGGAGGCGAATCAAAATTGACGACAAATAGCAGCGGCTTCGAAGTCTTGTACTTGACTGAGCGGCCCGATTCCGGTGACGCCGATGGCTCCTGCGTCGAGCGCGGCGCGTCTCGTTTTTGAGTGACCCGAACCAGGGTCGGGACCGTTCTCATTGCCTGCTGCGAGCCGCCGCAGCCCGCGAAGATCGCAAAGGCGGCGACGATGCTAAAAGCGCGGCGGATACAATGCCAACTCACCTTTAATCTCCCAGCAATTAATGGGCCCCGCGCTCCGATCCGCAAAATGGTTGCACCTTAGTCAGGCGACACCCTGTTGCTTGCCTTCCTCGTACGACGGCTAACTTGGCGAAAACCTTGACTGCTACCTACTTAGAGCCTACCGAGTCTAAAGCGGTAATGAGTTAAAGCTAAGGCTCCGTTATAGCGAGGCGTCGCTCGCTAGGACCGTGTCGCTCGGCCCCTTTCCACTGACAAGTACCTCGTCAAATTTTCAACCTCTTACGGAACCGCACCAGGTGCGCGTTGTCGTAAGAGGTGCCGGCGAACCGTTTCTCTCTCGTAGTCGAGCCGCTACCCCGCTTGAGCAATGCCGTTGCGGTAAGCCGGTTCTCGAGTTTGAGCTGACCCGTGTTTGAATTCGGCAACGCACCTCTCGCCCATGCCGTAACAGCGTAAAGCGATCACGTATGGCGCGGCTTGCCCGTATCGTATACTAAGCAAAATGAGCGTAGCTCGAATTGGACGCGCCGCCCGCCCTCCTTTCGCTGTCTTGATTGGAACCAAATACTTTAACCACCGCGCGATTAAGAGCTCGCGTTTAATAACGAACCATTATCTGCCATGCTTAATTTTTTCCCTGTCCGCACAAGGGTGGTGACTTCAAATGAAGACCACAGTTAGGTTTATGAAAAACTTGGCTCCAAAACCCTTGCAGCCTGGAGGCTGTTGATCTATGATTGGAGTGCACTTCGGTCAGAGTGGTGAATCCGAGCGTCGACACGGCTGAGCTATCTGGAGCTCGAAATATGATTCACTCATTGCCTGGCGCGCCTAACGCGCTCGGGTGCCGCCGTAACTGTGTGCGATGCGCCGAGTGCCCCGCGATTCCGACCTGAGGCGGCTCGAAGCCGTCCTGTGTATCAATGCAATCGCTCGAAACCAGCACCACGAATCGAAATCGTATCGCCTTGCCTTTTCACACGCGCTCTTTTGCCAACGCGCGATCATTGAAGGTGGAACGGGTTCCCCCGACGGCTAGAGCTCATGGGGGCGACAAAAGCGCAATTTAGAGGAAAACACTTTGCGCATCGTCGTCTCGCTAGCTCTGGACAGGCCTCGGCCGCCTCTTTTTATCAAAGCCTTCAAATAAGGAGACCTTCATGTCATTTACTTCGAATATCCAAATCACGAAGAACGATCCAGCTGTGCTGTACGACGCGACCGAGACATCGGGTGTCTGGCACGAGGATCACGAGATCAACGGAGTACGGTACCATGCCGCCAACGCTAAGTTCGACGATAAGATTAATTTTACATGGTCACTCGCAAACGCATCGCAGCCGGCGTATGCTCGAACTCAAAACACCGACGGCTCGACCAGCTATCTCTATATGCCTGCTAACTCGGGCCCGTGGGCGACCTCGGCGTGGCGCGGCACCGGACAGCCGCTGATCTATCACGCAGTGAACTATGGCATGTCGCCAAGCGCCAGCGCGGCCGACAATACGACCGCGCTTACGAACGCGATCACCGCAGCCTTTAGTACCGGTGGCATCGTCTTGATCCCAGCTGGCCTCTATCAGATCAACGGAACCATTATCTTTAACTACGCCGGAACGCCTGGAGACGATCAGGGTATTATCATTACCGGCGCAGGCGGCACCGCGGAGCTCAGGCAGAATGCCTACCAAGACATGTTCCAGTTCACGAGTCTTACGAGCGGCCGTGGAGTACGCTTCCGAGACCTGCGCATTTCCTACGTGGTACCGCTAAACCCGCCACCACCGCAACCATATGCAATCCGGACAACGGATTGCATAAACATCACCTGCGAGCGAGTCTACTTCTCCGCTTGTCCGGCGTTTATTAACGACAACAGATCAAACGAATGCGGGTTGTTCGACTGCACGATTGATTACGGCGCCGGTGTCCCAGGCTTGACCTTAGTGTACCTCACCGGTTCGCAAGATTTCGTCGATCATTGCCGCTTCAGCCAAACGTCGGTAGCAAAGGGAGGACCAACCGGAGTTGTGGGCATCGTCATCCAGACGGCTAGCGTGCCGTATGTAAGCAACACGCATTTCGACGATCTCGACACCGCTATCTGGATTCAGGGCGGTAGCAACAGTCTGTTGCGTGCAACGCTCTCCAACGTCTCGTGTGAATGCTTCACGTACGGATTGAGGATTCAACCGTTATCGAACAGCGTTGATATCTTCCAAGTGTTCGTTAACGACTGCGACTTCGCTCGTGCTCCAGACTCGACCGCAGTCAGTCCAGGCATTCTCGTCGACACAAACGGCGGGCCCGCTGCGAACGTTTCAGATATCTTCTTTTCGAACTGCATGAGCCACGATTGGGCCGCTGCCGGGATGGAAATCCGCGGCGGTCAGGACATTGAGGTCATCGGTGGACGGTTCGGTTCCAACGCGAGCGACCCGTCCATGTTGCTCAGCGGCGGCATTGCGATAACCGGTCCCGCTCAGAACGTTACGATCGTCGGTGCCGACTGTACGGGCTCGATTCCGCCATATAGCTCCGAACCGACCAGAGGCACACAACCTCACGGCATCTCAGTGACGGGCGCAGTCGTCGCGATGCAAGTGCGCGGATGCAATCTAAACGGCAACGGTCAGAACAACAACCAACCGTTGTACGTGGGAACTGCCGGCAAGGACTTGCGGGTGACCGACTGTCCCGGATACAACGACCAGCCGGCGTCAGCTCGGACCCTTTTAAGCGGCACACCGCCTTCCGGAGCTTTTTCTAATACGATGGCGTGGACTGGCGCGCCGCAAGGTTGGTACGGTCCGATCGCGTTTTACGTTTGGGGTTCGGGTGTCTCGAATATCGTAATTGACGGTGTCACCACGATGCTCACCTCCGGTGCGTTCGAGTTGGGGCAAGGCGACAGCGCCTCTGTTGGCTTTAGCGGTAACCCCCATTTCCTAGCCTTGGGGAAATAAAAGCTACCGTAAATGCACAAGGCCGCTGCGATCGTGGAGCCTAGCTACCTCCACGATCGCTGGTGCCCCGGGGCATGTCTCGGATGACGAGATCTACACGATACTCAGTGATCCGAGGCGCGACGAACGAGAACTAAAGGCGGTGCGACAGTGAGCAACGCTAAGTTTGCTCACGGTTTGCTCACAGGATAATCGCTGCCCCGTGGCGCTAACGAGCCGGACGTTCCTGTTCCACGCACCTCCCGGCACTTGGCGGCTCTTACCGAGGTGAACGGTGTGCATTTCAAGACCGCCGCATTCAACCGCTCTGCCACCTCTCCAAGTTCTCGTGAAGCCATATTCTACTGGAGTTTTTCGTCATCCGGATTTCTCGCGGATTCATGGCGCTGCCGACGGCATCCCGTGCGACGCCTTCCACCGTGTGAGCCTAGGCGGAGAGCGTGATAAGAGCTAAGCGCGGCGGACTGACTAAGGGGTGAACTTGAATACGGTGCCGAGGCCGGCGCCACCCACACCGCCCCATACCGTCGTGCCATAGAGTATCCCGCGTACAGCGGTAAGGTTCGCATAGGGGACTCGACCGTTGGGTGCACCGGTAAAGTCGTGAAGTACCTGTTCTGCCCCCGACGGCGTTATCGTGTAAATCGTACCGTCATTTTTCGAGCCGCCGTAAGCTGTCGTTCCGTACAACTTGCCTTTCGCGGGCGTGATGCCCGCAAAAGGTTTCGTCCCGTCCATTTTTCCGCCGAAGCTGTGGAGCACTCTCTCAGAGCCTGCCGTCGTGATGACGAACACCGTTCCCTTATTATGTTCGCCGCCTTGCTGCGTGGTTCCGTAGAGCGCACCTTTCCACGCGGTGAGTCCCGCAAAGGGGTAAGCGCCGTCGGTCCCGCCTTTGAAGTTATAGAGAACGCTGTAGCCTGCGCCGGTTGGGCTGATCTCGAAGACGGTTCCGTCATTGCTCGTTCCGCCTGACGAAGTGGTGCCGTAGAGCACATTGTTCACGTCGATCAAAGCGCCGAGCGGCAGCGCGCCGTCTGCGCCGCCCTTAAAACTGTGGAGCACTTTTTCGGCGCCGGAAGTGCTCACGGCGAACACCGTCCCGGTTCCCCCTTTACCACCGTAGTAGGTGGTGCCGTAGAGTGCATCATTAACGCTCGTCAAATTCGCGCGTGGGTCGTTCCCATCTTTTCCGCTGAACGAGTAGATCATTTTCTCCGAGCCCGACGTCGTGATGGCGAAAACCGCTCCCAGATTCTTGTGACCGCCTATTTGTGTGGTTCCGTAGAGCGTGCCATTGACGTCGATCAGTCCTGCATACGGCCGGGCACCGCTCGCAGGACCCGTGAAGCGGTAGAAAACCTTCTGTTTAACGGAGTTGAAATCGAAAATAGTTCCGCAGCCGGGCCCGGGAGTGCAGCCTTTGCCGGCATCACCGCCAAAGTTCGTGGTGCCGTAGAATCTGCCGCTCAGATCGAGCAAAGTGCCGACCGGGACGATTCCATTCTGCAGCTTGCTAAAAATATGGAGCGTCTGGAAATTCGAGCTGCTCGGCGTGGGCTGACTCGTCTGACTCGTCGCGGGAAGTGACGAGGCCGGCATGCGCGAGCAGCCGACAAGAATAATGACGCTCAACAACAGACCACCGCTCCGCATGACCGTCGCCTCCCGTTCGTCGTAGCTGCATCTTACGCTTCTCCGATAAGGGGCTGTGCCCCTGCTTCAGTCTGTTAGAACACAGGTAGTTGATACCCAATCAGTGAAGTTGAAGTTCAGCAACTAATGGAGGACGTAGCATGAGGCTTCGCTCTTGCGGATCAATGATGCCGGTGGCGGCGCTGCTGTTGGCAACCTCGGCCTGCGCGGAACACGCGGTCCCCTCGAGCGTAGGAGCTAATCCTGCGCTGCAACTCCCGAGCGTCCTCGCCGGCGACAGCCGCCCTCCCGACACCACATCGATTCTAAAGAAACTCAGGAAGGACGTCGTCATCGGATCGACAGTTGATGCGAAGAACGGCGACAAGGGACCGCGGGCGCTCTCAATCGTCGGTAGAAGCAAGGGCGTGCTGACCCAAGGCCAGCTCCTGGTCTGTAACTTTGAAGATTCGGCTGGGGTGCCCGGCAACGGAACGACCATAGAGGTCCTCAATCCCAAGCCAGGGTCACAGCCGGTTCGCTTTTTCCAAGGCGACTCGATCAAGGGCTGCGACGGAGACGCGTATACGCGCGGTCATTTCGTGTTTGGTTCAGGACGCACGAGCGGCGAGATCGCTGAGATGAATGACAATGGAGTACCGGTACTAACGTTCGGCGGTAAGAATCTCGCCAAGCCGCTCTCGGATACCGACGCCCTTCCCGAACAGAGCTTCTCTCCGGAATACATCTACGCCGGCACTACGGCTGGAGGGATCGCCAGCCTGAGCATCGGCTTCTACGGTAACGGGAAGGTGTTGCAAGTGGCCGACGGTTTTGCCGCCACTAAATACAAAGGGTTAGATGAGTTGGGACCGTCGGGACTGCAGTACAATAGGAACATCGATACCCTCTACATCGTTGACGGCGTAACGAATACGCTCGTGGCCTTTTCCAACGCAAGCAAACTTTTGGCCAAGGACGAAATCGTCGTCAAACCCGGGGGAAAGACCTTCAAGTGTAAGTATCCCAAGGTCACGTGCGCAAGCCTGGTCTACAGCGGGTCACCGCTCGACGCACCGATGGCGTCCACGTTGCTTCCCAATGGCAATCTCGTCGTCGCCAACACACAAGGGACGGCCAACACGCTGGTCGAGCTTACGCCACAGGGTCAGGTACTCGATACCAAGGTAGTCGATAAGAGCCCGACGCAAGGCGTCTTCGGCCTGGCTGCACGCGGGAAGAACGATTCCGACACCGTTATCTTCTTCACCGACACGAATTCGAACACAGTTAACGCACTCGTGCGGTGAGACGCGACATCGGCCGCGAGGTTGTCGAAGTCTTTTCGCTCGGTCATAAGAAACCGAGAGAAGTCATCGAGTGCAGCGCGCAATGCTGGGCGATTGCGCTCAGCCATCGAGCGAAGCGGCTTTGGGTCGACGAAGTGAACGGTTTGAACGGCACCATCGACGAGTTCTCTTATCAGGACGCGAAGTTCGTCGAAACCTTGGCCCAAACGCCCAATTCCTATCCGCTGGGATTGGCAACAACGCCGGACCTCTACTGACAGAGCTAGCATCGGCGGCCCACGTAGGGGGCAGCGACAAAGCCAACGCCGAAGTTGCGTCGCCGGCGATTCGGCTTTCGGGGATGAGGCGAGGCGTCATAAGGAGGCTAAAATGTCTAAAGTCCTTCACAATGAAATGATGTCGATGATCCGTGAAGGGAAGACCGAATCGGAAATACGCGCCGCGATAGAACCGCGATTGGCGCCCGGCTGCCAGCTAACGACCTATACTGACACGTGTGTAACTAGTACCGGCGTGAGCGGCTATAAGCGGTGTGGCTATATCTCCGGTTGTGACGATTCGAGCAATAACACAGATCCCGAATGCGGGGAGTGCCAAGGCTCCTGACTTCTCGAGCCTAAGGTTCGGCTGGGCGTGGCTGCCGCGCGCACGTCAGGGTATCTCCGACGATGTAACCGCCGTTCTTGAAAACCTGCCACTCGACCCGAAAAGACTCGTCGGACATCTTTGTGTATGCGAACTGCTGCAGTGGCCTGACCTGCGCGTCGCTCGTCCAGACGAGGGCGTTGCCCTTCCAACCCGACGAGCTAAAGTCGCGGATGCCGCCAAAACTATCGCCTTGACGCCGATAGCCGGCGCCACCGAAGCAATCCAAAGTAGAAAGAATCCTAAGCGCCGCACAAATATCGCGACGGTCTTCCATTGGCGATCTGCCCCGACCTCCACCGCTAAAGTCCGACGCAATCCAAACGCTGCGCTTCGCCGTTATAGATTCTAGGTCGTAGCGTGTGAGGAGTGCAATCGGTGATGCTGGCGTTGACCTTGGCGTCCGCGGTCGTGGCGATGCCGAGTCCGAAGCCCAGCGCGAAGCCGCGCCCTGCGGTGCACGCATACAAGACGATCGGCCGTGTCATCGCGCGCGGACGGAACGTGAACCTCGTGGCGAAAAGCGCACGCTGCGCCTCCCTTCGTGATGCGGCCGTAAAAATAATTCGCGGCACCGCAATCCAAGCGCGTCGTTGCCCCGTTACGTGCGAAACGGGGAAAGGAGCATCGCGACGTGCAACGGGCCGCGGCCTTTGTTTTGTGGACGCTATGTCTGCCATTCGTGGGGACGCGCAGTGCCGTCGCCCACCCTCTCGGCAACTTTACGATCAACCACCTGGCGCGCATCGAGGCACGCGCGCACGATCTGCGCGTCCACTACGTTCTCGACATAGCCGAGATTCCAACGTTCCAAATCATGCACGCCTCCGGCGCCTGGACGCCTACGAAAATGCGCGCGTGGGCGAACGACGAGAGTAGGACCGTCGAAACCGGCCTGCAGATCGCGGGCAACGGCGTCGCGCTTCCGCTCCACCTCCAAGCAACGTCGGTAAGAACCCGTCCGGGGGCAGGAGGGCTGCCGATTCTCTACTGGACCGGCGACTATACCGCGCCGCTTCCACAACACGCAAGCATCAGCGTCCGCGACCTCGTCTACGCCGATCGCCGCATCGGCTGGAAAGACATCATCCTTCCCGGCCTGCCCGACCCGACGCACGAGCTGCGCTCCTATCCGAGCGCGCTCATCGGCTCGCCGCGGCGCAACGACGCTGCAACCTTCGACGTTCTCGACGGGCGCATCGCGCACGCGCGCGTGCGCGACGACGACGCTGCGTCGTGGGGCGCGTCGTCGATCGTACGCTCCTCCGCGCTCTCCGATCTCATGGCGCGGGATGCGCCGACGCCGCTCTGGGTGCTCTTCACGGTGCTGGCGGCGTTCGGACTCGGCGCCCTGCACGGCTTGGAACCGGGCCACGGGAAGGCGTTGCTCGCGTTCACGCTCGTGGGGGCGCGCGCAACGTTCAAACAAGCCGTGATTCTCGCCGCCGCGCTCACGTTCGCGCACACCATCGCCGTCGTGCTGCTCGGCGTGCTGCTCTGCTTCGCCGCCGGTTTCGCGACGGAAAGCCTCTTTACGTGGATTACGATCATCTCCGGCGTTGCCGTCGCCTCGATCGGCGCGCGCAGCCTCTCGAACGCGGTATCGCACGCGCTCGCCCATCGTCACCACCACGATCACCAGCACCACGATCACACGCACTCGCACGCGGTTCCCGGTTCGGCACCGCTGCATTTTCGCAGCGCGGTCGTCGCGGCGATGAGCGGAGGCATCGCGCCGTGC
>Ga0213882_10000343_pt1 | contig 17099 bp, 16 predicted proteins | sample BarmaccoBMER_R09_FD_160106 | JGI IMG/M metagenome (GOLD analysis project Ga0213882, IMG submission 160106) | Barbacenia macrantha exposed rock microbial communities from rupestrian grasslands, the National Park of Serra do Cipo, Brazil - ER_R09 ...
AAGGTCTCTTGCCGCGCATCTTCAACTAGTTGAGGCGAACGGAGGCGCGCACGCAACTTTATGACGAGAAGATCGCCAAAATAGCGCGCGAAATGCCGTTCTGCTTCGGCATCACCTTGAATCAGGCGCTCGATATAACCTCGATCAAAAGTATGACGATCCAAATTTACGCTCACCCGGTAGACTCGATCGTATAACGAAGGAGTAAAGGAACGATAGGAACTTGTGCGTGCAGAACACGAACGGGAGGCCAATATCATGGCGGGGGCTTCGCTCCCTTGTGATTCCGTCTTCCGATTCGTTACAGCCGGAGTAAATTTTGTCTAGGAATGTAATCGCAATCACCGGGGCGTCGAGCGGAATCGGGGCTACGTTCGCGCGCAAACTTGCGCCCGGACACGATCTGATTCTGATTGCTCGGCGCAAGGACCGGCTAGAAGAGCTTGCCTCGGAGTTCTCAAGGCTATATGACACCCAATCTAAGATTGTGGAGGCCGATCTCAGCCGAGAGGAAGACCTGGCGAAGGCCGCTGAATACATCAGCAACGAACAAAGGCTGGCCCTCCTCATCAACAATGCCGGTTTCGGCACCACAGGGAGGTTCTGGGAATCTCCGCTCGAAGTGCAGGAACGAATGCACAGGCTTCATATCATGGCAACGGTGCGCCTGACACATGCCGGACTACGGAACATGGTGGCGCGTGATTACGGCGGCATTATCAACGTTTCTTCCGTATCGGCCTTTGTGCGTAGCCCAGGAACGACTAGCTATTCTGCGACAAAGACCTGGATGACGGCGTTTACTGAAGGGCTATATCTCGAGTTAAAGGGAATGAAATCGAACGTTGTGATTCAGGCGCTCTGCCCCGGTTTCACGTATTCGGAGTTTCACGATGCCATGGGATTTGAGCGGGGCCGGCTTGCCAAATCAGGATTCTGGATGACGGCGGATCAGGTAGTGGAAGCGTCGCTCGACGGAATGCGGCAGCGGAAACCGTTCGTCGTGCCCGGTTGGCGGTATCGCGTGCTGACTGCGATCTTTTCGAAGCTGCCGACTCGTGCGCGCCTAGCATTTGAGGGAATTACCGGCCGGGCAAGATTGGCAAACACCCTTTCAGCTGCGGCAACAGTACCGAAGAAGTTGGACGGCTCGGAGACAGAGTAATTGAAGGGAACGGGATCGACTTGATATGCTGCTGTTCTATGAAGCGCGGCGTTGTCCTGTCCACGAGCGTCCTCGCTCTTTTCGTAGGACTTACGGCAATGGCTGAACAAATCAATGTTGTCAAGCTGCATGTCGATTCCTTCAATGTCATTGGCATCTCCACGCGAACTTCGAATGCTATGGAGGCCTCTGGCAACGGTGAAATCGCGCAGCTCTGGAAGCGCTTTCGTAATGACGACGTTCTGGTACGTATAGCGAACCGCGCGGACGATCGAGTCATTGCGGTATATAGCGATTACCAATCTGACAGGAACGGAATGTACACTTACACGCTGGGTGCGAAGGTGACCTCGACAAAAGACGTCCCAGCGGGGATGGTTGTGCAGAGGGTGGAAGCGGGTAATTATGCGGTGCTCGAGTCACAGGGCCAAGCGGCGGGGCCGATCGTCTTAGGCCTTTGGCAACGGGCTTGGTCGCTCGAAGATGCGCACGAACTACATCGCGCTTATAAGACCGATTTCGACGTCTACTACGAAGATCTGAAAAAAAGTCCCGCAGCCGAACATGTGAATGTTTACGTAGGGCTGGGTAAGTAGCTTCGGACGCATGATCCCGCGCAGACGCTGGCGGATCGCTGTTCTGCTCGGAATCGGAGTTTTGATCAACTATTTCGACCGAGTGAACGTCTCGGTGGCTCACGATGCGCTTCACAACGAATTTGGCGTCTCTAATGTAGCCTTCGGGTACATCGTCAGTGCCTATAACTGGACGTACGCGGCCCTCCAACTGCCAATGGGAGTTCTGCTCGACCGCTTCGGGGTGGAGGCAATTGGCAGGATCAGCGCATTTCTCTGGAGCCTTGCGTCGTTTGCGGCCGCCGTGGCACCGGGCGTGAGCAGCTTCGTTGGCGCGCGGCTGCTGCTGGGGGTCGGCGAAGCTCCGACTTTTCCGGCAAACGCCAAAGCGACCGGCTACTGGTTTCCGAGGCAGGAGCGGAGCTTCGCCACGTCGTTCTTCGATGCGGCGGCCAAATTCGCTTCCGGCATCGGCGTTCCGCTGATCGGAATCGTTCTCATTCATTTCGGGTGGCGGCTAAGCTTCGCCGCCACAGGTCTGGTCAGCTTTCTTTACTTTCTGGCGTTCTACATCGTCTATCGCGATCCGAAGGACGATCGTGGATTGACACCGGAAGAGTGGGAGTTCATTAAGGCGGGAGGCGCGAATCCAGATGCCAGAACCAAGCAGACCAAAGGCGCTCCGCTCGTGTATTTACTTCGTCAGCGAAAAGTCCTGGGCCTGGCGATCGGCTTCGCAGCGTACAACTATTGCTTCTATCTGTTCCTTACTTGGCTACCGGCGTACTTTTCAGCGTTGCACATGAATCTGCAGCACTCAATTCTTTTTACCAGCGTGCCGTGGCTCTTCGGAACTATTACCGATTTGTTAATTGGAGGCTGGTTAGTGGACGTGCTGGTGCGGCGCGGCCATAGAGAGACGATCGTCCGGCAAAGCATTCTGGTGGGGGGAATGGTTCTTGGTTTAGCGGTGGGCGGAGCGGCGTTTACACGGAATCCCTACATGGCAGCTCTGTGGATCAGCCTGTCGCTTGGGGGATTATCGGCGGCGGCGCCGGTCGCGTGGTCCATTCCATCGTTGATCGCGCCACGCGATAGCGTAGGAAAGATCGGTGGGATTGTAAACTTCGGGAACCAGATTTCCGGCATTGTGGCGCCGATCGCGACCGGCTACTTCGCCGGACCGACCAATTCTTTTTCGCGAGCGTTCGGAGCCGCGGCGGTCATTCTGCTGGGCGGGATCGCGGGATATATTTTTCTGCTGGGCAGGATCGAGCATGTGCCCGAGCCTGCGGCTATTTCTTCCTAGGCAGCGCACGGACAGCACCGGTCGAGATACCGCCGTCAATCAGAAGCGTTTGGCCCGTCACGTAACGGCTCGATTCAGCGGCAAGAAACACCACGGCGGAATCCAGATCGCCCGGTTGACCGGGGCGCTTAATGGGAATGCGATCGCTCAGATACTCCACCCATTCCTTGTCTTCGTACATCACCTTGTTCTGCTCAGTGCGGAACCAGCCCGGCGCGAGGCAATTCACCGTAATGCCGTGTTTACCCCAGTCATCTGCAAGACTCATGGTTAATTGACGAATACCGCCTCGGCTGGCGCCGTACGGAGCGAGACCGGCGTATCCGGCAACACTGGTAACAGAGCCGATGTTAATGATGCGCCCGTAACCGCCCGGGATCATACGCCGCGCGACCGCCTGGGCTACGAAGAAGCTGCCGCGCAGGTTGGTGTCCAGGATCTGATTCCAATCGTCCCAAGTGACTTCGATGGCCGGTTTGCGGATATTCATGCCGGCGTTATTGACCAGAATGTCGACTTTGCCGTACGCCTGCTCCGCGGAGGCGGCCATTGCTTCGATACTGCCCTGATCGCGAACGTCCAATTCCAGCGCAACGGCGCGGCGGCCCATGCTTATGACCTCCGATTCGAAATTTCGGAGATGATCGCGATTGCGGCTAGTGAGCACAAGATCAGCGCCCGCTCTGGCTAATGCGCGCGCGAACTGCTGACCGAGCCCGCGGCTGGTACCGGTCACAATTGCCACGCGGCCGGTTAGATCAAAGATCTTATCCACGATCGCGCTCCGCCGCTTTGCCGGGCGTGAGGATCACTTTCATGAGATTCGGCTGACGTTCGCGTAGACGCTCGAACCACTGCGACCCTTCTTCGATCGGCGCGACGATGCTAATAAGAGGTTTCACTCGCACGGAGCCGCGAGCCAGCATTTCGATGCAGCGCGGATACTCACCAGAAGAAGCGGCCGACCCTTGCAAACGGATCTCACGGCTCACTACGGTCTGTAACGGAATCTCGACGGACGGCGCGATGTTGCCAATGAGCACCACCGTTCCACCCTTCTTCACACCTTCGATAGCGGCTTTGATGGTTGGCGTGCTGCCGACAGCCTCGAGCGCGACATCCGCGCCTGAGCCCAAGGTGATCCGCTGAACCTCGCTGAGAAGATCGGCTGTTTTGGAATTAATGGTTTCCGCGGCTCCAAGCGATTTCGCCAGCCCGAGGCGCGTATCGTCAATGTCCGCGACGATCACCCGCGAGCAGCCAGCTTCGCGCAATGCTTGCAGAACCAGCAGACCGATCATTCCGGCTCCGATCAGGAGTGCGGTACCTTTGGGGGCGAGCTGAGCAAGGGATACCGCATGGACAGCGACCGCGAGCGGTTCCACCATCGCGGCTTCCTCCAAGCTCAGACTCTCCGGAAGGACGTGGACGATTCTCGCGGGCACTGCAACGTAGTCGGCGAACGCTCCTTGGCGGCGGTACTCGGGAGTGGAAACGCCTAACACCTGTCTGTTCGAGCAGAGATTCACCTGACCTTTGCGGCAATATTCGCAGTGACCGCAGTAAACAGTGGAATCAAACGTGACATGCTCGCCGACACTGAGGCCTGAAACACGTTCTCCGACAGCGGCCACGGTACCGGATGCCTCATGCCCCATGATGATGGGAGGAATCCGGCGGCCAGATGAGCCATCATAGCCGTGTACGTCGCTGCCGCAAATACCGCAAGCCGCGACGCGGACCAGAATGTCTTCCGGCCCGGGACGCGGCATAGGGACCTCGACGGTTTCCAATCTTCCGTATTCGGAAAGCAAGAGCGCCTTCATCACACTGGAATCTTAACGAATCAAGTTAGAGCCCGAGTGGCTCGCGCCCTTAGGTCCGCCAGTAGACGATCCACCTGGTCTGATTTCTCGAGCATGGCGAACTTGTCCGGTTTGGCGCCTTCGAGAGTTCCCTGCTGGAGCGCTTCGGCCTCGATTACTTTGCCTTGCATGCGATCGAGCGCCAGCTCACGCCGGAACTCTTGAGAGTCGGAGAGGCCGGTGCGCAGACCTAATTTCGCGCGGCGATGTTGGGCAATTAGCAGCTCCGTCCTGGTTCGTGTTTCGGTCATTTTCTGCTCCAGGCGGTGCAAGGCATCACGCAGAATCCGGACCTGATCAGCCTGTTCCTCAATCTGCTGCGCGAAATTCTTCGAGGCGTTTTCGTACGTGACAGCCCGCTCCACCGCCACCCGCGCGAGCCCATCTTCGTTCTTCTGAATCGCCAATTCGGCTTTGCGAAGCCATTCGTTTTGCTGGTTCATGTTCTCCTGATGTTTCTTTTCGAGCAAGTGCTGACCGGCAATGGCAATCGCCACCTGTGTCTTCACCTGCATGAATTGGTTCTGCATGTCCAGGAGCAACTGCTTCAGCAGTTTCTCCGGGTCTTCCGCTTTGTCAATCAAATCATTGATATTCGCTTTGACTAGGGTCATCACTCTATCTAGTAGCGGCATTGCTTACTCCTTTACGACTGCGTACCTGTGCTTCCGTTGGTTTTGCCTGAGTCGGCGGAACGATCAGTAATGCTGCGAACTTTTCCGAGTAACTCAGACATCTGCATACCGGATAAAGTCTCGAAGAGAGCCGGTATCTGAGCGGCAATCTTAGTCATGTCGCCCGTAATCTTGTTCATCCCCGACGCGCCATCTCCGGTCGAGACGATCGTGATTTTGTCGATGTTTGCAAGCGGCGAAGCCAACGCTCTGACCACTTCGGGCAAACCGGTGATAAGCTTGTCTACCACGGCGGCCTGATTCCATTCCTGGTAGGCCTCGGCCTTGACATTCATGGCGCGCGCTTCCGCTTCGCCCTTCTTCAAGATGATGTCGGCATCGGCTTCACCTTGGAGGCGGGTCGCGGACGCACTACCTTCGGCTTCAATGGTCATTTTGCGGCGCGCGGCCTCGGCCAGCATTTCGATTCGCTGGCGCTCAATTTCAGCGTTCTTCAGTACATTGGCGATGAGTTCCTTTTCGTGCCGAAGGATTTCCGCTTCCTGTACCTTGATCTCCTGTTCCTTCTCGATCTGGCGAATCTTAACGGCCTCCGTCGTTACTTGCTGTTGCATCACGTTGGCCTGAATTTCGTAGGCCTTGTCGGCCTGCGCCTGCTGCCGCTTCACGCTCTCGACGTACTGGGCTTTCTTAATCTCGAGATCGCGCTGCGCCTGGGCCTGGGCGGCCAGCGATAACGCTTCCGCAAGGACACGCTCTTGGTCAGCCTGGGCTCTGGCAACCGCAGCGGCTCGCATCGCCTCGGCGCGACGAATAGCGGTATCGCGATCGGCTTCAGCCGCGGCGACGTCGGCATCGCGCTTGATGCGCGCAATATCGGGCCGGCCCATGTTGCTGATGTACTCGTTTTTGTCACGCACTTCCTTAATCGTGAACGAGATGACCTCGAGGCCCATTTTGCCCATGTCATCCGCGCACGTCGCGCGCATGCGGTCGCCGACCATCTCGGGCTCTTTCACGATCTGCTCGACCGAGAGCTGACCGATGATGCCGCGTAGATGCCCTTCCATGACCAACCGAATGAGTCCTTCGCGGGCCTGATCCGTCTTGGTGAGAAACTGCTCAGCGGCGGTCTGAATGGATTCGGGATCGCTCTTCACTTTGATTTGAGAAACGGCCTCAACGGTAACAGCGACGCCCTGCTTCGTGTACAGATCTTGTACCGGGGCCACGTCGAACGACATGAGCTGCAGCGAGAGCTGGCGAAAATTCTCGACCATGGGGAAAATCACCGTCCCACGGCCTTTGACAATGCGCGTCCCTCGAAGCCCGTACACGATCAAGGCCTCATGCGGTCCGGCCTTGCGGTACAGCGTAGCCATGACCATCATCAGCACCAGCAGTGTGAGAACAGCCAGCGCTGCGATGAATACAACTTCACGTGATATCATTTGTCTGCTCCTTTGGCGACGATTCCGGGCCGAATGTCATACCCGACTGGGTCATTGCCTCCCAGGTACGTACATAAGCAATTCCTTTTTCATAGCGAGTGACCACAACTTCCGCGCCGCGGGCAATCTCCCGCGCATCTTCACTGCGTGCGTTGAGAGGCCGCCGAGCACCATCGCGCACGTAGATCACTTCACCGACGCCATTCGGTCGAATGGGACTCGCGACGCGTCCGAGAACGCCGACCATCTCGTAGTCTGCTGGGTCCATCGGCTGCTCGCGCGATTGGAGGAAACGGAGAAACGCTGCGAGACACCACGCGCCCACGAGGCCGACTACGATCGCAATCGCGAGGTCAATCCAGAAACCCAGACCCGAGTGCCGTGTTAACAGATAACCGACTCCTCCGAACCAGGCGAGATAAACAGCGGCGGAACTGGGGTTGACCATCGCCCCGGCCCAACTGGACGTCGTTCCTCTCGGCGACGCTCCCTTTACCGCGCCATGTCCATGGACCGGTGCGTGAGCGCCGTGACCGGCATGGAAATGCCCGTGGCCGCTGTGCCCCAGATGAAATCCGCCGAGTAACAGTGACGCCAAAGCCCAGAGGGCTCCGACGGCGAAACAAAGCAGGTATATGTCAGACCAGCTCATGAGACGACCTCCTCTCTTGGTTCGAGAACTTCCCACAGACGATCCAACAGGTCCGGTGTTTCGAGGACCTCTCCAAGCAGCAGGACACACTTGCGAGTGTCTTCGTGCCGGGCAAGCTTCAGCAGTGCCTCCGAAAGCGGAGCATCGCGACGGAAGCGCTCGGCGCCCTGAATGAGCCAGAGGTCCAGCTTGTCTTCCTGATCGCGAAGATCGGAAATCAGCTCCGTTTGGAAACCTTCGGGATCATCGACCAGGTAACCCGGATGCACTCGAAAAAATTTCGAGAGCAATAGACGGGTAGTGTTGGTCAGGTGGCGGCGGCTGCCGTTTTCTAGCTGCGAAAGATAGGGCTGACTGATAGATTTTTTCAGCTCCTTGCGGACGGCGGCGACCACTTCCTTTTGAGTCATCTCGCGATTCAGGCCGCGGAGGTGTCCTTCGACGACTCGGAGGTAACGGATTTTCTCGGCGACCTTCATATAGCGATCTGCAATTATCTTATCGCTAATTGCAATATCAGTCAAGAGAGATGCGGCATTAAGCTTCGCAAACGCTAGAAAACCAGGTAAATCGGGCGCGCGGACTCGCCAGTTAGTGCGTTAGGTGTCCAGCGATTTAGGGCGGACGGAGGACACTCGCGGCCGCCCGCAGGTCTAAACTTCGCGATCTATTGCTGGTGGTCGTAATCTACGAGGAAATAATCTCCGGGCTGCCCCAGGTGCGGCACCAGCAGGGTCAGGTTGCCGCCGTTCACCGTAAAGTCCAGGCCCGGTACCAGACGGATGCCGTTCTGATATATCGAGACCGACCCGCTCACCGGCACCCAGTTCAAAACGAACGAGGTCTGATTGACCGTCGTCGGCTGATGCAGTTCATTGATTGTATGGCGGGTGCTTGTCCACATCGGGTTCGCGAGTTGCATTGCCAAGATCACGAGAATTTTTCGCACATTTGCTCCTTTTTTAGGCGTCCAGTCGGGCTTATTCTTTCAGCACAGCGAATGAATCGGAGGGGTAACTACATCTCCTAAAACGAATGACTCGCGATACGCTTCCGCGCACCGCGAGCCTGCCCGACGATAGCATGCGAAGCTTGGAAAAACGAACCGTTGATCCTGAAAATGGCCGGTAAGTTTTTGGAGTGGAAGGAAAAATAAAGTTGGGCACACCCGTGACGAAGGAGCAGCGGCTCCAGGAAATTCCTCAGAAGGACGCAAACCAGCGACCGAGAATCCTCATCTACGGCTCGATCGCAATCCTGGCCATTGCCTCTTCGCTTTTCTTGACAAAGAGCGTCGATCTCGCAGTCTATTGGTACGCCGTGAACGGATTTTTCAGCGGAACGCGGCCGGCATATGGGCCGGCAAGCGGTATCGGATTCCCGATGGAGTATCGTTACCCGCCCGTAACGTATCTGCTTCTATTCCCTCTTAAGTACCTGAGCTTTCGGGTGGCTGGCTTCTGGTGGATGCTGGCCGCATGGATCAACGGAACCCTAGCGGTGACGCTCGCCATCCGAATTCGCGGACTGCGGTTCACGTCCCGCTCCGTTGCTGCGTGCTGCACCTTTCTGCTGGCTTATCTCGTGCTGGCAGTTCGGTATGGGAACGTGCAGCCATTCGTCATCGCCTGGATTTTTCTAGCGCTCGTTCTTTCCGAAACGCAACCGCTCTGGTCCGGGATACTGATGGCGCTGGCAGTCACGTTTAAGATCTGGCCGATTCTGTTTCTGCCGTGGCTTCTTCGGCGAACCAGAATCCGGGCGGCGGTTTCATTCGCTCTTGGATTAGCTCTTCTCTGGCTAGCCCCCGTTACGGCATTTGGCGCAACGGGTTATTGGGCGCTTCTTCACCAGTGGTACGAAGCTGTGGGGCGCGTAGGAACCACCTACTCAGAGTTCTATTACTTCCCCGGCCAATCCTTACGCGGGTTGCTGCTACGGTACTTGACTCCCATAGAACCGCCCCTGAAAAGGTTCCCGCACATCAACATCCTGTCGCTTTCGCCACATACAGCAGTTATCGCGTGGGTGATCATTGCTCTCGCGGTCTACATCTTCTTTGCAGTTCAGGTCCTGCGCGCGGATGAGCGCAAACTGTGGGCATGGGATGGGCTGGCGTTCGTTCTGTATTCCCTGCTAGAGCCGTACGCGGTGAAAAGCGGACTCATTTCGCTGGCTCCGGCAGTTTTGATTGCTAGCTGTCTCTTCACTCAGGGCATTGACCGGGGTCCATGGAACTCAGAGTTGGCTGTGAGCGAGCGGCAAGCCATTGCGAGAGCGAATGCTTTGTTTATTGCCGCCTGCTCCCTCTCGTTTGCGCAGGCAATTCTACAGTACAAACCCTGGCAGCAATACCTCCTGAGCTTTGGCCTGGATTTTTGGGGTGAAGTATTACTCTTGACGGCGTTTTGCCTCTGGTTGCGAACGAGGTTGCCGTGTGCGCCGCGGGCGGACGTTCTGATCGGAGATCAGGCTCGGGGTGTCTGACAGGAGTCGACGATTGCTGCCCTCCGCTCCGGCGGCCGCACGCCGAACAAGAGATGGTTGAGAGGCGGTGCGAGTCTGTACCGATTCAGCGGGTGTATCGAGAGAGCCAACAGCATTTCCGGCATCGTCCAGACGCTCGATGTGGGCCTGTTCGTACCGGACAGGCACCGTCTGCTGCACGGTTTCCGTCTCTTTGTGCTCCGTGATATGGATCTCTTCGGTGACCACCCACTGCTTTTCGATCCGCAAGATTTCGGAAACCACAGGAATGATAAGCGTGTTTCCCTCGCGGTGAGGCGGCTGGCGCGGGCCATCGACCACGCGGTTTGTTTTCACACGCTTCACATCAGCATGTGAGGTGCGGAGCTCCTGCTCGAGAACCTCGTCCTGAGTGTGAACGTGTTTGGTAACGCGGACGCCGCCGGTAAGAACCGGAGCGGCGTCTACGTTCACTTCTTCCTGGACGACAGGAATGACCAGGTCAGACTCGTCTGGGGCGATAGACATCGGAAGTCCCCGCTAGCGTGTCGACGTCGCCCCACGCGCACGGCCTGTGATTTTGTCCCACCCGTAGCGAACGGAAGCCTTCATGCGCTCCCAGGCACTATTCGGATAGCGAAGGCCGTAGTCGCTACGCAGATCGGATTCTACTTCATCCCAACTGCGGCCCTGATAGCGAGGATCACTGGCAGCTTGGTACCCGTATTCATATGCCGGCCCGTAGTCTTCATAGGAGGCTCCGGAACTCGCATAGCGTGTTTGGAAATCTCTTCGGAAATCGTCGTCTATGCCGCTTGCCTTGGTAGTAGAAGCAGCCGTAGCGGTATCGCCCTTGCCCAAATTCTCGACATTCACCTCTCTGCGACGAACAGTGTCGCGCACGGTTTCTGTGCGTTCCGATGCATCCTTGCTAACGCGTACCTCTTCGACTACCCGGGCCTGCTTCTGAACGACCGGCTCTTCAGCGAATTCCTGGACTTCAATGACCTCGTCACGACCGGCTTGCAAATCACCGGCCTCAACGCTTCGATTGGCGGGCTGGCGCTCAACCCGCACATGCTCCTCGCGAAGACGTACGGTCTCTTCAACCGGCTGTTCACGGACGCGCGAGTAAACACGAACGCCGCCTCGGAGAATCTGGCGTTTGCCGACCTGAAGATCTTCCTCGACCACTGGGATGGACTTGGGGAGGTCGGCATCTTTGCTCTTGGTTTTTGTGGAACTTGTTGGAGCCGGAGAAGCGGAAGCGGCCGCTCTTGCCGTCGTCTGCTGCCCGATTTTCGTTGTCTCCTCGCCAACGTCAATTGGATTGTGATTCTGCAGGATGCTGGTTACACGATCGACGTTCTGATCATCCACGTCTAGACTCAGGAGCACTTCACCGCGATTGGCTGCATTCTCGTAGTAAACCGAGTCTGAGGCCTCCGCGTCATCCTGTCCGAAGAGAGACTTGAACCAGCCCTTTATTCCGCCTTCATGCTGATGAGTTTCCTGCCAGGTACGGGTATTACTACTGGAGTCGCCAGTATCCGAATAGGAGCCTATATAGACATTCTTTTCAGGAATTCCGTTTGCCTTCAGATCCGCCGCGGCGCTCTCCGCTTCAGATCTGTTTCGAAAGACTGCGACCACAGTCGATTGGTTTGTAGTTGCCATTTATTCACCTTCCTAGGTCATGCGACCACACTTGCTGGACGGCAACCTTGGGCCATTTGTAGCGGGAAATCTGCGATGGTTTGTACGGCCGAATACAAGGCACCCGCAATGATCAACGAAGCGCGCTGAACCGCGTTTTCAGTTCGCCAGACGAAACATTTGGCTCACTGCATGGATTGCTGCTGGCTAGAGGGGGGCACCAAGCCTTTGATGCGCAAGTAAGTGACCATATTGCCGTAGTGCTCCATGTTGTGAACGACGTTGAAATTGAGAATACTGAGCTTCGGCGCATCGTGGTTGAAGAACTTGACGACTACCGGAGCTTGGGCATCAGTCATACTGGAGTAGGCTTGGTCGCAGTATGCGAAGGCATCTTTCAAACCCTGGATAAGGTCGGCCTTGCTAGTCTTGCTCTTCTCGATTCCGGGAGGCTGCTTGCCGTCTCCGACAACCGCAGAGCAAAACTCGTATTGGGCATCGGCAACATGGCCAACCAGTTGGCCAAAGCTTCGGACGGTGGATACGGGCTTGAAAGAATAGTTCTCTTCCGGCATTTCTTCGGCTGATTTCAACACGTCACCCTTGCTCATGCCATACATGTACTTGGTCGCGGCGCTCAGCGGATTCGGATTGGGGGCGGCGGGCGTGGAGGAACTTGATTGAGCAAAAACCTGGACGCCTGCGAGGCCGAATGCAAACAAAAGCTTTTTCATACACAACTCCCTGGTTCGTGTAAGTGGTATTGCTAGCGAACACATAGAAGTATCAAGACTCTGCACGGCATTGTCAAGGCGAAACTGAGCACTTGGGGTGAATAACGGTGCAAGGGCTTCGAACACCACACGTTTCACGTCATTATGTAAATAAGTTATGAGCTCGTTTGATCCGGAGTTGCGACTCGCGGTCGTTCTGGACACGGACGATCCTGTGGCGATTGCATTGGCGAAGGGATCGCTGGAGCAAGCGGGGGATTCCATTCCTTGCTTTAGACCAGATCAGCACGCTAATCGAAACGGCGGACCCGTTCCTGCGGAAGCGGATACAGATTCAGGTTGGCCGCGACCGTGAGGTCGAGGCACGCGAGGTGCTAGCGCCTCTGCTGCAGCCACAAATATCCGGGGAAGGGCCGAGGAGACAAATCAGCACTAGCGGCTACTCCGGCCGGTGCGGGCGAGCTGATTGCGCAACATAGCTGTATACCCGGCCCACTGGGGTGAGCGTAGATCTTCAACTTTAGCCCGCATTTTGCGTTGCCAATTGGGATATTGGGCGGTACTGCCCGGAAGATTCTGCTGGTCCGCTTCCTTCGTGAAATCTTCCTGATTCAACAGAAGAATCATCGAAGGCACCTGAGCGAGAAAACCCATAACAGCGTTGTGAAGATCGCCGTCGAGCTCAAAGACCTGCTCGGCCCTGCGCGTGTAGTACTCAGGAAGCAAGTTCTCCGAATGAAGCCGGTCAAGCATGAGCTGCTTCTCACGTTTGCGTTGGTTCATCTGAGCCAAGTAACCAGCTTCGTCGATCAAGCCGGCTGCCCGGCGGGCTTCAATGTCACGGCTCTTCCAGAAACCGGCGAGCGTCGGTAAATCGTGGGTAGTAGACGAGACAAGCGCCTGCCTTGAATATTCGCGACTCGGCTTGAACGCCGCACCTGTCTGATCCTTTTCGAAATAAAAAAGGCGATAGCTAAGAATTCCGAAGCCCGCAAGCATCTCGCGAATTTCATCGGTTACGGTGCCGAGATCTTCGCCGATGATGACGTTCTTGCTGCGAACGCTCTCCAGCGCGAGAATGCGCATCAGATCGACAGCATGGTCGCGCACGTACGCGCCGTGGCGCGCTTCCATGCCTTCAGGAATCCAAAACAATCGAAAGAGCCGCATCACGTGATCGATACGCAAAGCGCCGCCATACGCAACGATTTTCCGAATAGTGTCGCGGAAGAGACAATAGCCGTTTTCGCGGTGGGCCTCGGCGGAAGGCGGCGGGAAACCCCAATCCTGACCCTGTGGTGAGAAATCGTCAGGAGGCGCGCCCACACGGCAACCGTTCGCGTAGAAGTTTCGATAGCCCCAAAGATCCGAGCCACAGCTATCGGTGGCAACGGCCAGATCGTGGTAGAGCCCGATCGACATACCGCTTTCCCTGGCGAACCTCTGTGCGGCCTGAAGCTGTTCGTCGGCGATGAATTGGATGTATTTGTAAAACTCGACCGAGCGGGCGTGCTGACGGGAAAACAGCTCCACTGCTTTTGATTCCGAGGCTTGATATTCAGGAGCCCAATCGCGCCAGGTCCAGAGATTTCGATTTTCCTTGTGGAGGGCTTCATCGAGAGCGCAGTAAAGGGCAAACTTGTCAAGCAAGTCTCCTTCAGTATGCGAGTACCGCAAAAAGGCGAGAGATCGTTCCGAGCCACGCGCGCGTTCGCGCCGAAACTCACGATATAGAAGCTTCAAGAAACAGCGCTTGAGCCGGTCCACTTCCTCGTAGCAAACGAGCTCGGCCTCTCGTAGACCGCGAATCTTTTGTTGCATCTTCGGTGAACTAGCAAGGCACTGCGCTGAGCGGGAGATCTTGAACTCAGGCACGCTCTCAATATCGATATAGATCAGATTCTTGTAATAGATCGAAAGAGGTAGATACGGACTGGTGTTGTATGGTGCGCGGTTGTGCAACGCATGCAGAGGATTCAAACCGATGAAGCTGAATCCGACCTCATGCCTCGCCCAATCAATCAGCGGTCGAAGGTCAGTGAAGTCGCCGCATCCCCAATTGCGATCAGAACGCAGTCCGTACAGGGAGACATTGAAGCCCGCCGTTTTACCGGAACTGCGCAGATTCTCCGGAAGGTGGGCTTCGTCGGGACAAACGATGACGTGAGTCTCGCCAATTGAGTGCCCGTTCAGTGCAGCTTTCAGCCGGTGATACCCGAGCGGTACCTCAGCGGGTAGTGAAAGCTTATATGCGCTCCAGACCTGATCCTCGATACCAACGCGGCGGGCGAGAGGAAGCTGCGCCAGGTCGATGGAACCGGCGACCGCTTGTCCACCCTCGAGATCGACTTCATAACACAGAGAAGCGTTATCAGCCCCGCTAACTGTAATGAGAACGGCCTTATCGCTTTCACTGACTACAGACGTTTTCCCAAGCGGGCAAGTAAAGCTCTGGCGAAAATGGCGCTGGCGCTCGGCTTCCATCGATTCATAGCTCGAGACGTCCCAACCCAAGGCGGCAAGAATCCGTTCCTGCGCTTCGAGAGAGACCTCATGGCGTTTATGGAAGATATCCCAATATTCTCGGGCAATGCCGCATTCCTCGGCAGCGCGGACGAGGGACTCAGTACGGCTGCCCGCAGGCAGAAATCGGATTTCGGAGACACGCATTAGTAACTTCTGATTTTAGGCGGCGAGTCGCCGAGATACCCGATTCGTTCAGCCAGGAAGCTGCAGAGCGAGTTTTGCACATGGGATACTTGAGCCGTGGGCGACTCAGAAGCTTTCGTACTTAGCCAACCGCCTGAGTTGTTCGCGCGGGCCGATCAGGACGACTCAGCATTGGTTCGTGACAGCGTGATCACCACCACTCTGGACAACGCGCTCAATTGGGCTCGGAAGAACTCGCTCTGGCCAATGACTTTCGGGTTAGCGTGTTGCGCGATCGAAATGATGTCGATGATGGCCTCGCGATACGATGCAGCCCGCTTCGGGGCAGAGGTTTTTCGTGGATCACCGCGGCAGTCGGACCTCATGATTATTGCCGGAAGAGTTTCGACTAAGATGGCGCCCGTTATCCGGCAGCTCTATCGACAGATGCCCGAACCCAAGTGGGTCATCTCTATGGGAGCATGTGCAACGTCAACCGGCGTGTTCAGCAATTACGCCTTAATTCCCGTGAACCAGGTGATCCCCGTAGATGTGTACGTGCCGGGTTGCCCGCCTCGGCCGGAACAATTGATTTATTCGATCATGCTGCTGCAGGAGAAAATTCAGAGCGAGCGGGGCACCGTTAGGAAGACGTTGAATCTCGATTAGTTCATCTCTTCAGCGGATCTTCCCTCATCTCTTGAGGGGATCTTCGATCCAGGGCGGCGTAGCCTGCACCAAGCCACCGAGCACTGGATCGAGGGCCGCAAGCGCCTGCTTCATCTCCCAAGCCACTCTCCGATACGAGAAGTGGCCTTTTACTCCGCTGCGTAAACGCGACACGTATTCCAGCTCGGCGAAATCCATCTTGAACAGGAATCGCGAACGCGCGGCTAAGGGGAGCAAGTACTGCGCGGCTGGCTGGGGCAGGCGACGGATCGTTTCATCCGCCGTCTGGAGCGCAGCCGAATAGACTTGCTCCAAACCGCACTTTGCCAATACGTCAGGAGATTCGTAGCCAAGTTGATTGGTGTAATGCTGACGTGTCTGCTGGCAACGACGGTGCCGGTGAAGATCGCGATAGGCGCCGATGTCCATTATCAAGTCAAAAACATAAGGAGCCGAACGGAACTGGCGAGGCAATTCGTCCCTGCGGCCCCGCTTGCCGAGCGCAACTTGTAGAACTTCCTGACGCCTCGCTGCTGGCCAAGCGCAGGCCGCTTTATAGAGCTCACGATAGGGGCAGTCCGTAACGGCGTACAGCAACGTGGCGCAGATATCGGCGACGTGATCAGAGGGCTCGATCAAATCAACTGCAGGCCCAGAGATGTTCTCACTTTTAGGCAGATGATGGGCAGCCCATTCGCTTAAGTCCGCGCGCAAGCGCACGGCGTACTCGTCCGCCTCAGCATGACGAGCCAAGGTAGGGGCGACGGGTTCGGCCGTATTGCCGTCCCAGATACAGGCTGGCGATGCGGCGCAGGCGCGCGAGAGCTCAACCCCGATGTCGCGCAATTCCTGAAATTCGGAAGCTTTGAGGCGGCCGACTTGCTTCTCCAGAGTGCGGATACTCGTGACCTGCCCGACACCGGTAGGAACGCCGAATGGCAACAGGTAACGGGCCACATCGAAGGCGCGCGCATCCAGATTACGTCGGTATGCGTCCTCGCGCATGTCCGGTGGCTTCGGAAGCTGCCCGGCGAAATATTCGGCGACGCCGCGCTGCACAGTTCTGTAGGCATCGAGGAGCCGGGCGACAGCCGTCTCATAAATGGCGGTTTCGTCCGCACTTAACTCAGGTGGAACGATCACGCGCGTTTTGGAGAAGTCCTGGAATCGCGAGCTGCGAGCTTGTCCGTCCCAGAGCTGCTCGTCTTCGATCTCCGTGGCGGCGAGTTCGGAAACACCTTCGAAGCATACGGTCACGTGGCCGAGATCGGCG
>Ga0213882_10000344_pt1 | contig 17083 bp, 15 predicted proteins | sample BarmaccoBMER_R09_FD_160106 | JGI IMG/M metagenome (GOLD analysis project Ga0213882, IMG submission 160106) | Barbacenia macrantha exposed rock microbial communities from rupestrian grasslands, the National Park of Serra do Cipo, Brazil - ER_R09 ...
GAACGCCGAGTGCAAATACAAACATCCGCTCGAGATGCTGGAACAAACAAGCGTCGCTTAGTTCCCGGCCAGCGGACTAGTGGAAAATGCCCTTGAGCTTGTCGAAGAAGCCTTTCTTCTTCTCTTTCGGCTTCGGCGGAGGCACAGCTGCAGAACTCCCGTCCACCGCGACGGACGGAAGCGCGGCCGGATTTGCCGCATTGGCAACTTGCCCCACCTGAACAGATGGCGGTGGAACCGCTTCCCAGCCGGCAATTTCAGTGGATCCTCCCTGATGTAGGGAACAGAACTGTACGGGCTGCGTGCCGAGCAGGTAGTAATCCGTGATGGTCCGAGGACAGGCGCTGGTCGCAAGCTGTCCCGTTTCAGGATCGACTTGAGCGCTGACAACGCCCTCAGGAACCTCGAAGTCGGTCACGTCGCGGTAAGCGCGGTGCCTGTGCGCCCGCTTCATGAACTCGGTCCACATAGGAAGAGCCGCCTTAGCGCCGTCCATCTTGATGTCCTGATAATCATCGAGACCGACCCAAACAATGCACAGTAGCTTGGTGGTGAAGCCGGCAAACCAGGCATCATGTGAAGTGCCGGTCTTACCGGCCGCCGGTAGAGCGAATCCGCGGGCACGAACCCCCGCTCCCGTGCCGCTACGCAAGACTTCCTGCATGAGGTTCACCACCAAAAAATTCACTCGCGAATCCAGTATCCGCTTGGTTTGCGGTTCGGACGACCACAACTCGTTTCCCGACTTGTCCACGATGCGGCTAATGAAGCGAGGTTGAACCATGACACCGTTATTCGCGAATGTGGTGTAACCAGCCGCCATGTCGAGCGGCGTGACATCGTACGCACCGAGCGCCTCGGCAGGCGTTGCGCGAATATCCTCGAGTCCGGCCTTATGGGCAAGATCAGCCACTGCCTCATAACCGGCTTCCTCGGCGACTTCCACGGCCGGAACGTTTAGCGATTTCGCGAATGCTTCCCGCAGCGTTATATCGCCAAGCCAGTTATTGTGATGGTAGTCGGCTGGCTCGTAAGTTTTGTCGTCATAGTAAAACGTCCGGGGCTCGTCCAACAAAAGAGTCGATGCAGTGATCGGACTGGGCCCGTTCCAGAGGCCAGTGTTCAGGGCAGCCGCATAAACGAAAGCCTTGAAGATACTGCCTGACGGGCGTTTTGCGAGGACGTGGTCGAGTTGGCTTACTCCGTAGTTGCGGCCCCCGATCAGAGCCTTCACTTCGCCGGTATGCGGGTCCAGACAGATCAGGGCAACCTGCGGCTCCTCTAACGGAGTGCCTGCCTTGTGCCGTTTGGCGAGGAAAGCATCGAGTTCCTTGATCCCGATGGCCACCGATTCGCCGGCATCGCGCTGCAGATCGGGATCAAGTGTGGTGAAGATTTTCGAGCCGGAGTCCTGAAAATCGTGATCCTGGAAATTTTCCGCTAACCGCTCGTTGACCAAGTCGACAAAATAGGGTGCGTCCGCCGATTCGATGCCCTGTTTGGCAATCACCATGGGAGTTTCAATCGCCGCTTGATACTGGCTTTCGGGAATAAACCCGTTATCGAGCATTTGCTTGAGAACCACGTTCCGGCGAGCTTTGGCGCGCTCCGGCCAGCGGATCGGGTTGCGAAAACTCGGCTCCTGGACCAGTCCGGCCAGCGTGGCGGCTTCCGGCAGAGTAAGAGAACGGATGTCCTTCCCAAAATATGCCTGCGCCGCCTCGCCAAACCCGCGGATATCGAACGAACCGCGCCGCCCGAGATCCACTTGGTTCGCGTAATATTCGAAAATCTTTTGTTTAGTCAGCTTTCGTTCGAGGTGAATAGTAATGAGCGCTTCATCGAACTTGCGACTGAACGTCTTACGGCTGTCGAGCCAGAGACCCCGGGCAAGCTGCTGGGTTAACGTAGAAGCACCCTGGTCCTTGCGGTGTTGCTTGAGATCGACGAGCACGGCTTTGAGGATGCGCACGGGATCGAGGCCGGAATGCTGAAAGAACCGCTTGTCTTCAATCGAAATTACGGCCTGGACTAAAACGGGCGGGACCTGGTCATAGCGCACGAGCCGGCGCTTCTCGCGATTCTTGTCGTACAGACTGCTCAGTAGTTGCGGCTCCAGCGTGTATTCGGTGCGGGAACTGTTGTCGCTGAGAGCAATGATTGACGAAATTCTGCCATCCTTGAACCGAAGAACGCCGGGCTCGGAATCGGTAGAAGAGCGGTCGCCGGGGAAGATTTCGATGGCATCCGGGCGAAGATGATACCAGCCGGTGGGATTTGTGCGCGCGTCCTCGCCGTAACCGCTCTCTCTGAGCCGAGCTGCAAATTGCAACGGAGTACCGGGGTCTCCAATGCCGACCACCTGCGGTGCGCCGTAAAGAAGCGAGGAATTGGGAAACGGTCCTTGGGCCAGCTTCTCGTCAGTCAGCCGCGCGTAGCGCAGGTACAAGACTGAAACAGCAACGCTGAACGCGAGCATAGCGGCAATCGCACAGTAAAGGACGATGTATTTGATCGAGGGAAACGATCCAAGTGTTTTAGGGGACGACGATCGAGGTGTCTTGGCGCGGCCAGACTTTGAGCGGCCGGGAAGTTTGATGCGTACAGGCAAAAGCGAAGCCTAAAAGAAACAGTCTCGGCCCAACGATGCCCGGCACTACCAGAGCGACGCCGGCAGCCTCAAGTCAGCCACGCCGAGGGAAACGCGGCCAATCATTTCCGGGCCTCATACGATTCTAACTCTTTCCAGATATCATCGCTATGCGGCTGCCAACCGGGAAGCTGCATACCGGTAATCTGGAGTTCTTCAATGCTGAGGGTCCCATGCCCGAATGGACAAATCCATTCGGTCTGTGGACGCCCGAAAGTGATGAGATTGCCCCACGAGCCCTTTTGAATGGGCATGATCAGCTTGCGTAGGCAAGTGCGGCAGCGGCGTCTCTGATCCCGGACAGTAACGAACAGCAACCCTGCTCCAATCAGCCAGACTCCCAAGGTCAGGAAGGTAAAAAGCATATCGTGCAGGAACAGAGGGGGAACGGGGCCGAAGTTAGGGAGCAGCAGCGCCGGATCGGCGTAAAAGCGGACTAGGACAGCACCATCGCCCCAGTAAAGCGTCTTGCCCAGAACAATCGGCGCCGGATTAGGGTAGAAGCGGACGAGGACAGCCTGAAGGCCGTAGACAACCGCGGAGCCACACACCACCTTCGCAGCTAAATACAGCCAATACTTCATTGACATCCATTAGACTCCTTTTTGGCCGTCAGGGTTCCGAACCAGGAACTTAGCTCCTGATTAAATTCTTGACCAAGAAGAGAACGTTGGCCGGCCGCTCGGCTAATCGCCGCATGAAGTAGGGATACCACGCATCGCCGTAAGGCACATACAGGCGCAGGCGGAATTCACGACCGACCAGTTCCTGCTGGAGATCGCGCCGGATCCCATAGAGCATCTGAAATTCAAAACGATCAGGTGAGATCTTCTGTTCCTTCAGATGACGTAGAGCTTCGCGGATGATGTTCTCATCATGGCTGGCTATCGCTGGATAGTGACCTTCCGCTAGAAGAAGTTTCATCAGCTTGACATAATTCGCGTCGACATCGGACTTTCGGGAATAGGCGATATCCGCAGGCTCGCGGTAGGCTCCTTTGCAAAGACGGATTGGAATCTGACATTTTGAGAGCATCCGGATATCGGCTTCGCTGCGAAAAAGATAGGCCTGAATCACCGCACGAACATGGCCCGGGAATGCTTCTTCCAGATCGGTGACGAGGGCAAGCGTGCGGTCCGTGTAAGCACTCGATTCCATATCCACTTCGACCCGGCTGTTCATTTCACTGGCGCGTCGGGCGAGTGTCATGACGTTGTTGCGGCAGGCCTCTTCCGATAAATCCAGACCGAACTGGGTTAGCTTGATGGAGACGGTAGCCGGCAGTCCTGCCCGGTCGATTTCATCCAGAGCGGCCAAATAGGAATCCCTCGAGCGGGCGGCATCTTCGAGCGAGGCGACATTTTCGCCCAGAAAGTCGAGAGTGCCGAAAATCCGTTCGGCAGAAAGCCTCTTGATGACTTGAATGCCTTCGCGAAGCGTTTGGCCGGCAACGAACCGGGATGTGAGTCTCTGGGAAAGCGGCGAGTTCTCCATCCAGCGGCGCAGCCAGCTCTGTTCTGAGAGATAGAGAAAAGTACGGCGCAGCATTCAAAGTGCGCTAAATTACACCAGCGTTCCTTTCCACTTGCCCGTGGGAATGCTTGGGCCAATTCCAATGTAGCGGTCAATAACTTATCAGCTATTTGAAAGGTGCTATGTGAACAACGAGTGGCTCACTAGGGCGAGTCCGGTGCCCAGGATCGCGCCGACCAGCACGTCGCTCAGGAAGTGCATGCCGAGCAGAATCCGCGAAGCAGCGATGCTGATGGCCGAAAAGAGCAAGGCAGGAAACAAGGGAGGATAAAACTCGCCGAGAGCGATTGAGACCGCAAACGCAGTGATGGTGTGACCCGAGGGGAAGGAGAACTGATCGGGTGGGAGCAACTTGGCCCAGACGTGTGGCTCGATTTCGCAGGGCCGGCGGCGGCCAGACAGTTTCTTCAGAGACTTGAATAGGCCGATACCAACCAGAGCAGCGGATCCGGCGGCAGCGATTGCGGTCAGGCGCATGTCACCGCCAAAGAGCAGAACGGCCAACCCCGTTAAATACCAGAGCCAGCCGTCTCCTGCCCGGCTGGCGGCAAGGGCCCACATTCGAATCCATTTCGGAGCGGACCACTTATTCACCTTCCGCATTAGCTTGTAATCGCGGTTGGCAATGAAGTGCAGCATCGCGTGATGGGCCGTCATTGTTCGGCCCGTTGTTTTAACCAGTTTACGAGACTCAGCACTTTTCTCCCTCTCTGCCTCTTTTTGTAGAGCGAGTCGGGTTACAGCCGGGTGAAAAGAACGCGAATGGTTGGTGACGAGGTAAATTTGCGGGCGATTTCTCTGTCGCGGCCGTTACGATATAGGTTGCCGAACACGCCCACGCTGGACTTTGTTTATTTCGATGCCGGCGGTGGACACCGCAGTGCCGCACTTGCCTTGCAGTCCGTTATCGGCTCGCAGCACTACTGCTGGAACGTCAGGCTGGTGAACCTTCAGGAGGTGCTCGATCCGCTCGACGTATTTCGGAAGTTGACGGGGACGCGGCTCCAGGACATTTATAATCTCGCGCTGCGGAAAGGGTGGACATTAGGCTCACCGTATTTGCTCCGGCAGATGCACCGAGTGATTCGTGTTTACCACAGGAAGCAAGTAGCTTTGCTCCAGCAGTATTGGTTGCAGCAACGACCGAACATTGTGGTCTCACTCGTGCCCAATTTCAATCGAGCGCTCTTCCAGAGCTTACAGGCGGCTTTACCCGGTGTACCTTTTGTGACCATTCCAACCGACTTGGCGGATTATCCGCCGCACTTCTGGATGGAGCAGCAGAATCAATACCTCATCTGCGGAACGGCGCGAGCGGTGGAACAAGCAATAGCGCTCGGGTACCGCGAGGAACGAGTTTTTCGGACGAGCGGGATGATTCTGCGGCCTCAGTTTTATGAGCTTCGACAGATCGATCGGGCTAAGGAACGTGTACAGCTTGGCTTAAGCGCCGATCTGCCTACCGGGCTGGTTCTCTTTGGCGGGGAGGGATCGAATGTCATGTCGTCGATCGCACGCCAGCTTGGCGATAGCGGTACCCACCTGCAGTTGATTCTCGTTTGCGGAAAAAATGCCCATTTACGGGAACGTCTGAAACAGCTGAAAACACGGAACAGGAAATTCGTGGAGGGCTTCACGAAAGAAATTCCGTATTACATGCATCTCGCCGACTTCTTTATCGGGAAACCTGGGCCGGGGAGCATCTCCGAAGCGCTGCAGATGAATTTGCCCGTGATTGTGGAGCGGAACGCCTGGACACTGCCTCAGGAGAGATATAACGCGGATTGGTTGCTGGAACAGAAAGCGGGTATCGTGCTGCCGAATTTTCGCGAGATCGAGACGGCCGTACACCAGTTGCTGGCGGGTGATCGATTGAAGGAGATGAAGGCCAGGATCGCCAATATGGAGAACCGGGCAGTGTTTGAGATCCCTCCGATTCTCGAAAAGATTCTGCAGCAGAAGATAGCGTAGGTCGACGATGTATTGGCTTCGTCTGACCTGCCCGCCGGAAGCAGTGGACCGAATGACGGGCGAGTTGTGGGCGTTCGGAACTCTGGGCATTCGCGAATTAGAGAGTGACGGGGCCGTCGTTTTGATTGCACACTTCGATAACGCTGAGTCGCGGCATGAGTTGATTTCGCGGTTTCGGATCTATGCACCGGAGTGGGGACGCGAGAAAGACACGGATTGGCTGCATGAGACCCACTCGGCTTGGACAGCGCGCGAAGTAGGACAACGGCTGTTCTTGGCGCCTAGTTGGAATACCGAGGCAACACCGGCCGGTCGGCAGCGGGTGATCCACAATCCCGGTTTGGCCTGCGGAACGGGCGAGCATCCGTGTTCTCAGCTCGCTTTACGTGCCTTAGAGAAATGCGTTTACCGGGGGTCGAGCGTGGTAGATATCGGCACCGGATCCGGCATCCTGGCCATCGCGGCCCGGCGACTTGGGGCGCGACTGGCGATCGGCCTGGATACCGATTTAGCTGCGCTGGAGGCGGCGCGGGGAAATTTCGACCTTAATGCGCTTGATCCCCAGCTTGTGGCGGGCTCGGCCGACTGCCTGGCGGACGCCTGTGCCGATGTAGCCGTCGCGAACATCAACTCAAGCGTCCTGCTTTTCCTACTTGATGAGCTGTTGCGGATCACCCGCGCGAACGGCTGGTTGATCTTAACGGGATTCACCGAAGCGGAATCCTGGCGTTTCCGCGAACTTTTTCTCGCCGGAGAAGTATCCGGTTTGGATCAATGGCGGTGCGTGACGGTCAGGTTCTAGCTCGCTTTGTTGCGGCTTTCTGCTTGGCGGGCTCTAGTTGCTCCAGGGCCGTTTCGAGGCGTTGACCGCCCTCGATGACAGGCGCGAAGAGATCGCCGACTCGCTGGAAACGCTCGATGGAGTTGTCGATGCGAAAGTCGGACGGATGCAGGCCGCGCCTCACTTCTTTCCAGGCGAGCGGAGTCGCAACTGGAGCCCCATTATGGGCGCGCACGACGTATGGCGCCGCGATGGTCTTTCCTGTTCCGATCTGTAGATAGTCGAAGTAGACGCGATCCTTTTTTCGTTTATCGACACTGCGCGGAGTGGTAAAGAGATTCGGCTCGCGGTCCACAACCAAATGCGAAACGATTTCGGCGAAGCTGCGGACTTGATCATACGTGTAAATCGGATCCAGAGGAACGTAGACGTGCATGCCATCGCCTCCGGTGGTCTTCGGGTATCCCTCCAGACGAAGTTCTTTCAGAACTTCACGCACCAGGAGCATGGCGTCGACGATGTGATCGAAGCTCGTTTCAACCGGATCGAGATCAAGCAGCATCCAGTCGGGATGAGTCAGGTTTCCGATGCGGCTCATCCAGGGATTTTGGTCGATGCACCCGAGATTAGCGAGATAGAGCAGGCTGGCTCGATCGTTCGCGATCGGGTACTGGTTGATCTTGGGCGGATGATGCTCCGTGATGGGTTCGAGCTGAAACCAGTCCGGGAAGTGAGCGCCTGCGTTTTTCTGGAAGAAATAATCCGCGGCGATGCCATTCGGATAGCGCTTCAGCGAGAGCGGACGGTCCCTTAAATGAGGCAACAGCCAAACTGAGACGCGATCGTAGAACTCGATCAGATCGCGCTTTGTCCAGCCATCTTTCGGGAAGAGCACCTTATCGAGGTTGGTGAACTTCAGTAGATGGCCATCGATTTCAACGGTCGCTTCGCGGCTGGAAAGATCGAGTGTAGACGGCGATTTAGTTTTCGGCGCGCGCTTTGTCTTCTTTGGAGCGGCGGCGGGTTGCGGCTCCTCGGCGGGTTCCTCGCGAACGACTTCCTGCGGCTCTTTGTCTTCACGCAAACCAATGAAGACGGGAGCGCGCAGCATGCCATCCTTTGTCCATTCGTGGAAGCGTATTTCGCAGACGATCTCCGGCTGAACCCAGGTCACGTCCGCGATTCGGGGCTTATCGGGAAACGGATTGGCTTTAATGATCAGTGGTCTCAGGCGATCGTAAATCGCTTTCATCTTTTTCTGGTCGAAACCTGTACCGACCTGGCCGACGTGCCGCAGTTTTCCGTTCTCCTGAACGCCCAGAACAAGTGAGCCGAAGTATTCGCGCTCGCCTTTAGTAAAGCCCGCGATCACGAATTCCTGCTCATTCTGGACTTTGATCTTTTGCCAACAGCGGGAGCGCGTGTGTTCGTAGGCACTGCGGCGGTCTTTGGCGATGATGCCTTCGAGCTTCATATTGCGAGCTGCCTCAAACATTTGCTTGCCATCAGTCTCGAAGGTGTTCGACACGCGGATGTGCTCATCAGGTTCGATGATGCTACTCAGCACGCGCTTCCGATCCTCGAGGGGAACGTTTCTGAGGTCGTAGCCATCAACGAAAAGCACATCGAACAGGAATAGAGTTGCCGGATTCGTTTCCATGAGCTGCGGCGCTGCCGCCGGATTGGCTCCGATACGCGGCTGAATCAACCCGAAACGCGCACGGCCCTCGGAATCGAGCACGCAAATTTCGCCATCCAACCAGGCGGTCTTGGCGCCAACATGTTCGGGCAGATTGGTTAGCTCCGGGTACTGACGTTCGGAACGGAGGCCACGGCGCGAATAGATTTGAAGCGATCCGTTTTTTATGAGGCAAAGCGCACGGATGCCGTCCCATTTGACTTCATAGAGCCACCGAACACCGTCCGGCGGCTTGGTAACTGCGGTGGCAAGCATGGGATGCATTTCAGAGGGAACTGCCGCTTTTCGCGCGCCTTCGAGCTCGGAGATCTCCAGCGGCTGGACGTCTTGCGCGATTTCGTCTTGCGTGCGGCGGGTAGAAACGCTCCAGGCGAATTGCTCTATATCGTAGCCGGGAACAACGAACTCATCCTTCTTCTTGATAAGCAACCATTCGTTCCCCTTGCCGGCATGTTTCATGTGAACGATAGCAAAGGCGCCGTTCAGTTTGGTACCGTGCAGCGCGAATTTGAAATCGCCACGATCAAGCTGTTGCTGGGCGGAGGCGTCGCCCAGCAGTTCGTACGTGCCCTTGTCCCAAAGCATCACGCTGCCTGCGCCGTAGTTGCCGGCCGGGATATTGCCCTCAAAGGTGCCGTATGCGAGTGGATGATCCTCAACCTTCATGGCGAGCGCCTTGCGGTTGGGATCGAGACTGGGCCCTTTCGGAATGGCCCAGCTTACGAGCATTCCATTTACTTCTAGCCGGAAATCGTAATGCAGGCGAGTCGCATCGTGACGCTGGATGCAGAAGAACTTGCCGGGCGCGGCGGATTCCTGCGGGGCCTCTTCCGCGGACGGCTCCGGAGTCTTTTCGAAATGTCTTTTATGCGCGTATTCTTTCAGGCCCATGCTCTATGAGCGGTTATATCGCGAAGGATTTGGATTGGCTCCCGTTCAGGGAGCGAGTACTCCGCAGAAAGAGCGATACACTATCAATCTGAAGACCATAAGAATCCTGGTTGGCTACGTTTTTTCGGCGGGGTTGCTCGTGCTGCCCCTTTGCGCGGCATCCCGGTGGACCGAACTGAACGTCGGGCCCTTCTACGTCGATACCGACACTGATGTCGGCGCTGCCCGACAGGCCCTCGATCAGTTCGAACAGGTCCGCTGGGTGTTGGGTGCATTACTGGAATCCCAGGATTTGCCTTCCGTTTGGCCCATCCGCGTTCTGCTGACCGACCAAATCGAAAAAAGGAACCCAGAATCGAAATTCGTTTTGCAAAGCGGACAGTGGCTGCTGGTCGCCGCCCCGAGCGCGCCGATGCCCCTCGGCGAGGTGGCGGGAATCCTGCTCGATTCCAACACTCCCCGGCTTCCGGATGAAGTCGAATCCGGAATGCGCGCTCTATTCAGCACTTTGCAGGCGCATGGCAGCCGAGTGACTTGGGGTGGAGCGCCCGCAAAACCGGACTTGGCCTGGGCGCGCATGCAGCTTCTGGCGACTAGGTTTGAATACTACTCCAGCTTTCATATTTTCTTCACAGCTCTGAAAAGCGGCAGTTCGCTCCGCGTCGCCGAGCAGAACGCGTTCGGTAAAGATTTCGATGCGCTTGAGAAGGAAGCCGCTGCGAACTTGGCGAAAGGCAGTTGGCAAGCCATCGCGGCATCGGGGCGACCACTGGACCCCCGTCGGGATTTCGGTGACCACTCGTTGGATGGTTCTATCGCCGCCGTCTATCTTGCCGAGGCGAGCCTAACCCGTGACCCGAAATCTGCCGAAGCGACCTACAAGTCCGCCATTGAGGCCGGTAGGGCAGTAGCTCCCCTGGGGTTTGAGGGCCTTGCCCAGCTCGCTTCGCTTCAGCACCGCGATCCCAAGCCTGATCTCCAGAACGCCATTCGTGCGGGCAGCCGGAGCGCCCCGGTCTACGTAGCTGCCGCCGAGGACCTACCGCCGGATCAGGCTCTCCCGCTGCTTAAGAAAGCCGCTCAGCTCAATCCGCTTTGGGGCGAGCCCGTCTTCCAGCAAGCGCTGCTTGCCGCCAATCCCGCCGAAAAGGAGTCGAAGCTCAAGCAAGCCACTCAACTCGATCCTCGAGCTACAAGATATTGGCTCGAACTCGCGCAGGTAGAAATGGCCAACGGCGAAGGAGTCTCCGCGCAAGGAGCTTGGCTGCATGCAGAAGAGTCAGCGCCCACTCAGGCCGAACGCGACCGTCTCCATCAGCAGCGTCTCGATTCGCAGCAGGAGCGTGAAGACGCCGCCGAAAACCAGCGCCTGCGCGAGCGGAATGCCGCTCACCTAGCCGACGAACAAGCGCAGCAATCTGAGGCTGATCGCATTCGCGCCGCCGAGGAACGTGCCAATAAGACTCTGGATTCAGCCGCAGGCGGGGCACAACCCTCGAACGTAGTCCCTTGGAGTGCCATTTCAGAAAATAAGAAGCTTCGCGGCCAATTGATCCAGGTTGACTGTCTTCGTCACGCCTCGCGGCTGACCATAAGAGCGGCCGCCGGCAACGTCGCATTGCTCTTGCCGGAATCCATTGGGCAAAAGCTCGCCTGCGGAGTCCTGAGTTCACCCCGCCGCGTTTCAGTGGCTTACAACGCGGAGTCCGATGAAGAGCACAATACCTCGGGAGTCATCACCAGCTTCGAGTTTCAGTGACGCGGACGTGCAGTGACCCTAACTGTTCGGGCCGCCAGACCAAACGATACCGCCGCCATGCTGAAAATCGAGAAGGAATGCTTCGGATTTGATCATTGGCGCACCGAAGACTTCGCCGCCAACCAATGCATTGTGGCGGAGCTTGGAGAGCAGGTTGTCGGGTTCCTGGTTTCTAGAGAGACCTTCGCCGGCAGCGTTTCCGAGTTGCCTGAGCGCGAGATCCTGAATCTCGCTGTTCTGCCCAGCTTCCGCCACCATGGGATCGCGCGGCAGCTTTTGGAGACGGAACTACGGCACCGAGCCACATTCTTTCTCGAAGTTCGGGAATCCAATGCGGCTGCCCAGGAATTGTATAGATCCTGTGGATTCAAGGAAATAGCGCGGCGCAAGCATTACTACCAGTACCCGGCCGAAACAGCTATTGTCATGCAGATGAAATGATGCTAATGTTGGACTGCGGTTGGCCACTGGTGACCAACCGTGCCTCTCAAAGAGAGACTCAGATTGCAGAATCAATGCATTCAACCCACCGGGCCAGATTCTTCCATACCCAAAACTCAGAACCAGACTCGGCGTGGCCGTTCGATAAAGGAGAACCCCTTCATGGAGCATCGCACGCAAGAAGAAGAATTGAAAGCGCATCTGCTCGCTACGAACGAACAGTTCCGGACACTTTCGGAGCAGCATGCGCAATTAAAACGTCAGATTGGGCTGATTGAATCCAAACTCCACGTCACCCCTGAAGATGAACTCGAGGAGCAGCGGATCAAGAAGCAGAAGCTTCGCGTGAAAGATCAGATGAACCAGATCGTCGCGCAATACAGACACACTACCGTTTAGGCATATTCCTCCTTACTCGTCAGGGGACCTGTCACGGCCCCTGACGTTAGACAGCCCCTCGGAACAACCCGACCGTCATTTCGCTTTTCTGTCCGGTACTTCTTCTGTGTACCAACATGAAGCGACTCCCGGTGGATTTTTCGCGCTTGCGTACCCAACGCTCGCGGCGCAACGAGCTCCCGCTGAATATCAAGCCGAATTTGCGGCAGGCTCAGCTTTCCGGACTCCCCTTGTCGGACGCGGTCGTCTGCTTCTCATCTCGCCAGATCGTCGACTTGGAGTGTTTCCGACCTCAAGTATTGATCGGATCAGTCGAAGATCTGCAGCGGACAGCCGAGCGGGCCTCCTTGGGAATTGCAGATCTGAGCAGTGTAGATTACGCCGTTCTGGCGCTCAGTCCCGTTGGTGAAGCGCCGATCAGTGACAAGTTCCGTGTATTTCTCTGGCAAACTTTCGGGGTTCCGGTGTTTGAGCTCGTTACAGGCCCAAATGGCGCTGTTCTGGCCGCCGATTGCGAAGCCCATGAAGGCTGGCATCTCCAGAGAAACGCCAGTGCCGCTATCTTCGACGGGGAATTGCAGATCCTGCAAAAGGGCCAACAGCCGATACGCACCCGGCTTACCTGCGAAATAGAAACCAAACCCTGTCCGTGCGGCCGTGACACGCCACGGATCGCTAATGTACAGCTCCGTTCGCGCGCGAATTCGCTGAACATGCTCGCCGCAAGCGCATAGCCCTGAATACTCACTAGCGCAAAGGGCGCGGATGCGCGCCGAGATACAGGAAAGCAACTCCGCCGTCCTTCGCTCGGCGCGCTTGATTCCGCGCCCGTTTTGCGCGAGTTGCTTAGAATCGCCGTGTTGACACTCGGCTTCCGGCTGTGATTGGATGCCTTAGAGCTAAGGCAAGCTGGAGGAACACGTATGAGCATCTCTGGAAACGGCGCACCATCGGCACGGTGGACGAAAATAAGCACCATCTTGAATTTCGCGTTGATCGTCCTTGTGGCATTCCTGATTGGACGGTGGACAGCAAGCAGCAGAGCAGTGAAGGCTGCTGCTGGTGGGACTCCACAGATCCAGCTTCAGGCGATTAGGGGCGATTCCAGTCTGACAGTATATTATCCGGATCTGAACAAGTTGTTTGTTTATCAGACGCCGTTCGTAGGCCTACCCAATTGGGGTTGCGCCTATTCCGTTCAGTTGAGTTCGCCAGGAGGCAATATCGACAGGGAACCCTGCCCGAATCCCGGACAGCAGTTTCAGTAAGCACACGTGCTTGTTTCATAAGGCGCAGGCTTTCGCTGCACGCGGACGAGAATCTTCAGTCTCTTTTGGGGAAGGGCGTTCTTCTCCCACGGACGCGAGTAGCCAAAAACCAGCCTGCTTTCGCCCATGTAGCCGTTATTTTGAATTGCTTGCGTGAAGGCGAGAGCTTGTGAGGAGGCCCCCGCTGCTCTCATGTGTTCTGCGAAGCATTTCATGAACCCGGCACCGCGACCCTGACACGCGGAAATCACAGATTTTCGGAAGCCGGCGTCGGGGTGCCAAACTGCCTCCGGCCCGAATTTCGTCTCTGGCGGCATTAACGCGAAAAGGATGGCGCAGGTATGAATCATCTCGGAACCTAACTTATACTCCCCGCTCACGTTACATAGAAAAGACGTACAATGACAGCGGTCTTCTTTGCCTTGATTTGTTGACGATCAACGTTAAGGCCTCGAAGGAAGTTGCGCAGCCCGACATACGCCGCTGCCTCTTCGTCATCGAGTTCACCACTCACTGGAGCATGCGGATGGCGCAAGGTGGGCAGATGCGCCGTTGGGCTGCCTCGATAGCTAATTTCGAGGCGCAGTTCCAGGCCGTTATAAAGCGCTCGCAGCATGCCTGCGGAAGGATGCGGGTGGTGCGAATGGTGCTCGACAACATATTCGAGAATTTCGCGAGCGTGTTCCGCACTGGTGTCAACGAGACCGGGATTCACCTTCCATGTCTGCAATTTTTCGCGCATAGACGCAATCGCCGGCGCGATCGCGGCCTCAGGACCTTGCCAAGCAATTGAGGCAACCTGGCGCGTACCAAGCCGAAAGAACAAACTGAGGACGAGTGCCGCGCCAAGGGAAAGCGCAAGTGGGCTGTCAGTTAAGCTTCTTACCGGTCGCGGTAAGTCAGTGAAGTAAGCGGGAAAGACGCTCTCGCTCAATGCAAGTAAGGTCGACACTCCGATCACATAAACTGCACGTGTATCAACCGAGCGTGAAAGCATAATCTGCATACCGCCTGAAATCATGAAGCACGCCGTAAAGACGAGCAGCGAACCGGCAACTTCCTGCGGGATTAGTAAAAAAAAGCCGGACAGCTTGGGCGAGATACCGAAAATCAGAAGGATGAGCGCCGCTGCAAAACCGATGACCCGGCTGGTCGCGCCGGTGACTCCAGATATGCCAACGAGACTGGGTCCGACGCTCATGCCCGGTAGCCCGAGGACACCACCAATAACGTTGGCGAGTCCGTCAGCGAGCACTCCTTTCTGGATATTCGACATATCCGGCCGCTGCCAAGCAGCGTTGTTGATTCGTTGGCAGGTGGTGATCACTCCAACGGTGCGTAATCCGGCGGCGATCCCTGCAGCCAAGAAGGCCGGCATAAGGGCGAGGTCGAAAGCCAAGCCGAGTGTAGCTGGCCGGGGGAGCGTAAGCCAGGAGGCCTCTCCGATGCTCGCCAAACCGGTGGGCCCCAGCAGGCCGGTGGAAGCGGCTCCGATCATGCCCACCGCAAGGCCGCATAGGGAACAGAGCAACTTCAGCGCCCCCCGGCCCCAAATGCTTAGACAGACCGGAACCAACAGGGTCAGCGCCGCAACCGTAACATGAAGCGGGAAGGTCGGCATCCCCTCGTGCCGGACGTCGAGCGTCTCACCGATCCCGACCACTCCAAGCTCGAGTCCAACAACGAAAACGGTGAGGCCGCTGAGAACCGGGGTGATCACCGCTCGGAGGCTCCTGAAAACGAGCGCCGCTGTCACCTCCACCGCTCCCGCGAACAGCGTCATACCGAACACCAACGGCATGCCCCCGATCTGCGCAGCCAGCACGCAAGGAGCAAGAAAAATCGCCGAGAAGACGGGCGGTGCAAGAAATCCCGAACCGACGGGTCCGCGTGGCAAACTTTGCAGGGTGGCGCCGATAGCGAGACCGATACAAGCAATACCCATGAGGTTCACCCCAACGGCGGGCGGAACATGTGCATGGCGCACGATGATCACTACAATCACCAGATAGATGGCGTCCATGACAGCGTATTGGAATCCCAGCATCGCGAGCCGCAGAAGTGGCGGCCATTCGTCCACCGAGTAAACAAGGCCGGGAGGCCGTTCGCTCTTTTCAGCAATGGCAGGCACGCGAATGCTCCGCCAATAGATTATCTGAGATCTGCGTTCAGACTTCTTCAACGTTCAACCTGAGGAGAGGCCCGGAACGCCAACGCGCCTCGTAGGTTGCCTTGTGATTTCTCCCAGTTCGAATGGGCGACGAACGTTCTCCCGAATCGCACGGAACCCGAACAGACCGAGGTCCGTCCTCACCGGTTCAGAATGTGCCAGAGCGTTCCGCCCAAGATGTTGGCCTGTACTTCCGGTGCTATGTTGCAGGCGTTAAGCATCTGGTGGTAGCGTTCAAGTTCGCGGTCCAATTCGTCCAGATCGCCATCAAAGACGTCCGATCCGAATATCAGCTTTTCAAAAGCGGGCGCCGTTGATTTCGGCGTATGAGCACTGGCCACGTTGGTCCACCAGAAAACCGATTTGAAAAAAGCATAGTCTTCCTGCTTTTTAATCAACGAACTGCCCGAGACATCGAAATATACGTTGGGATTCCAGCGAGCAATTTCGCCGGCCCAGGCATAATCGGGATTGCCGAGGTGTGCACCAATGATCGTGAGTTTGGGGAACTCGCGGGCGATCAGGTCGAGAGTTGAGACCCGCATTCGATCCGAGCTGGAATCCGAAGCTACATCTGGATTCGTTCGATTCACAATACCGGTGTGAAACAGAATAATCATCCTGTATTGTTCTGCCCGGTGATAGATCGGCCAATAACGCCGATCATCATATGAGTATTGTGGCTTTGTAAGCTCACCCAAACCTGGGAATCCGGCCTCATGAAATCGATCGATAGTCTCAAGAGCATCGGGCGAATCTAGATCGATTTGGCCCAGTCCAACTAAGCGCCCCGGGTGAACCTTGATGAACGCTCTAACTTGGTCCAAGTCCTTGGGGATAGTGATGAGCAGCGCCATACCATCGAGACTCTCAAGCTTGCTGACCAACTTTTGAAGGAATTCTCCGCTTCCGTTGTGGTGAATGTGACAATCGAAGAGCTTGGGCGGAGTGGTCTGGGACCAACACACACCTACACAGCAGCTGAGCAGAACCGCACTTCTGAAACCTAACAACCGTAGCTTGGGGAACTGACACATAACCCTGATAGGCTTTATCAAGTTTGACAGGAGGAAAATCTCAGAGGACCTTGCCGCGAAGAATGGTCTGCTGCCTTCTTCCGCACGCATCGTAAACATTGAAGTTTGCAGCAGCTCCCAATATTAGATCGCGGGCCAAACCGAGCATCCTGGCTGGATTTCGCGAGGCCAGGCGTACAGCGGTTGCTAAATCGGCTCCGGTGAACTCTTGTAGCTTTCTCAAAGCCGTATCGAGTGTCAGCGCGCTTCCAGCGAGCACGCCTGCATCTGTCGTGCAACGACCGTCTTTGACGTGCACAGTTGTTCCGCCCACTTTGTAGATTCCATTCGGCATTCCGGCCGCTGGAAGCGAGTCGGTAATCAGAACGGCTCTTTCCGGTCCTTTCGACTTGAACCACAATCGAACCATTTCCGGCGCCACATGGCTGCCATCGCAAATGAGATCGGCATAAATCTCATCGCGATCAAGAGCGACCCCCAGAAT
>Ga0213882_10000346_pt1 | contig 16988 bp, 18 predicted proteins | sample BarmaccoBMER_R09_FD_160106 | JGI IMG/M metagenome (GOLD analysis project Ga0213882, IMG submission 160106) | Barbacenia macrantha exposed rock microbial communities from rupestrian grasslands, the National Park of Serra do Cipo, Brazil - ER_R09 ...
TCTTCTGAATTCCGTCCACTCCGCGATCAGTGAATGCCGAAGTCACCTGCCGATACACGTGAATCAACGGCCAGCGCCAACCAGTGGCCCTGATGATTGCCTCGTTCGACAGTGGCACTGTTTTTCCGGTAATGACCGGAGTTTCATAACGCGCCCGCTTGCCGGAGTACACAAGAAACCGAATTGTCATCTGGTGGGTCGCCGGATCTTCGATCGTGGTAGTGCCCACTGTGCCGAAGAACAAGCCGTTCTGATTGAGTTCTTCCTCCAAATTCTTTCGGGCCGCCTCCAGCGCGGCTGGATCGAAAGGCTGCCCCAGATACAATTGGGCGTCGCTGAGGAGCACAGCGCGGCTGGGTGGATTCTTAATGTCACCATCCGCCCCTACATGGCCAATAAATCGGCGGGCCTTTGTGATGAACCGGATTGTGACGCCGCCGGCGCTGGGCTCCGCATCGACCTGAATGTCGTCGTATAGTCCAGTGGCCCAGAGGCGGTCGATCGTTCCCGCCACCTGAGCGGGATCAAGCGGCTGGCCGATTTGGACGAGCAGCGCGTTTTGGAGATCCTTTGAATAGATCGGCTGATCTTTGGGCTGGTATTCCATACCCGTGACGGTTCGACCAGTAGAGTCCTGAGCGCGTGTTTGCGACAGCGCGACGATCAGAAGTCCCAACAAGCCAAGCGAGGCGCGAAGAATGGAAAGACCACTCATCTCTGCCGGTCGTAGAAGCCCTGACCCGAAGATGTATTCCAAGCTTTATTGACCGCGATTCGCGTCATCTCCTGCCGTAGCACTTCCTTGACGCCCCTCCTTTGTACTCTGTTACATCTATCTCAGCCGCTGGAGCTTAGCCGTGTATAGTGACGACAAACCGCCATGTTTTCCCGCAAGACAGCGTGGAAATTACTGAAGGCAACGGCCAGCAAATGGAGCAGGTATAATACGCCACGGCTCGGAGCCGCGCTGGCTTACTATACGCTGCTCTCGATTGCCCCTCTGCTCATTCTGATAGTAGCGATCTGCGGTTTGGCCTTTGGCCGTCAAGCCGCCGAGCGCGAACTTATCGGTCAGCTAACAGCAGTGGCCGGCTACTCCGTGGCGAATACGCTTAAGTCACTGATCGATAACGCGCATCAAGCCTCGACCGGAGTCTTGGCCGCCGGCATCGCCCTGGTAATGCTGTTCTTCGGCGCGTCGGGCGTATTCGTTGAGCTGCGAGATTCGCTGAACCTTATCTGGGAAGCTCCGCCAAGCCGTTTGTCGGGATGGCGAGACATAATCGGACAACGGCTCGCGTCCTTCGGAATGATTCTCGGCGCTGGGGCGCTGCTCCTGGCATCCTTGGTTTTGAGCACCATCGTGACCGCTACCGAGAAACTGTTCAGCAGTTATCTGCCGGTCGGGATTGCGATTTGGGATGAGGCCACCAACTTCGTATTTTTTCTGGTCGCGATGTCGGCCCTGTTTGCGCTGATCTTCAAGTTCGTTCCAGAAGTACCCGTTGCCTGGCGAGATGTAGCTGTTGGCGCGGTTGCGACGGCGATTTTATTCGATATTGGGAAGGCGCTCCTCGCGTTATATCTCGGGACCGCGGCCATCGGATCGACTTACGGCGCCGCGGGTTCACTGGTGGCCTTTGTTGTTTGGGTCTACTACTCGGCGCAGATTTTCTTCTTCGGAGCTGTGTTCACGAAGGTGTACGCCGAAACGGCAGGTTCCCGAGCGCTTCCTTATGTTCCCGAGAGAGGTGCCCGGCCAGAGGGCGGCCCGGCTCGCAGCGACGGCTGAATCGGAATCTGCGTTAAAATAGAGGTTCCCACCTGTTCTTTCCTCAAATGATTTCAGTCAGTAACGTCAGCATGCGCTATGGGGGCAAAATCCTGTTCGAGGACGTCGCGACGACCTTCTTGCCCGGGCGGCGCTACGGATTAACAGGCCCAAACGGAGCCGGAAAATCCACATTTATGAAGCTGCTCTCGGGGGAACTCGAGCCACAGAAGGGCACAGTGGTTCGCCCGAAGAAGATTGGCGTTCTTCGTCAGGACCAGTTTGCCTTTGATGAATACCGTGTCATCGACACGGTGATCATGGGCAATCTGCCGCTTTGGAAGGCACTCGAAGAACGCGAGGCGCTTTATTCGAAAGCCGATCTCACGGATGAAGACGGCATGCGGTTGGGAGAACTCGAAGGGATCGTCGCGGAAGAGGACGGCTACTCCGCCGAGAGCGACGCCGCCGTCTTGCTGGATGGACTCGATATCCCTGAGCCTCTGCACGATCGGAAGATGGGCGAACTGCAAGGCGGACAAAAGGTCCGCGTATTGCTGGCACAAGCTCTTTTTGGACGCCCGGCCGCGCTATTGCTGGATGAGCCGACGAACTATCTCGATCTCGAATCGATTCACTGGTTGCAAAATTTCCTGACGCACTATGACGGGGTGCTGATCGTCATTTCGCACGATCGCCATTTCCTGAACAGCGTGTCGACGCAAACGGCTGATATCGATTACCAAACCATCATTACCTACCCGGGCGGATACGACGACATGGTTCTGCAGAAGACGCAGATCCGGGCTCGCATCGAAGCAGAAAACGCTCAACGAGAGAAAAAGATTGCGCAATTGAACGAGTTCATCGCGCGTTTTTCGGCCGGCACGCGAGCAAGCCAGGTGACTTCGCGCAAGAAAGAAGTCGAACGGCTGCAAGTCACTGAGCTGGCGCGATCAAATATTCAACGCCCATACATTCGTTTTGAGATGAAGCGGCCGTCCGGCCGGCACGCCCTTGAACTCAAGGACGTTACGAAGGGTTATGGCGACCTGGAAGTGATTCGGGGATTTTCGGCAGCAGTCCAACGCGGGCAAAAAGTGGCACTGATGGGCAGAAACGGCGCCGGGAAAACAACTCTCTTGAAAGCTCTGCTGGCGAACGCGCCGGGCGTGGACGATCCCGATGTAGGGCCCGATTCCGGAGTTGTCACCTGGGGACATGAAGTGCAAGTCGGATACTTCGCGCAGGACCATCGCGGAAGCATTCGGAACGGCACCACCGTGGCCGATTGGTTGCACGACTTCGATCCACAGGCCTCGAAGGAAGAGATCCGCGGCCTGCTCGGCCAAATGCTGTTCAGTGGCGAAGAGGGCATGAAACCGACGGATGCTTTGTCCGGCGGAGAAGCGGCCCGGCTGATCTTCTGCAAGCTCATGCTGCAGAAGCCGAACGTACTGGTCTTCGATGAACCGACGAACCACCTCGATCTAGAGTCCATCAACGCGCTGAATATCGCGCTTCAGAAGTTCGAGGGCACGGTGGTACTGGTGACGCACGACGAGGACTTGGTCGATGAAGTGGCGACCAGAATCTGGACGTTCGAGGACGGAAGAATCGAAGATTTCCTAGGATCTTACGAAGAGTACGCCGCAGCAGCAGCCACATAGGGCCTCTGTCCGACGAGCCCCCGTACCTCAGGTCGCAGCCGGTTTCATTGCACAGCTTGATCCGACGATTGCGCGTGTAGCAGAACAATCGCTTGTGCCTCACACGAACGGCCTTCACCAACGGGACCGACCTTTTCAGCGGTCTTGAACTTCACGCTCACCAGATTAGCGGGGAGCTCGACCACGCGGGCGAGGTTCTCACGGATGGCCTTACGGAACTCGTTCAGTTTGGGGCGCTCGAGGATAACGGTTGTATCGACATTAGCGATTCGATAGCCTTCCGCTACTGCCAAACGAACTGCCTCGCGAAGGAAGACTGAGCTTTCGGCTCCCCGCCATTCCGGAGCGGTGTCGGGGAAATGCGTTCCAATGTCGCCCAAGCCGAGCGCTCCCAAAACGGCATCAGTCACGGAGTGAAACAGGACGTCGGCATCCGAGTACCCAGCGAGACCGAACTCACAAGGAATGTGAACACCGGCGAGAATCAGCGGACGGCCCGTTTCAATGCGATGAGAATCCCAGCCTTGCCCGACGCGCAAGGGCGCGAGGTTATGTCCAAGCATCAGCGCGGAATTTCCAGGGCAGAACTTTCGAGCATCAGATACAGGCGGGCGAGGTCCATGTCGCTCGGCTTCGTGATCTTGATGTTGCGGTCCGTCCCGAGCACGACGGAAACTTCAACACGTTCCAAGCGCTCGACCAGAGAAGACTCGTCGGTACCGATAAACAGATCCTCGCGAGCTTTTTCAAAGGCCTGCCGCAGAAGGTCGAGACGGAATACCTGGGGCGTTTGAGTCAAGATGAGGCGCTCGCGCGGAAGAGTCGCCCGCACTTTGGTTCGGTGCACCTGCTTGACCGTGTCGACGGGCACAATACCGACGATCGCCGCGCCAGTCTCGCTCGCTTCATGAATGACTCTCTCTATCGTGTCGCGCTCGACAAACGGCCGGACGGCATCGTGTACGGCAACGAGATCGATGTCGCCCACGATCGCGGCCAACGCGTTCTCGACAGATTGCTGCCGGCTTTCGCCTCCTTCAACCGTACGGACATTCTGCGCGAGACCTTGCGCTTTGAAGAGTTCGGTAGCCCATGCGAGATCGTCGGAGCGAATGGCAACGACAATTTCCGTAACAGACGGGCAGCTCACAAACTTGCGGATGGTGTGAATCAGAATGGGTGAGCCGTTGAGCAGCATGAACTGCTTCCGGCTGATACCTTCCTTTTCAGGTGCACTCCGGCCCATGCGGGTGCCGAGACCCGCCGCGGGAATAATGACAGAAACTTTCATGATGAGGGCTGAGCCTGAGCGGGAGCCCCTAATTGCCTCGAACCTACATCATAAAGGACTCCGCGCAGTTCGCGAGAAAACCAATGAACATCAGGGAAGCTGTTCAAGCGGATTTTGACGAGATCACAGCCATTTATAACGAGGTTGTGGCAAATTCAACTGCGATCTACAACGATCGGCCGGCAACATGTGAGGAAAGAATCGCTTGGTGGACATCACGGCAGGAGCAGGGTTATCCAGTGTTGGTCGCGGCTGACGGGAATTCGGTCGCTGGATTCGGCAGCTTTGGGGACTTCCGGTCCTGGCCGGGATATCGCTTCACCGTCGAAGGGACTATCCATATCCATGCTTCCTGGCGAGGTCAGGGCCTTGGAACGGAGTTGTTGAAGATGCTAGTTAGTCGCGCAAAGGACTTGGGAAAGCACATCATGATCGCCGGCGTCGATGCAGAGAACGCTGCGTCTCTGAGATTTCTCGAGCGCTTTGGGTTTGAAAGAGTGGCGCACCTCCGCGAAGTCGGATTCAAGTTTAACCGTTTCCTAGATCTCACATTCCTGGAATACTGGCTCACGCCGCCGCAGCGCTTGCCTAGACGGTAGGGGTGTAGAAATCAGAAATTCCCTGTTTCACGAAGCATTCGCAACCTCTACTATCCATTCGTGCACCCATCGAAATCTGAGCTGTTTGCTATTAAGATTTCGCCTGAAGCAGCCGATGAGTCTGTGCCAAGGAACATCGTTGTTGAAATCAGCTCAGGGGTTTAGACAGTGAAGATGATGTTGCCGGAGCCAGCGGCGGAGGCGCCCCAGGCGAGCACCGGCACGAAGCTCAGCGGCCTTCAGAAGGCAGCTATTGTCCTCATCGCTCTCGGTCCCGCAGAAAGCGGGAAGATCCTCAAGCGTATTCCCGAGGAAGACGCCGACACGTTGGCCAAGGCGGTAGCACGCTGCGAAAATGCCTCAGCGGCGGACATTCAGCAGGCCCTGGAAGAATTCGACCAATACGCGACTTCCCACCGGCTGATGATGAAAGGTGGCGTTGATTATGCGCAAAAACTCCTGCTCGAGGCCTATGGGCCCGAGATGGCTGGCCGGCTGATTGAGCGCCTGACCAGATCGCTGAAGAATGACAGCACCACCTTCGAGAAATTCCGCAAGGTCGACCCCCAACAGCTCGCGAAATTCATCCAGGATGAACATCCGCAGACCATAGCCCTCATCCTTTCGAATCTCGATTCGTCCCAGGCGGCAACAATGATCAGCTCACTTCCTGCCGAAACGCGCACGGACGTCGCGATGCGGATGGCAGATCTTGACCAGATCTCACCGGAAATCGTTCGCAATATCGCTTCCGTAATCGATCAGAAGCTGCAAAACCTTGGCGAGATGAGCCGCGAAGCTATCGGCGGTGTCCGTGCGGTAGCGAACATGTTCAACCGTCTGGACCCAAACACGTGTTCCCAACTCCTCGACGGCGTAGAGGCCGAGAATGCTCCGCTGTTCGAGCATATCCGCCGATTCATGTTTGTTTTTCGAGACCTAGAAAATTTAGATACTGCCTCTATTCGAACACTGATCAGTAAAGTAGAACGGAACACGCTACTCACAGCTCTTAAGGGGGCTAACGAGTCTCTGCGACAGAAGGTTTTTCAAACACAGTCACAACGCGGAGCAGAGATGATGAGCGAAGACTTGGAAAGTCTCGGTCCCGTGAAGCTAAGGGATGTCGATGCAGCACAACAAAGCATCATCGCCGCGGCTCGAGAGCTCGAAAAAGAGGGCGCTATCAGCTTGGGAAACTCAGCCAGTGAACAGTATGTGTACTGAGTCTACTTTCTTCCATGAGTACTGAAGCTCTGGCACCAGAAGAACGCGACGTGGCGCAAGCCGCAGACGTGGCGCAAGCCGCAATGGAATCCTTTCACTCAATAGAGGACGTCCCACTCACACTTTGCGCGGAATTGGATCGCCGTAAGATCCGGTTCCGCGAGTTGCTGGAGCTCGGGGTGGGTAGCGTCGTAGCATTCCCCCGGCCAAGCGGCGAAAACGTAGATCTGTATGCCGAAGACATATTGATCGCGACGGGAGAGATTCTGATCGTAGATTCCACTCTTGCGGTACGCATCTCCGATATTCGTGACAGAAAGGGCGCCGGCGCGCACGGCGATGGGAATGCCGACACGCCCAAATAGAAAACAGAAGCGGAGTTCAAGGCTCTATGAGCGACATCTTCAGCCAACAATCTGCGAAACCGGAATCTTCCGGAGAACCGCAGCAGACACGTGCACTCGCGGATAATTCCGCTGAAACAGGAATTGCGTCGTTGTTGACGCACAGTTCAGGCGAACAGCCACTCATTCCTATGCTTAACAGGCTGATGGATCTGGAACTGCCTCTTTCGATCGCCCTAGGACGATCTAGTCTACCGATCCGGGATGTACTTAAGATGACACCCGGGTCTCTGATCGAACTCGATCGCAAGATCGGCGACCTCGTTGATCTGGTCGTACACGGAACGACCATTGCCAAGGGAGAAGTCGTCTCCGTTAAGGGCAATTACGGAGTGCGGATCAAAGAGATTATTAGCCGGCAGGACAGGCTGGCCTTGCAAGGGCAAAGGTAGGTCCGTTCAGAGAACGCAAGGCAAGAATGCAGGAACTATTACAGGAAGAGGTCGACACAGTCGTTCAAGACGCGAAAGACGCGGGCTCCCGAAAGGCTTCGGAGGTTGCGGATTTCGATTTCGGGCACCTGGATCGAATTCCGAAATCCAAGGTCCGGGCCGTACACCTGCTTCACGAGAATTTCGTTCGTAATCTCTCGTCCAGTTTGTCCGCATATCTGCGGTCTTATGTCGCCTTAAACTTGGCCAGCCTGGAACAGGTTTCGTACTCAGAGTTCATCGAGGGCTTAGACTCACCAACCTGTATTGCCTACATCGGCTTGCAGCCGTATGAAGGAACGGCGGTACTCGAAATGAATACGGGTCTGATGTTTGCATTCCTCGAACTGCTGCTCGGAAGCAAGGGGCGCGCTCCCTCCTCGGTGCAGAGAAAAATTACTGAAATCGAGAAAACCCTCTTGCAGACCCTTCTGCGGATCATTCTTCGGGATCTCGGAGAAGCGTGGAAAACAGTTGCCGAGATCTCACTCTCGGTTCAATCGCTTGCCAGTGAACCACAACTACTGCAAGTGCTCGCGCCTGCTGAGGCTGTGGTGCTTATCGCGATCGAAGTTCACGTAGGGTCAACCACCGGTTTGATGAATCTCGCCATTCCCTCGATCTTCATAAAAAGGCTTCGCCACAAGTTCGACGATGTGAGGCAGGTGCGTCGTGTCGAATCGACCGGACACGACCAGGCGCATATGGCCCAACTGTTGCAGGATGCGTACGTAACATTTGAGGCTCGCATCCCCGGAGGGGCGATCCGTGCCCAAACGCTTCTCAACCTGGAGATTGGGGATGTCCTGGTCCTCGATCACGACTTGGGACGGCCAATCAACGGATTCGTGAATGGATGCGACAAGTGGCTCGGGCGCATCGTATCAAGTCAGGAGAAGCTTGCGTTCCGCCTCAAAGAAGCGAGCAAGACGACAATGCCCAACTCCGACAACGCCTAAGCGCTCTCGGAAGAATGTCAGGCGACCCGGTTCACGAGAGTTCCGATAGGTGGGATGCTTATCCGAATCTCATCTCTTTGTTGCAGAGCAAACGAGTCTGGCGGAACGATGCCTGTACCAGTCAGCAGAAAGCAGCCGAAAGGAAAGCTGTTGTTGCGGAACAAGAATGCAACCAACTCCTTTGGATCCCGCTTCATGGATTCGAGCGTGGTCGATGCGGAGAATTCAATCCGGCTTCCGCGCAAAATTTGTAGCGAGATCTCTGCAGTTCCCGGCAACGGATCGGTGGACAGCAGAATGCAGGGTCCGAGCGCGCAACTCCGATCATAGACCTTCGCCTGCGGCAAATATAGCGGGTTCTCTCCCTCAATATCGCGGGAGCTCATGTCGTTGCCGATGGTGTAGCCCGTAATCCTGCCTGCGGGCGTGACAAGCAGAGTCAACTCAGGCTCAGGAACTGACCATTCGGAATCCTGCCGAATCGCCACCTCTCCAGCGGGCCCGACTACGCGATGTGGGGTCGCTTTGAAAAAAAGCTCCGGACGAGGCGCCGCGTAGACCCGATCGTAAAAATCACCGCCGCCCGCCGATTTGGATTCTTCCATCCGGGCATCTCGGCTGCGAAAGTAAGTGACACCTGCGGCCCACACCTCCTGATTGCCGATCGGCGCAAGGGCCTCGCGAGTCGCGTTGGAATCTGTCTCGTTCAATTTCGATAGCGTGCCGCGCAGGTGTTCGTGAACATCATCGCGCGCCAACAGCGCATCCCATTCGGCAACGCTGCTCAATTGACCTTCGAAAAACTTGTCCTCGTGTTCGACGATGAAGCCGGCGCGTGTTCGAAAGAGTTTCATTGTTAATGACCGTTCTTCGCGTATTCGGAATACCAAGCAGCAATCTTTTCCGCCGGCATGTCTCCGGTATGGATTATCACGCGGTAGCGGAAGCGCAGGTGCTCACCAGTTTTCAGATCGTAACCGCCCGCATCACCGGATTTGGGATCGAACTCTTTCACGCCGAACGGATTTGCTGCAAACAGACCGTAATCGCGAGAATGCCAGCGGGTCGGATGGTTGTAGTTGCCCGGGTTGTCAAAGATCAGAATTCCAACCTTCTGGCCCGCTACCGTGCCGCTGTAATCCACCCAGTCCGCACGTTGACCCCAGACACTTTTTTCTCCCTCTGCGCCGTTCGAGTTCCTCATTACACCACCGTTCTTTCCGGCCATGCTGTCCGCGACACGAATAGCGAAGAATCCTTCTTTTGTGTCCCCGAACCGTGCATCCTGTTTTGCTGTCAAGGTTGTGTCGACGTCAAACATTCGAACTCCCGCTGGTTTCGCATAGAAGGTGAGAGTTCTTTGCTCTTCAATTACAGTTCCCTGCCCTGGCGCGTTCCAGTCGATGCTAGCCACGATCGTTCCCGGCTGAGAGATCTGAATCTTTTGCACCAGCAGCTTGCCTTTCGTCTGCGGGTTCTCGGCACTCGGCTTAGAAGCGGGGTCATTCTCCCAAAAGTTGATCCCACTGACGTCTCCGTACCCAATGAACAATCCTCGGTGGTGCGGATGATCGCGGCTCTCTCCCGGAATCGTCTCCATCGGCCACTGGCGCGTGACAACAATACCGCTCGCGGTCCGTAGCGGCGCCAGAAACGGTTTCATCTCTGAGCGCGCAGTGTAAAGGGTCGAGAACGGCTGGCCATCGATCTCAATCGAGACATGATCATCACCGGCCTGCTTTAATTCCACCTGGCCTGCCCCAAAACTGCTTATGCCCAAGGCTCCCCAGAGCCACCACACTCGCGAATATCGCCCGTCTCATGATTTGGAAGACATCGTACCAACCGAGTCCGAAGTGTCAACCCTGGGCTATCATAGGATCGTCAAGCCATTAGCTAGGAGCTGTGATGGGACCGATAGGCGTGCAAGAGATGATCTTTATCTTTGTCCTTGCACTTCTCTTGTTTGGACCCAAGAAGTTACCGGAGCTCGGACGCATGTTAGGGAAAGGCTTGGCGGAGTTTCGACGAGCAAAAAACGAGCTCAAAACGACCTTCGAGTCCCACATGCGCGAGATCGAACGAGAGACTCAGCTCGAGAAATCAAATTCAGAACGAACGACGACGAGCTATTCACCGAGCCGCCCCTACTCGTATCCATATGACGAGCTCGGATCGACCTACGAAAGCTCCCAGTCTGATTACTCCACGAACTCCGGCAGCGCTCCAGCCACCGAGACGCCGTCCCGCGAATCAGCCAGTACTGCTCCTCCAGAGTCGGAGCGTCTGGAAGTTCCCAACACCGTACCGCGCGTGAACGGCACGCAACCTGTGGAGCAGGTTGCCGTTACGCCAGAAGAGGACCATCGCTAGTCGCGCGGTTAAGGAATGGCAGAAGAAACAGGGGAGCAGCAAACCCCAGACACGGAGATTGCAACTGTCGGCGGCGTGAACGGTATCAGCCCGGCGGAGCACGCCGCAACCGTTGAAACTCCGTCCCAAAGTGCTGCGCCTCCCGCGCAAAATCCACCGCCTCCCCCTCCGCCCGGTGATGATGACGAGGAGGATGAAGAAGAAAAGGGCATGCTCCGCATGTCCTTTATGGAGCATCTCGAGGAACTTCGCTCGAGGCTTCTCAAGGCGATTGGCGGGATGCTGGTCGCGTTTCTACTGAGCATTGGTTTCTGTAAGGATCTGTGGCGTGTCGTTTCGGCGCCTGCTGTCGAAGCTCTGAAGCATCTGCACGTCAACCCGCCGAACCTGGCGCAGATCACGCCGATGGAGCAGTTCAACGTCATCTATTTGAAGCTGCCGTTGCTCGTGTCAGTGTTCGTAGCCTCGCCTTGGATCCTGTACCAGGTCTGGGCCTTCATTTCTCCCGGACTGTACCGGCGCGAAAAGAAATGGGCCGTGCCGTTCATCCTTTCAACCGCGGGTCTTTTCATCACCGGAGGTCTTTTCGCCTACTTTGTAGCGTTCCGATACGGGCTGGAATTCCTCCTCGGAATTGGGCGTGATATCAACGTAACTCCTGTCGTTTCCATCAACGAGTACTTTGATTTGTTTGTGAACGTCACGCTCGGCGTCGGGTTGGTGTTCGAGATGCCGGTGATCATCTTCTTCCTTACGCTGCTCCGGCTGGCATCTCCACGCTTCCTGATACGCCACAGCCGTTATGCGATTCTCGCGATCACGATCATCGCCGCGATTGTCACGCCCACTCCCGACGTGTTCAACATGATGATCTTCGCGGTTCCGATGGTCCTGTTGTTCTTTGTGGGCGTGTTCGTCAGCCATCTCCTCGTCCTTAAGCGCGAGGGCAGGAGATTTCCATGGGGGCAGGTCTTGCTGGGAATCGGATTGACGCTCGTCGTTGCAGCGGGTGTCGTTGCCCTGTTTGTGTACCGCTACCACTATCACTTCATTGCGAAGTGGCCGTATCTAAGCAAGTAAGCGAATTCAGTCTCTCCACAGCGCCACGCCACCCAGCAACCCATCCGTATTCGGCACGCGCGTCACATGCCTGGGAAGCGCAAAATCGATCTTTAGAGCATTGCCGCCGCCGATGTAAAGATGATCGCAATTGAAAAGCGCTTCGATTTGACCGATCGCCCGTTCCAGGTGTTTGTTCCAACGCCTTCGACCGAATTTCCTCAACCCATTCCTTCCCAAATAGTCTTCGTACGTCTTGTTCTTCTGCCAGGGGTGATGAGCGAGTTCCAGCCCCGGTACCAAATGGCCGTCCGTGAACAAAGATGAACCCAAGCCTGTGCCGAGCGTGATCACCAATTCCACGCCTTTGCCGCGGATAGCCGCCAAGCCTTGTACTGCCGCATCATTGGCCACTCGTACTGGTTTCTTCAATCGGCGCGTCAAGACTTTCGCCACTTCGAACCCGACCCAGCTTTGATCTAGATTGTGAGCGGTCAAAGTCACGCCCTTTTTTATTACTCCAGGGAAGCCCACCGACACGCGATCAAAACCTCGAAGATTTCCAGCGATTGTGTCGAGCAAATTCAAAACATTTTCGGGGGTTGGCGGCTGTGGAGTCGGAGCGCGCTCGCGCTTACTAATCGGTTTTCCGTGTGAATTCAGAAGAATGCCCTTGATGCCGGTACCGCCGATATCGATCGCCAGGGTCGTCACGCTGTTTGCTCGCTGCGGCATAACCGTAATGTAGCGCCCTGTTTTGTGGGAAGCGGAGCCAGGATCGGCTCCATACTTGCTTGACACTACCGGGGCGGGACCTTTTTTCCTGTAAGTCATTTCGCTAATAGTTTTTAATACCAGACTCTCAATCGGAGAGAGCTGCCGGTAGTTTTTGCAACCGTTACGAACTCGGCACGCATCCCTAAGATGTTGATTCGCAGTACCGGGCCAGAGTTGGCACTAGATGTGCTGTTATCAACCCGGTCCAAGTTGATCGGAGTATGAGATCAACATAGAACGAATCGCGCTAACAATACGATTACGCGATCAATGGTTGAGGTACTTGGAGGCTTATAACCTATGAAACTGAATTTTCGAAGCTTTGTGATAGGCGCTCTCGCGCTGACCGGCGTCACACTGATTGGAACCTCTTTTGTTCCCAAGGTGCACGCGGACGAGTGGAACAAGAAAACCATCGTAACCGTGAATCAACCCATAATTGCAGGGCACATGGTTCTTGATCCAGGCGTGTACGTTTGGAAGCTGATGGAGTCTCCGTCAGACCGTCATGTCGTGCAGATTTACGACAAGGACGAGCAGCACCTGGAAGAGACGATTCTCGCTATCCCGAATTATCGTCTTCAGCCTACCGGTGATACCCAGTTTGCGTTTTGGGAGACTCCGGCCGGCGTTCCCAAGGCTGTTCGCGCTTGGTTCTATCCGGGCGACAATTTCGGACAAGAATTCGCGTATCCTAAAAAGCTCGTAGCACAGTTAGCATCGGCTCAGCCCGTGCCGATCCCGTCTAATTATCGTGAGCCAGAACCCGCTCCGCAACCCGAAGCGCAGCCGACTCCTCCTCCTCAACCCGAGCCGCAACCTGCGCCTCAACCTGAACCCCAAGAACAGTCGGCTCCAGCTCCCGCAACGGTAGCACCGGCTCCGCAGCCGCAAGCTTTACCTCACACAGCCAGTTTTAATCCTCTGGTCGGGCTGCTCGGTCTAGCTTCGCTCAGTTTGTCGGGTCTGTTGGCGCTAGTCGGTCGAAAAGCGTAACATTCGGAGGTGAATCGGAGATTTGGAATGGACGCCTGGGTGGGACCCCACTCGGGCGTCTTTTCCTTTGCGGTTTTCGTTCTGCTGGCCGCGATTCTCATCTGCAGTCGCGAATCAATTGCACACAGCTTGACCGTGACCTTATCGGATGCTGGCCAACAAAAAGGCACGTCGGTTGAACGAGGGGTTCTCAACATTTCAGATAACGTGGATTTGGTGTTGCTCGATGTGCTCGTTAGGCGACCACATGGGGGTTACGTGACAGGCCTCACCAAAGGTAATTTCAAGATATTTGAAGATGGATCACCCCGCGAGATCACACAATTCGCAAACATAGATACGCCCGTTACAGTCGGGTTGGTGGTCGACAACAGCGGAAGTATGCGTTCGAAGCGGCCGGAGGTCGTTCTTGCTGGGCTGGCCTTCGCCAAACAGAGCAACCCACAAGATCAGTTCTTTGTTGTTAATTTCAACAACTACGTTACCCGCGGCCTGCCATTCAACATAGCGTTCACCGATAATATTCAGCTTCTGCGACACGCGCTCGATTATGGTGAACCAGTGGGCCAAACGGCTTTGTACGACGCGGTTGCCTACGCGCTGAAACATCTGGAGCTGAGCCATTTCGAAAAACGCACGCTGATTGTCGTGAGCGATGGCGGCGATAACGTGAGCGTGACCCGTTTCCCGGAGTTGATGACCCTCATAGAAGCGTCGCGAGCAACTATTTACACGATCGGTTTGCTGGACCCGAATGATCGTGACCTCAATCCGTCGGTATTGAAAAAGATGGCTGCCATCAGCGGCGGTGAGTTCTTTGAGCCAGAGGAGCAGTCCCAAATTGTTCCCGTCTTCGACAGGATTTCGAAAGAAATTCGGAACCGTTACACGATCGGCTATATTCCCAATGAAGCGACGGACAAACGTGTGAGTAGAACCGTCAAAGTACGGGCAGAGGACAAGGGCGTCAAGTTAGCGGTCCGCACGCGGACAAGCTATTCGATCGCTCCGTTAGCCGATCGGATTTCCGCATTGGAGACCGCCACCCAAGGTGGGAAGAACTGATATGGGTGACTCGGCACCGGCAATCGAAGGATCCACTCGCCATTACAGGCCCGGTGAGCACAGCCATAACCGAAAGCGGCGTTGCGATTCCGCCGCGACGCAACGCTCAGGGCTGCGGCGTATCCAGACATTCCTCTTGATTTTGGGTCTATTTGGCGTTGGTTACTACGGGTACACTCTCTGCGATCGGTACGTCTATCAAGCGTATGAGAACTGGGCCTTCAATGAGCAGATAGCCGGCCATGGCTCAGTTGGCTTCCGTGATTACCTCCGCGCCCAAACACCTTTGGGAGCCATCATGGCAGCCAGAGTTACAGCGCGGCCGAAGCCGGTGTCCAAGCCTGCTGCCCCGCCAACGACTGCTGCTATCCCTCCACCAGAGGGCGCTTTGCTTGGCCGGCTGGGAATCGAGCGGCTGCATGTATCGGCAATTGTTCGTCAGGGAGTCGATACGAAGATGCTAGCCGTTGCGGTTGGCCATGTCCCATCGACGGCTCTTCCCGGCCACCCTGGGAACTTTGCGATTGCCGCGCACCGAGATACGCTCTTCCGCGCGCTGAAAGATATCAAGAAGGGTGACTTGGTGACATTCCAATCCACTAATGGAACCTACACGTACCAGGTCCTCACTACAAAAATCGTGAAGCCCACAGATGTAAGTGTGCTGAGTTCGAACGGAGGAGGACTAATTCCGGGGATCAATGGCGCTCGCGACAACTTACTGACAATGATCACGTGTTATCCGTTCAACTATGTCGGATCGGCGCCGAAACGGTTTATTGTCGAGGCCAAGCTCGTGCCAGGCGATGCCAATTCCAAAGCCGCAATGGACGAAGCCACCCACACGAGCTCACAGGCGAACTCGGCCACCAGTGGTTCCTCCACTGTCGGACAGCCATAAGAACGAAGAAGACCGGAGACTTTTCGCGTCAACGGCTCTCGACGACCGAAAGTAAGTACCGCTTGTTATACTGCGATTGGATCTGTTGGGAGGTCGTCTAATGGTAAGACTGCAGACTCTGGATCTGCGTATCGGGGTTCGAGTCCCTGCCTCCCAGCCAAATCCTCTTCCAACTCTGCACCGTTAATGGGGCGGGTGCCCGCCTTGTATCTCAAGGCTACTGCCGCTTATCCAACTCTTCCCAGATTTCTCTCGTGGGAATCATTCGGCCATTCGGCAGATGAAGTTCTTCGACGCGCTCCAAGTTCTGAGCATCCCGGCTCCATACCCAGGCGATCTTGTCCACAGGATCAAAAACGAAGATGGCAGGGATGCCGATCCGAGCGTATTCGCGGCACTTACGATAGACGTGTTGCATTCGGTCTTCAGGTGATAGAACCTCAGCAACTACGTCAACAGGCTTAGTCGGGTAAGGTTGCTCGATTTGGCTGGCGGCCGCGACATCCGCCTTCGGTTGCCAGTTCTGGTCAATTCTCAATTCCAGTTCCGGCCCTGACTTATAACCGGAACGCGTGAAAAACTCCCCTAGAATCTGCAGAAGCAATGCGTGCAACCATGTCGGCTCCGCTTTTTGAATTGCCTCCCCAAACCAGTACTCGTAATAAGGCTTTGCATCGGCATACCGCGCCCGAAACTCTTCGAGCGTAAGGAGAGACGCGGTGCTCGCCATAACGACAATTTTATTTCAGGAGCAGTCACGAAGGGGTGGCCACCCCTTTTTGGATGCTAATGTGTAGCTAGTGTCATCGGCCTTGAATTTCCATCTGGAGCAGTACGACGGGCCGCTCGATCTGCTTCTCGACCTCATCCGCAAGCAGCAGATCAACATTTACGACATCCCAATCGCGAAGATCACCGCTCAGTATCTGGATTATGTGCAGAAGGCGATGGAGTGGGACATCGAGCTCAGCTCCGAATTCGTCTACATGGCTGCCACCCTGATCCATATCAAGAGCAAGATGCTGCTGCCCAAAGATCCGGAGCTCGACAAAATCGCGCCTGAAGAGGATCCTCGGAAGGAGCTCGTGGAACGCCTGATCGAGCACGAGCGCTTCAAAAATGCCGCCGAGATGCTGCAGCAGAAGCGTGTCATCGAGGAGGCCGTCTGGTCGAATCCACAGATCGAGCGCTTTCTGTCCGAGGATGAAGGTCCGGCGCTCGCGGTCACGATTTTCGATCTGGTAAGGACATTTCAAGGCGTACTGGAACGGGCCAAGAACCGTCCGGCATACGAAGTTGGAAGAGAGAACGTCAGCGTTCCCGAGATGATGGAGTATCTCTGTGCTCAGATGGAGCAGTCGCGAAGGCACGGACCAGTTTCGGCGATGCAACTGCTCGAACGGCAGCGGAGCCGGCGCGCAATGATTTCTCTGTTTCTGGCCATACTGGAACTGGTGAAGCGCCA
>Ga0213882_10000347_pt1 | contig 16966 bp, 15 predicted proteins | sample BarmaccoBMER_R09_FD_160106 | JGI IMG/M metagenome (GOLD analysis project Ga0213882, IMG submission 160106) | Barbacenia macrantha exposed rock microbial communities from rupestrian grasslands, the National Park of Serra do Cipo, Brazil - ER_R09 ...
TATCTGCGTTTTCTTGGGGCTTACCTGCGTGGTTCTCCTCCACCTGTGTCGCCGGATGTCGCATTGGCCATACGCACGATGGTGATGAGCCAGCCGGGGATTCGCCTGCTCAATCTGATTACTACACTGCATCGTGGCAAGGCTGATGATATCTACCAACTCATTTTGACCCACCAATTGTATGTCGATCTGCTGGCCATTCGCTTGACTGATTACGAGCATGTTCAGGTCTTTCTCGATCAAGATCAAGCCTCCTCATATGCCACTCTCCAACCCGGGGTTTGCCCATAAGTGGAACCAAAACTCGGAATAGTCTGCTGAGCCAGCCTGTAGAGAGCCTCAATAAAGCGCTTGGTGTGAACAGGAAGAAGCAATTTTACGAGGAATATTCCTTCAAAAAGTTGCCCTTGCTGCTTCTCACCCCCAATTCGTGCAAAGTTTGCTCTCATTTCTTCACTCTTCCAAGTTTTGGTCCCAACTATGGGCAAACCCCGTATTTTCTCTGCTTCTTTTTGAAAATGCAGCCAGGAATATTTATGCGAGAAGTACAGAGTGTAGCCTTTCCTGTGTTCCGGCCTTACAGGACGATACAGAAAAATCTCTGGAACAGTTATCTGATTGAAAAACGAATCTTATTCTGAGAATCTACACAATGTGGTACGGGTGGTCGCCTGGCTCGATGGGGATGAACTGGCTCCAACAAACGTTTCTGCTTTTCAGAAGCTTTGTTATGCTGCTTAAAGGGGTTTCCCAACAATGTCAGATTTGCGAAAGAACCCCCTTCGTTGAGTCGCATGTCCAATGAGCATTCACGACAGTTCGAGACCCGCTAGGTCGGCACTGCTCAAGAAGAGTTTCTTCTCGTCGACGAAACAGATTGGGTTTCCAAACGGATCTTTGGCGAAGAACACCCGCTCGCCCCAGTGTTGAGTCTCGATGCTCTCATCAAGCCACTGACAACCTGCCTGCTTTGCACGCTCGTAGACGGCATCAATGTCAGAGACGGCAAAGTAGATGTTCTCCGGGTTCGGGGTGGCATGGTAGCCCTGTCCCTCTCGCCATGGGTCGAAGCAGGCGAGGATGGTACCGCCGCAGTCGAAGTAGTGGCGACTTTCCCAGACCCGCTCGCCTGGGATTCCGAGGATATAACTATAAAACCCGGCGGCTCTATCGATATTAGTTACAGGCAGGATAACCCGAAATAGCCGAGGAACTGACATGGATGAGTTGGATCCCATGGCATAACCTCCAGAAGAAGGCAAATGTAGATTCTTGACTTCATGATGGCGATTATACAACCCATCAAAGCGTGTGTCAAGGTTTCCTTGATCAGGAGAGTGGCAAATTGGGCGGAGTAAGATCAGAAGAGGGAGAGGTAGAAACTGCTTGAGCGGATCCGTTCGTATTCCCATCACTCAGGCTGCTTCATCCTGGAGGCGCTTGAGCAATCGCACTTGGTCATCCAACGGCGGCTGGGCCACGTTGACAAAGAAGACATGATCCACGTTTAGGCCTCTCACCCGCAGGAGATCACTAGCGACCTGTTCTGGCGAGCCGCCCAGAAAAGGTCGGTTGTCATTCATCGGCAAGTCGGTGATAGGCACATTGGCTCGCACCACGATCTTGAGCGTTGCGGGGTTGCGTCCAGCCGCTAAGGCTGCAGTACGGAATCGGTGGACCAGCGCCTCCAGTGCTTCGAATGAGATGGCAATGGGGTTGAAGCCGTCGGCCATACGTGCAGCACGCTCGATGGCCGGTGGAGCGAAGCCACCCATCAGGATGGGAATGCCGCTCTGTTGAATGGGCTTAGGGTTGATCTGGGCTGTGGGAATGCGGTAGAAGAGTCCCTCGAAAGTGACAGGGTTAGGACCCCAGGCAGCTCGCATCGCTGTGATGAATTCCTCCACACCCCTGCCCCGGTGCTTGCGTGTGACGTTGGCAGCGATGAACTCCTGCTCCATCCACCCCTGACCCAGACCCGCGATAACACGCCCCTGGCTGAACTGATCGAGCGTAGCCAGTCGGCGGGCAAGTACAACTGGCACATGGAAAGGAGCCACGAGGACGCTGATGCCTAGTTTGATGCCTGTGGTCTTGGCAGCCACATAGGCAAGAGTTTCAATAGGTTCATACGTTGTCCTATAGTGGTCAGGAAGTGGTCGGGGCGGGCCGCCAGGCTGGGGAACATCACCGAGGGCATACAACAGACGCTCGTGAGTCCAGACCGCGGCATAGCCAAGGCGTTCGGCCTCCTGAGCGAGGCGCACAATGGCGTCTGGCGAAGCATGTGGACCAGAGGTGGGTAGTGCGACTCCGAGATCTATGATTCACCTCCAACATTGCGCATGGCCCTTGCAATCGGTCCGTGCGCTGCTATTGAGTGGTCCTACGAGGGCGCTTTCAGGTCGGAGAACCGCACGGGGGCTCCAGTGAACACGGCGACCGTTACCGATCCCAGAGTGGCCACAGAGTATTGCGCTATCTATGCGGCGAGGTTGAACCCAGTACGGCTGCGGGTGTCCGAAATAGTTGCTGCGTTGCTTGTACTATCTTCTTGACCCTGCCTCCTCCCATCCACAGTATTATAATCCAAAGGCACTTCTTCAGGCTTCTTCTAACTTGCGCAATCCTTACGTCGATCAGGTTTTCTGGAATTGACGGCGTGTTTCAAAGAAAGCTCTCCATGCCTACCCGACTACTAACGAGGACATCAAGGCCTTGCGAACGCAGGACTACAGCTCATAGGTTATAGGAGTTTGCTGTTCTTCCTTTTGTCGCGCTTCTTTGGGGCCAGGATGAGGCCGTAACTCTTATCCACCAGATCTAGGGCAAGCGAAAGGGTGTCCGCATCCTCTATAGAGACGGTGATCCAACCGAAGCGTCCAACATAAGCGGCAGTGTGAACATGCGGCAAGCTCAGCAGAATATCTCGGTCACCTGGATGTGCTTTCACTGTGACGGTGGCGCTATTAGGATAGCCAAGGAACGCGAAGACTTTACCACGAATTTTAAAGACCGTTTCACCCCACGGGTGATCTTCGACCGCTGACGGTTTTGCGCTACAATGCACCCAAAGCGCCCGAAAGAATGGATTCCAGTTCTCGTCCTTCATTGCCTTGTCCCTCTTGTAGCTTCGATAGAACGACTAGTGTCACGGAAGCTGTCATGAAGCGCAAAGTGGGAAGCGGGAAATACCCTTTCTGCAAGCAACACAGATCTTAGCAAAGAACAAGAAAGCTCTTTCCCTCTGATGAGATGCGTGTTTCTTGTCAAAAAAGAAAGATTCCCTGAGAGAAAGCTCTGGCGGAAATGAAGTGGCACATGTTCTGCTCTTTTCTCCCGTTCTTCTTGTTCCTACTTTGCGCTTCATGACAGCTTCCGTGACACCAGGCCAACCGGAGTGCTCCTCCTCTTATCGAGGCAGTTTTTACCAACTTGTGGGATGGTATCGGCACAGTGGCAGTCTCATCTCGCTGAAAGCTGTGCCGAGCATCCAACTTAACCGGTAACCAGGCTCAATCAAGCAAAACTGTGCCGCACTTATCCAATTTGCGGCTAGAGCACGGCTCTCTTCACTCAGGGCCTTACGGGTGAGGAAGAGGCGGAAGGCCGAGCTTCCCGAGGAGGTCGTCGAGGTTGTCCTGCGACTGGTGCTCGACGATCTTGCCGTTCCTGAATGTTACAGTGCCAGTCCCGGTGTGGGTGACCTGCTTGTTCGTCGGCCCGTGGCCCATCAACTGACCTCGATTGGTTCCGACCATCTTCCATGTGTAATTGACGGTCTCTCCCTGGGACGTCATCTGCTCGATGCTGAACTGCGCATCCGGGAACGCTTGGCGCATAGCGCGAATTTGCCTTTTAAGTCCCTCGCGGTCCGCGCTAGTGCTCGGAAACGGCGTATGATCAGTGTGCGCTGGATCGACCAACTGGTCAATGATTGCCTCATTGCCTGTGTTGAAAGCTTCGGTTATCTGCTGCATGATTTGTTGATTCTGCTGTGGGGGCATGCCCAACCTCCTTCTCAGAACTTTCACGACGCAAAGCATCGTGGACCGTACAATCGTAGTTCATAGTGTCAAGCGCCCGGCCTCATAATGCGTGCGGTCGAACGTATGAGTCGAGCGCCGACCTTGGTCCACGCCTTACTGGTCCGGACTGCCGCCTCCGGCACCAACTGCGAGGAATTCATGACGTTTAAGACATCCGCATCGTAGCAAATAAGTTAAGACGGCCAAATCGAACTGCCCTTGTCAATGTCAGCCTGACCTACTCTCTTCTTCGAGCGCCATGCCTATAGCCTATCATAAAGAGACAAGTCTGAATAGTTACCGCTCGACGAAGCCTCCCACGAGCACCTCACATTCATTCTCATCGGCTCTCTGTAGTCTATAGCTTCCTAGCAGCTACTCTGAATATAATACGCAGTTTAGCACTCGTCTTCTCCCACATTGCTCATGTCCTCATGTATCCTACAGCGCCTGGCACAAAAGCATGCACCAGTATGTGAGCTATCAGGATTTTGCATACCAGCCAGCTTCGCTGACTTGCCGTAGTAGTATACTGCGTGATGACCCAAGTGCCGTGCCCAGCAACAGAGATGCACTGAAATTTCATATGAGCAATGTGGGAGAAGACACAATGTTACGTTCGCACTATCATGAGAATTGACATTTGAAAGGACGGCCCTGAATAGGCACTTTTGCAGCCGCCATGACTCACCACCGCAATGGTAAAGAGTAAACCTGTCAAGCTGAAAGGAACCGCCATGGATACCCCCCAAATGTCCCCAGGAAGCATCCTGAGTCAGATGCTGCTAGGAAACCGCGTTCAGCAAGCAATTTACGTCGCTGCAAAGCTCGGCATCGCCGATCTGCTGAAGGATGGCCCGAAGGGGAGCGAGGAGCTAGCGCAGGCTGCTGGAGCTCACGCAGAGTCGCTCTATCGACTGCTACGTGTCCTTGCAAGCTTCGGCGTCTTCTCCGAGGATGAGCAAGGCCGTTTTGAACTGACGCCCCTTGCCTCTCTCCTGCGGAAAGGAACGCGCAATTCGAAGCGTGCTTTCGCGCTGTGGTCCGGAGGCGTGAGTTACCAATTGTTCGGCGCTCTGGAATACAGTGTGCTGACAGGCGAGCCTGCGTTCGATCACCTCTTTGGCTCGGAATTCTTTGAGTACCTGGCGCAGAACCCTGACGTCGGCATCGTCTTCGACGAGTTCATGTCCCGGCAGACGGCACCGATCGGCCCCGTTGTAGCGGCCTATGACTTCTCAGGAGTCAACACGGTGGTGGATGTGGGGGGGGGACGCGGTGAGCTCCTAGCTGCTATACTGAGCGCTCATCCCACGCTGCGAGGCGTACTCATCGATCATTCCCGAGTGATCCAAGGAGCGAAAAGCGTGCTAGAGGCTGCGAACGTGGCGGACCGTTGTGAGACCGTCTGCGGAGACATCCTTGAGTCAGTACCGTGCAACGGTGATACATACATTCTCAAGAATATCACGCACGGTCTTAACGATGACGATGCCATCCGCGTGCTTAGGAACTGCTATCGGGCGATGAATGACGGGGCAAAGTTGCTCCTGATCGAGTTCTTGATGCCACTAGGCAATGACCCGTTCCCTGGCAAGCTCATGGATCTATTGATGCTCGTGGGGAGTCACGGAGGCCGCGAGCGCACCGAGGCTGAATTTCGGACACTCTTCGCCGCAGCGGGCTTGCGGCTGACGAATATCCTGACGACCAAGTATGCCTACAGTCTAATCGAGGCGAGGGCTGCCTAGAACGCCAGCCAGTTGCTAGATATGCTCCGCGTGAGAAAGGGAACTTATGCACCTGCCTGTTGCACGAAGAGATATTGTGACCGAGACCCACTTTGGGATAACGGTCGAAGACCCTTATCGTTGGATGGAGGACTGGAAGGGAGAGGAGCTTCAGAATTGGCTCAAGGCCCAGGGAGCCTATAGCGAGGCATATCTGAGGGCTCTGCCTGAGCGGGATGCACTGCTGAAACGGATCACAGAGTTAGATGACATCTCCCCTCACTTGAGCTCCTTTCAAGTAGCAGGAGGGCGCTACTTCTACCTGCGCCGTGATCCCGGTGAGGGAGTGGCCAAACTTGTTGTTCGTATAAGCTTAGATGCGCCAGAACAACTGCTCTTTGATCCGAACACATTGAAGGACGAAGTTCATACTTCGCTCGATTGGTACGTCCCTTCACAGAATGGGCAGTGTGTGGCCTACGGTCTTTCATATGGAGGATCAGAGGAGAGTACACTTTATGTGTTGGAAGTCGAGAGCGGCAAGACTCTTGATCTCGCGATCAGTCGCACACAGTTCGCGAACGTCAACTGGTTAGAAGATCATCGCTCGTTCGTCTACAATCGCTTCCCTAAGCAACCTGCTGATGCGCCAGAAATGGAACGGTACTGTGATAGCCAGGTGTACCTCCATCGCCTGGGGAACGATCCAGAACAAGACCCGGTCGTCTTCGGAGCAGGTGTTAGTGCAGGAGTAGAGATCAGTCGTCAAGATTTTCCATTCCTCTTCACTACTCCGCTATGTGACTGGGTCATGGGACTGATTATGCATGGTGCGAAAAAGGAAGTGACCCTCTATACTGCGCCTCGCACTATTCTAGCCGAACCGACGGTTGGTACCTGGATACTCATTGCAGGGATTGAGGACATGGTTACTGGCTTCGCTGCACTAGGTGATACCATCTATCTCAGGACACATAAAGATGCTCCACGTTCCAAAATCATTGCCACCTCCCTTATGGAGCCTGACTTAGCAAACGCCTCCATTGTCGTACCAGAGGGGAAGATGGTACTCGAGAATCGCCGAGGAGATGATGCTGCCCTGCTTACCATTGCCGGTGACTACCTGTTAACGCTTGATCTTGATGGCGGCATTCACCATTTCCGGCGTGTGAAGATAAGTAGCGGAGAGGTCGAACAGGTTCCTCTCCCTTTCGCAGGCACTGTTATCTCCTTCGTCAACGAGCCAGGAAGTCCAACGGTTCTCATGCAGATGACCAATTGGACAACTTCACCGCGTATCTACCTCTATAATAGCTCTCAGGAAACGATACAGGATACCGGATGGATTCGACCATCACCACTTGATTTTAGCAATATAGAGGCTCATGAGATGCGAGCCCCTGCTAAAGATGGCGCATTGATTTCAATATCGATCATTCACAGGCGAGGATTGGCACTGGACGGCAATCATCCGACGCTCCTCACGGGCTACGGTTCCTATGGTCTTAGCATGATGCCCTTCTTTTTGGGTCCCCTGCTTGCCTGGTTTGAGCGAGGTGGTGTATACGCTATCGCACACATACGTGGTGGCGGTGAATACGGCGAGGGATGGCACACAGATGGGCAAAAGCTCAAGAAGCAGAACACTATTGATGATTTCATTATCTGTGCAGAGTACCTGATCACAAAGAAGTACACGCGCCCAGAGCGACTCGCAGGTCTGGGAACCAGTGCTGGTGGCATTCCCAGTGGTGGTGCACTGGTACAACGGCCTGAGCTCTGGGCGGCTATGTTGATGCGCTCTGCAGTAATCAACATGGTGCGATTTGAATTCTCAGAGAATGGTCCGCCTAATATACCCGAGTTTGGCAGCGTGAGTACCGAAGAGGGCTTTAGAGGCTTATTGATCATGGATTCATATATAAAAGTAAAGGAAGGAGTGAATTACCCCGCAGTACTCCTTACAGTTGGGCTAAATGACCCGCGCGTGGTTATCTGGCACGCAACGAAGATGGCAGCTCGCCTTCAAGCTGCAACAGCATCGGGCAGACCTGTACTGCTTCGCGTCGAGTTACAGGCCGGACATGGTTTTGGTTCCACCAAGCAGCAGCTAGAAGAGCGAATGGCAGACGAGATGGCCTTTTTGTTACAACAGATGCAGGTGTCATGACCGAGTGCAAGGCACATCGGCCTGGTTTGCCTTGCTTGCAAAAACTCGTCTTCAGCAGGAGTGTAGCGCTCCAACTAGCAATCTGCAACAGAACCCTGATAGGAGCCACGTTCTATGTCTTGAACTGCCATGGGGCTGCTGGCACCCAGCAGGCGCTGTTTACACGTTCTAGGAGGCTTGAAACCCGAGGATCATGCGGTAGGCTAACCAAATCGCTGCGGACAACGGCGGCCGGGATCCCCGCCTTGAGGAGAAGCGGCTCCCATTCGTCGGCAGGTCGGCTGCGCAACCGCTCAGTAATGATTTGCTCGAGTGCATCCTCACGCGAGGCTCCGAGGCCGCAGGTCGCTGCCAACCGCCGACGCGCCTGCTCATTGTCTACGGCCACGATCAGGAAACCGTCGGCGGTCTCGATTGGTCGGTCAAGAAGACCCCACTCTGGCCTCCCCAGGCGTCTGCTGGTCTCCTGTCGGCTGGCTATAGCCCTCAGAATATGAGCCTGGTGCACTAGAGCACCGGCAAACAGGGAGGTGTCCACCCTGGAGCCTTTCCCGGTGCGTTCCCGTAGGTAGAGGCCCGCGAGTATCCCCTCGCATGCAAGCAGGCCGCCAGTCACGTCGACGAGCGTGAGGCGTGAGGGGAACGGTGACTCGTCTGCAGGGTTAAGGCCTTCGCCACATGCAGCGTAGGCTTGGATGAGATAGTCCCCCGCGATTGGAGTAGGCGGATTCGCGGTCCTGCCCCACCCGGATGCGTGTGCATAGACGAGTCCAGGGTTAGTTCGCGCTAGGTTCGGGAAGTCTAACCCCAGCGCCTCAGCTCTTCCTGGACCCCAGTTATGCAGGAAGACGTCCGCTTGGCCTACGAGGTCCGCGATCTGAGCTAGCCCTTCGGGGCGCTTGTAGTCGATCTCGACTATCCGCTTCCCTCGGTTATAGGCGAGATAGGCAGCTCCGTAAGAGCCAGCCAAGGGGGGTCCGTATCGCCCCATATCGCCTCCAGGTGGCTCCACTTTGATGACATCAGCGCCGAGTTGCCACAGGAGGAGGCCAGCTAAAGGACCTTGCAGCCGCGAAGTAATCTCGACCACTCGAAGGCCTGCGAGGGGAGCGCCTATGAAAGGGCGGCCGGGCTGAGGCTCCCGCTTTGTTTCGCTGGGGCAGATTGTCCAGGGCAATACGGGACGCATTTCGGAGTACTCTCGAGGAAGAGCCCCTCCTTCTTCCTCTCTCAGTTCGGCAAGCAGTTCTCGGTAGGTGCGCACGCAACAGAGCGCCATTCGGCACGTAGCTGCCGCGCAGCGCATCTCTTCCAGAGTGTGTCGCACGGTCGCCTCATGGAGAGCAGCGGGGAGTGAGCAACTGGCAGTCAGGTACCGATACACGTAATCCGACCACGCCTCCTCCGGGATGCCTTGCTCGACCTTCAGATGTCTCCAGAATGCGTTCCAGGCATCGAAGGTGAGCGCTTCGAGTTCCACCCAATGTCCATCCGCAGTGCGGAAGGGGGGTCCCGCAGCAGCTCCTGAAGAGAGGAATGAGAACTCATCGGCGCAGGTTGCCATCGCTAGATGGTGGCACAAGAAGAGGAGGCTACTGTGGAGTACGGATGTTTCGACTCGCTGCACCTGATAGCCGCGGCTCATGCCAATAAGGGCCGCGAGCACTCCCTGAGTGGCGATAATCCCGGTTGCCACGGAAGCGAGCTCAAGGCCCAGGCGTCGAGGGGTGCGCTGATCTCTGCCGTGGACCGCCATGAGCCCGGACAAGGCCTGAATCAGTATCTCAGCGCCTTGTGCCAATGGTTCCGGCCGACTCGGGTTCCCCCAGTGGATGGTGCAGTCGATGCCACCAGTAGCAGGAGAGCCGTCGCCAACGGCACAGGTCGGTCGCAATGCCAACTTCCCGACTTCGTGGGGATCGACGTCGTTTTTCTCTCTGCCTGGACGTCCTGCCTCCCGGCGAGCGCCGAGCAATATCAGATGTTCGGCGCAAATCGCGATCGGCAGTTGGGTACTCCCCCTAGCGGTCACCATCAAGCCCTCAAGGAGGGGGGGAACTCCATCTCGTGTCAACATAGACTCACCTCTGTTGAAGGCTTTGCCGGGTCGTTTTCATGACCTCTGCCCGTAACCTTTCTAAGTCTACTTTGCCAATTCGCGTCCTGGGGATGGTATACAGGATGCATAACTCCTCTGGCAGCTTATAAGGGGCAAGCATACTGCTGAGAACCATGCGCACCTGCTTAAGGCTTGGCTCCTGCTCGGCCATCGGCACGACACAAGCGCAGACAGTTTCGCCCAGGATCGGGTTGGGTAGCCCGATAACTGCCCCATCGGATACCCCCGGGCATTCCAGCAGGGCGGCTTCGACCTCGACAGGATCGATTTTCAACCCACCTCTATCGATCTGATGTTTCAGCCTCCCAAAGACGTAGAGCCGACCCTCATCGTCGAGGCGTCCAAGGTCGCCTGAGTAATACCAGCCGTTTCCACTCTCGATGGTGTCCCGCGTGACCGCGGCCAGTGACTCAGAACCGACTTCGCCCCAATAGCGAACAGGATACACGCGACGGGAGAAGGCGATCTCCCCTACCTCTCCATGAGGTAGTAGCCCGCGATCGGGTCCTACAATGGCAACGGAATCGGGATCTGGTCGGCCCACCGAACCGCGCAGTATATCTCCTTGATCAGTCGTCGCCACACCCACTCCCTCGCTCGATCCATACATGACTACGAATTTCACCCCCAGGTCATTCCAGATCGATTGCACTAGTGATGGAGAAAAGGATGCTGCCGTTCCGACGCTGAGGCGCAGGCTGTGTACATCATGACGTGCGGGGTCGAGGCGATTCGTGATTAACTTGAAATGCGCTGGTGTTCCGTTGAGTACGGTTATGCGTTCGGTTGTCACTACCTCAAGCGCCTCTTCCGCCGAAAACCCGCTGAGCAGAACCAGTTCGCCGCCAGTGAGGAGCGCCGACACTGCCATCATCAGCCCGAACCCGTGTGAGAGGGGCATTTGAACGAGGTGTACATCGTCCGGCCCAAATCCGAGCCACGCGGCCAACCGTTGCCAGCGTTGACACAGATTCCGGTGATACCCGACGGTAGCCTTAGGTTTTCCTGTTGTGCCAGAACTGATGAAGATCAAGGCCGGGTCTTCGGGAGATGGTCCGTCGGGCGGGCCTTCCACTTGGCTCTCCGCTGTTGAATCGATGAGTTCCGATAGAGTCGGATACTCATTGGGAACGGGGCGGTCGCAAACGGTGATGATACGGAGAGTAGGGTGCTCCTTGCGCAGAGCTTGTAGGGCCAAAAATGGATCGGGCGATTCGTCTACGAGCTCATAGAGCAGGACCCTGGCTTGAGTGAGTTCGATAACCAAAGAAAGTTCAGATGCAGTGTATTGGTAGTCCACTCCTACATGCACCGCTCCACACATCCATGCTGCACCCAGAGCAATGACTTTCTCCGGACGGTTTGACACTGAGCACAGGACCCTGGTGCCTCGGCTGACGCCGAGGTGCCGATAAGCATTGGCAAGGGTCGTAACAGCCCTCCCTACTTCTGCATAGGTCATCCTGCGACCGCCGAAGACCAGGGCCAAGCGCTGCGGCCCGCGGTTCCAGGAGATCTCAAGTGCTCCAGCGAGGGTGTCAGGATTCATAGTTTGAAAAGCCTCCTCTGATGCGACCGTTCTGGATGTATCGCTATCCGGCCAGACTGTTAGCGTGATGTGGCCAGTATCTGTTCGATCTTGGTACCGCTAGGCCACTTAAGCGCTTCGGTCGAAGGTTCGTACAGATAAAACGTGTGTCCGGTCGTGGCTTGGAACTTGGCGATGTCACCAATCTGGGACCGGACGACACCATCGCTAAAGTTGATCCCTCTATGCGCTAACCGCTCGACTATGCTCCCGATGTTGGCGACGCGAAATACGGGAACGATGCCCTTCGTGTGGGCCGGGTCAACCGTCTGCGGGGAATACACTTTACCGAAGTCATCTACCACGAAGGTTTTGTGAACGTGATGGGTCGTCAGCAGCATGCCTCCACCGTCGTACTTGGCGACGCCTAACTCCTCCGGAGGGCAGGCGGGGTTACAGCAGTGGACGCGCTCCACCTCCTGCAATCCCAAAGCTCCTTTATAGTATGCGAGCGCATCGTTGGAGTCGGGTACGAACATAAACAGGTAGATCAGAGGTTTTCCGTCCAATCCAGCCTGCGCCCTCTCTGTCCCATTCTCTGGCAGCGGCACCGCCGCTGGCCCGATGAGGTCCGAACCCCCTTTGCCGCAAACACTCCATACCTTCCGTATCTTCTCGCCGCTTCGCCACGAGAGGGCCTCTTGCGACGGTTGATAGATCATGAGACGGTGCCCGTTTGGGTCGTAGAAATCGGTGACCAACCCGATTTCATAGGTGCGGCGTCGGACAAAGACGACACCGCGGTCCTCCAAAGCCTGGCGCATGGCATTAATATCGTCGACCAGGAATACAACGTCGGAAGCGTCGTCGCGCCGAGCGCTGAGTGTGACTCCATAATCGGTCGCCCGATTGAGACAGAGGATAACCTGCCCAGTATCGAACTTCGCCGAACTCTCATCCGCTTCGATAACCCGCAGTCCAAGTTGGCGCTCGTAGAAAGCTTTCGACTCCGCCAGGTCGTTGACGTACAGTATCAGATAGACGATCCGTGCCTCCGCCAGGGGATCACTTGTCTTCTCTAGGAATTGCGCGGTCTCAGCCACCATAGCACGGCTCCTTTTCTTATTAGCCCACAGTTGGCTTGATGTTCTGATTGAGGTGAAACAGGTTTCCGGGGTCGTACTTGTTCTTCAAGGCGACCAACTGTGCATAAGTCGTGGGGTTATAAGCCGCCCGAACCCGCTCTTCACCCTCATCGCCTAACTCGTTCACGTAGGTTCCGCTCGAAAACACCCGCATCGCCTTCCCGAAATCGTCGGTCCACTCCATGTGCCGCCTCGACTCGCGATGGTCGGTCCAGACGGAGTCGATTGCGTAGTCATAGCGGACATGCCGATGGCTGAAGGCGGTATCGTTTTCACCGACCCGCCCCACCGCTCCACCGAGCGAAGAGATCATGACAATTGACAACGGCGACGTTATATGAGCAGCGTGCGCGACCAGCGTCTCAATGGCATTGTCGCTGAGTTCTGCCAGGTGGCCGGATTGGCTGTGGACCTGACAGCCAAACACTCCAGCCGCATCGAATAGACGTTGGAGGGTTGTGTAGGGCATCGGTCGAATACGGTCTATCAGAGGCTGGGCAAACTCGCGCAGGGGTGCCAGTTCACGCCGACCATCCTCGATCGAGCCGATGTGGCAGACAGCGATGGCAACGACCGGCACGCCACGTAAGTGTGCCGGTACGAAGGGCGCTGGAGGCAGCGTGCTGAAAAAATTGAAAAGGGCCGTCAGCTCGTCGCGCGCTGTGGCCATAAACTCCCGGTAGCGATAGAGAAGCTCCTTCGCCTCTACCACTGGGTAGAAAGCCATCCCGCCTGTTATCATGGGCCCGACGGGATGCAACTGGTACTCGAACGAAGTGACGATACCGAAGTTGCCGCCCCCCCCTCTGATACCCCAGAAGAGGTCCGCATTTTCGCCATTGCTGACCATAATGAAGCCCCCATCCGCCGTGACAACATCTACGGACCGGAGGTTGTCAATGGCAAGGCCGTACTTGCGCATGAGCCAGCCGTATCCTCCTCCGAGTGTCACCCCCGCGATGCCAGTCGTGGAGATGCGGGCACCTGTGGTCGCCAATCCAAATGCCTGGGTCTCATGATCAAACTCACCCCATGTCGCGCCCGCCTGGGCACGCACGGTTCGCAGTTGCGGATCGACGCGTACCCCTCTCATTGCGGATAGATCAATCATGATGCCGCCGTCACAGACAGCATTGCCGGTAACGTTGTGGCCGCTTCCGCGAACGGAGATTTCCAGATTGTTGACCCTGGCAAACTTGACTGCTTGGATGACATCCGCGACTCCTACGCAGGAGACGATAAGAGTTGGCTTGCGATCAATCCGGCCATTCCAGACCCGGCGGGCCGCGTCGTAACCATCATCACCCGGCCTCATCAACGTCCCGCGCAGGCCGGACCTGAAAGGTTTGATGAGCGCCTCATCTAACTGCTGCTCGGCGAAGGTTGCCATATGCTCTCCTTCCGATACTCAGGTCTCTCCTTGCGCCGCCACCATACCTGACATGATATTAGATTAGAACCCTAGCGTAGAACTTTCTCCTATGTTGTGCATCTGATGGCCGGAAACGATCAGCAGCCGGATCGCGTCTCAGGGCAGTTCGACTTTCCCCGAAAAGCGCACTAACTCTGTTTATGCTACCGTTTCTCCCCATAGTGTGCTCGCGATCCTCTATCATGTGGTGCTAACCGAGAAGTCGTGGAGAAGCTTGCTTCCCCAGGCAAGGGTTCACAGATTTACACCGCCTCAATCTCCTCCCTCTTCGAGGGAACATACAACTTGACCCTGCGGAACTCCTCGGCATACTGCATATCCAGCCCTTTCCGCACGCTTGCCTCCCTTGCCATTTTGACGGCGTAGTGCAGAAACCACTCGGTCATACTGAATTCCCCGTGGGATTGTGTGCTATGACAGTGTAGGGCTTTGACCTTCAGTTCCATCGTCTCGCTCACATCAATGTAAGTATTCTTTTTACTGCTCAAGAAGAAGTACACTTCATGGACGCGATAGGGCAGAAGCCCTTCTACAAGTAATTCTCGATAAGCGCGAGGATTGCCTACCGCAGGAAAGAGGGCATCCAGTACGATATTTCCTGTTGCACGATGATCAGGGTGGTTGAGGTAGGCAGTCGCATCAGGCTGTTCATCAGGGTCGGGTGCGATGATCCGCTGCTCTGGGTCGTGCGTCACCACCAGGCGAGGACGGTACTGACGCATCAGTCGCACCAGGGCTTTGCGGGTCACCTCCGTATTGGCGAGGTGCCCATCAGGAAAGCGCAGGAACTCGACTGCTTGAATGCCGAGGAGTTCGCATGCCTGGCGTTGTTCCCGCTCACGCTGATGCATCAGTTCTGTTTCGCTGAGACCGGGAATCTCACTTCCCTCCGTCCCATCGGTCATGATGACCCAAACAACCTTCTTGCCCTGCCTCACCCACAAGGCGCTGGTTGCCCCTGCGCCGACATCGGCATCATCTGGATGGGCCCCAATCACCATCGCCTCGTAGTCCGGTGTGGTGATCGCGGGAAGCGCATCCCCAGGAGTTCTCTTTGCCACGATACGTTGCCTTTCCTCCTTCCTCGCAGACTCACTGCCACCTGACTGCGACTACTTCAAGGATAGCAGAAAAATAGCAACGGCCCTTCTTCCAGATTGCTCATTTGATACGATCCAGGATTATAGCAATTCCCGGGTGGCACCGCTCATAGCGGCACCTGGAGCTTATTTCACGCAGGATACTCGGCGTGCGAGCAAGTTTAGACAATCACATGAGGCGGGAATTATCTCCACGACTATAGGTCGCCTCGAGCGAGCAATCTAGGAGAAGGACCGTTGCTATTTTTCTGCTATCCTTGAAGTAGTCGCAGTCAGGTGGCAGTGAGTCTGCGAGGAAGGAGCAGGCGAGGAACCAATCCGGTTCCTTCGCCCGTGGATTGCCGGTGAGGCCGCCCGGCATCGGTCCTTCACAGCATTTGTCCACCCTGATGATGAAACTTCACTTCAGAGGGGGCTGGCTGAAGTTAACCTCATAGAAGAGTTCCATTGTAATCGACGAACCTCACACTTTAGAATACCAAGGAGAATGAAAATGTTGACCAACCTGTATCGCAACGAGTCGTTAATCCAAATGGAGACCTACGAGACAGATACGACGCAGGCAGATGCACTCATTAACGACGTTCGTGCGAAGTGGGCCTTACTGAGAGAGAAAGGGTATGCGGGAGATTACCCGGTCGAGATTCTACGCAGCGGAGGATCGAACGGAGCCTCCAGTATCAAGGTCGTTGAAATCTTTAAGTGGCGCTCCCAGCAAGCCAAGGTAGACGCACAGGGAAGCAAGGAATACCAGGACTTAGCTCAGCGTATCTCTTCTCTGGCGACCAAGGCGGATACGAGGGAAAGCTTTAGCCAGGCCGTGCGTGGATTCAACAGCAACTTCCCAGGCATAGGAGGCGTGGAGTTGCTCAAAGGTGTCTGCTCTTGCCTGCTCACAGTAGATGGCATGGTCGAGAACTACCCGATGAGTGTAAAGAACGGCATTGTCCTGATGCACCGCAGCCCGAGGATGGACTTGGATGGGGATGGCAGAATGGAGATGTACCTGAAAATCCTGATGCACGGAGGTGAAACCATTCAAGCTGCCCTCGGGCCGATCAGGGTCGAGCAGAACTTCTCGCGTCCAAATGACGGAATTGTTAAGTCGAATGGCAGCGGCGAGAACGACTTCCCAGGCACAGCGATTTGGAGAGTTTCGTGGCGAATTCAAACGGCGCTGGGACCTGTTCTGACAGACCCCGATCAACCGCTCATTTTTGGGCCAGCCACTGTCGAGCATTATCCGCCCGTGGGAACCCACTTCCACTCAGCTACCGGTCCCGTGAAGCTTATCTTGGAGGAGACCGGACAGCGCGTGGGCACTCTGGTTCCCGGTGAGCTGACGGCATTCGATATCGTTGTCACGAAGGACGACGATATCTTCGCTGATATACTGAATACTCCACCAAAGGACATCTTCCAGATCTTGGGTGAACACGCTCCCCGCATGGAAGAGTATGCGTCACGCCGGGTTGTCGTAGCGGCAGGGTAGAGCTATTGCCTCCGACCCTGCCTCGAACAGATCTGGTGCGGCGACGACCAAATGAGGAGTGTGCAGTATGTCCGAAAGTCGAACTTGCCCTGCCCCTACTAAGCCAGTGCAAATCGCTCCAATCGAACTCCCAGTCACTGGGGAGGTTGGGAGGAGGTCGGCACACAGTCCGACCTCCTCGGGCACCGTGCATGCCATGGTCACTTCTCCCGCCATGACTAC
>Ga0213882_10000348_pt1 | contig 16872 bp, 8 predicted proteins | sample BarmaccoBMER_R09_FD_160106 | JGI IMG/M metagenome (GOLD analysis project Ga0213882, IMG submission 160106) | Barbacenia macrantha exposed rock microbial communities from rupestrian grasslands, the National Park of Serra do Cipo, Brazil - ER_R09 ...
GAAGTCCGGCAAGCCGTCGCTGAACTTGGTGCTGACGCAGCTCAGGATTCCGTGGACGCCGGCAACACGCTCGCCAGAAGCTTCGTCCGTACCCCTAAACAGCACTGGTCTCACAGAGCAGTCACCGACTCAACAGGACGGACTCTGACATACGGCGAAACTCTGATTGCCAGCCGGCTGTTTGCGAAATACATTCATACGAATTTTTCCGAACAAGAGATGATCGGCGTCATGCTGCCCGCGTCCGTTGCTGGCGCTATTGCGAATCTCGCCATCGTGCTCTCTGGCCAAGTCCCCGTGAACTTGAATTTTACGGTTGGCCGCGAATCCCTCGACTCTGCCATCGAGCAATGCGCCCTTCGAACGATTCTTACTTCCAAACAATTTCTCGCAAAAGGGAAAATCGAACAGCGGCCGGAGATGATCTTCGTCGAAGACATTCTTTCGTTTGGAAAATCGGCCAAACTGGCTGGCTTCCTATCTGCTCGTTTACTGCCGAGCCGTATGCTGGCGCCTTCAGGAATCAGAGCGGATGAAATGGCCGCCGTACTCTTCTCCAGCGGCAGTTCCGGCACTCCCAAAGGCGTGATGCTCTCTCACCGCAATCTGATCTCGAATGCCGAATCGGTGAACCATCTCCTTCAGGTAGACGAAACCGACACCATCGCGGGAGTGCTGCCTTTCTTTCACTCCTTCGGGTTTACCTATACGTTGTGGTTCCCTCTGCTCAATGGTGCGACCGCAGCCTATCACGCCCAGCCCCTCGACGCGAAGGGATTGGGAGACCTCGTTCAACGGTCCAAGGCAACTTTTCTGCCGGCTTCTCCCACGTTCTGTCAGGCATACGTGCGCGGCTGTTCGAAAGAGCAGTTTGCGTCTTTGCGATATGTCTTGGTCGGCGCTGAGAAACTGCACCCGGCGCTCGCGCAAGCGTTTGAAGAAAAATTCGGACTGCAACTTCTCGAAGGCTATGGCGCAACCGAAATGGCGCCCGTCATCTCGGTAAACGTTCCCAATCGCGAACGCGCAGGTGTCAAGCAAATCGGCGTTCGAGCGGGCTCGGTTGGGCGGCCGGTTCCGAACGTTGCTGCTAGAGTTGTCGACCGCGAGACTGGAAAAATTCTAAGGAATGGCGAGGAAGGACTGCTGCACGTGAAGGGTCCCAATCGCATGATCGGTTACCTGAACAGGCCCGCTGAAACGGAAGCGGCCTTAAGCGATCGCTGGTATATCACAGGAGACATCGTGATCCTAGACGAAGACGGGTTCATTAAGATAGTGGACCGTCAGTCACGCTTCAGCAAGATCGGCGGCGAGATGGTGCCTCATGGAAAGATCGAAGACGTTCTACAATCCGCGATTTCCGGCGCTCCGTGCGTCGTAACCGCCGTTGCCGACGATCGGCGAGGAGAGAGGCTGGTGGCCTTCATTGCCGGGAACAGCACAACGCCCCAACAGATTTGGCAACTGCTCATGGCTTCCGGCTTGCCGAAGCTCTGGATTCCTAAGCCCGACGACATCCGGATGCTTGAAACACTACCAATGCTCGGCACCGGCAAGGTGGATTTACGGGCAATAAAGCAAATAGCCTCGACTGCTTAGCGATGCAGTCCAGATGTGGCTTTGATATAAGAGAGGAGCGCGAGGGGCGCATCCAGTCCGCGGAAAGGGCCGTGCCCACCCAGCGAGAAATGTATCGAAGGTAAGCGAACCTTCTTTCAGCCTGATCTGTGCGGACTCCAGGCATGCAGTGAAAGGAGATTCGTATGTCAGACGCACTTCCCTTACCGCCCCGTCCAAACCTCGGACAGTACAAGAAGCTGGCCAAAGATCTCCAGCAGGCTTGCAAGTCGGGCGAGCGGAGCGCCATCTGCAATTGGGCCGCAGGCTGGGCGGAAACGCTTGCCCGTCTGCAAGGCCTGGAAATCACTCCGGAGGTTCGAAGAGAAATCCATCGAAATGAGCAGCGAGTTGAGCGGCAGTGGCACAATATCCACAACGCGAATCAGGATGTGGCACGCTGCACGCTGGCGCGCGCGCAGTTCTTTGTGGCACGCTGTCATGGCTTCGCGAGTTGGCCGAAGTTCGTCAAACACCTGGAAGGGCTCACGCGCACTAATTCGCCGGTATCGAAGTTTGAAAGAGCAGTTGACGCAATCGTCAACGGCGAGGTGGGGACACTGTCGAACCTCCTGAGCGAGAACCCGGAACTGGTGCGCGCCCGTTCTACTCGCGAGCATCGCTCGACCCTGCTCCACTACATCTCCGCAAACGGAATCGAGGACTTCCGTCAGAAAACGCCTAATAACATCGTCGATATCGCGAACGTCTTGCTGCAGGCCGGCGCGGATGTCAATGCGGAGTCGAACGCATATGGCGGCAGATCCGCAACTCTGGGATTGACAGCAACGAGTTGCCATCCTGAAGAGGCGGGAGTACAAATTGCTCTCATGGACCTTCTGATCAATCGAGGAGCCGTTATCGACGGTCCCGATGGCGGAAGTGCGGTCGTTGGCTCTCTTCGGAACGGACGCGGCGAAGCAGCTGAATTCTTCGCGAAGCATGGCGCTCGATTGGATCTGGAAGGTGCAGCCGGAGTAGGGCGGCTTGACATTGTCAAGAGCTTCTTTAATGACGATGGCAGCCTGAGGCCACCGGCAACACCTGAACAGATGATGAATGGATTTGCCTGGGCCTGCGAATTCGGCCGCACTGCTGTAGTCGATTTCCTCTTGCAGAAGGGAATGCAAGTGGATGCACGGCTTCCCCATCATGGGCAAATCGGCCTTCATTGGGCCGCTGCTGGCGGGCACGCGAACACAGTCAAGCTGCTACTGGAGCGCGGCTCGCCCGTTAATGCCAAGGATGGGAGCTTTGATGGAACACCGCTTGATTGGGCGCTGTACGCATGGGGCAATTCGCCCGGGAGGATCGAGCGCGGACATTATTACGAGGTCGTCGCCCTGCTTGTTCGTGCAGGAGCGAAGCTCGACTCCCGTTGGTTCGAGGAAGGGGACGAAGAGCGGTGCCACGCAGTTCAAAAAGTGCGGTCCGACTCACGCATGCAAGCGTCGCTTCGAGGCGAAATGCAAACATGAAATCGCGTGTCCGCCCCAGTCTAGCTGCCATAAGAAAGCAACCGAGCATCAACACTCTGTCGACTGTTCACTAAAGCAGCGTGATATCTTTTTCCCCTTCCGCGTGTCAATTGTTCGGGAGAGGATTGTGCCCGAACAGAAGAAATGTGGCCACCCGCCGTGCAATTGCCAGGCACGAGAAGGCAGCGAGTACTGCTCTCCGCATTGCGAGGCCGCTGGCAAGACCCCGGACATTCAATGTACCTGTGGTCACCCGGAATGTTCTCAGACCGCGAAAGTGTAATCATCTTCCGCGCCAGAACAGCCGCGACCCGCTAATGGGAGCGTAAATGCGCTGGTCTTGGCGAATTGGCAGGTTTGCGGGCATCGACCTCTACGTACATGCAACCTTCCTTCTGTTGATTGCCTGGGTGGTCATTCTCCACTGGATTGGCGGAAGGACAATTCAGGGCGTCATAAGCGGTGTTCTGTTTGTCATCGTTCTCTTTGCCTGTGTCGTGCTGCATGAGTTCGGCCACGCTCTGACAGCGCGCCGCTTTGGAATTCCTACAAAAGACATCACGCTGCTTCCGATCGGAGGCGTTTCTCGATTCGAGCGTCTGCCCGAAAAGCCGTGGCAGGAATTTTGGATGGCGATTGCCGGCCCGATTGTCAATGTCGTGATCGGGTGTGCAATCTGGCTGGGCTTATTCCTGACAAGCGGATTCAAGCCGGTAACCACGCTGAACCTGACCAACGGCCCGTTCCTCGAACGCATGATGGTTGCGAATTTCGCCCTGGCCGTGTTCAACATCATTCCCGCGTTCCCGATGGACGGGGGCCGCATCCTGCGCGCCTTGCTTGCCCTGCGCATGGATCACGTGCGCGCGACGCAAGCTGCCGCTGCAATCGGTCAAGCGCTTGCGCTCGTTTTCGGTCTAATAGGCCTCTTCGCCAATCCGTTCCTATTGTTCATTGCCTTCTTCGTCTGGATCGGCGCCGCGCACGAATCGCATTCCGTTCAGATCAAAGAGGCTTTCTCCGGTATTCCAATTCGTAATGCGATGCAGACGAATGTGACCGTTCTGCAAACCAGTAATACGCTCGGCGACGCCGTGAAGATCCTATTGGACGGCGCGCAGCACGATTTCCCCGTGATGTGGGGCGAGACCGTGATGGGCATTCTGACTCGCGGCAATCTGCTAGCCGGATTGCAGGAATTCGGTCCCGACGAGCCAGTCACCAAAGCGATGACGAGAGAGTTCGAGACAGCCGAGCCGAAGGAAATGTTGGAGCTCGTCCTGAACAGACTCGCCGGTTCCAAAACGCGTTGCATGCCGGTGATGCAGGATGGCAAGCTTGCCGGCCTAGTGACCCTCGAGAACTTGGGCGAATATCTGATGGTGCAGAATGCGCTTCAGAGAAGGAGTACGAAAATTCCTTCTGCGGCTCCGCCACGAACCTGAAATCTCAGTTTTTACGTGGTCCAGGGTTTGGATTCGAGGATACCATTGTATCCGTTCTTCATCCGGTCTTCGATAATCGCCCAAACCTTCGGATCGCAGCCCGTCCAATGTTCCACGGCCGTGTTTCCGAGATACGGGAGCGCCGCCACTCCCATCTTGCTCGAGAAATAACCGCTTACCGTCAGGCTCCGAAACTCGCTAAAAAAAGCCACCCAGGCGTGATCCTCTTTGGCGGCCCGTTTTGGATAAGCGATGCGATCCAAAATCTGCTTCTGCTGATCCGGCGCCGCGTCGGCGAAGTCCTTCTGAAATTTAGCGCTCGATTCCCGGTCTAGCCACATCAAGCCGCCGAAGATCTGCGCCTTCAGATCCTCGTTCCCACCCTGATCTGTGCGGAACGCGATCCAGTCGTCGATAAACTCCGGTACGCCGGCCTGCGTCGCGCTTCCACTGTGCTCGTCGGCGGGAATAATTAAATCGCAGAGCAAGCCGACAGTCTTCCATTGATGATCATCGAAAGTCTGGCGCTTATACGGTCCCGTGCTTGCTGCGGCCTGCGGGGCCATGTGCGCGTGATCATGCGTTTGCGCAGTAGCGCCTCCGGCCAGCGCGGCCACAGCCGGTACCGAGCCGAGGATCTGGAACAGGTTACGGCGGCTGACCGTGGTCGCCGGCGCGTTCTCTTGAGTAGTCTTGCTCTCGTTCTCTGCCATCGCCTTTTCCTCCGGGTTTAGACCTTCACGTTCAGCTTTTTTACCTGATCGGCAATGTATTCAGAAGTGCGCCAGCCTAGCGCCGAAATCGTCAGCGTAGGATTCTTATCCGCGTTGCTGACGAACGGAGCGGCATCGGTGATGAAAAGGTTCTTCACGTCCCAAGCCTGGCAGTATTTGTTTAGAACGGACGTTTTCGGATTATCTCCGATCTTGGTTGCTCCCACCTCATGAATGATTTCGCCGCCCCGCGAAATTCCCCAATTCGTGTCCGCGCCGCTCTTATGGGTGACAGTGCCGCCCATAGTCTCAATGATCTCCTGGAACGTCTCCTGCATGTGCTTGGCCTGAAGAATCTCGTCCTGGCTCCACTTGAAATGGAACTGAAGGACCGGGATGCCCCACTCGTCCACCACCTCAGGATCGATCTCGCAGTAGCTGTCCTCGTTGGGAATCATTTCACCACGGCCGGAGAAATACACTTGGCAGCCGTAGAGTTTTCGTAGATTCTGCTTCATTTCGGCGCCGTATCCGCCATCGAGGAAATGCGTCGCGTATCCACCTAACGCGCCCACTCCGGGCATTTCGCGCCCGCCGCCGATTTCAATATGGTATCCGCGCGCAAACGGAAGTTTTTTCGCCGCCTGCTCCTTGTAAAGCCACCACGGCATGTACAAATGCATGCCGCCGACACCATCTTCGTTCTGCGGCGGCAGGTCTTGCAAGATAGGGAGGAACCCCGAAACCGCGGACCCGACCGTATCCATTACATATCTGCCGACCAGCCCCGACGAGTTCGCAATCCCATTCGGGAATTGACTGCTCTTCGAGTTCAGCATGATGCGGGCGGTCTCACAGCAACTGGCAGCGAGTACGACAATTTTGGCTCTTACCTGCACATCGTTTCGCGTCTTTTTGTCGATATAGGAAACGCCGCTGGCCAACCCGTCGGGCCCTACGAGAACTTCGCGGACCATGGCGCTCGTGCGGATCTCTAGATTTCCGGTTTTCATCGCCGGCAACAGGTGCACGCCTGGCGAGTTGAAATTGGCGTTCACGCCGCACGACCTTCCGCACTGCGCGCAGTAATGGCAAGCCGGGCGTCCATTTATAGACTTCGTCAGGATGGCTAAACGAGAAGGAATGCAGGGAATCTTCAGCTTGTCGCAAGCGATTTTGATCAGCCGTTCATAACCGCGCGGCGCGGGTGGTGGCTGGAATTTTCCGTCTGGGGTGTTTTCCAAGTTCTCAGCCGAACCGAACACGCCGATCAGTTCTTCCGCTTTATCGTAATAGGGCGCGAGCTCTTCGTAGGTGAACGGCCAATCGAATCCTTTACCGTCCCGGCTGTACGGCTTAAAGTCGTAAGGACCCATGCGCAGTGAAATACGGCCATAGTGATTCGTGCGCCCACCCAGCATACGGGCACGCCACCACATCCAATCCGATCCAGGCGCATTGGTGTACGGCTCGCCCGGCACGCGCCAGCCGCCTACAGTTGTGGCGTCAAAAAATCCCCAAGGCTTGTCTTTCGTACCGGCGCCACGATGTGGCACGTTGTACGGCCAATCGAACATCTTGGAATTTTTCGTGCAGTCGTACCAGTCGCCCGCTTCGAGCACGCACGTTTTCGCCCCGGCGTTGGCGAGCACCTGCCCAGCGACGCCGCCCCCAGCGCCCGAGCCCACAATAACGACGTCATATTGTTTGGGGGATGCCTTGACTTGAGCCATGGATCAACTTCAATATAAATCTACACCTGGATTGTAGAATCGCGGATAAATTTACATAGGTAGGCGGTCGCCCGCTTTCCCTGTTACACCACCGTACGTACGGGTCCGTATACGGCGGTTCGGTGGGTTTAGCTGCCGCATACAATCAACCTGGGAATCCCAAGCGAGTCGAAGTAAGCATTGGGCAGCGCAAACGATAGTGCCGGGCTGCAAGCCAGGCGCCAGGGACCGTGAGCACTGCCCGCCGTTTGAGCGGCAAGGTCAACGCCGACCCCACGGGCGGTTAATTCGGCAAACCGCACCGACCCTCGTTTCCACTGCTTCCAGATCGCAGACCGCAGTCTGCGTCTGATCCACTCCTCAAGACCCTGCAATACCGAGGGCGTTTGACATCGACCGAAGTAGCCGATCCAGCCACGCAGATAGCCTGTCAGTTGTTCGGCCATCCGCTCGACGCTTATCCCTCGTGTCCGGCACGTCAGGTCCCGCACTCGTTCCTTGAACCGGTCCACCGCTTTCGGCGCGATCCGCCGTTTTGGTACGCCTGCGTTCGTAAAGCTGAAGCCCAGAAACTTGCGTTCCCATGGCCGAGCCACCGCGCTCTTCTCGCTGTTGACCTTGAGCTTGAGCTTTGCCGCGATGAATTGCGTGACGCTTTCCATCACGCGCTCACCCGCCCGCTCGCTACGAACGTAAATGTTGCAATCGTCCGCATACCGCGCGAACTTGTGGCCGCGCTGCTCTAACTCCTGGTCCAGCTCGTCGAGTACGATGTTCGACAGCAATGGTGATAATGGCCCACCCTGCGGTGTCCCTTCATCCACCGGACCCACTAGCCCGCCTTCCATCACTCCGGCTTCGAGAAACGCTCGAATCAGCTTCAGCATGCGCTTATCGCTGATCCGTTTCGCGATCCTCGCCATCAGCTTGTCGTGGTTCACCCGGTCGAAGAACTTCTCCAAATCCAGGTCCACCACCCAGCGATATCCTTCGGTCACATACCGCTGTGCCGCTTCTATCGCCTGATGCGCCGAGCGTCCGGGTCGAAACCCGTAGCTGTGATCGGAAAACGTCCGGTCCCATCTGCGTTGCAGAACCTGCATCACCGCTTGCTGGATAAATCGATCCAGCACCGTCGGGATACCAAGCTTGCGCACCCCTGCGCTAAAGCGATTTCCGTCCGGCTTCGGGATTTCCACCCGTTTCACCGGTTGCGGTTTGTAAGTTCCACTCAACAACTGTTGCCGGATCGCTGGCCAGTGCTCTTTCAGAAAGTCTGGTAATTCGTGAACAGTCATCCCATCCACGCCAGCACTCCCCTTGTTCGCCTTGACTCGTGCCAATGCCTGCTTGCAGTTTTCCCGCTCGCAGACTTCTTCCATTAACTGTTCGTTAGCCCGGCTTTCCGTCCCGCGCTTCACCGCAAGCGATTCGGTCCCTTCAGACAGGCCCTTCGGGGCTTCACCCCTATACTCCTGCTCGAAGGCCAACTCTAGCTGGTTATTCTGCCGCTTGTCGCTCATGAGTCGCGCTGCTTACTTGCCGCTCCATTAACCCCTTGCGGGGACCGTTCGGGCCTTCGTCACTCTCGCGACTACTATGCCCTCTGCTGACTTCGGCTGCGCGGTCAGAAGCGATCGCTCGCTTCTCAGTCCTGTATCCAGGACGCGCAACAGATCTCCCGAGGTAAGTTCGACCGCCTTCCGCACGCAACCGCCGAATTTACAACCAGTGCCTTTGATGGACATGGACTTCGTTGTCACTTGCCAACTCGTCCGGCACCGTATGCCTCTGATCCGGTTCTTGTTCATCGGCTCGTACGTTTGCTCCACGCTTCTTTCAGACCCCGCCTCGCGACGACGCCCTTGCGCTTCGCTATCACTTCACCTCCATCAGGTTGTGAAGAGGACTTACACCTCCAAGCTGTCGAACATGCTCGGCACACAAGAAAAACCCGCGCAACGCTTTCGCGCCGCGCGGGACTTGAGTAATTAGCCCGAAAGCTTAGAAGAAGAACCGCAGCGAGAGTTGCAGGTTTCGCGCGGTTGATGTCTTGCCGGTCACTTCTCCGAATTGAGTGGCGGTCGGATTGAAATTCGGCCCCCCCGTCTGGTTCGTGCCCGCCCAGTTCGGATGGTTAATGAAATCGAACGCTTCTGCACGGAACTCGAAGCCCATCTTCTCCGTAACTGGGAAGGTCTTAAATAGCCCGATATTCCAATTCTGGAAGCCCGGACCGTACACAGAATCACGGATCCCCGGCTGGAGGTTAAAGGTTCCGGCCGGCGGAGCCGTTGCATTCGCGGTGAACCATTTTGCCCCGGTGCCGGTCGGCCCTGCAAACCCGCCAACTACCGTCGGCGTGCCGCTCAAAACCCAGAATTGTCCTTCGTTTGATGCGCAACCGAAGCTGCCGAATTCCCCGACCCCGGCGTAATCATTATTCGTGGCGATGCCGCAAGGAGTACCGGTCTGAAACTGGGCGATTCCCGTGATCGACCAGCCGCCGAGCAGCTTTCCTGCCAGCGTGCTTTGCGATTTGAAGAACGGGAGTTGGTAAGTGTAGGTGATCAGCACTACGTGACGCGTGTCGTACTCCGACGGCGCCCATAAGTTGCTCGTGTTGTAAGTGTACGGAACGATATCACGATAATTCGAGCTGTTATCCCAGCTCTTCGATAGCGTGTAAGCAAACGAGAAGGTGGAGCCCTGCGTGAACCGCCTGCCCCAGGTAACCTGCAAAGCGTTGTACGTCGAGTTCACGACGGGTTCCTCTTCCTGAATGGCCGCGAATCCTTTGTAGGGACGAAGCGCATTCGTGGCGACACCTGGATTCGCTTGTACGCTGCCGGGGGCCGGCTGATTGATGTCATAGACATCCCAGCCGTGGAGGCCCCGATGTCCGACGTAACCAACGTTCAACACCGTTTTCCAGAACAGTTCCCGCTCTACTGTAAAGTTCCAGTTCCAGGACTCCGGCGGCTTGAGGTTCGGGTTCAAAGTAGTGATCGTGAGAGGCGCGGCCGTGCCTGTGGTCAGTGCTGCCGTGGGATTATCTACTCTCACGTTGGTGACCGTGACAAATGGTTGAAACGGAGAGTTGCCACCGGGGAAGATGTTGTCGAGCAAGCCCATGTGAGTCAGAAATCGGCCGCCTCCGGCGCGAATGACGGTCTTGTCAGTCAGTTGGTAAGCGATGCCTAACCGCGGCTGGAACTGATACGTGTGGTGCACGTACGAAACCGGGAGATTCGGATTGAATAAACCCGAGCAGGAAGCGCCGGCGCAGGCCGGAGATGTTGCGGCGAGCACACGTCCCTGAGCAGAAGTTGGGAAGTTACCGAACCCTGGAATGACCACACCGTTATACGGGTTGCCCGTGCCGAGAATCACATTTCCCGTTTTGGGGTCAACGGAGACGGCTTGCGACGGATTATAGAGCTTGCCATCGAAATAGTCGGCATTGCCCCACAGCGGGTAATAAGGAACCGTCGTTGTCTCGCGAACACCGTAGTCGATGTGCAACTTCGAATTGACTTTCCACGAGTCCTGCGCAAACGCCTCATACATCTGCCCTCGCCATATCGTGTATGCGCGCGGCCCTATTTCGGTATAGCTGTCGGCATATCCAGTCGCCAGGTTTGCGAGACCGACACCGGTCGTGGTGCCCGTTCCGGTATCCGTGAAAGTGAATGTGCCGTTCTGGTTGTTGCTCCCGCCGGGCACTGTGGCGACGTTAATCTGGTCCTCATCATTTTCACCCGAGTATTCGAAATTGAAACCGAACTTGAAGGTGTGATTGCCCCAGACTTTGGTCAGGCTGTCGGAAACCGCGTAGATTGGACCCGAAGAATGCGACGGATAAGGACCTCCGGCCAAACCGTAAAAATTCGGCACGTTTACGGTCGGTATTTTGCCATTGATATCTTTGCCGCCGAATAGATACGGATACGTGATCGGCGGGTTAAAGTTCTGCCGATTGAAGCCTATCAATGAGGTGTTCACGGGAATGTACACATCATCCAAGCTGATGGTCGCCATGGCCTCGTTAATCGTCGTGGGATTGATGGTATACGTCCACGATAGTGTATTCGTCTGATTCGGGCGAATGAAGTACTTTCCGGTTTCGCCGGAGCCTTGATCGAACGGCTGATATTCGTCGTAAGAGAAATCAGTCCGGCGGAACGCAATGTGGTTCGTCTCAGTCGGAAGAAAATCGCCGTTTAGCGTGCCCTTGCGTTGATTAATCGGATGCGCGGCCTGCGCGATCCAGTTCTGAGTACCCTGCAGATAGCCTGGGGTCGGAGCCGGGTAAGCGTTCAAGATCGCGAGTCCATTGGGACTCAGCAGACTTGGGTTGTAAGCCAGGATATTGTTATTCGGAATTGGCACGCAAGCTGCAAAGCCGGGTTTCGGCGTGCACACACCGTTCTTCACGCTTTGAGCCGTCGTCGGATCGTAGAGTTGGGTGACTCCCTTGTACCAGGGATTAGGCGCAAGTAATTCGCTAAAGTTTCCCTGCCGCATCAACACCGTCGGGACCGCTTGCGTTTGGGTATCGGTAAAGCGATAGCGCGTCCATTCCTCGCCAACAAAGAAAAACATCTTCTGCCGCATCGATTTGGGAAGCCCGGGAACCCACATCGGGCCGCCGACATCGAAGCCGAAATCGTTGTAGCGGAACGGAGAAGTGAAGTTTGTAGTCGTGCTCAGGTTACGGCCCCAACTATTTGCGTTCAGCGCCGAGTTGCGGAAATATTCGAACGCCCCGCCATGAAAATCGGTGGTGCCGCTCTTCGTAATAATTCGAATCTGTCCGCCCGCGGCGCGCCCATATTCAGCCGAATAGTCCGCGGTGAGCACTTGAATTTCCTGTGTGGCGTCGACGTTCGGCACCGCGATACCCGTACCGTTAGCCCGGGTTCGGACCGCGGTTGCGCCATCCATGGTGATCAGCGTGTCTTGAGAGCGTGCACCGTTAATCGAATACCCGCCGTTGGTCAGGCTGAAGTTGAAATCGCCCAGGTTCGTACCGCTCCGGACGCCAGGGACGAGAGAAGCCATATACAACGGATTGCGGCCATTCAACTCCTGCGCCTGAATCTGCTGCGCTGTGACATTCTTCTGTACCATACCGGACTCTGTCTGCAGTTGTGATGCGGACGCCGACACCTCGACGGTTTCCGACGTCTGACCGACGGCCAGACTCGCATCGAGCGAAAGAGCGGTTGCCGCATTGAGCTTGTTGTGCGTACTCTCGAATTTCTTGAATCCGGACGCCTCGGCGGATAATGCGTAAAAACCCGGTAAAAGGTTTGGGACCGTGTAGTGTCCCTGGGCATCGGAGGTGACGGGATGTTGCTGCCCCGTACCCTCATTTGTGATTACTACGTGCGCGTTCGGAATGACAGCCCCGCTCTGATCCCGAATGAAACCCGTAATAGAACCTACGTCCGACTGGGCGAAGGCGACAATTGACAGAGCAAAACAGACTGCGAGCGCCAGGTAGAGGCGTGCCTTCCTTGCAAGCCATGCGTTGTGCATAGATCCCTCAACTTGAAAGAAATGAATTTTGAGAATTCCATCGGAACCGAATGGTTCCTATGAACCCTAATAACCAACCCACCTGTTCAGAAAGTATACGCCCTTTGGTGGACGTTGAAAAGATCCGGAATCGCAATCACGTCACACCCTTGTGTCAATCCGAATAATTGTGCGGCCGGGGAATTTCGGGCACATACTGCGCAAGATATTTCTTCGCCATGATAAAGCCCATTTTGAATTCATCACTGAAATCCGGACCGGGATTGTTCCCTGCGCCGTACAGCGGGTCTTCCTGCTCGATACTCATCGCTCCGCTATAGCCGACGCTTTGCAAAACAGAGAAGAACTCACGCCAATTGATCGAGCCCATGCCTGGTATGCGGTAGCGCCACCAGCGCGCGCGATTTACCGGGTTGATACCGCCCGCGCGGAGCACGGGCCACAATATCTCGGTATCTTTCAGATGAACGTCGTAGATCTTATGTATGAATTCGCGCGCTGTATCGATCGGGTCCATAAACTGGCGCACGGCGTGCGACGGATCGAATTGCAGGCCGACATAAGGAGAATCTCCGAATCCCTTAAACAGGGCGGAGAAACCGACTGGACTCGTCGCCAAATTCGCTTCATTCGGATACGGCTCCCAAAGAATTCGCACGTGGTTGCGCTCGCAAGCAGGGAAATACTCTTCGTTATAGACGCGAACGATTTCGTTCACCTGATCCTGAAAAGGCATATTCGAATCCCGGCCTGACTGCGTTCCAATGTACGGAATTCTCAATTTGCCCGCCAGTTCAATCGCCTTCACAAAATCGTCATTGACAGATTTCCGGCGTTCCGTGTCGGAGGCGATATGGTTGCCATCAATTTGCAGTGCGGACACGTGCATGTCGAATTTCTGCAGGACGCCCTTGAGGTCCTGTATTTGTGAATCGGTTACGGAGTTCGCATCGAGGGTCGAGCGCGGCCCGGCGCTCAGGATCATGTTCGTGAATCCTTGGGTTTTCGCGAACTCGACATTCGCAGGAGTGTAACGGCCGAGCACACCCAGTCGAGGCGTCCATTCCTTGGGAGGTTCACGATGCGCCGAAGATTCTTGCTCACCCTGCTGCGCATTCCCCTGTCCCGTTTGCGCGGATCCCGCCTGCAGAGTAGCGGCGGCCGCCAGAGAGCGAACCAGTTCTCGTCGAGTCATGATTGAACAGTGTATTACCCGAGCTCAGTCCCACGCGTTTCGGGAAGCAGAGTCGCGCTGACGGCCGCGAGAGCGAACGCAACAGCACAAGCGGCGAATCCCCAAGAGAGGCCGTGCGTTTCACCTATGGCTCCGATCGCGAACGGCGCCAGCGCGCTGAGGCCTCGCGCGGCATTGTAGGAAACTCCGAGCGCGGTCGCACGAATTGCGGTAGGAAACAACTCGCTGCCAATAACACCGGAGCCGGTGAAGAAGCCAGTCCCGAAGAACGCCGCGACGCCCGCTGTCAGCAGAATGAGGCCGGGCCGGCGAGCGCTAGCGAATAGCGGAACGGAAGCGGCGGCCAGCGCGAGATAGAGAATCACCGTGCGCTTGCGCCCGAACCTATCAGCGAATACGCCGAACAGCAAGTACCCGGGCAGCATGCCGCAGAGATTGAGAACAACCAGGAAGGCCGTGAACCCTAGAGCGCTGAAGTTCCGACCGCCGCTAGCCGCGGGAAGCACGAGATAGGCCGGTATCCAGGTGAACAAGCCCCACCAGGCAAACATGCCGAACGTATTCATCAGCAGTAGGGCAAGCAGCCTCGGGAAACAACCCCGCCATAATTTCTTTCTTTCCGAACGGCTCGGTCGATGGCCTATATGGCTTTGCCAGACCGCCGGTTCCGGAACGCCGTGTTGAATCCACAAAGTGATGGCAGCAGGCAGCACTCCGACGAAAAACACCCACCGCCAACTCGCATATCTTAGGACCACGCCGGCGACTACGGCTGCCAGTGCATAACCGATTGCCCAACTACTCTGCACAATTCCGAGTGCGCGCCCCCGCCAGGCGCTGGGCCATGTCTCAGCCACTAATGTTGCGCCCGAGTTCCATTCACCGCCCATTCCGAGGCCCAATAGGAACCGGAACACCGCGAGCATCGTGATCGAACCAGAGAAACCGCAGGCGAACGTGAAGATCGAATATGTGAGAATGCTCAGGCTGAGCATACGCCGGCGCCCGAATCGATCTGCCAGCAGACCGAATCCGAAGCTGCCGATCGCAGACGCGACCAAAGTAAGCGTGTTCAGTAGGCCGGCTGTGCTCTTCGACATGCCGAACTGGCGCATAAGCGTAGCCAACACAATCGAGTAGAGAAGAACATCAAACGCATCGAGCATCCAGCCAAGGCCCGCGGCCACAACTGTGCGCCTCTGAGCCACGGTGGTCTCGCGCCATCGGAAGGGTGGCGGCGACGGCTGGCTAACCTCGATGGCAGGATTACTCATTCAAGGATCGTGCCTTGAGTTTAGGATAGGCATGAACCTTGCATGATGCGCATCGCGGTGGACACAGGCGGAACTTTTACCGATTGCGTGTGTCTCGTCGGGGATCGCCCGGAGATTGTGAAGCTGCCGTCGACGCCGCAAGATCCGGAACGAGCGGTCCTGCAGGGAATCGAACAGATCGCGCCCGCAACCCCCTTTGCGTCCGGCGGATGCAATCGTGGTGGGCGGGATATCCGCCATGGTACGACCGTAGGCACCAATGCGCTGCTCGAGCGCAAAGGAGCCCGTGTGGCATTCGTCACCACTGCAGGATTTGAAGACAGTATCGCAATCGGCAGGCAAACGCGCCCCAAGCTGTACGATCTCTTCTTTCAAAAAGAACCTCCGCTCGCGCCCCCCGATCTTTGCTTCGGTGTCGCCGAGCGGACTGGGTGCGATGGCACCATTCTCTGCGCCCTGGATTCGAACGAACTGGCCAGGATTAAAGAAGCGGTTGCGGCAGCGCGTCCCGAAGCGGTGGCTATTTCCCTGCTCTATGCCTTCGCAAACCCGTTCAACGAGCGGCAAGTAGCTGCGGCTCTCCGCGAGCTCGGTATCCCGGTATCTGTTTCACACGAGATTCTGCCCGAGTTCCGCGAGTACGAGCGCGGTTCCACCGTTCTCATCAACGCATACCTCGCTCCGAAGATGCAGACGTACTTAGGCCGCCTGGACGTGTCGCTCGAACGCGCCGGTTCTCAACTTCACGTCATGCAATCGTCCGGAGGAATCATTCCGGCGCGGATCGCGGCACGAGAGCCAGTGCGCACAATTCTTTCCGGCCCCGCTGGGGGCGTGGTCGGCGCGTTCGCCATGGCACAGATGGCGGGCTTCAACAGCGCTCTGACCTTCGACATGGGAGGAACCTCGACTGACGTCGCTTTTGTTAGAACCGATGCCGGACTCGAGATCACAACCGAGTCACGGGTGCTAGGCATGCCCGTAGCCGTGCCGATGTTGAACATTCACACAGTAGGCGCGGGCGGAGGTTCGATCGCGAGTTTCGATCGTGGTGGCGCGTTGAAAGTGGGCCCGGAATCGGCGGGCGCGGATCCTGGTCCGCTCTGCTACGGACAGGGTGACGAACCCACCGTTACGGACGCAAATCTGCTCCTCGGCCGTCTTGATCCGGAGCACTTCCTCGTCGGAGCGATGATGCTGGACGAACAGCGCGTGCGCACTCGATTTGCGCAGGTGAGAGGGAATCTTGCCAGCAGTGAAGTCCTTGCTGAAGGAATTATTCGCCTGGCGAATGCTCATATGGAAAAAGCGTTGCGGAAAATTTCGATCGAGCAAGGTCACGATCCGCGCCAATCCGTGCTGGTCAGTTTCGGTGGCGCTGGGCCGCTTCATGCCTGCGCTCTTGCACGCGCATTGCAGGTACCTACCGTCCTGATTCCGAACTTTCCGGGGGCTCTCTCGGCCTACGGCATCCTTGTTTCGGATCTCATCCGTGATTATTCCCGAACTGTCATGCTTCGCCCCGGCGATGACTCTCTTCACCAGCACTTTGCCGAACTGGAAGCTGCAGGAAGCCGAGAGATGCATGCAGAAGGCGTGCAGGCGACCGCGATGCGATCTGTCGACTTGCGATACGCGGGTCAGGCCTACGAAGTCACTATCGATTGGTGCCCAGACTATTTAGCGAATTTTCACCGCAAGCACGCCTCGAAATATGGCTATTCGGATGCAAGCAGGCCAGTTGAAATCGTCAGCGCGCGCGTGCGCATGATCTCGCGGACACAGCCCGTTGCGCTAAAACGATCGCCGCTCCACGACGGCAACGGCAGCGCCGCGGTACTCAAATCGAAGCCCATCTATTGCGACGGCG
>Ga0213882_10000349_pt1 | contig 16827 bp, 13 predicted proteins | sample BarmaccoBMER_R09_FD_160106 | JGI IMG/M metagenome (GOLD analysis project Ga0213882, IMG submission 160106) | Barbacenia macrantha exposed rock microbial communities from rupestrian grasslands, the National Park of Serra do Cipo, Brazil - ER_R09 ...
ATTTTGCTTGAAGTGATGTGGATGATTGCGGCCGGCGTTGCAATAGGCGTCATTGCAGGGCTGGGATTGACGCGCGCGCTCGCATCGCAGCTCTTTGGAGTGGCGCCCGCCGACATTTCCGTTTTCGCTGGCGCTGTGGCGGTGCTGTTCGCAGTAGCCCTGCTGGCGGGTGCGATTCCGACGCTGCGGGCCGCGCGTGTTGATCCGATGAGTGCGCTTCGCTACGACTAGCAAATTCACAGCCCGCAAGAACCGACGGGCTGTGCCACACTTCACACGCTATACTCGTTACTGCCCCCGATGAGAAGGGGACCAACTAGTCACAACTCCAGGGTCGAACACGATCGACGCGACGAACGGGAACCGAAAGGTTCCCGTTTCGCTTGTTATGGACACTCTCAATGAAGCTTGCGGAACGGATGAACCGAATAGAGGTTGAATCCGCCTTTGACGTACTCGTAAAAGCGCGCGAACAGGAGGCAGCGGGCCAGAACGTTATTCATCTCGAGATCGGCGAGCCTGATTTCGATACGCCGCGGCACATTGTGGAGGCCGCCACGCGCGCTCTCGACGAGGGCTGGACGCATTACGGTCCGGCGCAGGGATTGCCGGAACTTAGGGAAGCAGTAGCGGCGTATATCTCGCGCACGCGCGGCGTACAGGTGGGGCCGCAACAAGTTTGCATCGTCCCCGGCGGAAAACCGATCATCTTTTTTCCGATGCTCGCTCTGCTCGAGCCGGCCGATGAAGTGCTGTATCCCGATCCGGGGTTTCCCATCTATCGTTCGATGATACGCTTTCTGGGCGCGAAACCGGTTCCCATTCCGCTCATCGAGGAGCGCGGGTTCGCACTCGACCTTAATCTGCTGCGTGATCGCCTCACGAATCGTACGAAGATGGTGATTCTGAACTCGCCGCAGAATCCGACAGGCGGAGTTGTCCCGGGGGATCAGATTACTCAGATCGCCGAACTGATTCGCGATCGCGATGTGATTGTCCTATCAGACGAGATCTATTCACGTATTTACTACGGGCCACAACCTCCTGCTTCGATCGCCAGCGTCCCCGGCATGATCGAGAGGACAATTATTCTCGACGGTTTTTCGAAGACGTACGCGATGACGGGATGGCGGCTCGGTTACGGCGTTATGCCGGAGTGGCTGGTAGACGCAGTGAACAAACTGATGATCAACTCGAATTCCTGCGCAGCGAGTTTCACCCAGCGCGCAGCCATTGAAGCTTTGAACGGACCGCAAACGGACGTGGACCGGATGGTTGTGGAGTTTCGAAGGCGGCGGGATGCGTTCTGTGCCGCGTTGAACCAGATCCCCGGTTTCCACTGTGGGCTGCCAGGCGGAGCTTTTTATGCCTTCGCCAACGTGCGTGAGACGGGCATTCCCTCGAAGAAACTAGCCGATCTCCTCTTAAAGGAGGCAAGCGTCGCCTCGCTTGACGGTGGTTCTTTCGGCGAGTATGGCAATGGATACTTGCGCTTGAGTTACGCAAATTCACTGGAGAACTTATTAGAGGCGGCGCGACGGATGCGACAGTTGTCTGGTTCCTGGGCGTAGTTTGGAATATGGAAACAGGTCTTCGTAATCGGGTCGCTATCATCGCCGGAGCCAGCCAAGGCTTAGGGCGCGCGACGGCACTGGCCTTTGCAGCCGAAGGAAGTCACGTTGCACTTTGTTCGCGTGATTTAGGGGCACTCGAAAAACTCGCGGGCGAGATTCGCGGCAGCTTCGGTGTTGAGGTGCAGGTGGGATCGGTCGACGTGCGTGACCGCGAGGCGGTGGAAAGATTTGTGGGCGAGACGCAGTGTCGATTTGATCGCGTCGATATTTGCGTCGCAAACGCCGGGGGTCCTCCCGCGAAACGATTCCTGGAGACTACGAACGAAGAATGGGACGACGCCTTTCGTTTGAATCTTCGCAGCGCCGCGGTTCTGGCGCGCGCAGTCATTCCGCACATGCAGCGCAGACGCTGGGGCCGGATCATCACGATTACATCGATTACAGTTCGCGAGCCGCAGCCGCAACTCGTGCTTTCCAATGCCATACGCGCGGGAGTTATGGGCTTGGTTCGAACGCTCGCGACAGATTTCGGGAAAGATGGCATTTTGGTAAACAACGTGGCACCCGGCTACACGGCCACTGACCGGTTGAATGAAATCGTGGTCCGTCGCGCCGCAACGTCGGGCGAGAGTAGAGAGCAGATTGAAAAAGCCTGGACGGATCAGATTCCAATTGGGCGTTTAGGACGGCCGGAGGAGATTGCGGACGCGATCGTCTGGCTGGCTTCTAACCGAGCTTCGTTCGTGACCGGACAAACCCTTCTGGTCGACGGCGGCATGTATAAAGGTCTGTAAGAGGAAGAGATTAATGGGCGAGTCAAACGAAAAGGCATTACAAGGCGGGGTAAAACATGTCCGCTGGGATGAGATCCCGCGGGAAACGATGAACCCGCTGTTCGATCGTCAGTTAGTGGTCGGCAGCCAGATCATGGTGGCCCGGATCATTATGAAGAAGGGCTGTGAAGTTCCTACCCACAGCCATCAGAACGAGCAGATCAGCCATATACAGTCCGGCTCTATGCGATTTACGATCGAAGGGAAAGAGATCACTCTGAAGGCGGGGGAATTTCTGTGCATTCCCCCTCATTTACCGCATTCCGCGGTGGCGCTAGAGGACATGGTGGGAATCGATATTTTCACGCCGCCGCGCCAGGACTGGATCGACAAAACAGATCAATATTTACGCCGTTGAGACAGTTCCGTAGCCAAAGATCGTACGATGGTAGGAGGACTGCAATCCCTCTCGCTCGAACGGCCTTAATTTAAGTGTCTTCACGTATCTGGCTCGGTGCCGCTATCACATGGATCGGCGCGATTTTTTTCTCATCGACGACGCTCGCCTCTCAATGGTGCGAGGCGGCGTTCACCAAGTTATCTGACCTGCTGTTTGGCAGTAGTCACGGATATCCTTCTTACAATGTCATTCATCTGATTGCTGACAAGAGCGTTCATGTCGTTCTTTTTCTTGTTCTCGGAGTGCTGCTGTGGAGGGCCCTGCCTCCGACACCCAGGAAGTGGGCGATTATTCTGGGAGCTGGGCTATTTGTGGGTTCCTGCAGTGAATTCCTCCAACGCTTTTTCCCTGGACGCGATCCCGCCGTTCGCGATGTCTTCATTAATTTGGGCGGCACTGGGCTCGGCGTCGTTCTCTGTCTGATGCTGGCGCGGCGACCGGCCGATGTGGATTCGGGAAAGCCGGACCCAGTAAGTATGCTGGCCAACAAGTAGTTCTATGCCACCGTTCGTTGGTGGTGGTATGATTGCTTGATTCCTGCAGATGCACGACAAGGATGGCGCAAGCGATGTCTGTTGCGCTTCATGATTATGCTTCCTGGCAACATCCGTTTCGCCAACAGCGAATCTACATTCGGTCTGCGGTAATTCAGTCTCTTGCCACCGAAGCGCTACGTTCTATCAAGGGACAGCAGGTTGGGGAGATCGGAGGCATCCTTTGGGGCACACGCCCTTCCGCTGCGGACGAGCCGCTGGTCATTGATGATGCTGAACTGGTACCTAGCGAGGGTCGGCTTTACAACGCGACTGCCGCGGATACTAGCAACCTGGCCCGGGCGCTGAGAAACCGGAAACCCGGAAGCGATTTGTCATGCGTGGGGTATTTTCGCACTTCCATTGACGACGACCTCCGCCTTACAGCCCGCGATCAGGAGCTGATCGAGAAGGAAATACGCGATCCGGACGCCGTTTTCCTGATTATCAAGCCGTTCGATATCGGTGTTTGTATGGCTGGATTCTTCTTTTGGGAGGACGGTCAGTTACAAACGGATGTGAGCGATCTCGAGGTTCCGTTCATTGTAACTGAGACATCGAAGCTCAAGGATTCTGTCACTCCGGATGTGGCGGAAGCTGCGATACCCGAAAGCCAGGCTTGGCCGGTGGTTGAAAAGCCTTCATTGGCGACGTCTGAATCACAAACTCAGCCTCCCAAGGCTGTTCCGAAGCCGCCGATTACTCCAAATGGTCACCCAGAGCCTGCACATTTCCCCAGGGGTAGCGAATCACAGGCTCCGAAAGCAGACGAATCGGCTGGAGTGGCAAGCGAAGCAGCAGTTCCAACAGCGAGCGAATCGCTTCCAAGGGCACACAAGTTTGCCTGGTGGCGAGGTTGGCCGCTTCTAAACCTGATTCTCGGCCTTGTGCTCCTAGTCCTGGCGGGTACCTTGACATATTCGGTCTGGTCCGGGTCCCGGTTACGTCTTCAGAGTTCAATCGGTCTCAAGGTGGTTCGCGCTTCAGACGGACAGCTCAACGTGAGCTGGAATGGCAACGCTCCGCTGGTCGCGAAAGCCCAGGGCGGAAAGCTCACGATCCTCGATGGTACGATCTCGCACCCGTTCACATTGGATTCCGCGCAGCTGCGTTCCAGCCGGATTTTCTATATGCCAAGCGGCGCCGATGTACAGTTTGTGCTTGAGATCTATTCGAAGAATAACCAACGCGTGACGCAGTCGGTTCGGGTGCTCTCATCCGATCTGGCGTCAGGCCGGGATACGTCGGCGGTTACGGTTCTGGTTAAGCCTGCAACGCGAGTTGCTCAGTCCAGAGCCCCGGCCAAGCCAAGAGGGCACGACAGATCGAGGGCTGGCGGCGAAACAAAATCACAGCCAGCCGCGACCGCTTCAAAACCGGAGGTAAACACGGCACCCGAACGGAAGAATCCGCCTAAAGCACCGGTGAAGACTGAGGAGGTCCCCGATGCGCGGAAAATGGCTAGGGCGCTCCCCCTACATCCATCTCCATCGCCAGCGCGAGCCCCAAAGAATTCCAATCCCGTTCTGCCTCGGCGGGACACTGAGATACCGGACTCCTCGCCGATGATTGCACTAGTCGACGGAAAGAAACGAGCCATTTACATGCCGCCTCAGCCGCTCGAAAAAGTCATGCCTGACATGAGATCGCTAAGCGGCTTGACAATCGACAGGAACATCCAGGTCACCGTGCATGTCACGGTGGACCTAACCGGGCGCGTGGTTGAGGCGGACCTGTCAGCTGTGGATTTCAACACCAGCAGCGCACTTGTGCAGGCGGCGATTGCCGCCGCGCGGCAGTGGACGTTTCAACCCGCCACGCTCGACGGCAAGGCGACTTCGGCCGAGCACATCATTGTGTTCAAGTTTCATCCCTAGCTGGGCGGCACTTTGGGCGGCAGCTATGGGCCGCCCGTGCGTTTATGGCGCCAAAGCGTTGATCAGAGCGGTGCCATTGGGACTGCCCCAGCCGGTCACCAGATCAAAGCCCTTCACTGTCGAATACGTGCCGTTACTGCCGCTCAGGATGTCGTGGAAATCGGCGCCATAACTTGATCCCAGGCCGATCGTATAAATGGCTGGGTTGATGAATCCGAGGGAACCTTTGCCGTTCGCAACGGACTGTTGATTGACCAGGGCGAGGTAGCCGGCCCAGCGGGGCGCCGCAAAACTGGTTCCTCCCCAACCTCCGGCGCAGGTGCCGTCGTAACAGATGTAATTATCGGTGTTCGCTTCGGCCGCAACGTCCGGCGAATTCCGATAAGTCGTGGATCCTCTGTTTGCCGAGGTGATGACTCCCGCAGCTTTTTGGTAACTCGGAATAGGGATCCTGTTGGGAGAAACGCCCCCGCCGCTATCACTCCAGGCAGTTTCGGATTTCCAACTGCCGCCCGCACCGTTCGTCGTCAGGTCCGTGCCACCCACTGAAGTTACGTATTGATCGTCCGCCGGGTAAACATAACGAGACCGGTTCCTGTACGCGCCGCTGTCGCCGGATGCCACGAACAGATTCTGCCCTTGTGCCGCGAACTCTTTAAATATGGGATCGTCACTCGTGGGGTCGGCCGGACTCCAGCCCCAGGAACAACTCAATTGCTTTGCCGTATTATCTGTGGCCATTCTATTGAAGATGCTTACATCGCTGGTGTCGGAAACATAGACGAGCACACTCGTCATGCCGGGAGCCATCGAAATCGCCGCTTCGATGTCCAAGACCTGTTCAGTATCATCACAGCTCCCGGTGCAGCTCAAGCTGGAGCCATCAGTCGAAACACCTTTCACGGCAACGGTGAGCGGTTGGCTCACCTTGCTGAAATAGTTTGTCACGTCGGCCATGTTGTAACCCGCGAATTCGAGGAGCCCGAGTGACTGCCCAGAACCTGTGAGAGAAGATCCACCGTAGTAGGCCGCCCGCATATCACTGCCGATGAAATACCCGCCGGGTCCCGAGCCAGTTGTATTGCCTTGGACTTGGGCGTCGTGGCGCTGCACACTCATCGGATGCGGTATCGAGAAATTATCCAGGCCTGTAATATGCCACAGCGGCACGGCGAGGTTCGCAGCGGGCTCCCGGTCCGGCGAATAGAACGTTCGCGCCTCGGTCGGGTGCTGATACTCGGCCATAACTACGCCGAAAGCTTGCTCGATGTTCGCAACCGAACCCGAGACGTTCAATACCAGGCGATTCGGAAAAGTGGCCGTCACTGTCAACCCGTTCCGTTGCGCGAAACGAATGACTTCGTTGTAATCCTCTACGGTAGGACCGAAGCGCTCAGTAAACTGCTGCACGGTTAGAAACTGATGGAAGAAAGGGCTCTGAGGGTCATAGAGCTGCTGCAGCAGAGCATCCAGTTCCGGCTCATTTCGCAACGGTAGAGCGATGTTCAGGTTCAAGGATACAGTTGGTGGCAATTCCCTCACGAACGGCGTTTGTCCGCTCGCTACTCCTGGCCGCAAATGGTGGGTGGCCATGATCTGGCCCTGTGCCTGAGCAGTGATGAGTGAGAGGGAAACGGTCGAGGACAGAAAAGACAGCGTCCCCAGGCCTGCGATTCCAAAGCGTTTTATTAAGTGAGACATTCGTGACTCCATTGGGTTGCTAGCGAGCGAAGACGCGTGATGAAGATGATACTGGATTCAGAGTGTCTGGTCAATAACAAATCTCGGCGGTCTTCGCGACACCCTTAGGGAGTGCGCCGGGAGGAGGGATTCTCTGTTGGAATCAGGCGGTGCTCTGGGTCCGGCGACGGTGCGGATTAGCTTAATTTTAGGGCCGCGGTTGTTCTGCTGAGTCGAGTTACGACGAAGTTCCTGACAAGTGCTGCGCACTGTTGTAAAGAACAGCAGCACAACACCGTCCCATCCAGATACCAAGATCGTGGCTGCGGCACGATCGAGGGAGGGCGGCTAATATTGCCGATCGTTCCGGAATTAATAATTCTTCGCATTGATGAACGTCGCCTCTGGAGCCGATCCAGCCCCGAACGTGCCGACGACTCGAAAATCGAACAGCAGAGGATTACCTAGACCCGTGATGAGTTGAGTCTTTGAGGTGACGGAAAAATTTATCAAGTGGCGGCGAAATAGATCCTACCCACGGCAATGAATTAGGGCCCACGAAAAGCTGTGAAGCGTGCTCGTGAGCGACGCGAATGATCCTCCAGGGAGCCAAACTATCAAAGGGGTGGATGAGCGCGGAGCTGTTTAGCAAGGTCGCTTAGGGTATTTGCCGCGCCTTACGCAAAGGCCGAAGCTAAAGAACATGGCGCCGCTCCGTGGAACAGAGCGCGGCGAGGGCGAAAACTTCGGTCGATGGTAAAGGGCAGGGAAGATCGATTAGCTGGGTAGAATTACGGCCCGGAGCTCGGAGGGCTTAAAAGATGCTCGTTGAGGATGCGCAACGCGAAGTGCGGACGGTGCTTGTCGGCGGGTTTTGGGGCCAACTGGTTTCGTCTATCATCTGGTTGGCATCGGCCGGAATGGGAACATGGGTCAGCCCGAAATCGGGCATCTGGACTGTCGTGGCCGGTCGGTTTTTCATTTTTCCGCTGACACAAGTGCTGCTGCGCTTGACCGGCAGGCGTGCTTCGCTCGTGCGCGACAATCCGTTCGGTAAGCTGGCGATGCAGATTGCGTTTACGGTTCCGCTTTCGATGCTACTTCTCGCGCCGGTTACGGCATTCCGATTAAACTGGTTTTACCCGCGTTGATGGTCCTGGTGGGAGCGCACTATCTTCCGTTTACGTTTCTGCATGGAATGTGGATTTTCATACCGCTGAGCGCGGCGCTTGGCGGGTGTGGAGTGGCGATTGCGCTTTACGCGTCTGGATCATTCAGCCTGGGCGGGTGGATCTGCGCTTGCATCCTGCCTGTGTTTGCGTGGATCGGGCGAATTGCAGTGGCCGCTGAAGATCGCAGGTTCTAGCTTGGCGTCCCCAAGGGGATTCGAACCCCTGTTATCGCCGTGAAAGGGCGGTGTCCTAGGCCGGGCTAGACGATGGGGACGCGATGCGAAAGGGCGATGGTCCTTTCTAATTTAACAGATGTGAGTGCCGGTAGAAGCCGCGCTGGTTGAGGGATGGTCGTTAACTACAGCGTGTGCAGATAAGCCAGGATGTTGGCCTTATCGTCCGCCGAGAGCATGTCCGCATAGGCCGGCATTCCGTTCCCGCCATTGTTAATCTGCGCCAGCACATTCGCGTCGTTTACTTCTTTCCCGTTCTGGAGGGTCTTGCGCTTGAAGAGTCCTTTGAGCGAAGGGCCCATCTTCTTTTCATCGGTATCCACGTTGTGGCAGATGGCGCACTGCTCGAAGAGCTCCTTGCCTTTCGCGGCATCGCCGCTCTTCGCGGCTTTGTTCTGGCCAGCCGTAGCCAATCCGGCCAGCAGACAGGCAGTGGCAACGATAGAGCCCGCAACGGTTAGAGTCTGACGGATCATGTGTTTTTTCTCGCTTCGTGACAGGAAGTGTTGCTAACAGTCTACAAAGAACAGACTAAGAATCTGATTCCAATGGCACGCGAAAAGTTCAGGATGAAGAGAGATTAAGCCTTAAGGAAACTTCACCTCGTGCTCCACACGTCTACCCGTACAGTGCCCCGATGTCCGAGCGCCTACCTATCTCGTGGATTCCATTGCGCCATAATGTTGAACATCCGGTGATCGACGTCGCTTGGCGTGGCGGCCAGGCCGCGAGCCGAGCGACGAAGAGGGTTGTTATGCTCCTGCGAGCGGTTTTTGGTTTTTTTCTGATAGCGTCGGCGGCGTTCCCCGCCATCTCGACGGCGGGTGTTCCCAACATGACGACTCCGCCGAAAGCGGGTAAGGTAGATCTGTTCCCGGAAAGCGCGCTAAGACCGGGAATGAAGGGCGTTGCCTGGACCGTTTTTCAGGGCAGCAAACCGGAACCGATGCCGGTGGAGATCATCGGCGTGTGGGAGAACGCGTGGGGTCCGAAGCAGGACATCATTCTTGCCAAACTGACCGGGAAGGCCACGCGTACCAATGTAGCCGGTGGGATGAGCGGTAGCCCCGTCTATATCGACGGCAAACTCCTTGGAGCAATCTCTTTACGTATTAGCGTGTTTTCGCCCGATGCGATCTGTGGGATCACCCCGATCCGTCTAATGCTGGACGTGAAAGATTTCGACACCAGCCGGCCGAGCGATGCCCGAACCCCGGACAAAATTCAGGTGGCTTCCGCGTCCATGCCTCTTCCGCAAGGCTTGCTGGCGAAAGTTGTGGCCGCGAGCAGTTCTATGCCCCTGTCGGAGACCCCGGCTCTCATACCGATCGCCACTCCGATTAGCATCTCCGGTTTCAGCGAGGAGACGGCGAAGGAATTTTCGCCCATCTTCAATCAACTCGGGTTGACCGTGTCGCAAGGCGGAGCCGGCGGCGCTCTCAAATCAAATAAACCAGCGCCCGATTGGCCCACGTCGATGCAGCCTGGGGAAAGTATTGCGGGCGTGCTCGTATCCGGCGATATGACCATGACAGCCGGTTGTACAGTCACGTACAACGACGGCAAACATCTGTTGGCCTGCGGACACCCGGTTTTGAATCTAGGCCCTGTGGACATGCCGATCGCCAAGGACGAGATCATCACGACTCTCGCATCCTCGTATCAGCCAACAAAAGTGGGAAATGCGACGGAAGTGGTGGGCGCGCTCCGCCAGGATCGCCACAGCGCAATTGAAGGCGAACTGGGTGCCACCGCCCAAATGATTCCAGTCACGATGCGGGTTCGTTCCTACAACCGCGATAACACCGTCCGTGATGCGTCCGATTTGCACTTTAACGTGTTTGTGGACCAGAAGTGGACGCCCTACCTCATGATGGCGACTCTCTTCAACTCGCTTTCGCAGTTGAATGATTTTTCCGACGAGGCGACATTTCGGCTGCATGGCGAGCTGCAGGTAGAAGGGCAGCACCGCATCGAATTGACCACTATGCAAGCGCCGGCGGGCACGCCGATTCCGACCCCAATGCTACTGGCCGGATGGTGGGCCGATAAATTCAACCGGCTATTTGTGAACTCCGACAAACTCCCCAAGCTGGAGGCTGTGAATGTCAGCGTGGACCTGCTGCCCGAGCGCCGCATCGCGCAGATCGAGTCTGCCTGGATTGCAGATAACAAGGTTACGCCCGGCACTGACGTGCCTGTGAAGGTCTTCCTCCGCCCTTATCGTGGTGAACGCGTGGAGCGAACGGTAATGGTGAAGATTCCGGCCGGCCTGAGCCGTGGCGAACACGAGATCTTATTCAGCGATGCGGAGGTGCTGAACGGGACACAAAACATCGCGAGCTCGCTGAATCGCATCGAGGATATTCCGCAGACCGTGGCGATGCTGAACGAAGAGCGGAGCAATAACCGGCTTTACATTTCGCTGATCGACTCGCAACCGACTGTATACTCCGACGAGAAAGTTTTGCCAAGCCTGCCAGCTTCGATCCTCAATGTGATGCAGAGCGGGCGTACGACGAATCACGAATTCGTCAGCGCGGCGCAAACTGCGCACGAGCAGGGTTCCGTGCCCTTCGACGAAGTGATCACGGGCAGCTACTCGCTGAAAATTCACGTGAACTGAAGGAACTCCTCTGAAGAAGATGATCAATCACTCGGCCCTTTGCCGGGCCGCGGCATTCGTGTTGCTGGCTGTCGCTCCCCGTCTTTCATTTGGAGTTGACACACGCGTTTGGGAACAATCGGAGCAAGCCGAGTTCGGTCGCGGCACCGCGAAGCATCTCTCCATTCGCAGCGACGGCCGAATCACTCTCGCGCCGCAGGTCAACGAACTCGACAGCACTACGGTGCCGTATCTATGGGCGATCGCACAGGATTCCAAAGGAACTCTCTATTATGGCGGCGGCGCACCCACCGGCGCGACGGCCAAAATCTTTTCGCTCGCGCCAAATGGTAAGCCAAAAACGTTCGCGGAATTGACGGGGCTGGAAACTCATGCCTTGGCGATCGACTCAGAGAATCGCGTGTACGCGGCTGTTCTGCCCGACGCCAAGATTTACCGGATCGATAGAAACGGGAAACCGCAGCTCTTCTTCGATCCGAAGTGCAAATACATCTGGGCTATGGCCTTTGACCACGCGGGAAACCTGTTTGTCGCGACCGGTGACACAGGTGTGATTTATAAGGTCGATCCCGGCGGCAATGGAAGTAAGTTCTTTGAAACCAATGAGACTCATGCAAGGTCGATGATCGTCGATGGATCCGGCAACCTGATCGTCGGAACGGAACCGGGCGGGCTGATCATTCGGGTCACACCAAAAGGACAAGGCTTCGTGCTGTACCAGACATCGAAGCGGGAAATAACGGCACTTGCCGAACGCGATGGCATCGTTTATGCCGCGGCCATCGGCAGCAAGCCGGTCAGTCTCTCTGTTACGGGGACGCCCCCTGTGCTACCCCAGAAACAAGCGCCTGTCACTCCGGCGGGTACGCAGCGTGTAGGTACTCCACCGCCTGCCACGCCTCCGCCCGTCCCATCATTCAATGTCAGCGTGGCCGGCGGCTCCGATCTATACCGGATCGAGACCAACGGATTTGCAGAGCGGATCTGGAACTCGCCGACCGATTTGGTCTACGCGATCGCTTTCGACCGTTCGGGAGCACCGCTGCTGGGCACTGGGAATAAGGGGGTCATTTACCGCGTCGATTCCGATCAGTTATCGACCGAGTTGCTGAGTACGCCACCCACACAAGTCACGGCTTTTCTCCAAGGGCGAAATAACAACGTCTATGCGGTCACAGGTAACGTGGGCAATCTCTATTCGATCGGGCCCGGCTTGGAGGACGCCGGCACACTCGAAAGCGAAGTATTAGATGCAGATGATTTTGCGTATTGGGGGAGAGCTCATATTCGTTCGACTTTGAACGGCGGCCTCATCTCACTCGAAACGAGAAGCGGCAACTTGAATAATCCCGAGAACAACTGGAGTCCGTGGAGCAAGGTCTCACTTTCAGATCTGGGTGGCGAAATCCAATCGCCCGCTGCTAGATTCCTCCAGTACCGCCTGACGCTGGCCTGCGGTTCGGGCGGTCAATCGCCCTCATTGAGCATAATCGATATCGCCTATTTACCGAAGAACATCGCGCCCAAAGTGCAACAGATCGACCTCGCGCCGTTCAACTATCGTGAGGCGCCGAGCATGTCGCCATTGGAGCGCAGCGTCGCGGCGTCCGGCTCTCCGATGACGCTCGCTTTACCGGCTGTGGGTCAGAAACGGGCAGCCGCCCCGATTTCGACGCTTGAATCCGCCGGAAGCGCAACGCTTCAATACAGCAAGGGATTCGAGACAATCCGCTGGGCCGCGAGCGACGCAAACGGAGATCCGCTGGAGTATAAAGTCGAAATCAAGAATACGGATGGTTCCATCTGGCATCTTCTGAAAGACAAGTTATTGGACCGCTTCTATGCCTTCGACACGGCGGCTTTTCCGGACGGCCGGTATGTCGTTCGCGTCACCGCAAGCGATGCTCCGGGTAATATCCCGGCCAACGCTCTGAGCGCGTCCATGGAAAGCGATCCGTTCACCATTGACAACACTCCACCAGAGATTCGGACTGTCAGGGTCAACGGACATCATGTCACGTTCACGGCCACCGACGCTTTATCATGGATCGACAAAGCAGAATACGCGGTGGAGGGCGGTGATTGGATTCTTCTCGAGCCTGTGCGCAAGGTGACCGATTCCCGGCAACTCGATTACGAGATTCAGGTACCCGCCGGAACAACGGTGGCGATTCGCGTTTTCGACGAGGACGACAACGTGAGCGTGAAACAGGTTCCGCTTCAATAATCGATTCGACGCCTATTCGGGAAGAACTTCGGTTAGGGGAATCTCAAATTTAGGAGCGGCGCACCGCAATACTCCGTCGGTCACCGGCACGGTTCCACCCTGCAACCTCGCGATCCAGGCGGCTTTCAGATAAGGATCGACGATCCAGATGGTCCCGACCCCGAAGCGCAAAGCATCATCCCGCCGAGGCTGAATCCGGCTCCAGCGATCTTCAGGGGACAAAACTTCGATCCAAAGAAGCGGAGGCCGCTGCGTTACTTCGGCTTCGTTGTCTTTTGAGACAAGGCAGACATCAGGTATTCGTACCCGGGAGCGGGAGATCTGAACGCGCTGTTCCACCAGCACGTCACAGCCATGTTTTCCACTCTCGGCGAGAAGTCTTGAAGAGAGCAGCCCTTGTGTCATGCTATGTCTTCGCTTACCCACATTCCGTTCCTCTAAGACTCCGTCTACGTAGTCGCAGTCGGGCTCGTATTCGGTGTCCAGATACTCGGCTAATGTGACAAGCTGGGGCGCCGCGGACATAACCGTATCTATCTTCTCTTAGTTTCGATTACGATCGGCGTACCCTCGAAGCCAAACTTTTCGCGCAGCCGGTTGATTAGGAATCGCTCGATAGAAAAATGTACCTTGCCCGCCTTATCTGTAAACACAACGAAGGTCGGCGGGCGAATGGATGCTTGCGTGATGTAGTAGACGCGAATGTCGTGTCCGAAATGTAGAGTTTGAACGAAACGGTTCAGCTCGCCCGTAGTGACGCGCTGAGATGCAGCATCGAAGGATCGTCGGATGGTAGACATAATGCGGCGGATGCCTTCTCCCTTTTTGGCTGAGGCGAATATAACTGGCGCGTAGTCGAGGAACTTAAGCTGATCCCGCGCGGCCTCGGTGAACGCTCGCTTGCTCTTCGCTTCGGTTGCATCCCACTTGTTGACCACGATAATCACCGCGCGCCCCTCCTCGTGCGCGTAGCCGGCGATGGTGGCATCCGAACCGACCACCCCTTCCGTGGCATCAAGCATCAGCAGAACGACGTTGGCCATGCGGATATGCCGCCGCGCCATTACAACGCTGAGCTTCTCCGTCACCTCCTTTGTCTTACCTTTGCGGCGAATTCCAGCGGTATCCACGAAGCGGTATGTGGTGTTTCCTTCGCGGATGGTCTCATCTACAGCATCGCGGGTGGTTCCGGCAACCGGCGAGACGATGGCCCGCTCAGAGCCCACCAGCGCATTCAGCATCGTCGATTTCCCGACGTTCGGCCGACCGATGATGGCGACTTTGATGCGCCTGGCTGCCTCTGCGCTCTTCTCGTCCTCCGAGTAAGGCTTGGGAAAGGGAGCCGTCACGTGCTCCAATAGCTCGTCGATTCCGATCTTGTGTTCCGCGGAAACGGGCCAGGGATCACCGAGCCCGAGCGAATAGAATTCGGGCAGCAAGTCTTCGCGCGCCCTGACGTCGATTTTGTTCACTACGAGCGTTAGTGGCTTGTTCAACGGTCGGAGCAGGCGAGCCAAATCGCGGTCCGCGGCCGTTATTTCGGTACGGCCGTCAATCACGTATAGGATGTGCCAGGCCGAATCCAATGCGACCTGCGCCTGGCTCAGAATCTGAGCGGGGATGAATGCATCGTCGTGCGGAACGATGCCGCCCGTATCGACAACTCCAAAACGCTTGTCGCGATACTCCGCCTCCCCGTAAATGCGGTCGCGCGTAATGCCCGGCTCATCTCCCACAATGGATCGCCGGTCACCTAGGATCGCGTTGAATAACGTCGATTTGCCTACGTTCGGCCGTCCCACGATCACGACGGTTGGTTGTGGTTCGTCTGCCGCCATTACCGCTCTACAGGTTCGCACAGGCGCACTTTTCCGGAAGGCTGCCAGTATCGCCTCCCATGCGACGATGAAGCTTACGAATGGCAGCAGGAACAGATACGATCAACACGCGAAATATCGCAATCATCGCGCACGTAGATCACGGAAAGACAACACTCGTAGATGCCATGCTGCGGCAGAGCGGCATCTTTCGCGCCAATGAGGAAGTGGTGGAGCGCGTCATGGACTCAAACGAGCTGGAGCGCGAGCGGGGCATCACCATCCTAGCCAAGACCACCGGTGTCCGCTACAACGGGACCAAGATAAATATCGTAGACACGCCGGGCCATAGCGATTTCGGTGGCGAGGTCGAACGCGCGCTGAAGATCGTGGATGGCGTGATGCTCCTGGTCGACGCGAGCGAAGGTCCCCTACCCCAGACGCGCTACGTGTTGATGAAGGCGCTCGAAGCCAAATTGCCTCCGGTGCTGGTCATTAACAAGATTGACCGGCCTGACGCACGGATTCAAGAGGTGCTAAACGAGGTCTACGATCTGTTTATCGATTTAGATGCCGAAGAGGATCAGCTCGATTTTCCGGTTGTTTACACGAACGCGAAGGCTGGAATCGCGAAACTGGATCCGGAGGACGAAAGCGAGAACCTGCAGCCTCTATTTGAGACGATCCTGACACGCATTCCAGCACCAAATGGAGATTCGGAGATGTCGCTTCAGCTTCTAGTCGCAAACCTCGATTACAGCGACTATCTCGGCCGCCTCGCCATCGGGCGCGTCGTCAATGGGATGCTGCGTCACGGCGATGATGTGGCGATTGTGAAGCTTGACGGGTCGCTGCAGAAGACTCGAATTACCAAGTTGTATTCGTTTGAAGGGCTTAAGCGTGTTGACGAAACGGTAGGCAGGACCGGCGACATCCTGGCCATTGCGGGCGTGGAAGGAATCACTATCGGAGAGACCGTGACGAGCGCGGAGACCCCGAACCCACTGCCGCGAATCCAGATTGACCAGCCGACGATCGCGATGACGTTCACGATCAATAGCTCGCCGTTCGCGGGACGCGAGGGTGAGTTTGTCACGTCGCGCAATCTTCGCGATCGCCTGGACAAAGAGTTACTCACGAACGTCTCCATTCGCGTAGAAGAGGCCGGCGGCCCCGATGCTTTCAAAGTGATGGGCCGCGGCGAACTACAGTTGGCCATTCTCATCGAGATGATGCGCCGCGAGGGTTACGAACTGCAGGTAGGCAAGCCGGAGATCCTGACTCGCAAGATCGATGGCGTTCTGCATGAGCCGCTGGAACTGCTGGTTATCGACTGTCCGGAAGAGTTTATCGGAGTCGTCATCGAAAAGATGGGCTCTCGTAAAGGCAAAATGAGCAAGATGATCAATCACGGCTCCGGCCGCGTGCGCCTGGAATTTCATGTACCATCACGCGGATTGATTGGCCTTCGAAGCGAAATGCTGACGGATACCAAGGGAATGGCGATCATGAACTCGCTGTTTCACGGTTACATCGAATGGCAGGGTGATATTGAAATGCGGCCGACAGGCTCGCTCGTTGCCGATCGGGCTGGAGTGGCGACCAGCTACGCAATTTACAACCTGCAGGAACGTGGCGTAATCTTTATTTCGCCAGGGACCGAGGTTTACGAAGGGATGATCATCGGCGAGAACTCACGCATGGCCGATCTGGACGTCAATATCGTCAAGGAGAAGAAGCTCACGAACATGCGCGCGTCGACTTCAGATGAGGCGATTCGGCTTGTCCCGCCAAAGATCTTGAATCTCGAGCAGGCGATCGAGTTCATCCGGGAAGATGAGTTTGTCGAAGTGAC
>Ga0213882_10000350_pt1 | contig 16824 bp, 13 predicted proteins | sample BarmaccoBMER_R09_FD_160106 | JGI IMG/M metagenome (GOLD analysis project Ga0213882, IMG submission 160106) | Barbacenia macrantha exposed rock microbial communities from rupestrian grasslands, the National Park of Serra do Cipo, Brazil - ER_R09 ...
GTGCGCTTGCCGCCGCGCTCTCCCCGCTGATCAAGCTTCCCGGAATCCTATGCCTCGCGGCCATCGCGATCGCGCAGCGACGCGCGCGAATCGGTTGCGCCGCCGGCGCCGTCCTGATTGCTGCGCTCGCCGTGCCGCTCTTCGTGCGCGCCGCAACGACGCTGGCGCCGCACGCGCACTACGCGCCGCAGGCCTCGCTTCAGGGCGCAGTCGAGCCGTTTGCCGGAGCCCTCGCGGCAGTGGCGCTGGCGGCCGTGCTCTCCTTGAGCATCGGACTGCGCGGAATTCGCGAGCTTCGCGCGGGCGCGCCCTCCGGGTGGATCTGCCTGGGAATCGCCGGATGGATCTTGATCCCTAATCCATATCCCTGGTACTCAATTTGGCTGCTCGCGTTCGCAGCGATCGCGCCGCAAAGCCGCGCGGGATGCGCGGCGATGTGCCTCTCCTTCGCGTCGCTCTTGCGCTACGTTCCCGACGCGGTCGCAGCACCGTCGGGCGTTGCGGCCGTCGCGCTCAGCGTGGCGGCGGCGCTCCCGTTGCTGGTGCTGCTCCTTCCGCGCCACGCACGGACGCGCGTTTGAGGACGACGACACCGTCCACCTCGCTGCTGACGGCGTAGTCGCCTCGTTGGACCGCCCGACGGACGCTGGGTTCGTCAACGGTCTGCCAGCGCTGCGAAAAATGGGTCCGGTCGTAGACGAACCATCGCTGTCGGGCAAAGTCGATCGAGGCGTTCGGATCGAGTGCCAAGTGCGCGAAGATCTCGTCTTCGGCGCCGACGTCGGCGCGCGGCGACAGCTTGCGCAGCGTTCGTTCGAGCAACGCGTCGTGCGCGTTCGGGCGGCGGTAGAGATAGTACCAATACTCCATCGGGCTCGCGAAAATGGTCACCCACAGCGATGCGGTCGCCGCCGCGATGACGAGCACGCCGGCCAGCCGCGCGCGGTGCGCCGCGACGCGCGCCGCGCCGTCGACGAAGGCCGCCAAGGCATAACCGGTGAGCAGCGCGCTGTAATGCGCGCCGGGCGCGAGCGTAACGGGCTGACGCGAGGCCAGAATCTCTGCGAAGCCGGCGAGCAAGAACAGCCCGTAGCGCGAGGCGCACGGCAGAAAGGCCAGCGGCCCGAGAACCATTAGGACGTACTCGAGGCGTGAAAGCAGCGCGCCCCACGGCGCGCCGCTCCCGCGGAGTTGTCCTGCGCTCCAGACGTAGAAGCGCGACACGTCGTACGGAATGTGGGGAGTCAACGCCGGACGCAGGATGACGAAGTAGAGCAGCGACATTGCGGCAGCCACGCCGACGATCGTCAATCCGACGCGCCGCTGCGCGCCGTCGCCGCGCGCCGTCGCCGCGAAGAGCAGACCGTTCGCGGCCAAAACCACGAACTGATCCTCCTTCGTACAGGCGAGCAGCAGCGCGACTGCGACGCTCGCGGTCCAGCGGCGCGCGTCCAATGCCCACACCAGCGTCGCCGACAACAGCGGCACGAACGCCATCTCATGAAAATCGCCGACGCCGTTCGCGCAGAGGATCGGATACGTTGCGGCGACGGCCGTCACCGCGAACGCGACGGGCGCGCTGAAGCGCGCCCGCGCCAAACCCCAAATGGGAAACACGATCGCCGCAGCGAGAATCGCCTGCGCGTATTCGAGTCCGACCGGACCGAACACGCGCACAAAGGGCCACGCGGCCGCGACGATCGGCGACCAGTGAACAAGTAGGTGGTTCACGCCACCTTCGGCGGTGCTGGAGAATCCACGGCCCAGAGCCCCGACGACCTGCGCGAAGATTCCCAGATCCACGCCGTTGCGAAAGATCGCGTAGCGCCAGTGCACGATCGCGCAGAGCGCCGCCGCCAGCCCGACGGACAACGCGATAACCAGCGCGCTCCAGACGCGGTCGGCGGCCAGCCGCTTCATGACCTGCATCTTATTCGCGCGACGCGGCGGCCCCGTTGCGGGTTATAATGAGCGATTCAAATGATTGCTCAAATCAAGCCGCCCTCGAGCGCCGAGTCGGCGCGCGCCGGCGAGCTGCTTGCCGCCCTGACCGAACGGAGCCGCAGCTGGCAGAGCGCGGTCGCGCGCGTGCGGGCGCTGCGGGCGATCGAGGGGCGAAAGCCGGGCGGTTACGCGCTCCACGAGACCATCGCCGCGGCCAGGCCCGCGCTGCTCGCAGCGCTGCATGAATCGCTGGACGGAACGCTGCTGGCCATCCTGGCCACGCCGGATGCCGCCGAACGTCACTACGCCGACCTGCTGTACTACGTCGGGGAGCAGAGCGGCCGGGTCGCACTGCTTCGTTCGCGCGACGAAGCGCTCGGGGCAATTGAAACGCCCTCCGAGCGCAGCGCGCGCATGACGCTGCTTGGCGAACTGCTCGATGGGCGGCCCCGGATCGTTTTGGCGCCGATGGCGGCGCTGCGGCAGTCGTTCATGCGACGCGACCAATTTGCGTCGGCGCGCTTTACGGTACGCCCCGGCGACGACATCGGCTTCGATCGGCTGCAAGAACGGCTCTTCGCGTTGGGCTATTCGCGCTGCGACGTCGTCAGCGCGGTGGGCGAGTACGCGGTGCGCGGCGGAATCATCGACCTCTTCGCCGCGACGGCGCAGGCGCCGGCCCGCATCGAATTTTTTGGCGATACGATCGAGTCGATGCGCTCCTTCGCGATCGAGTCGCAGCGTAGCAGCGCGCAGATCGCGCAGCTGGAGGTCGTGCCGTGGTCTGAAGACGTCGATTCGCAGACGACTTTCTTCGACTATCTGCCGCCCAACGCAATCATCGTGCTGGAGGAGCCGGCGACGATCGCCGCGACCGCTCGCGCGCTCGACGACGAACGCGCGCGGGAGCGTCACACGCTCATCGGCGACGAGCAGGGCGCGGAGCTGCTCGACGCGCAGGTCCGCGCGCAACCGGTGCCGCTGCCGGCGATCGGCGAGCGCATCGCGCGGCACGCAACGCTCGCGATGCCGGGCGCGATCGAGCTTGTGCCGGAGGCGCTTGATTGGGTTCCCTCCCCGCTGGAAGATTTCGTCTACGAGTGCCGACCGGTCGAGCACTTCAATCGGCAAATCGGCATGTTCTCGGAGACGATGCGGCAGTGGATCGCCGCGGGCGAAACCATCTTCATCGTCAGCACGGGCGTTTCGCGTATCGCGGACCTCCTGCGCGCTGCGGGCGTAGATCCCGATGAAGCGCGCTCTCGCGGCGGCGTCGCGATCGATCACGGTTCCATTGATGCCGGATTCCGGGCGGCGGACTTGCGGCTGCGAGTGCTGGGCGACCGCGAGATTTTCGGCACCCCGCCGAAACGCGTCAAGATCCGCGCCGTCAAGGAAGGCGTGCCCGTCGCGCTGGCGGACCTTCGCGTCGGCGACTACGTCGTGCACGCGGTGCACGGCATCGGGCAATACCTCGGGTTGCGCGCCGAGACGGTGCTCGGCGCAACGCAGGACTATCTCGATCTGCGTTACGCGGGCAGCGATCGAATGCTCGTGCCCGTTACGCAGATGCATCAGATCGGCAAGTACGCGGCCTCGGAAGGCCAGAGCCCTCGTCTTTCCAAGATGGGCGGCGCGGACTGGGCGCGGACAAAGTCGCGCGTCTCCGAATCGCTGGCGAAAATCGCCGATCGGCTCGTCACGCTCTACGCCCAGCGCGAGCTCGCCCGCGGATTCGCCTTCGGGCCCGACACGACGTGGCAGGGTGAGATGGAAGAGGCCTTCGCGTACGAGCCCACGCCCGATCAGCAGCTAGCGATCGACGCTGCGAAGGGCGATATGGAGCGCGCGCAGCCGATGGATCGTCTCGTGTGCGGAGACGTCGGCTATGGAAAGACCGAAGTCGCCATGCGCGCCGCGTTCAAGGCGATCGCGGACAAGAAGCAAGTCGCCGTGCTCGTGCCCACGACGCTCCTCGCCGATCAGCACTACCGAACCTTTAGCGCGCGCTTCGGCGCATTTCCGGTGCGCGTGGAGATGCTCTCCCGCTTCACGCCCAAGGCCGACCAGCGGCGTATCTTGCGCGACCTCGCCGAGGGACGCGTAGACGCCGTCATCGGAACGCATCGCCTGTTGCAAAAAGACGTGGCCTTCGCCGACCTTGGACTGATCGTCGTTGATGAAGAGCAGCGCTTCGGCGTCATGCACAAGGAGCGGCTCAAGGAGTACCGGGCGAGCGTGGACGTGCTGACGCTGTCCGCGACGCCGATTCCGCGGACGCTGCACATGTCGCTGCTCGGCGTGCGCGATCTTTCGCTCATTCAAACCGCTCCGAAGAATCGGATGTCCATCAAGACGCTCGTCGTGCCGGCCAGCGATGCGATCGTGCAGCGCGCGATCGCCGCCGAGCTCGACCGCGGCGGCCAAGTGTACTACCTGCACAATCGCATCGAATCGATCTACGCCGTGCGCAACGCGCTGGCCGAGCTCGTGCCGCACGCGCGCATCGCGGTGGGGCACGGCCAAATGCGCGAATCCGAGCTCGAGCCCGTGATGCAACGCTTCATCGACGGCGAGATCGACGTTCTGATCGCGACGACGATCATCGAGAACGGCATCGACATTCCGAACGTCAACACGATGATCGTCAACGACGCGGACCGCTTTGGGCTCGCGCAGCTCTACCAGTTGCGCGGGCGCGTCGGCCGTTCGAACCATCAAGCGTACTGCTACCTGCTGTATCAGGGCCACAAGGCGCTCACCGACGATGCGAAGGCTCGCCTAGAAGCGATTCGCGAGTTCGCGCACCTCGGCTCCGGCCTGCAAATCGCGATGCGCGATCTGGAGATCCGCGGCGCGGGGAATCTCCTCGGCTCCGCGCAGTCCGGATTCATCGCGTCGGTCGGATTCGATACGTACTGCGAGCTGCTCGCCGAGGCGATCGCGCAGCGCCGCGGCACGCCTGAGGCGTTGGAGCGCGAGCCGGAGGCGGTGATCGACGTTAAGGTCAACGCCTTCATTCCGAACGACTACATCTCGCAGGTCTCACAGAAGATCGCGGTCTATCAGCAGCTCGCCAAAGCGCGCACGACGGACGAGGTCGAAGAAGTCGAGGCCGGCGTGCGCGATCGGTTCGGGCCCTTCCCGCTGCCGCTGCGCAATCTGATCGAGGTGACCAAGCTGCGAACGATCGCCTTGCGCAAGCGCGTCACGCGCGTCGTGGTGGACGAGCGCCGCCTGACCTTCGGCGTCGGCTCGGGCTTCGAGCTGCGCGCCGCCGCACTCCCCGAGTTTGCGCGGCTCACGAAAAATCGCTTCCGGTTCGGCGATGGACGGATCGTCGTGGAGCTTCCCGCGGACAACGAAACGCACGCTCGCCGCGACGCCGGGCCCACGTGGATGCCGCTGCTCCGCTCGCTGCTGGAAGCAATCTAGCGCGCGTCGCTCGGGAGGATGCACGGCCGCACGGGCGAACCTCGCCGCCGTATCGCGGGGCTTCAGGCCCCGCTTCCTATGCAGTCTTACCTTTTCTACGGAGCAATGATGTCGAACGCCCAACGCATCACCGTGGGCCTCGCCGCCCTTCTGATTGGCACGTCGCTTGCGGCGTGCTCCGGCGGCACGGTCGCGACGGTGAACGGTCAACCGATCAACCGAACCGCCTTCAACGGCCGCCTCGAGAACAGTCCGATGGCGCGCACGGTGCTGCAGCAGATGGTGCAAGAGACGCTCATCGAGCAGTACGCCAAGAACAATAACATCAACGTCACCGACAGCGAGATCGATCAGCGGGAAAATCAGATCAAAGCGAACTTCCCGAGCGGCTCGTGGGATGAGATGCTCAAGGCGCGCGGACTCACCGAGGCCGACGTTCGGTCGGCGTTGCGCGAGCAGATCATTCTCGACAAGGCGCTGGCGAGCCAGGTGAAGATCTCGCCTGCCGAAGTCCAGCAAAACTTCAAGCAGAATCACGCGCAGTACGACAAGGCGGCGACCGTCACGGCTCGCCACATTCTCGTGCCGAGTCTGCCGCTCGCGCAAAAGATCGAGGGCGACCTCAAGGCCGGTCAGAATTTCGGCGATCTCGCGAAGAAATACTCGACCGACACGGCGACCAAAGACAAGGGCGGCGAGCTCGGTTCGTTCCGCCGGGGGCAGATGGTGCCGGCGTTCGACAAGTACGCGTTCACGGCCCCGATCGGTCAGATCAGCCCGCCGGTGAAGTCGCCGTTCGGCTACCACATCATTCAGGTCGAGTCGCGCACGCCGGGCCAGAAGGCTACGGTCGCGAGCGCCACGCCGCAGATCATGGACAGCCTGCGTCAGCAACACGAAGCGCCGCTGATTCAGCCCTTCCTGCAGAGCCTGCAGCAAAAGGCGACGATCGTTGTGAACGATCCGCAGTTCGCCGGACTCTTCCCCTCGCCGCCCCCGGCGCCGAGCGCCGCTCCGAGCGCGCCGGCCTCGCCCGCAGCGAGTCCGACCAAGTAACGCCGATTCAGACCCGCGAAGCGTCGCACGATGTTGCTGCGCATCGCGGGTCTCGGTCCCGGTGATCCGCGACTCCTGACGATCGGGACGCTCGACGCGCTACGCGCGATCGGCAAGGCGTCGGTCGCACTCGCGCCGCCGGATCTCACCGCCTACCTGGAACGCAACGGCATCGTAATTGTCCGCGAGATGATCGACGATGCCGCACTCTTCGTGCGCGGCAGCAGCGAACAAATCTCGCACTTCGTCGAGCGCTTGGAGACGCGCGGCGACGACTCGCTCGGCCTCGGCATCTTGGGAAATCCGCTCTCGGACTTCCCCGGACTTCCCACGCTGCTGCGGGCGCTCGAATCGCGGGGCACGGCAACTGAGATCGTCCCCGGCATGCCTCGCGCGACGCTGACTGCCTCGATCGCGATGCCGCTCGTACCGCTTCCGCCGCAATCCGCGCACCACACGTGGGACGACGTTGTGGAGATCATGGCCCGCTTGCGGATGAGCTGCCCTTGGGATCGGGAGCAAACCCATCGGACGCTGCTGCCCTACCTTATTGAAGAGACGTATGAGGTGGTCGAGGCGATCGAAGAGGAACGGCTGGAAGGTCTGTGCGACGAGCTCGGCGACTTGCTCTTGCAAGTGCTCTTTCACGCGCAACTCGCGATGGAAGTCGGAAAGTTCAGCATCGCCGACGTCATTGACGCGCTGGCAAATAAGATGGTGCGCCGCCATCCGCACGTCTTTGGCGACGCCGTGATCGAAGACGTGGACGCGCAGTGGCGCAGCTGGGAGCGCCTGAAGTCGTTGGAGGCAACGGGCCGGTCGCGCAAGAGCCGTCTCGATGGAATCCCGAAGCACCTCGGCGCGTTACAGCGCGGGCAGCGCATGCAGGAAAAGGCCGCGCGCGTCGGATTCGATTGGCCAAACGTCAACGGAATTCTCGATAAGCTCACCGAGGAGCTGCGCGAGCTTTCCGAGGCGCGCCGTTTTCGCAACGACGATCCCCGGGTGCGCGAAGAGCTCGGAGACGTCTTCTTCACGCTCGTCAACTTGTCGCGCGTTCTGGGCGTGGACGCGGAGAGCGCCGTGCGCGAGGCCAACGAGAAGTTCTACCGCCGCTTCGCGTTCATGGAAGAGTGCGCGGGCGCGCGCGGCAAGGCGCTCGCGGATCTGGACATGGTCGAACTCGAGGAGTTATGGCAGCTGGCGAAGACCTGAGCGCGACGCTGCGGCTGCGGATGGGTAGCCACGATGCGCACTACGGCGGCAACTTGGTCGACGGAGCGCGAATGCTTGCACTGTTCGGCGACGTCGCAACGGAGCTGCTCATCCGGCTCGACGGCGACGAAGGCCTCTTCGCCGCGTACGATAGCGTCGAGTTCTTAGCGCCGGTATACGCGGGCGACTACATCGAGGCGACCGGCAAAATCGTTAACGTCGGCAGGGCGTCACGACGAATGGAGTTCGAGGCGCGCAAAGTGATCGCCGCGCGTCCGGAAATCGGCGACAGCGCGGCCGACCTACTGGAAACGCCGGTCGTCGTCTGTCGCGCCACCGGCACCTGCGTCACACCCAAGGGGAAGCAACGTCGCGGTTCATGACTCGGGCTCGTCATTTAGCGAACGAGTAAAGAATTAAAGAGCAGAGGGCGGCATATCCCGAGTCACGAGAATTACGGGCTGAGCGCGAAGGCGTAGTAAAACGCCGTTCCGACCAGTTTCGGGTTTGCGACGAGCCGTTCGTTCATGCTCGGATAGTCGAACTCGGCGGGCACGTCGCCCAGCGTCATCAGCGAACCGGTGCCCTGCGCCAAGTAGGCCGGCGCAAACAGACGATTCCCGGCGAGCCCGAAGAATAACGAGAACCAGCCGTCGCCGTACGCCGCAACGAGGCTCCCCGAACGCGTACCGCGCGGGAACAGCAACAGCTGATCGATCGTGCCGGCCTCGCGCGAGTTGCCGATCAGAAGACCACCCTTCGAATCTACGGCAATGCCGTAATAATCGTTCAGCCCGGGCGCCTGCAGGTGCAACTCGGTGCCCTTGGTCGCGCCCGGCGCATATTTCATCACGTCGGTCACCCATGGTTGCCCCTGCGGATAGTAAATGAACGTCACGTATAGATTCGACTTCGCGTCCACCGCGACGCCGTTCGGACAGCCGGGCACGTCGGTGATGACGGCGGTCGGCTGCATGCTGCCCTTGCTGTACTCGAGTACGTTGCACGACGTGGAGCTGACGAAGTTTGCGACGTAGAGCGTCCCGCGAGCATCCACGGCAACGTCGAGCGGTCCGGTGATGCCATCGCTATAGATCTTGGTCGGCTTGGTCGAGCCGCGGGCGAAGACTTGCACGGTCTGCGGACCGCTCGGATTGATAACGGCAACGAAGAGGTTCTTGGAGGAGTCGACCGCCATGGTAAACGGAATTGCGCCGTTGAAGGTGAGCTGCCCGCTCGGCGCGATCGCGCTCGCGGTGACGGTCGAGATGCTCACCGCGCTCGCGAAGGGCTCCGACGCGTAGAGCAGCGTCTTGCCGGCCGCCGGAGCAATCCAGCTCCGCCGCGCAGGGTGCTCCGCGGCGCGAACTTGCCGCGCGCAGGCGACGGGATTCGCCGTGAGGTTGAAAACACAGGACGGAACGCTCGGGCGAAGCGCAATGGCCGCGACGATCGTCGGAATCATGATCGTTCCTCCCTAACGCGCCGGCTGAAAGACGGCGTCGTCGTAGGTAACAAACTCGCCGTAGTTAAACATTTGGTTGTACTCGAGCCACAACGGTTTCGCTTGTCCGGATGCGTAGCCGGCGGCGACCGCGCCGTACCCCGACCACACGCCGTTCATTCGAGCGAGGCTGCCGAAGGCGCTGACAATCAACAGGTCTCCCCGCGCCAACGACAGCATCAACGGCTGATCGAAAAGTCCGTACGGACCGCGAACGCGGAACGTGCGGGACGGCTTCGTGTCGCGCGGCGAGTAAACGGCAACGAACGACGCGCCGCCCATCAGGTTCGCAACGTAGACCTCGCCGTGCGGACCCACGGCGATGCCCGTCGGCCGCAGCAGGCCGCTCAGGTGAAGCGATTGCGGCGTCGTGCTGCCGTGCCGCAGCTCCAGCACGTCGTTCGCGGAGCTATCCGCGATGAAAAGGTCGCCGGCGCGATCGACGGCGACCCCGTCGGGGCCTTTCAGGTTTGCCGTGATCGTCGAACTCGGCGCGCTCGCGCCCTTTGGAAAGACTTCGACGGACGCGACGAGCTTGTTGCTGACGTACACCGTTCCGGCCGAATCGACCGCGACGCCGAGCGATGTGTTGAGTCCCGTCGTCAGCGTGCGCGACGGTGCCGTGTGGCCGCGCGGATAGATCGTAACCGCTCCGTCGCCGGCCGCGTCGGTCTGCGCGTTGGCGACGTACACGGTGCCCTCGCGATCGACCGCGATTTGCACGGGGTTCGATACGCCGCTGAGCTGACCGGTCGGAAACGTGAAACCGTTGCGAATGTCGTAAAAGTTCACCGGACAGATCCAAACGGTACCGTTGACCAAGTCGGAGACGAAGACTTTACCGTCATACTCGCCGCCGGCACGCGCGCCCAACGTCAACGGCAACCCCGAACCGATCGGCACCGGCGCCGCGAGCGGCGCGTTTTGGGCCGCGCAACCCGCGATGAAGGCGATCGTTCCGGCGCCGGCGCACGCGCGTCGCGCCCAATGGAAAGCGAACATGAACGTTCTCCTTGCGCTCACTCTGCGTCGAACCGCTATGGGCTCACCACCGCGGTGCTCGGCCCCAAGACGGTGCGGTAGAACGCGACAATCGGCGGCCCGCCGGCGGGATACTTGTAAACGTTGATGCTGGGCGCGGAGCCCTGGTCGGGACAGATCGCGACGCGTCGCCCGGCCTTACCGTAGATGTACGAACCGACACAATCCATTCCGTTGAAGAGCTGCGCCGTCGCATTGACGGTCAGCACCGTTCCGTTCAATGTCGTTCGGTAGATCACAGAGTTCCCGCTCGCGCCGAGTTGGTCTTCGACGTTCACGTAGGGACCCGTCACCTGTACGGAGCCGGGCGCATTGATCGTCGCGCCGCTCACGGTGAGCGGGATGAACTTCTTTCCGTTAAACTCGGCGATGGCGAAGTTGCCGCTGGGATCTTGGCCGTCGATCAGGACGTTGCCGGCTGCGTCGTAGGCATCGAAAAAGAGCTTGAGGATGCCGGGATACGCAAAGGTCTTGGGCCGGCCCGCGGCGCCCTTATAGATGCTGAGGCTGCCCGCGCCGTACGAATGACCTTGTCGTGACAGAATGTTGCCGACGGCGAGGTCGCCGTTGGGGGCCACCCAGCACGACGCCGGATACTCGTGGGGATCGGCCAGGCGCTTGATCGACTTGGCGCTTCCGTGCGGATACTCCAAGACTTGCGACCTGGCCGTGTCCGTCACGTAAACGTTGGCGCCGGCATCCACGCAGAGGCCCTGTGGAAAGTGCAGTCCGCTCAAGTTCCCGACGAGGCGCAGCTTCGGCCACGTAAACGCGAAGACGTCGTTGAGACTCGAATCGGAGATGTAGAGCAACGCGCCCTTCGCGGCGCGGGAATCCATCCACGAGGGCGTGGCGGCGCGCTCCGCACGGACCGCCAGACCGGTCGGACTCTTCGCCGCCGTCGAGATTTGCGATTGGATCGGCGCGAGCGATACGGCCGCCGGCGGCTGCGGCGCCCCCTCGCCGCAACCTGCCAGCGCCGCGAGCGCGCCTGCTAGACCCAGGGCGCGCTGCAGATTCGGAGCCACCGGGATACTCATGTCGCCTTCGCTTCCGACACAGGAAGAAACGCTCCGGTGCGCGGACCGATAACGTCCCAAAGATGTTACAAAGGCTTCGTAACACGGCACGACGGTGACGACGCGCGCGCAGCCGGCGAAATCCTGGGACGCGGCGTGGCGCCACCTGTTCCGCCACATCGACGAGCCCAAGGAACTGCGGCGCAACCCGATCGCGCGCGACTTCTTGCGCGGCGCCGCACACGCCGATGACTGCGACGAGCGCGCGGTGCGCATCATCCGCAACTTTATCGTTGAAACGCTCGGCGACGAGGAGCTGAGTCTGTTGTCCTTAGGTAACGCGGAACGCGCGCGGCGGCGCCGTGCCATCGTCGAGCAACATATTCTCGCGCATCGGCCCGCCCGCACGATTGCCGGCGAGCTTCACATCTCGCGGATGCAGCTCTACCGCGAGCGCCGCGCGATTTGCGAACGCTTAGCCCGGGCGCTGACGGAGGCGGGGCACCGCCGGCGCCGGCTCGAGCGCGTCTCCGACGCCCAGGGCGCCGCGCTGGCGCACGCAAAGGCGCTCGTGCACCAGTTTGCGATCGAGCGAGCGATCTCGCTGACCGACGACCTGGCGTGCAACGCCGCGGAGCCGCAAGCGCGCATCGAGGCGCTCTGCACGGGTGCCGACGCGCTCACCGCCGAGCTCGAATTCGATGCCGCGCAGCGCGGCCTCAATGCGGCTCGAGCGATGCTCTCGAGCAACGCCGCGCAACTCGGTGAGAGCCTGACACTGTACGCGGTACGCCTCGAGTTCGCGACGGCGCGTCTCGCGATGGCGAAGGGACTCTCGCGCGAGGCGCGCCGAATCTCGGCGGCCGCGCTCGACGAACTGCGCAGGCAATCGCTGTGCGACGAGCGCGAACGGTCGATCGCGTTCGACGAGCTGATGCAGTCGGCGACGCTGGCGCTACGGGAGGGACGCTTTCGGCAGTTCCGGGAGCACTTTTCGGCGGCGCACGCCGTGTACGGCGGTCTGCAGGAGCCACGGCCCGCGCAAAAAGCACAGCTGTTTCTGCTCGCGGGGCTGCTGTTTGAGGAGAGAAGCGAAAACGAAAGCTTCGGCAACGCGCGGCGGATGCTGGCGACCGCGGCGGATACCGCGCGGCGCAACGGTCTGCTCGCCCTCGAGCTCGATGCAACGCTCTCGGCCGCCGGCGTCTTGGCCTACGGCGCGGGCGATACCGAAGGCGCCTTACGCGAGGCGCAGCCGGCCCTGGCGGCCGTCTTTCGCACGAGAAATCGCCCGCTGATCGGCACGGCCTGTCCCTTCGTAGCGGTGATTCACAACGAACGCCGCGAGTTCGCTGCGGCCGCGACGCTCGTCGAACTAGGGCTTAGACACGGTTCGCGCGATGTGTTCGCGGACGGCGCGATGCATGCGATCGCGGCGCACACCTATTTTGGTCTGGGAAATTACGCGCGGGCGGGACGCCACGCCGGCGAGGCAGCCAAGCTTGCGACTCGTTTGGGAAACCGGCGAATGCGCGGCGCGGTGCTTCGCATCTCCGCGCTCATGCATCACGCGCGCCGCGACGCCGATGCGTGCGACGAGATCGAAGAAGCCGTGGATCTGTTGGAACGGCACGGCAGCTGGGACTCGTTGCGACAAGCGTATCGCGCATCGGCAGCGATCACGGGAAACAAAGAGCACGCGCGCCGCGTCAAACTCCTCACGGCCCGCGCCTCAGAAGCTTAGTACGGCATACCCCGAGCTACACCAGGCGTTCGTGCGTCTTGCGCTTCCAGACGAACTGGTAGTACGAGAATTGCAGCGCCAGCACGACGCAGTAGGCAATGGGATAGCCGAGCCACACGCCCTTGAGACCGAAGTAGTGCATCAACAGATACGCCGCGGGCACCTCAACGCCCCAGATCGCGAAGATCCCGTTGATCGTCGGCCAGAGCACGGTGCCGCTGCCGCGCATGACGCCGCTGAGCACCGCGGAGTTTCCGAAGAGCAGGTAACTCCAGAGCGTGATCATCAACAGCTCGTGCGCTATGTCGAGCGTGTGCACGTCGGTGATGAACCAGCCGAGGATCTGCCACGCAAACAGGTAGCAGAGTCCGATGATGATGCCGCCGACGACGTAGTTCAGCCCGACGGCGGAACGGATGACGCTGCCGAGCTTGTCTTCGCGCCGCGCGCCGATGCATTGCGCGCCAAAGATCGAAGCCGAGATCCCGATGGAGATCGCAGGAAACTGCACGTATCCCACGACCTGATTCACTGCGCCGTACGCCGCCGTAGCGCTGGATCCAAAACGGTTCACGAACGAGATCACGGCGATCTCGGCGAGCGAGACCATCATGACCTGTATCCCGGTCGGAACCCCGATCCGCACGACCGAGCGCAGAATGCTCCAGTCGATCAGCATGTCGCCGAGCGTCTCGCGATCGAACTTGAGCGGATGATCGTGGCGGTTCAAGTAGTACAGCAGCCAGCCTAGAGCCGCGGCGTTGGCGATGAAGCCCGCGAGCGCCGCGCTGACGACGCCGAGCTTCGGCAGGCCGAACAAGCCGACGATAAAGACCGGCGTTATGACGATCGCGAGCACGGCCGACACGATCAGCGCGTAGAACGGCGTCGTGGAATCGCCGGTCCCGCGCAGAATCGTGGCATAGACGAAATATACGAAGAAGACGGGCATCGTCAGGAAGAGCACGCGGGCATAGGCGTCGGACGACGCGAGTATGTCGTGCGGGGTCCGCAGCCAGTCGAGGATCGTCGGCGAACCGAAGAAACCCAGAATCGCGACGATGATACCGAGATAGAGACCCGCCCCAATGACGGTTCCCGCAATCTTCTTCACTTTGTGATGGTCGCGCGCGCCATACGCCTGCCCGATCAGCACGCTGGCGCCGCTCGAGACGCCGAAGACGAACGAGAACAACAGGAAGACGATCGGAAAGACCGCAGAGATCGCGCCGAGCGCCTGCGTCGAGATCAGCCGTCCGATCCAAATGCTGGCCATCGTTTGCGACGCGGACTGCAGCACATTGCTGAGCATCAAGGGCACGAGAAAGACGAGGAGGATCTGCCACATCGGCTTGCCCTCCTCGAAGATGTTGACTCCGCGGCGTGGGACCGCGCGCGCTTGCGCCATCTTCGAAAATCCTTACTCGGCTGCTAGTAAGCTATAGATCTCTTTCCTGACTCCGTCGAGTAACTCGCGAACGCGTTCGAGAGTTTCGGCCTTCGACGAGCCCGCGAGCTGCGACACGGCGACCATCAGCCGGCTGGCGGAGTCTTGTAGGTGATTGACGGGATCCGATCCGCCCGGCGCTTCGTCGCCGCCCTCAAAAAAGGATCGAAGCTCGGCCGCGTGCTCCTCGAGCATCCGGCGGCCCTTCTCCGAGAGCTCGTACGTGCGCCGTTCGCCCTCGTCGCGGCCCGCGATCAGCCCCGCCGCCTCGAGAGCGCTCAGCAACGGGTAGACCGACCCGGGGCCGCCGCCCCAGCCTTTCTCGCGGAAGGCGCGGATCAAGTCGTAACCGTGCCGCGGCATCTCCGCCAGCAGCTTCAGTACGACGAACTTTAAGATGCCGCGACGGGGTCGCCGCCCGCGGGCCCACCTGCGGCGGCCGTACGCGCTCCACCAACCCGAGCGGGGATCTTGCCAGAAACCGACTCCCATTGTCCGAAGAACCTCCTGCATTGCAAAGATTATCCGATATATCGAAATAGGTCAAGATAGAAAGGAGGGCCGTGCGACTCGATAAGTTCATGAAGGTCTCGCGACTGGCCAAGCGGCGCAACGAGGCCCATGAAGCGCTCGAGCACGGGCGCATCACCAAGGGCGGGAGGCCGCTCAAGCCCGGGTATCAGGTGAAGCCCGGCGACGAGCTCGAGATCCATTACGCAACCAAGTACCTGACGGTGCGCGTCCGTGAGGTTCCCCTGAGAGTGACGCCGGCGACGAAGGCCGCCGAGCTGTACGAAATTCTCGACTCGCGACGCGACGACGCGGAATGGCTATGATCTCGCCCGACGCAAAAGACGCGCTCGCCCGCGAGATTCCGGCCGAGACGCACTGCCGGCAGGCGCTGCTCGCGGGACTCGCTCTCTATGGACGCGTGAACGGAGCGTTCGTCACGCATCGCAACGCGATCGCACGCCTCTTCTGGTCGCTGCTGGAGGATCGCAAGCGTCATCCCATCGAGTCGCGCGCGCCGACGCGATTGCATCGTCTGCCGACGTTCGCGATCGCGCTGCCGCCGCAACTCCGACACGCTCCGGCGAAGTCGCCGCACAAGTGTGACCGCTTGATGGAGGTGCGAGCCGCGTTCCTGGCCTGCGGCACCGTCGCTGCCGGGGCGCAGGGATATCACCTGGAGTTCGCCCTTCGCGACGAGGACGCCGCGGCGCGGTTGAGCTGGACGTTGCGCAGCGTCGCGGCGGCGCCTAAGCAAACGCGGCGCAAACGGCAACTCGTGCTCTACTTCAAGGATTTCGAGGCGATCGTCGAGGTGCTCACCCGCATCGGCGCGTTCGGTGCCGTCTTGCAACTCGAAGATGTCCGCGCGCTGCGTGAAACCAAGAACCGCATCCATCGTCTGGTCAACACCGAAGCGGCAAACCTGCAACGCTGCGCGCAGGCCGCGGCCGCGCAATGCAATGCGATCGAGTATCTGCACGACACGTACGGTCTGCCGCGGCTCTCCCCCGCGCTGCGAGAAATAGCGGAGCTGCGGCTCGCACATCCCGAAGAATCCCTCGCCGAACTGGGACGCCGTTGTAATCCGCCGATTGCGAAAGCCAGCGTCAGCGGACGTCTCGCGGCGATCGGCCGGCTCGTCGCGTCGCTGCGCGGCATGCAGGGGAGCGCCAAACCGGGCAGGTAAACGCGCGTATGCGCATCGGCATCAACGGCTTCGGCCGCATCGGACGAAACTTTACCAAGGCGGTCGTGGAGCGCCATCCCGAGATCGAGGTCGTCGCAGTCAACGATCTGATCGACGCGCGCCACTGCGCGCACCTCTTCAAGTACGACAGCAACTATGGAGCGTTCAAGGGCACCGTCGGCGCCGACGCCGACGTGCTGACGATCGACCGTCAGCGGATCAAAGTGTTCGGCGAACGCGACCCCGCGCGCTTACCGTGGCGGGATCTCGGCGTGGACGTCGTGATCGAATCTACCGGCCTCTTCACCAATGCCGAGAAAGCGCGGGCGCACATCGACAGCGGCGGCGCCAAGAAAGTGATCATCTCCGCCCCCGCTACGGGTGAGGACATTACGATCGTGCTCGGCGTCAACGACCGCCGGTACGACCCCGGTGTGCATCACGTCATCTCCAACGCGTCCTGCACGACCAACTGCCTCGCCACCGCGGTGAAGCCCATCGTCGACAATCTCGGATGGGTCAAGGGGTTCATGACGACGATCCACTCCTACACCAACGACCAGAACATCCTCGACGGCCCGCACAAGGATCCGAGGCGAGCGCGCAACGCGGCCACCAACATCGTGCCGACGTCGACCGGCGCCGCGAAGGCCCTCTACCTGACGATTCCGCAAGTTGAGGGAACCTTCGATGGATTTGCGTTGCGCGTTCCCACGCCGA
>Ga0213882_10000351_pt1 | contig 16802 bp, 11 predicted proteins | sample BarmaccoBMER_R09_FD_160106 | JGI IMG/M metagenome (GOLD analysis project Ga0213882, IMG submission 160106) | Barbacenia macrantha exposed rock microbial communities from rupestrian grasslands, the National Park of Serra do Cipo, Brazil - ER_R09 ...
GGGGCTGAGAGCACGGACACGGATGGTCATAGTTCGAGATCCTCGGCAGGACGATGCTCCTCCGTAAACCATCCGTAACCGAGAAAGTTCGTTTAAACTTGCCGGATGCACCACTAAGTTCGACTTTGGCCATTTGGTGCCGGGGTCATGCAGCGTGGCAAAGGGCATAAGCAATGCCCTCGCGCAGACGTCTCGGGAGTTTTCGGCTGTCTGATCTGGTGCGCGACATGGAAAAACCTTGAGCGGCCCAGATTTCCTGACGCACGGCGGCGAGGGTATCGGTGAAGGTTGGTTGCGTCTTGCGGTACCAGGCCGCGGCCGCGACGGCGCGCTTGGTATGGCTACTGAGCCGGCTGCCGAGCAGGGCAGTGAGGGAGAACAGGCCCAGCAGGCAGGGCGTAGTGCGGGCGATGGCGCGATCCGACCACTGGCGCTGGGTCTCGAGCCCGAGATGATCACGCGCCTCACGGAAGGTGACCTCGACGGGCCAGCGCTGGACGAACCAGCGGATGATCTGCAAAGCCTCGCGGCCGGGATCGGTGCACAGTAGCGCCTGCGGATCGAATTGCCCCTCGGGATCGCGCACCAGCACCCAGCGGAGCGGCACGGGCGGCCGCCCGCTGTGAAACCACACGGCGGTTTGCGAGCAGATCTCGAGGCGGCGCTCGGGCGTGCCATACCAGCCGGTGATACTGACCGGGTGCCAGGCGGTGGCGGGATCCGCCAGCACCTGCGCCAGCGTGGGCCGGCGGGCGCCCTTCTTGCGCGGCCGTCCCGTGGTCCCGGGCGTGCGCGGCGGCGCCGGTTCGTAGAGCGCGGCATCCAGGCGCCGGCGGGGGACGCCGATCAGATCGTGGCGGACCAGCGCGGCCAGCCGCTCGAGCGCGGCGAAGCTGCTGTCACCGAGCAGCACGAGCTCACGCCCGGGCAGCCAGCGGCGGGCTCGCAAGGCGATCTGCCGGGCCCAGTCGGTCAGCATCTTGTGCCGCAGGCCACGGTCGCGGCAATACCGCTCGGAGGGCGCCAGCACGGTCAGGAACGGCAAGGCCCAGACCCGCCCCGCCCAGGCGATCGGCACCAGCAGCATCAGGCTGAGCCAGCGCAGACCCGAGGTCTTGACAAAGACCGCCTTTGACGAGCGCACCGGGTCGCGATCGATCCGCTTGGCGCTGATCCGCTTGCCGCGGCGCCGCTCGATGGTGTCATCGATGCCCAGCAATACCGGGCCGCGGGGCACAAAGGCTGCCAGCAGCATGTCGAACAGCAGGCGCGTTCCAATTCGGCTGCGCCAGACGGCGCGGTTCAGCACCCGATGATAGCTGACGAAGTGCCGCTCCCAGCGCAGGCCGATCATCCGCAGAATGGCGCACACCGTGCGCTGGCCGGGGGTCAGCAGCGCACCCAGCAGCAGCATCTGTGCATGGCGCCACGTCCGGTCCTGCGCAAACAGCGCGGCAAATGGTAGGATCACAGCGGCGAAGCGAGCGGGCAGACGCAGCATAGCGTCATCTCCTGACAGAGACCCGCCGGCTTACCCCCATCCGCTTCGTCACCCAATATCCTCGTGATACTGCCCAAATGGCCAAAGTCGAAGTAAGGATAAGGCGGGTAATAGTACGGAAAGCCGATAGGAAAACCAAAACCGAAACCAATGAACACCCGGGCCTCGGCCGGGGTAGAGGCTAACAACGCAGCTCCAAAGCCTAGCGCCATAAGAACTGCTGCAATACCCCTACCGCTTCCCGAGCGCCCCTTTATCGGTATCGTCATCGGAAACCCCGGAGTAGTTGTTCATGATAACGAGCAGGTTCCGACAAATGTTCCTATCCAATCACGCGAAGATTGCTCCTACAGAATTCCATGTACGTTGATTTAACTGCCAGCTGAACCGGCTCTGTCATGCCCGAGCATTGGCTATAATGGATAGTTATAACCAATTGGTAACATGGTGAAATGGCAACGCATCAGAGTCCCAAACAGAACCGGGAAGCCGAAGCGATAGCCGAAAGCACTTCCGCTATTACACGAATACAGACAAGGCTCCTAATCATTCGCAGACCGCATCCGGCGGCATCGATCGTCGATTTAAGCGCACACCATCCCATCGAGTTGCCAATCGGGAGTGATAATGAAGACCTTGTCTGTGGTGCGTGCGGCACGGTTGCATTGGCGAATTGGTCTCAATCGTCCACTGCCGAACACCTCGTCGTCGATAGCCAGATGTTGATCAGATGCGGGAGGTGCCGAACTTACAACGTCGTACCGACCGCGCGGTTGGCTGAGGAGCCACGAGAGGTCCTGAGAATGGTCGATAATCGACTGAGGGGCCTCTACATACGTGGCAACTCAATCAGCCGTTGCTGATCCAATTCCACAGCACCTCGTTGCCGGCCGAGGGCCCGTGATGCACAAGCCCTGATCTGATCACTCGCACGCCGAAGATGGTCAAGCGGCTTCGCCGGCCAGCGCCTCGGCCAGATCCCGGCCTGCCTACATCACTAGCCGACCGCCGACGATGAATAGAGAGGCGGCGAGGATAAATCGTAAGACCCAATCAGAGACGCGAATTGTCATCCAGCTGCCGACAACGATACCGGGGATGGAACCCGTCAGCAGGGAGCCGAGAATGCCGGTATCGACAGAACCGAGGATCCAATGGCCGGTACCCGCGATCAAGGTCAGTGGTACAGCATGCGCGATATCAGAGCCAACAATGCGGGGCATGGAAAGCTCCGGATAGAGAATGATTAGCGCGGTCACGCCGATAGCTCCAGCTCCGACCGACGAGATCGAAACCAGCACACCGAGAATCCCACCCATGACTACCGTCAGGGTATCGGCGCGTCGGCGGCGCAGGCCAGGAAAGTGAGCGCCAAAGTAGGCAAGCAGTGACGCACGAAACACCAACGCCAGGGCCGTAACCAGCAGCGCAGCTCCGAGAGCGCGGGAGGTCAGACGGGCAGCGTGAGCGCCGCTTAAGTCAAATAGCGAAAGGGCACCGAGAGTGACGATCGCCATCGGTATGCTACCGGTGGACAGATGGCGGACCACGCGCCAGTCGACCGTGTGCGTATAGCCGTGCACGACCGTGCCCACGCTTTTGGTCACGGCGGCGTAGAGCAGGTCTGTCCCGACCGCAACTACTGGGTGGATCCCGAACAACAGGATCAGGAGCGGAGTCATCAATGATCCGCCGCCGACTCCGGTCATTCCGACAAGCGCGCCGACGCAGAATCCGGCTAGCGCGTAGGACGCGAGCATCTCATCTGCTGCGAGAAAACATACTTGAACATAATTGAGAACCGATTGGAAGGCGAGGCTCAACAAACAGCTTTACATTGAATTCCTGTGTGCATTTCACCATCCTGGGTATTCTGTGGCGGGCTGAACCGCCGCCTGGGAGGCATCGATCGAAACGGTCTCGATCTGGCAGAACGTGATGGCGCACTTCGAGCAGCTCGAAAAGCACCTGCTCGATGAAATCCTGGTTTTTGCCAATCTTATTCAAATTCCTGCCGTCATTTTGACGGGGGGCGTCGCATGGCTCGTTTGCCAGCCGATCCTATCCTGGGTAGTGGCCTGGATCAGGCGGGTTCCGGAGGGCCACCACCTCGACTGGATCGTACATCACCGGTCGTGGGCAGCGGAGCGGCTGGTACCGCTGATCACCCCAACCGCCTGGGCCATCGGGCTGTGGATCTCCGTCGCGGTCGCCGAGCGTGCCGGCTGGCCCCACCTTGTCACTCAAACCGCCGTCAACTTGCTGGTCGCATGGCTGGTGATCCGGCTGGCGGCGGCGGTCGTTCCATACGCCGCGTTAGCGCGGCTTATCGCAGTGCTTGCTTGGGTGGTGGCGGCACTCAACATCGTGCATCTGCTCGGTCCAACGCTGGCCTTTCTCGATAGCGTCGCGGTCGTCGTGGGCGGCCTCAGGGTCTCGATCCTGACCGTTGTCCAAGGCGTGCTCTCGCTCGTGATGCTGCTGTGGGCCGCTACAATCGGGTCCAATCTGTTCGAACGCCGCATCACCCAGGTTTCCCACATCACTCCGCGGGCCCGGGTGCTGCTCGGCAAGCTCATCAAAACGACACTTGTCACCTTGGCGGTCGTGCTTTCGTTGACCAGCATCGGTGTCGATCTCACCACTTTCGCGCTATTTACTGGGGCACTCGGGGTTGGCGTCGGGCTCGGACTGCAGCGCACCGTCTCCAATCTGTTCAGCGGCATCGTGTTGCTGCTCGACAAATCGATCAAGCCAGGGGATGTAATCGAAGTCGGCGGGACTTACGGCTGGGTGTCCTCCTTGGGGGCGCGGTATGTGGCTGTCGAGACACGCGACGGCACCGAGTATCTGATCCCCAACGAGGACATCATCACCCACCAAGTCGTCAACTGGTCGCATCGCAGTGACCGGGTTCGGCTGAAAGTACCGGTGCGGGTGCCGCACGATTCTGATATCGATCAGGCCCTTGCCCTGATGCGCGAGGCGGCGGACTACCCCGCGCGCGTCCTTGCTGCGCCCACCCCCAACGCGCTGATCATGGCATTCGGCGAGACCGCGATCGAACTCGAGTTGCGGTTCTGGATAGAGGACGCGCACAACGGCGTGCACAACGTCAAGAGCGAAGTCCTCCACGAGATCTGGCGGTTGTTTCGTCAAGAGGGCATTCAGATCCCTTATCCTAAACGGGATTTGTACGTGCGCTCCGATTTGCGGATTTGACGTTGCGCGGAAGCCTGTCATCACCATCCTGGGCAGGCGCGTTACCTGGGCGACTGCAAGACTGTAAGGTGAGATCGACAGTAAGCGCTCGGTGAGGAAGCCCCTGCCGCGCCGGAGCATTGGCTATAATAGGTAGTTATAGCCAATGGATAAGAGGACAGGTGCTATGTTTTGAGAGCCTGAGATCCTCAGGACCGTTGCATAATCGACGATCGTGAAATTTGACAAATTTCGCTTGGTTAAAGAACACATTCGCGAGGATGATCATTGATCAAGGCCAATTATAGAGAACGGCCAAAGTTAATGCTCAAGGAGCACACATGGCCGATGAGGCCTCGGCGCCTGAGGGCGATTTCAATCAGGTCATGCGCATTGTCAGCAGTTAGGTGCGGCATCATCAGCTCGGACCCGAGCAGCTCGTCGAATTGATTAGGCAGGTGCATCGCGCGCTTGCCAGTCTTGGGCAAGCCGCGCTGCCGATGGCGGAGCCCCGCCAGCCGGCGGTACCGATCCGGCAATCGGTACGGCCCGAGTACGTCGTATGCCTCGAGTGCGGGTTTCATGCCAAAATCCTGCGCCGGCATCTACGGGTGGAGCACGGGCTCAGCGTCGACGAGTATCGGACCCGCTGGAATTTGCGGTCTGATCATCCGGTGATCTCACCCGCCTATTCGCAGCGCCGTGCGCAATGGCTAAGGAAATTAGGCTTGGCCGCCGGCGCCGCTCGGTCGAAATGCTAGTCGCACGAACTCGGCGGAGACGTCGGCAGCGACCAACGACAGAATAGGGAGACACCGTCCTGGAGACACCGCGCACCCGCCCAATGTGGGTTAAGGATAGGGAAGAAATTCTAACAGTCGTTATGACCGAGCCGCGGCTTGGGTTAGGGCGGAGACGATATCGGCCTTTAATCTAGAAACTAGCACAGTCAGCCGGTCAGTTTATCACACTGCCGGATCGGGTTTCCGTGCCGCGCTCTCGTGCCACATTTGCCGCCGTGCCTCGTCAATGTCATCGTCTGTCCAGTCGTCCCAATCGCCGCCGTACATCTCGCGAAGCTGTTCTTCCTCCACAGCGCTTTTGTGCCGCTCCCACTCATAATCAATGGACGGCAACGGTGGCAATTGCGGCGCAGCCTTGCGGTTCTGGCGCAGCCGCACCCTGCCCTTACGGCGGTGTTTGCTCCTCGGCATGCTGTGGCTTGTGCTGCCTTCCGGCGTTGTCGTCATCGGTCAAGGTTCTGGCACTGGCCGGGGCGGCTGTCAAAATGGCGCAGTCTGGGTCTTATAGAATCGCCTCACAGCAGCAAGTATGGGGTCAAGGCAGCGACAGCCGAGTAGAGACGTAATGGCCATGCGGCGGCTTAGGTTTGGGCGGATCAGATATCCGCCTATCGGACACCTCGAATAGCTGGAGACACTGTTGGCGAAGTTGTTCACTACGTGCAGGGCTCATGCATGAGATCGCTCTGGTAGCTGAGCCTGCTCGGCAACACGATCATCGGTTTAGCAACAGCTGCATCTCTCAGCGCTGATGAGGACTCACAGCTGCCAGACCCTGAATCATAATCAACCTTTGGTTTCTCATACGTGAGCCCTGGTACCGCTCGCCGACTTCGCCAACAGTAGACCCGATGCAAAAGTCGGAGTGTAAAGATCGGCAAAGCCAAGGCTGCGGCATACCGGTGATCAGAAGCCAGAGGCGATGTTGACGATGCCGGCAACGAGGGCGAACTTGGCGGCATAGGTCATTTTGGGATAGCGGAAGCGTTCGGCGAGGAGCCGGAAAGTCTTGATCTGAGCGATTTTGTGCTCGATGCGGACGCGGAAACGGCTCAGCGCGTGGTTGTAGGCGCGTTCGTCCTTTGTCAGCGGTTTCTTTTTACTTTTCTTGTAGGGCAGTTCGGTATGGGGATGATCTTGCTGCAACCCCTGATCGCCGCTGTCGACATAGACATGAGCGTCTTTCGGGATCGGTGGCCCGCGTCGTCGGAGGGTGAGGTCATGCACGCTACCCGGTGCGGGTCTTGAGACGCTGACGATCCTGCCGGGCTCCGTAATGGCGATTTCGGTCTTGATGGTATGGCGTTTTTTCTTGCCGGAATACCAGCAGCGTTGCTTGCGGCCGGGCCGTTGGATCGGCTGCTCGGTGCCGTCGAAGATGAGTGCCGCTGCGTCCTCGCGGCTCACCCGGATGGCGCGTTTGACGCCCAGAACCCGCGCCGCCAAGTTCTCGATCCGCCGCATCGCGCGACGGATGACCGATTGATCAGTTCCGTAGAGACAGGCCACAAAATTCTGCGTGAGGGCGCCGCGATAGAGCAACAATAAAACCAGCAAATGATCCTCAAGCTCGCCCACACGCCACGGACGGCCCGACCGCTTCTTGGCCGCAACGATCCGCTCCCGCCAATGCGGGCGCAGACGTTCGATCATAGTTTGGAATACCTCCGGCGTGACGCCGGTTAATGCACGGAATTGCCTCTTATGCCGAAACCCGGCATAGCTAAAATGTTTCATCGGAAGGGGCCTCCACACCTTCCTTGAATCATTGATCCATTAACAAAGATTCAACCCGACTTTTGCATAGAGTCTAGTGTCGCTGGATTTTAGGAGGCGGTTAGGGGCACGGGCGGGAGCGGCTGTGGTGCACAGATCCGCTAATGGTGCTTGGGATGGGATCGGCATAGGAGAGCGTCTCTTTCCTGATCCGGATGCCTGCCGTGCCGTTCAAGCTGAACCAGGACCGCCGTCTATTCCACAACAGCGCCACAAGGTGACCAACTGATCGGATTACGAAGCCGGTTTGCGTCAGCGCGGTAGCTTGACCATTTGGTTCACCGGGAAGCAATCGCAGCGTGGGCAGCAAAGCCATACCTCGCAGGTACGGAACCACGCGAGCTGCTAAGCTCTCCGGATGGAAGCCGGTTCACTCGACATCTCTTTCTATAAGCACGCGCTCATCGTCCTCGGCGCCGCCGGTGTTGTCATTCCGCTGTTTCATCGCCTGCATATCAGCTCGGTCCTTGGTTTCATTCTTGTCGGCATCGTCGTCGGCCCCTTCGGGCTCGCCTCACTCACGTCCCATCTGTCTTGGCTCTCGGCGATCACAATCAGTCAGCCGCAAGCAATCGAGCCGATCGCGCGGCTCGGCGTTGTGCTGCTGCTGTTCATGATCGGTTTGGAACTGTCGTTTGAGCGACTATGGGTCATGCGCCGGCTGGTGTTTGGCCTCGGCGCCTTGCAGGTGGTGCTGTGTGCCGCGATGCTGGCCGCTGCAGCGGCAATGCTCCGGTATGGCCGGATCAGTGCCGTAGTGATCGGCCTCGCATTGGCGATGTCGTCCACCGCGGTGGTGCTCCAGGTGCTATCGGAAGAAAAGCGCCTCAACACCTCTGTCGGCCGCACCAGTTTCGGCATCCTGCTGTTTCAGGATCTGGCCGTGGTGCCGGTGTTGTTCGTTCTGAGTATGATTGCTCCGACTACTCATGCCGGCAACGCCGCCGGTTTCGGCCTCGTCGTCGGCCAGGCATTGCTGGCGGTCGCTGCGATCGTTGCCCTCGGCCGCTTGGTGCTGCGGCCGCTATTCCGCAGCGTGGCCCGCACCCGCAGTGAGGAAGTGTTCGTCGCGGCGTGCCTGTTGGTGGTGATCGTTACTGGTCTTGCCACCGCAGTCGCCGGTCTCTCGATGGCTCTCGGCGCGTTGATTGGCGGGCTCCTGCTGGCCGGCACGGAATATCGCCGGCAAGTTGAGGTCACGATCGAGCCCTTCAAGGGCCTCTCCGTCGGCGTCTTCCTGATCACCGTAGGCATGAGCCTGGACATCCGCACAATTGGTGCCCACCCATCGCTCGTCTTGATAACCACCGGCGGCCTGGTGCTGCTGAAATTTCTGGTCGTCACTATATTGTCGCGGGCCTCTGGCCTGAACTGGGCGAATAGCCTCCATACCGGCCTGCTGCTTGGCCCTGGCGGTGAGTTTGCCTTTGTCATCGTGGCGACGGCTCGCGGCGAACATCTGTTGACGCCGGACACCGCGAGCGTGATGTTGTTTGTCACCGCCCTGACAATGGCGAGCATCCCGCTGCTGTCGAGAGTGGGCGATCGTATCGCGTCTCGCTTGGCGCTTAAAACACTGGTAGACCCGACGATGCTGGTGCCCGAAGTTTCCGATGCGCTGCCGCGGGTGATTGTCGCCGGGTTTGGCCGGGTTGGGCAGACGGTCGCGGCGATGCTTGAGATGCACAAGGTGCCGTATGTCGCAATCGATCGCGACCCCGATCGCGTGGCCCGTCAACGCAAGTATGGCGCACCAGTATATTTCGGAGACATTACGCAGCTTGAGTTGCTGCGGCGCTTGCATCTGGAGACCGCGCGCGCCTTGGTGGTAACCCTCGACGATCCCACCGCGGCCGACGAACTGGTTGCCGGCGCAAGGGTGGTGCGAGAAGACTTGATTATTATCGCGCGCGCCCGGGATGCGCGCCACGCCGCCCACCTTTATCGCATCGGCGCCACCGATGCTGTGCCGGAAACGATTGAGGCAAGCCTGCAACTCTCCGAGGCTGTGCTGGTCGATGTCGGCGTTCCGATGGGGCCGGTCATCGCCTCGATCCACGAAAAGCGCGCCGCACTGCAGACGGAAATCCGGGCGATGGCGCCCGGTGCCGAAATCCGCGCTCTAGGATACCGGAGGCTGCGCAACCGGCTGTGATTGGTTTCTGCCACTCGCGATCGGCGTGCAACCACGGACGCGCGTGATGATCCGGTGACTTAGCCGAACTCGGTGCTAAGGTTCACTGTCGGTGGGTTGCCACCAATCGGCGTCTCGGCGCAGAACCGACAATGGCGGGGGACAGCAACATGGAAAGCACCATTCGAGCGGCGCAGCTGCCCCGACCCGAACGGCGCCTCATTCCGGCCGCCGCCACTCTGACCGCGCTCGGCGTCGTCTACGGCGATATCGGCACCAGCACGCTCTACGGGTTCAAACAGGCTGCAGATGCGGCGGGACGGATCGCGCCGGAAACCATTATCGGGATTGTGTCCGTCATCGTCTGGGCGCTGGTGCTGATCGTATCGTTCAAATACGCCATTCTGATTATGCGCGCCGACAACCGCGGCGAGGGCGGCATTATCGCGTTGTTGGCATTGCTCGATGTCCGCCATGCGCCCCGGGGGAGTTGGCGCGCCTCGCTGATGATTGTTGGTCTGATCGGCGCCGCCTTGCTCTATGGCGATGGTGTCATCACCCCGGCGATTTCCGTGCTCAGCGCCGTCGAGGGTCTAAAACTCGACGCGCCCGCGCTCGCGCCTGTCGTCGTCCCGATCAGTGTCGCAATCCTGGTCGGCCTGTTTTTGATCCAGCGCAAGGGAACAAATTTCATTGGCGGCATCTTTGGGCCGGTCATGCTGATCTGGTTTGTGACGATCGGCGTGCTGGGTCTGCGCGGCATTCTCGGTGCGCCACAAATCTTGTCCGCACTGAGCCCGCACCATGCATTGATCTATTTGGCCCATTCGCGCCTAGGAATTGGCTTTGCGGTGCTCGGCGCTACTTTCCTGACGTTGACGGGTGCGGAGGCGATGTATGCCGATATGGGTCATTTCGGCCCACTGCCGATCCGTCTCGGATGGTTCGGGGTGGTGTTCCCGGCCTTGGCGCTCAATTATCTCGGCCAGGGAGCGTTGCTGCTCTCCGACCCGACTGCGGTCAAAAATCCATTCTATCTGCTGGCGCCGGGATGGACCCACTACCCTATGGTGGCATTTGCCACCGTCGCGACGATCATCGCATCACAGGCGATCATCTCCGGCGCCTATTCGCTGACCCAGCAAGCCATTCAGCTGGGGTTTCTGCCGCGCCTGCGCGTCTTCCATACCGCCAGCCGGGAGAAGGGGCAGATTTATATGCCGATGGTCAACTGGCTGCTCGCCGCCGGGACGCTCGGTGCGGTCGTCATGTTCGGCTCGTCGGATGCGTTGGGGGGCGCCTACGGCATTGCCGTTTCGATGCTAATGGCCGTGACCACGGTGCTGGCGGCCCTCGTTGCGCTGAAGTGGGGCTACAACCCATTCCTTGTCGCAGCTGTGAACGGATTTCTGCTGATCGTCGAGCTGGTTTTTGTTGCTGCCAACGCAACAAAGCTGCTCGCCGGCGGCTGGTTCCCACTGCTGATGGCCTGTGTCGTCGCGTTCCTGATGTTGACTTGGCGAACCGGTTACCAGTTGCTGGAGCTGCAGCGGTCGCGGTTACGCCAGCGTGAAGATGAATTCACCGATTGGGTGCTCGAGAGCCGTCCGATCCGACTGCCGGGAGCGGCCGCGATCTTTACCGCAGGAAGCTCAGGGATCCCGCTAGCGTTGACCCACCACCTCAGACACAATCGCGTGTTGCACGAGCGCATGCTCCTCGTCTCCACGACAACTGCCGACAACCCGCGGGTGGATGAGAAAGAGCGGGTGAAATTGATACCGGTCGTCGAGGGCATCACCCGGGTAGTGCTCCATTTCGGGTTTATGGAGCATCCGAACATCATGGAGGGGCTCAAGCTCGCCTGTCGCGACGCCACCCTGCACGGAATCGATCCTGAAAAGATTACATTTTATTCGCGCCGGTTCATGGTCGTGCCCAACGGCACTGTACCGGGAATGGCGGTTTGGCGTCAGCGCATCTTTGCAGCGATGCATCTCAATGCCAATCTGCCGGCCGCTTATTACGGCGTACCAACCTCACAAGTTGTCGAAGTCGGTCTCGAAGTCGAGATCTGATCCGTGCCGCTCAGAAAAGTGGCGATCCGGTATTGGCAGTACCAACGCTCTCGACAGATGATCCTTCGCGGCAGTATTTGTTGCATGATTAAAACCTTTAAAAAATGCAAAATAATAATTCGATTAGCTCGATTGTCAAGAAGGCCCGATTCTCTCAACCAGATCAGCGCAAAACTCGACTTATATCAAATCCCCCTGATTAGTACTCATGAGCCCAGTCCCGGAAGCCGATCGACATGATGGTCCAAGGTTGGTCGACGCGTCAGCCACGAATCGCCAGGAAATCCGTAGCTGATCAAGCTGGGCATCGAGCAGCTGACCGTAGGTGCTGACACGGGTGTCCTCAGGTGGCTTGTCAGGGCGTAGGTCGTAAAATCACCGGTTGGCAATACGCGATGAGCAAGGTCCGCAACGCGACGGCGACATAATGCAGTACCTCGTGATCTTATTGAAAAGGCAGATCTTTTTGTCGCGGATCGGGTGATATTGCGCGGCCATTCGCAATCGCGCACCGCAGCGCCGGGCGATCGAGATCGTCTTCCCGGATCAGGTAGGGTGTGCCGGTGCAGATCTGTCTCGCCGGCAGCAGCCCGTCACGGATCAGGCGCACAACCGTCATCTTGCTGACGCCGAGGCGGCGCGCCGCTTCGGACAGGACGAGCTCGTGCCGCGCCTCCCGTTCGCCCTCACGATAGACCGCAATGCGGTGAGTGCCGCGGAAGTTGCAGACGCGCAGCTGGGTCCAGGTCAGCCCCTTGGCCGAGCGTATGCCAAGCCGATTGAGAACCAGGGCAATCCGGTGATCGGGCAGCACGCGAGCAAGCTCGCGGACCAGCTCCTCGGTCGCGGCTTCGGTCTTCCAGCGATTTTGACCGGTGCGGTATTTGATCACTTCGAGGCGCGTGTGGTCTCCGCCTTGCCAGTGGAGCACGAGGCACAGACGGGCGTCCGCGACGGTGACGACAATCTCTTTAAGAACGGCGTGCAGGATGCGCTTGCGGGTTTCGGTGGACGCGGCGGGATGATTCCACAGCTGCGGCAAGTCATCGGCGAGCACCATCAACCGGGCGCGCTCGTCCTCGCCAAGTGCGCTTGGCGGCTCCTCATGCAGGCTGCGGATCTGGTCCTCGAGCCGCGCGACCGCAGTGAGACGCTCATTCCACCGGCGTTCGAGCTCACCGGCAACCAGCCGATTGTCGGGATCGACCGCATCATATTGCCGGCGCGCAAGGTTTGCCTCATAGCGTGCTTGTTCCAAGGCGAGTTCGCTCTGCCGGCGGCGCTCAGCAGTGGCCTGCTCGCGATCGGCAATCAACTGCAATGCCGCCTCGATGGCTAGTGGCGAGATTGCGCGCAGGACTTCCACCGACACCGCAGCATCGATGCGTCCATTGCTGAAGACGATGCACTTCTGGTCAGCCGAGTAGCCGGCCTCTGTACAGCAGATATAACGCGCCCCGTGCCGCGCATTGTGCAGGACCTTGAGCTTGCGTCCGCAATGCCCGCACCGCAGTAATCCCGCGAGAAGCCCATCGCCATTGCGCACCGCGCCTGGCACCATCGCCCCCTTCATGTTGGCGTTGCCGGCAATCATCGTCTGGTTGCGAGCATACTCCGCCCATGAGATGTAGCCATCGTGGTGGTCCCGAATCAGCACCTCCCAATCCTCTTGTCGCCGCATCACACCGTGCGTGATGACTTTGCGGCCGCCTTCAAACCGGGCTCGGGTGTAGGTGCGGCCATAGACATAAGCGCCGGCATAGACCGGATTGGTCAGCAGCCGGTGAACACTATGGTAACGCGGCGGCCGCCACTGCACGGTCTGCCCTTGTCGACCGTAGACGGCAACCGGTAGGTCTATGCCCTCCTGCCGCAGCCACAAGACGAGCTGGCGCACGCTGCCGATCTCGGCGAATTTACGGAACACAAGAGACAGCGCTTCGCGAATACGCCGATCGGGGTCCTGCTCCAGGCGATCACCAGCCCCCCGCCGGTAGCCGATCGCGACCGTTGTATGCAGATCGCCGCGCGCCGCCTTCAGCCGCAACGCCTCGCGCGAACGCTGGCGGAAAACCGACAGTTCGAGTTCGCTGAATGCTCCTTTCATGCCGAGCAGCAGCCGGTCGTTGACCTGGCACGGATCATAGATCCCATCCTCGTCGATGATCAGGCTATTCACAAAGGCGCAGAATTCCAACAGCGTGTGCCAGTCGCGACCATTGCGGGCCAAGCGCGACGCCTCGATCGCCAGCACCGCACCCGCGCTACCGGCACAGATCGCCGCGATGAGACGTTCAAAGCCGGGTCGCAGTTGACCGCTCCCCGACCGGCCGAGATCATCGTCGATAACAATGACGTTCTCCCAGCCGAGCGAGCGCGCCCGGCTAGCCAAGGCATATTGCCGGCGGCGGCTCTCGGGGTTGTTGAGCAGCTGATCCGGCGTCGACTGTCGAACGTAGACATAGGCGTCGCGCGCCAGATGCTCCGCGGTGATCTTATTCATCGCCGACCTCGACTGGCCGCGCCGGATCGGCGACGAGGCACTCCGCGATCAGGAGCTTTAGCTGGCGTCTCACTTCCGCTCGAATCGCCGGCGGGATCCGGCTTTCTTCGAGCGCGTTGGCCGCGCGCACCAGCAGATCGCGCTGCCGGCGCCCGGCGGGCTGGTTCCTCATCGCACCCCTCCCTCATCATCAGCGACGATGACAAGGATAGGAGCGCACCATCAATCACGTCGCGGAGCAGGCCCAGTGCCGCACGCGTCAGCCGGGTGTCTTGACAATCGCCAGCTGCGCTGCCCAGGGCTCGGTCATCCAAACCGGCAACAACGCACGCCTGCCGTCAGGCTGATCGATGACAAAATGAGCGCTGCCGCCATATTGCAGCACGCGCACCACAACGACGCGCTCGCCGGCTCGCGGATGGTGAGGGTAGAGGATCAGAACGTCAAAGGGGTGTTCCTGGGCAGTATCTCGTGCTCTCGAAAGGGACGATGAAGAGACCGTCGCCGGATTGCGCGGCAACGACGGGGTTGCGCCGAAAACGGACATTGCGGCTATGGCGCCGGAGGTTCCGAGTTCGACTCTGAGCAGCTGTTCGAGAATTTTAACAAGCTTGAAGAAGCAGGTGGGCTGGCCCCCGGACGGAATGTTGCCCCAGCCGGAAGCCCGGGCCGTATAACACAAGCTGTCGACCGGCGTATGCCACGCCTTATGCGCGTGCCGTCATGCCTCCTCGCGGCACTCGACGAGCGATCTATAGAGTTCGATTGTTCGTTGAGCGATTGCGTCCCAGCTGAAATGCGCGATCACCCGCTTACGACCCTGGATGCCGAACTGTTGGCGCAAAGTGGGTTCGCAGGCGAGCCGGTTGATGGCTTGGGCGAGCTCGTGGGAGAACGCGACCGGGTCCACCGGATCGAAGGTGCCCGGCTGGAGATGGGGATCGACGAGAAGACCGGTCTCATCTGGAAGGATGACCTCGGGGATTCCGCCGACCGCCGAAGCAACCACCGCCGTCTCGCAGGCCATCGCTTCGAGATTGGTGATGCCGAAAGGCTCGTAGACAGACGGACAACAGAATACAGCAGCATGCGAGTAGAGCTGGATCACATCCGGCCGCGACACCGTCTCACGTACCCAGATTACAGCTGGCCGCTGTGCCGCAGCTCGGGCGACGCCGTCCGCCATCTCCCGCGCAATCTCCGGCGTATCCGGCGCCCCGGCGCAGAGCACGATTTGCAGGTTGGGGTCGATCGCCGGAATCGCGTTCACCAAGTGCATGATCCCCTTCTGCCTGGTGATCCGGCCGACGAAAAGGAGGTAAGGCCGTCCCGGGTCGATGCCATACCGGATCAAGGCGTCGCGCTCCTCGACCGGCCGATATTCATTGGGATCGATGCCGTTATGTATGACGTGGACCCGCTCGGGTTGGACATTGAATAGGCGCAGCACATCCTGGCGCGTTTCGCGCGACACCGCGACGATCGCATTGGCCTGCTCGATCGCGGTACGCTCCATCCAGGCACTGAGGTGATAGCCGTTGCCGAGCTGCTCGACCTTCCACGGGCGGAGCGGCTCGAGCGAGTGGATTGTGAGCACGTACGGTACGTTCCAGAGTTTGCTCGCCAGGACACCACCCATGTCGGTGTACCAAGTGTGGCAGTGCACCACATCGGCATCGAGCCGGTCCTTGGCCATCGCCAGCGAGCGGGCGAACGCGTCGACAGCGCTGGCAAATCGCGGGTCGGTATGCTCTTTTGCCTCCGGCCATTCAGCGTAGGCGCGTACGGCCGGGTTGGCCGCGGTGGTCTCCTGGTCGCCGAAGCACCGCACCTCGACCTTGATTTGCCTAGCGAGCGCCCGGCTGAGATACTCCACGTGCACGCCAGCCCCGCCGTAGACATGAGGCGGGTATTCCTTGCTGAAGAGGGTGACCTTGTTCAGCGTACGCATTTGCCTCCCTTTTGAATGTCAATCTCGGCCGGCGCCGATGAAGCTGGTGCGCTGGCGCGGAGCTCGAAACCGAGGGCGGCGCCCTCTGGGTCCTCACGCAACAAGCATAGGCCCATTCATCGCCACCGGTGCCGGTCTTGTTCAAGGGTCGAAAGCTGCTATACAGCCCCTTTCTGAAACTAGTGCTTAGTTGCATTGAAATACGATATTTTGTATGACATCTAAATGCTACGCCGTTTGTCCGGTGAAAGCGGAAGGTCAAAGGCTTACAAGTGCGTCATACTATCGTCAATTTATGAAATTAGACACTAGACCATGTGCACAATACGCACACTACGATTTATGCCAGTGCATCGCTGTATCACGCCAGCGAGGGAAGTGCGGGTGAGCGATAGCCAGCGCGCTTGACTACAGCTGTTAGAATCGTGACACCGCAAGGAACGACGCTGTCCAGCCCGACCCGGCCGACTTTGCCGCCGCCGTGGATGACGGCTTCGGGGCATGGGCCGGCCTTCTGCCAGCAGAAGGGAACGACCGCTGAAGGGGCGTTACCGGCCATAAGCTGGCATTGCTCCGACGCCGCCGAAGGTCGGCCACGAGGACTGTGCAGGGTGTCTCTCTATGCAATGCGGCATCTTGGTTATTGCAGTAACCCTTGCGGCGTCATGAATTTTTTGGTTCTCGAAAACCATTCCTTTTCCGCCCCCGGATAGCACCACATAACGTTTATGTGGTGTTATTTTTGGACGAAAAATGCTGACGCTCACGCTGCCCTCTCTGTCATCACGCTCTACTTACCGCGCGGCAAGCGTACGGTGAACTCGGTGAACGCGCCAACCTCGCTGTCGACCTCGA
>Ga0213882_10000352_pt1 | contig 16791 bp, 8 predicted proteins | sample BarmaccoBMER_R09_FD_160106 | JGI IMG/M metagenome (GOLD analysis project Ga0213882, IMG submission 160106) | Barbacenia macrantha exposed rock microbial communities from rupestrian grasslands, the National Park of Serra do Cipo, Brazil - ER_R09 ...
TCTCCTTCAGGCGAATCAGCACTACACCGGCAGTAGCCCGAACGACCTGGTGCTGTCGCATGATGAGCGAACTCTGTACGTCACCAATGGCGCATCCAATTCGGTGGCCATTATTCAATTAGGCGGCGATCATCATCCACCTTCGGTTCTCGGCCTGATTCCAACCGCCTGGTTTCCAACCGCGATCAGAATTAGCCCTGACGACCGCTTGCTTTACGTCGTAAACAGCAAGACCGTCCCGGGCCCCAATCCGCAATTGCACACCCATGTCCAGCTCAAACCGGGCATGAGGCCTGGACCGGCCGAAACCGTAAATTCAAAAAATCAGTATATTTTCCAGTTAGAAAAAGCTGGGCTGTTGGCTTTTCCCATTCCGGATCAGCGAACGCTTGCGCGCTTGACAGACTTGGTCGGGCACAACAACGAGTTCTCAGTTCCTCGAAATAAACAAGACGAACAGACCATGGCCGAACTGCGGGAGCGCATCAAGCACGTCATCTACATCATTAAGGAAAATCGGACATACGACCAGATTCTGGGTGATTTGGGCCGGGGGAATGGCGACCCATCACTGACCGAATTCGGTGAAGGGATTACGCCGAATTTCCACAAGATTGCCCGGAAATTTGTGGATCTGGACAACTTCTACAACTCAGGCGAAGTAAGCGGTGATGGATGGCCTTGGAGCACATCAGGCCGCGAATCTGACTACGGCGAGAAAGCCGTTGTTTTGAATTATGCGGACCGCGGAACTGACTACGAATACGAGGGACTCAACCGCGATATCAACGTAGGTCTTGCGACGCTGGCCGAACGAAAACGGGCAAACTCCAAGACTCCCGACGATCCGGATCTCTTGCCCGGCGCGATCAACGTTGTTGCTCCGGACGGCCCCAAAGGCACTCCGGAAGAAAAGGGTTACATTTGGGACGCTGTTCTTCGCGCAGGTCTGACGTTCCGCGAATACGGTTGCATGAGCGACACGGTCCTCAATGCGCCACGGGAGCCGTATCCGTTTAAGGCTCATATCGTTGTTTCTCGCCCGGCAAACCCGGAGCTATACAAGTACGGCGATCCCTTTTACCGCGGCTTCGATCCCGGTTATCCCGATTTTTATCGTGAGGCGGAATGGGAGCGAGAATTTCAAGGCTACGTCGCAGGAGGTGATCTTCCCTCCTTTGAGATCGTTCAGCTTCAGGAGGACCACATGGGCGATTTTGCCGAGGCGATCTCGAAAGTGAATACTCCAGAAACTCAGCAGGCGGACAACGACTATGCTACGGCGCGCTTGATCGATCAGGTTGCCCACAGCCCTTACAAGGCCAGCACACTGATCTTCATCATTGAGGACGATTCCCAGGACGGCCCGGATCACGTCGATGCCCATCGCACGACGGCGTACGTCGTAGGCCCGTACGTGAAGCAAGGAGCGGTCATCTCTACTTTCTACACAACTGTTAATATGCTCCGCACAATCGAAGACGTATTGGGCCTGGAACACCTGAATCTCAATACGGCAACAACAGCACCGATGACAAACATCTTCGATTTGAATCAGACTGACTGGATCTTCGATGCGCAGCCTTCGTCCGTTCTGACGAAAACCGATCTGCCTCTCTCCGAAGCCGCTCGGCGCGAAGCGGAATCCGCCGCTCCGGTCAGAATCTCGCATAATTTTCGATATTGGGCAAGGAAAACGCGAGGCTTCAACTTCACCGAGGAAGACCGGGTTGATGCCGATCTCTTCAATCGTGTCGTCTGGGAGGGTCTCATGGACCGGCCCTATCCGGTTCGCCCTTGACCTCAAGGATCAGAAGTGGGAACCGGCGCGGGCGTAATCTCGACGTAGTCCAGAGAAGCGTTATCTCCCCCGTTCGGTGTGCCAATGATGCGAAGTTCATCATTCGGACGCAATGCCACGCCGGCAACTCGCTCGCGCGTGGATGTATCACTATTCGGGATCTTCGAAGGCAGACAGGCATTAGCGAGCCAGGATCTGATCATCTGGTCTCCTAGGAAGAGCTGAAATTTGGCGGTACCGCTGTTCTCGTCGAAATATTGGACGGCAATGTCGTACCACCCCGGCTTTCCTTTAAAAATGAAAGATGCGGTGCAGTCTGGCGCTTGCGCATTGCAGCCGATTGCTTTACCTCCGGACGCGTCTTCAGGCGGATGAACATCCTCCACTGTATAGCCGTTCAGCCGCATCGATTCCGCTTCGATGCGATTGGGAAAATGACCTGCCCGGCCCTTGACATCAGATATTCCCGATTCATTCAGAAACCACGTACAGATCGCATCGCGCCAGACAATTGCGTGTCCAGCCTGATACTCGAGTTTGGCGAGAACGGCCTCGTAGCGCTGGTCATCGATGCGACCTCGCAGGCCTTTCCACCATTGGACGAACTCCTGAGCTTCCGCCGCGGCTTGGCAGTGCGAATCGTACACGTGCTGAATGACCGTTTTTCCCGAGTGCAGAACATACGTGTACGGCACATGATGCATGAACAGCAGCAGATTGTCCGGACAAGTCTTTAGAGACTCGTACATCTGCGCCACCGCCGGCGGGTACTGACCGATATAGCCCGTGCCGGTTGCGATTGTGCGATCCATGCCGATTCCTTCGTGATCCGCTCGAATCCACTGGCCCCATCCGTTTCGTTCCGCGGATTCGATGTTGGGGCCGTAATGGCCGTGCAGAATATCCGTAAGCGTGCCAAGACCAAGCGGTCCAGTGTAGCCCTCGTAGACACGCCAGGATTCAAGCTGCAGCATCACGATTGTGTCAACGACATGGGCGTCATCACGGAAAGTCAATCGCGTCCATTCTTCCGTAATCCTTCGCGCAGGTAAATTCGGGTTCCAGGCGAGCCGGCCAAATCCGTACAGATTCGCGAGAGCTAGATCGTTGCCCAGCCAATTCAGGTCGCGTCCGACATTCGCAACGCCGACCAAGCCGCCGAGCGGGCGATCAAAGCTCTTGCCCGAGACGATAGCTTTGACCGGCGTATCGCCGCCGTTTACATGCAAATCGAAGTCAAGAATTTCCTTCCACATCGGTACCAGATAACAGACATGCCTCTGCTGTCCGGTGTACTCCTGCGTAATTTGCAGCTCGATCGTTTCGTTCGTATGCTGAAGCGCGCCGAAGAGAGGCGAGACTGGTTCCCGCACCTGGAAGTCGATCGGTCCATACTTGATTTGAAGGGCCGCATTGTCGGCGAACTTGCCATCCAGGACGTGAAAATTATCGTAAGCGGCGCGTGCGCGGTCGTTCTTGAGATTGCTCCAATCCATGTGGTGGTTGTAAACAAAGCCGCGATAGATCACGATGCCGCCATGCGGTTTCAGCGCCGCTGCAAGTACATTGGCGGCATCAGCGTGAGTGCGCCCGTATGTGGACGGACCTACACGGCCTTCAGAATCGGCTTTCAGGACGAATCCGGCGAAATCTGGAATAGCACGATAGATTTCGTCCGCCTTTGCTTTCCACCAAGCTGCTACGCGGGGATCGAGGGGGTCGAACGTATCCAAACCGCCAATGCTTTTTGGACTGCCTAGGTCCACTGAAATCGATAGCCGAACGCCCCAGGGCCGAAATGCACCGGCTATGCGGGCGAGTTCCGGCAGAAACTCATCCGTCAGGGCGCGCGGATTCGCGTTGACGTTGTTGACGGTGCACCCGTTTATTCCGATGGAGGCAAGCAGTCGCGCATAATCGGCGGCCTGCGTCAAATCCGGAACGACGTTATTGTTTTCGAAAAAGATCGAGCGGCCACCATAGCCCCGTTCAATGCTGCCGTCCAGATTGTCCCATTGGTTTACCCAGCGAATAGGGGCGGCTGGGTTGCGCTCTTCATCAATTTGGTCCACACGCTCGTGAAGCATCATTCGCCGCAGCAGCGTGAACGTTCCATACAGAACACCTCGGTCGTTAGGCGACGTTATCAGCAGGATGCGGCGACCTTGGGAACCAGTTGTTTTCATCCAGTAGCCATCCGTCATCAAACCAATGGGCAGCGGTATTGCAGGAAAGGCGTGCTTCACCGATTCCAGGGTGCCGAGCACAATCATGTCTTCCTGAACCGGCTTGTTGCTCGCCCGCAGTGTTCGGCCGAGCAGGCCCTGTACGCCGCGAATCAGCTCCTTCTGCGCAGCGGTCAGCGTGAACGAATCGTCAAGCTTTACAACTGTTGCAGGCAGCTCGGCATAAGCGCTGCGCAGCACCGCTTCATTGGCGGGCTGATAGCGGAGCCACGCGGCATAGCCCGTTTCTCCATTCGCGAGCATGGCACACGCGATCATGCAAACGAGCAGTGCTGAACCGGTTCGCTCCATTTACCTGTTAACCCCGGAGGCAAGATAACCGCCATCCACAATTAGGCATTGTCCTGTGATAAAGCTCGTTGCATCTGAAGCGAGGAGAACGGCCGCGCCGACGAGTTCGCGCGGCTGGCCGAACCGGCCCATCGGCGTTCGCATTAGAATCTCCCGGCCGCGTTCGGTGCCCATGAGTAGATGCGCATTCAGCTCGGTCGGAAAGACGCCGGGGGCAATCGCGTTAACGCAGATTCCCTCACGCGCCCACTCGCCTGCCAGGCTTCGCGTCAGGGAAAGCACCGCGGCTTTGGATGCGCAGTACGCGGAAACTTCATGAAATGCAACAAAAGAACCGAGAGAAGCGATCGTGATGATGCGGCCCGCCCCCGTTGCCTTCAGAGGTCCATAGAACTCCTGACAAGTATGAAAAATACCCGTCAGATTCGTATCGAATAAGTTCGACCATTCGTGCTCGGTAACCAACTGGCTTGGCTTGCGGAAGGTCTGGCCGGCTGCATTGACTAGAACGTGCACATGACCGAACTCCTCGAGCACCTTGTTACGAAGTTGCCGGATCGAGCCCCGATCGCGAATGTCAGCGCTCTGGAGCAGCGTTCCGCTTCCAAGACCTTTGATGTGATCGCAGATGCCGCCCAAGAGATCCGTCCGGCGGCCTGTCGGAATGACATTCGCGCCATGCTCCGCCAAACCGATCGCAATCTCCTTGGCTAGGCCGGATGTGGCGCCGAACACGACAGCCGTCCGGCCTGTCAAATCCAGACAATTTACTGGGGTCCGACCAGGCTGCTGCGCGCGTATATCCGTTATTTTCATGAGAGGGGTCAAACTCGCGGAAGACCGCTGCAATTGATTGTAGGGGTTGTCCCCAAAAAGACCGATGAGAATTTCGCTGTTCATCACCTGCTATAACGACACGCTGTTTCCGGAGACGGGTAAGGCGGTTGTGAAGGTGCTCGAAGGACTGGGCCACACAGTGGAATTTCGGTCCGCGCAAGCTTGTTGTGGACAAATGCACTACAATGCGGGCTACCAGACGCACGCCCTTCCGTTGATGGAGCATTTCGTGCTCGTTTTCGCTGGCGCTGAGACGATTTGCATTCCGTCATCGTCTTGCGTCGCGATGATTCGCGACCATTACCCGAAGATGGCATCACGTGCAGGTAATCCCGAGCTAGGAAGGCAAGTGGCCGATCTGTTGCCGCGCGTGTTCGAGTTCTCCGAACTCCTGGTGGACAAGCTGGGAATCACAGACGTTGGCGCTTTCTATCCGCACGCCGTGACGCTTCACCCGTCTTGCCATTCGCTCCGGTCTTTATGTGTTGGCGATAAGCCGGTGCGTTTGCTACAGAAAGTTCGAGGTTTAAGACTAGTTGAACTTCCGGATAGCGAGCAATGTTGTGGCTTTGGCGGCATGTTTGCTATCAAGAACGCAGACGTGTCCGCAGCGATGCTGTCAGAAAAGCTGGAGTGTATTTTGAATACTCAAGCAGAAGTTGTGACGGCGTTAGACAATTCGTGCTTGATGCACATCGAAGGGGGCTTGAGCCGCCGGCGCGCCGGCATTAAATGCGTTCACATTGCGGAAATTCTTGCCGGAACGGAGCCGGTTAGCCAGGCATGAGCGTCCGCGTCGGCCATGCCGCGGAAGCGGAAGATTTCCCAATGGCGGCGAAGAAGCTGCTTCAGAACAGGCAACTTCGGGATAATTTGCGCCACGCAACCGACGTGATACGCGGCAAGCGTGCCAAGGTGGTGAACGAGCTGCCCGATTGGGAAGAATTGCGATCCGCCGCTCACGAGGTGAAGGAGCATGTTCTTCGGTATCTCGGCTCTTATCTCGAGCAGTTTGAACAGAAGTGCAAGCAGGCTGGCGGGCAGGTTCACTGGGCACGCGATGCCAGTGAGGCGAACGGAATCATAGCTGGCATCATCAAGCGGCACGGCGAATCGGAGGTAATCAAGGTCAAAACAATGACGTCCGATGAAATGAGCTTGAACGACGCTCTGCAAGCTGCCGGAATTACGCCCTATGAAACGGACCTCGCGGACCTGATTATCCAGCTCGGGGAAGACGCCCCTTCGCACATTGTGGTACCAGCCCTTCACCGGAACAGGAGTGAGGTTCGCCAAATATTTCAGGAGAAAATGCACCTCAAGGATCTCGGTGACAGGCCGGAAGATCTGACTGCAGCTGCAAGGGAATACCTGCGCGAGAAGTTCTTGCGGGTGAAGATCGGTATCAGCGGCGCGAACTTTGCGATTGCCGAAAGTGGTTCTGTCGTGGTCGTTGAGTCGGAAGGCAATGGTCGGATGTGCGTATCGCTGCCGCGAGTTCTAATCACTATTGTCGGAATTGAAAAGATTCTTCCGCGATTCGAAGATCTCGAGATCTTTCTACAGTTGCTCCCGCGTTCCGCGACCGGAGAGCGGATGAATCCATACAACTCGATCTGGGCGGGTCCCAGTGGCACCGATGGGCCGCAAGAATTTCATGTTGTCCTGCTGGACAACGGCCGCACGAACGTTATGGCTGACCCTGAATCGAGTGAGACTCTGGACTGCATTCGATGTGGAGCATGTCTAAACGCATGCCCGGTTTATAGGCAAACTGGAGGACACGCCTACGGCTCCGTGTATGCCGGACCGATTGGCGCAATTCTCACCCCTCAGTTGCAGGCATTGGAGCATTCGCAATCACTGCCTTACGCTTCCTCTCTGTGCGGAGCCTGTTATGAGGTGTGCCCCGTAAAAATCAACATTCCTGACATCTTGATTCATCTTCGCGGCGAGATTGTAAAGAGGGGTGACGCCCCCCTGAACGAGCGAATCGCGATGAAAGCAGTAGGGTTCGCATTGAGCAACGGCCGGCGTCTTTCAACCGCGCAAAAACTGGCCCGAATAGTGCAAAGACCGTTCGAGCATGACGGCAATCTCCAAGACCTTCCGAGCATGTTGGCCGGTTGGACCACATTTCGTGACCTTGCCGCGGTCCCAAAAACATCGTTTCGTGAGTGGTGGGCCGAGCGGGGGAAGGGAACCGGCACATGACTAATGCGAAAGAAGAGATCATGCGCCGTATTCAAAACGCGACCCACGGACTACTGGAAAGAGCCCGCGAGTACGACACCATCTCGCGGAACTACATTCAATCAGGTACTCGCGACCAAGCTCAACGGATCGAACTGTTTTGCGATCGCTTACGCGATTATGGTTCGGCAGTATATACGTGCCAGTCGGACGAGATTACCTCGGGCATTGCAAATCTTCTCAACACCCGTCAATTAAGCTGCTTGCTGGTTCCGAGTGGATTCCCCGCACAGTGGTTGCCGCGGGAATTCGAATTTATCTCCGATCATCGACTGACGAACGAACAAATAGGCCGAGCCGATGGCGTCATCACAGCGTGTGCTTTAGCGATTGCATCCACCGGCACGATCGTTTTGCGTCACTCAGAAGAAGCGGGGAGGCGCGCACTCACTCTTATTCCCGACTATCACCTCTGTCTCGTATTTGAGAACCAGATAGTAGAAACAGTTCCCGAAGGTATCCGCGCGATGAGCACATTTTCCCTTGCCCCGATAACGACCATTTCAGGTCCTTCGGCCACGTCCGATATCGAGATGACTCGCATCAAAGGTGTACACGGTCCGAGGACACTCGATGTATTGCTGGTTGGAGGCTTAAATGTCTGACTCGACCGTCCATTTGCGGGACCTCTGGGAAGAAAGACAAGCTGCGGAACTCTCGGGCGATCAACTGGCGCTGCTCCGGTATCGCTCGAATCTGTTGGGCGCGGACCTTCGCATCACGAACTTTGGTGGCGGAAACACAAGCTCGAAGATCGAATTGCCGGACCCCTTTACGAGCAAACCGGTCCGTGTCCTGGCCGTAAAGGGGAGCGGTGGCGACCTGGGATCAATCGAGGAATCCGGATTTTCATTGCTCTATCTGGATCGCCTGGAACAACTGAAAAATCTCTATCGTGGCGAAGCCTTCGAAGACGAGATGGTCAGTTATTACCCGATTTCCACTTTCGGGCAGAACCGGGTGGCTGCTTCGATTGATACTCCCCTTCACGCCTTTCTTCCGTTTGCGCACGTCGACCATCTGCATCCGGACTGGGCCATCGCGATCGCTGCCAGCGCGAACGGCAAGGTAAAGTTGGATGAATTCAATGAGAAGTTTCACCGGAATATCATCTGGCTAAGCTGGCGCCGGCCGGGATTTGAACTTGCGTTGGAGCTGGAACGGGCAGTTCGGGGCAAACCTGCATGTGACGGTGCACTCTTGGGGAGCCACGGCCTATTTACATGGGGCAGCACTCAACAGGAGTGCTATCGAAATAGCATACGTACCATCGATCAAATGGGAAACTTCATCGTTCAGCATCAGGAAAAACGGGTGCCTCTGTTCGGAGGAGTCGATTATCCGCCGTCGCCCGACAGGCACGCGATTGCTGCGAGTATTCTTCCCACCCTGCGTGGGATGATTTCTTCCAACAGGCGTTTAATTTCGCACTACACAGACCAGGAAGATGCGCTAAATTTTGCGGGCTCGAGATGGGCAAAGAATCTCGGAGAGCTCGGAACCAGTTGCCCGGATCATTTTCTGCGAACGCGAATTTGTCCGATGTTCGTGGAGTGGAAGCCTGGAGAGGAGGGCGTTGAGACGCTCAAGATTAGGCTGGAGGCCCATGCGACCAAATATCGCGAGCAGTATGCTTCGTACTACAAGGAATGGGCCACTCCCGCCTCTCCGCGGTTGCGTGATTCGAACCCCTCAGTCGTGATTATTCCTGGCCTCGGGCTCTTTGGCTTCGGGAAGAACAAGAAAGAGGCTCGCATCACCACGGAGTTTTTCATCAACGCCATTCACGTCATGGCCGGGGCAACGGTGCTCGAACAAGGGAAACCCGAGCACCCCTATCCCCAAGCAAGGCACCCGGCACTCTCGTGGGACTTTGTCAGCTATCACAATTATGTTGCGCTTCCGCGCTCAGAAGCCTTCGGAATTGAGTATTGGGCACTGGAAGAAGCCAAGCTGCAGCGGATGCCTCCAGAAGCAGAGTTTAGCCGCAAGATCGTCTTGGTGATCGGAGGCGGGAGTGGCATAGGCCGTGAGGTCGTTCTACTTCTCGCACGCAAAGGCGCGCACGTAGTTGTTGCTGATCTGAATGACGGTTCGGCAAAGAGTGTGGCCGGTGAAGCAGCCGCAATTGTGTCAGCCGACATGATTTCGCACGTTACGGTCAACATAGGCTCGATTGAGAGCATCTCCGCGGCGATAAAACACGCGGTTCTGCAATTCGGCGGCATTGATTGCATCATTAATACTGCAGCCATCTTTCCAGTGGGAACTACCCCGAACGGCTCACCGAGCGAGGCACAATGGAACACGGCATTTCTGATAAACGTCACAGGCAATTACTTGCTGGCAGATCAAATTGCTTGGGTATTTCGTGACCAGAAGTCACCGGCGTCTATGGTTTTGACAAGCTCTGCGAACGCGGTGGTTCCGAAATCCGGAAGCGAAGCATATGATGTGAGCAAGACTGCGCTCAACCACCTTATCCGTGAGCTTGCGATCAGGTTTGGACCGCTGGTTCGTGTCAACGGGATTGCCCCGGCAACCGTCATCGCCGGATCGGCTATGTTTCCCCGCGATCGCGTCATGCAATCTCTGCGGAAATACGGGATTGAATTCCTGGAATCGGAAAGCACCGAAGACCTTCGAACGAAGCTGGCCGGGTTTTACGCGCAGCGTACGATCACGCATCAGCCGATATTGCCCGAGGATTGCGCGAAGGCGATCGTCTGGCTGGCGGGGATGAGAGCTCCAAAACGACCGGACACATTATTCCTGTGGACGGCGGCTTGCAGGAAGCCTTCTTGCGTTAAGGAGAATTAGGACGTAATTTCTGAGCGAACGTTGAGCAAGCCTGCGAGCGCCATTCCAACCTCGTTCAAGAAGTCGTCCAGATTCGCCGGTTTAAATATAAAAAGGTGAGCGCCTGATAAGAGTGCCCGCTCACGATCTTTTGGCGCAATGGAACAAGTAATCACGGCTCTCGGCACATTGGCCAAGGCGGGATTCTCGTTAATTGCTTGCAGCACATCGCGTGCATAACCGCCCGGCAGATTGTAATCGAGTAGAATCAGGTCCGGCACCGATTGCGAAATCGAGCCATACCGGGAAATAGCTCGAACGCCTGCGCTGGCCGTTTCATAGTGTTCGATTTCGATCGCGATACGTTGCGCGTGAAAAGCTTCCTCAATGAGGCGCACGTCTGCGAGATTATCTTCGACGATCAAAATTTTCTTCGCGTCGTCCACCATGCCCTCAGTCTCGGGGTATCGCAAATTTGAAGGTGGCGCCTGGGGATTTTTGAGGCTCCACCCAGATACGGCCACCCAACCGTTCAGCGGCGGCTTTGCAAATGGCGAGTCCGATCCCGGTCCCGGGGTATTGCCGTCCGTGCAAGCGCCTGAAAACTCCGAAAATGTATTCAGCCTGAGAGGGATCAATTCCGATGCCGTTGTCCTGTACGGAGAAGATCCATTCGGTCGGAGAGGGTTCCACTCCGATTTTAATAACTACCGGCTTCTCTGAGCGGTATCTGAGACTGTTGCTGATCAAATTTTGAAAAAGTTGGACCAGCAGAATCTCGACAGAGTTTACGGTTGGAAGCGTTTCGGCTTCGATCGTGGCTCCCAGCTCTTTAATAGCTGCCTCCAGATAAGTTTTTACACTGTCCAGGACGGCGTTGCAATCCACCGGAGCCGCACTCGGCTGCTCTGACTCGCTTAGGAATATGTAATGACGCAAGTCTGAAAGAAGCGCGTGCAAGCGCGCGCCATTTTGCTGGACGTAATCGAGCATCCTAGCTTCTTCCGACGTAAGCTTTTGGCCGGCCGATCGCCCGAGCCACTGCGAGTACGACAGCACCATGCGAACCGGCTCCTGTAAATCATGACTGGCTGCCCAAGCGAACTGACGTAAGGCATCGTTCGATCGGGTCAACTCGATGGTCCGTTCCGCAACCCTTCGCTCCAGTTCCGCGTTGATGCGGCTCAGGCGTTCCTCGGCCTGAACTTTTTCGGTCGCGTCACGAATAGCGGTCGTGATAAGAATACCTTCTTCGCTCTCGAACGGACTGCGAGTAATTTCGATAGGAAAATTGCGGCCCTCATAACAGCGGCCTTCCAATCTGGTTTCCGGCAAAGGACCGGCGTAATCCCCGGAATCGGGCTGATGGCTGTCGGGCGGAGTCCAGTGCGGTATCAAAGAATTAATATTGAGCCCGATCAACTCATGCCTCTTATAACCGAAGACAGCATCGGTCCGAGAGTTTGCAAGCCGTATCATTCCATCGGTGCCGGTGATGACCATCGCGTCGGGAGCCGCTTCGAGGACGGCACGAAACCGCTGTTCCGTGCGCGCGAGCGCCTCGGCTTGCCGGCGCAGCATCTGCTCGCTGCGGCTCAGTTCGACGAAGACCGATACTTTGCTCTGCAGAACTTCAGGCACAATCGGTTTAAAGAGGAAATCGACCGCGCCGAGATCATACCCCCGGAATAACTGCTCGTCGCTGCGATAGCCGGTTATGAAAAGGATCGGGGTATGGCTTGATTTCTTGCGTGCGCGGATCAATTCGGCGGTTTCGAAGCCATCGATTTCTGGCATGCGCACATCGAGAAGTATGGCTGCGAAATCATGATCGAGGCAGAGTCGGAGCGCATCACTGCCAGATGGAGCGAGCATGAGTTCCTGACCAAGAGGCTCAAGCACTGCTTGGAGCGCCAGCAGATTGTCGCGGTCGTCGTCGACAAGCAGAAGCTTAACGCGGTTTACCGCTCCGTCTTCTGAACGGGTCAATGACGTCACAGCACAAAATCCGTCCGCGTTAGCTGCTGATCGGTCGAACTGAAGATGATTTTTCGACGCCACGAGAGATCCAAACGCGCATTACAGAAAATAAATGATCGAGATCCACAGGCTTGGTCACGTAATCGCTAGCCCCGGCCCGTAAGCACCTCTCTCTATCGCCTTTCATAGCTTTGGCGGTAAGGGCGATTATAGGGAGCAATTCGAACCGAGAGTCCTGACGAATGGTCCTGGTTGTTTCATAGCCGTCCATCTGCGGCATCATGATGTCCATCAGAACAAGGTCTATATCCGGACGCGCCTTCAACATCTCGATGCCGCTGCGCCCGTTTTCCGCGTGCAGGACCTCCACCTCGCGTTCCTCCAGAACACTGGTGAGTGCGAAAATGTTTCGCACGTCGTCGTCGACCACGAGCACCTTACGGCCCGCAAGAACCGGATCGGTGCGACGCGCATTCACTAGATATTGCCGCTGCTGATGATTAAGCGCATTTTCGGGGCGATGAAACGCCAGAACGGTTTCGTCCAGCAGACGTTCCAGCGAGGGCGCATACCGTACAGGGCTCGTCCGGGATAACCGGTGCAGATCTGCCGCTTGGCCGGTGTCGAGTGTCCGGCTGCCGAACACGAGTATTGGTGGAACAGACGGTGACAATCGGATTTGCACATCTTCGATGAACTCGATACCTGCCACTTCGGAGAGCACCCAATCGAGAATAATCCCATCCATATATTCGCTGGTGAGTACCTGAAGCGCTTCCTTGGCCGAAGATGCGTTTACGAACTCAACGTCACTGCCGCCAATGAAACTACTCGCTTCCTGACGGAACGCTTCGTTGCTTGTGAGGAGAAGGATTTTCTTGATTCGCGCCTCCATCGAATGTTGGATAACATCAAAAATCGTCTCAAGAGCGTTCGTATCCGGCGCCTTCTCGGTGCAGGACATCGCACCTAGCACGAAACCGCGCCGGCTATTCTCGTCGCTCGATACCACGTGTACCGGGATGTGCCGCGGCAAAGGATCATGTTTAAGGAAATCCAGAACAGTCCAGCCGCTCATGTCAGGCAGTTTGATGTCCAAAGTAATTGCACCGGGCTTGAATTCGCGTGCGAGGGTCACAGCAGTGCTGCCGCGAACTGCAATCAGGGCCTTCGCCCCGTTCTTATGAGCCAAGTCCACCATGATTCGCGCGAACGTCAGATCATCTTCGACGATCAGAAGAACGCGGTCTCCTGCCTCAATGTGATGGCGGTCATCGTCCAGTACTAGATCGTGGTCCGCTAGCCAATTTGGCACCGATAAAGAGCCAAGCTCGAATCTGGCATTCTCGTCACGCGTAATCCACACACGCATGATGGAAAAGAGTTGATCGAGATCGACAGGCTTAGCCACATAATCGGATGCGCCCGCTTGCAGACACTTTTCGCGATCGCCGATCATCGCCTTGGCCGTAAGCGCAATAATCGGAAGCGATTTGAATTCTGGTATGTGGCGAATAGCCCGCGTGGTCTCATAGCCGTCCATTTCTGGCATCATCACGTCCATAAGAACGATGTCGATGTCCTTCGTGGCTTTTAGTATTTCAATCCCAGCGCGGCCGTTTTCCGCGTGTAACACGCTCAGTTGATGCTGCTCCAGGACGCTGGCGAGAGCGAAAATGTTCCGGAGGTCATCATCGATCACCAGGACTTTGCGGCCAGCGAGAGGTGGATCGGTTTGACGCAATTCCTCCAGCACGGCCTTCTGCTCGTCTGATAACTCGAGTTCGTTTCGATGCAGCAAGAGAAGAGTCTCGCCGAATAGGCGTTCGATCGAAGGTGCGTAACGGACAGCGCTTCGGCGCGCACAGTTGTGTATCTCGCTGATCTGCTCTTCTGAGAGCTTCCGGGTACCGGAGACGACTACCGGCGGAACACACGGGGATAACTTCGACTGAACCGTTTCGATGAATTGCAGCCCATCTTTATCGGGCAGCACCCAATCCAGAATTATCGTGTCGACATCCTGTTCATTGATGATGTTCATCGCTGCGTCGAGCGCTGTGACCTGAATGATTTCAATATCCGAACCGCTGACCAGCCGGCGGATATCCGCCAAACGAACGTCATTATCCCCAACCAGCAGCACGTTTTTCTTACCGCTAAGCGTGGAGTGGTGAATGACCTGAAATGCGTGTTCGAGTTCTTCCTTCGTGAGAGTCTTCTGGAGGCAGCTCATGGCGCCCAGACTAAAGCCGTACCGGCTATCTTCGTGCCCGGAGATAATGTGAACCGGCACGTGGGCCGTGGCTGGATCGTGCTTGAGGCGGTCGAGCAGGGACCATCCACTCATGTCCGGTAACCTTACGTCTAGGGTGACGGCGCTCGGCTTGAATTCACGGGCGAGGGCGATAGCGCTTGTCCCGCGGAGTGAAATCAGGACCTTCAGCCCGCACTCGTGAGCCAGATCCATCATTATGCGCGCGAATGTTACGTCGTCTTCCACGATCAGCAAAATGCGGTCTCCCGGCGTGATCATGTTGCGATCGTCGTCAATCACCAGATCCTCAACGGGCACCGAGGTTGCAGAGGGGAAAATAAGATCCACTTCGGGGTCATCCGGAGCACCGGTCTTCCGTATAGAGGACGTGTCTACCGTTTCAACCTTGGGAGCCGATGCGATGTACGCCTGAGGCAGGTACAGCACAAACGTGCTGCCATGTCCTAGTGTGCTCTCCAGCCTGATTTCGCCGCCGAGCATGCGAGCCAACTCCCGGCTGATTGACAGACCGAGACCCGTGCCACCGTACTTGCGGCTGGTAGTCCCGTCTGCCTGCTGAAACGCCTCGAAGATGATTCGCTGTTTCTCCTTTGCGATACCGATTCCCGTGTCGGTAACAGAAAAGGCAATTACGCTCTTCGCTCGATTTAGAACCGGGTGCGATGTCGTCCAACCTTGAGTGACGCGTTCAATTCGCAGCCGCACGGAGCCATGCGCCGTGAACTTCAGCGCATTCGAAAGTAGATTTTTGAGCACCTGCTGTAGCCGTTTGGCATCCGTTCGGATGACTTCGGAAGAGAGCTGTGGGTCTACGTCGATCGCGAACTCGAGCGATTTGCCATCGGCAACATGGCGGAATGTTCGCGAGCAATAGTCCTGTACCTCGGCGAACCGAACATTCCCGACTTCCACATCCATCTTTCCGGACTCGATCTTGGAGAGGTCAAGAATATCGTTGATCAAAGCCAATAGATCGGTGCCGGACGAGTGAATCGTTTCGGCAAATTTGATCTGCTTCGAATTAAGATTGCCCTCCGTGTTGTCGGCCAGGACGCGCGCCAGAATGAGCAGATTGTTCAATGGCGTCCGCAACTCATGTGACATGTTCGCCAAGAACTCGCTCTTGTACTTGGAGGTGAGTGCGAGTTGTTCCGCCTTTTCCTCGAGCGCCTGTTTGGCCTGCTCGATTTCTCGGTTCTTACCTTCCACCTCGGTATTCTGCTCCGCCAGAAGCTGCGCCTTTTCCTGCAATTCTGCGTTGGTATTTTGCAGCTCTTCCGCCAGCGCCTGGCTCTGGGTTAACAGTTGTTCCGTACGCATCGTTGCCGCAATCGTGTTCAGCACGATGCCCATGCTTTCCGTGAGCTGATCGAGGAAAGCCAGATGAATATTGGATAGCTGCTGGAAAGAGGCGAGTTCGACGACCGCTTTGACTTCGCGCTCGAAGAGTACCGGAAGCACAACAACGCTCATCGGCGTGGAGAATCCAAGGCTGGAGCTGATACGTATGTAGTCCCTGGGCACATCGCGAATAAGAATCCGCTGTTTTTCCTTCGCGCATTGGCCTACCAACCCTTGGCCGATAGCAAACTGCTTCGGCATGTTCTCGGTATCGTCATACGCATAGCCGGCCATGAACTTTAAAATCGTTTGATCTTCCTTTGTATCTGCTATATAGAAGGTTCCGCGTTGCGCGCTCACCAGCGGAGCCAGCTCAGATAGAAGCAGTTCGGCCACCGTGAGGAGGTCGCGCTGACCCTGCACCATTCGCGTGAACTTGGCAATATTCGTTTTAAGCCAGTCTTGATCGGTGTTCTTGCGCGTTGTCTCGGCAAGGTTTCCAATCATTTCATTGACGTTGTCCTTTAGAGCCGCTACCTCTCCAAGCGCTTCGACAGTGATGGAGCGTGTCAAATCGCCCTTTGTCACAGCGGTTGCCACTTCGGCAATCGCGCGGACCTGGTTTGTCAGATTGGCCGCAAGCTGATTGACGTTATCAGTGAGGCGGCGCCAGATGCCGGCCGCGCCAGGTACTCGAGCCTGACCGCCGAGCTTGCCTTCAATGCCGACCTCGCGCGCCACCGTCGTGACTTGATCGGCGAAGGTCGCGAGCGTATCGATCATGGCGTTGATCGTGTCCGCGAGCTCCGCAATTTCACCTTTGGTTTCGAGTATGAGCTTCCTCTCAAGATCACCGTTCGCCACCGCAGTCACGACCTTAGCGATGCCGCGAACCTGAGTCGTAAGGTTCGCCGCCATCAGGTTCACAGAGTCAGTAAGATCCTTCCAGGTTCCTGCGACACCCA